>Ga0208219_1000342_pt1 | contig 17075 bp, 15 predicted proteins | sample NGESurshal072012_7_FD_184469 | JGI IMG/M metagenome (GOLD analysis project Ga0208219, IMG submission 184469) | Arctic peat soil microbial communities from Barrow, Alaska - NGEE Surface sample 53-2 shallow-072012 (SPAdes) | ecosystem: Environmental > Terrestrial > Soil > Wetlands > Peat ... | reverse complement strand
CGGTGATAGAACACGCGACCCGGCGCATCCGCATCCTCGGCGTCACGCCGCACCCCACCGGGGAATGGACCGCCCAGCAGGCCCGCAACCTGATCATGGACCTCGGCGAGCAATCGCACCGGGTCAGGTTCATGATCCGCGATCACGGCTCGAACTTCACCGCCGCGTTCGATCCGGTCCTGGCCGGCTCCGAGATCCGGATCGTGCTGTGCAACGTCCGGACGCCTCGCATCAACGCGATCGTCGGACGCTGGATCGGGGGATGCCGCCGCGAGCTCCTGGACCGCACCCTCGTCTGAAACCAGGCCCATCTGCGGCGGATCCTGCGCCAGTACGAGATCCACCACAATCAGCACCGGCCTCACCGCTCCCCGGACACAGCTGCGCCGTTGAAACCCCTACTGAACCGGCCGATCACGACCGGTACCGCGTCCGAAGGCAGACTCACGCCGGTTCCCTGATCAACGAATACCGCCTGGTCGCATGACGTGGACGAGGTTTTCGGCACGCACAAGGTCCAGGGCTGGGTCACCAACGCCAGCGTCCTGCGGTCCATCGCCCGGCGGATCGACGCGTCTGGCCAGCAAGTACCTGAAGGCCAGCTCGCCGCCGAATGGGCGCTCACCGACCCGGACTCAGCCCTCCGCGAACCACCCACCCCGCTGACCGGCTACCAGGTCCTCGAAGTCACCCTCCCCGACGACTCCCCCGCCGCCGGCCAGCCGCTCGGGACGGTCACCTGGCCCCCCGGATGGACCCCGGTCTCCGCACTGCACAACCGGCAGCTGGGAACTCCCGACCCCGGCCTGGTTCTCAGCCCCGGGGACCGCATCAACCTGCTCGTGCCCAGCCCACCAGCCACGGTCACAACCGCACGCGGCCAGGCGGACGAGGATCCTCGCGGCCGGGCGGGCCAGGGACACTCCCGTCCTGCCGGTTAGCCGGCGAGCACTATTCAGGGTGCGTGTCCATAAGGAGGAAACCGCGTGACGTTCGTCGTCTGGATCGCCATCGGCCTGGCGGCCGTGGTCTTCGTTATCTTCGCTGGCTGGCCCTTGTACAACACCTACAAGACTCGCGGGCAAGGAGCCGACGTCGCCGAGGGCCAGGCTTACTTCAAAGCCAAGGCCGAGGCTGAACGCGCGCGAGCCGCGACCGCGCGGACTCCGTAATGGACGCAACCCTGCGCTGATCACCGTACGTAACAAACAAGGGGAACGCCTCTGTATTGACACTCACACCGAACGCGATTCCGCATGGCTCAGGGGACGGCTCGATCCGGATGATGACTGTGCACAGATGGACCAGCTCTGCGCGTTGGTACTCGGGGTGCGGCACGGTTGCGTGTCCTGATCCCGAGCGTTGTGGGCGCTACTTACTCCGGTGCGGCTCCTGGCCGGGGATCGGCTCGGCGAGGAGTGCGACGGGGGGATGAAGAAGCACATCGGGTCGATCGCCATCGTGAGCGTCACAGCGCCTTGGCGTCGTAGTCGGCGATGCCTGGCGTCCAGCTCGCCGGGGACGCGCTCCCCGGACGGGTCCGGGGTGAGGACGCTCCACGAGCTGCAGTGCGACCCGTTCGGCGTCATCCTCGACCGCGGCAGTCACGCGCGCCGGGCCGAAGGCCTGCAGCCGGACCGCGTCGCTGCCGGCAAGCCGGCGGGTAGCTGGCCCAGTGGGTCAGCCTGCCACAGGCCACGGATGAGGCGCTTGGCGTGGTGCCAGTATTCGTGCGGTACGGATCGCCGAGCACCCGGGCCAGCGAATGAAACCGCCGTGAAACCGCGATGAATCCCGCCGCGTGCATCCTCGACGTGGTCGTGGCCGTCTAGGCCGCGGTGATGGCGAAAGGGAGAAGCATGACCAGCGCGATCACGGCCACCGGGCTGCGCAAGTCATTCGGCGGCACGGCGGTCCTCGACGGCATCGACCTGGAGGTCGGCGCGGGAACAACGTTCTCGCTGCTGGGTCGCAACGGCGTCGGCAAGACCACCACCGTGCAGATCATGTCCACGCGGGTGCACGCCGACGGCGGCGAGGTGCGCGTCGCAGGCCATGACGTGGCCGTCGGCTCGGCCGGCGGTACGGGCCGCGATCGGGGTCACAGGCCAGTTCTGCGCGGCCGGCAACCTGCTCACCGGCGAGGAGAACCTGCTGCGGTCAACGCCTGGCCGGTCCGGGCCGCCGCCGCCTTGCAGCGGTCCGATCGTGCCGGTCGGCTCGGGGACTGCAGGCTCAGGACCTCGGCAGGGAACTTCTGGCTCGAGCAAAGCGGCCCGCTGCGCCTGAAGACGGGGTTCGGCCACCGTTACCGCCGACAGCATCGCGGGCAGCGCCGAGATCTCCACCGGCTCCGGCAAGATCCAGATCGGCGAGATCGAGGGCACCGCCGTGGTCAGGAGCTCTAACGGCGCCATCTCCGTCGACCGGGCGGGTGCGGGTGTTGACGCGAAGACGTCCAACGGCAGCATCCGCATCGGCGAGGTGGCCCGCGGCTCGATCGTGGTCGGGACCCCCGCGGGCGACCTGGAGATCGGCATCGTCGAGGGCACCGCCGCCAGGCTGGCGGTGACCATCAACCGATCCCGGCCGGCGATCGCCGCGACCGGGCTACGACGGCTGGCCGGCGCCATCGAGCGCGCCGGCGGCGAAGACACCGGAAGTGAAGGGGCATTCCGATGACAGCACAACCGATGACAGCACAATCGGCCCAGGCGATCCGCGTGCGGGGTCTTGAGAAGTCGTACAAGAAGCTGCGCGTGCTGCGCGGCGTGGACTTCGACGTGGCGCGGGGCAGCATCTTCGCCCTGCTGGGCTCCAACGGCGCGGGCAAGACCACGGTCGTGAATATCCTGTCCACGCTGCTCAAGACCGACGCGGGGACGGCCACCGTCGATGGCTTCGACGTCGCCGCGCAGGGTGCGCAGGTGCGGGAGTCCTTCAGCCTCACCGGGCAGTTCGCGGCCGTGGACGAGATCCTTACCGGGCGGGAGAACCTGGTGCTGGTGGCCCGGCTGCGGCACCTGAAAGGCGCCGGCCAGATCGCGGATGACCTGCTGGCCCGCTTCCAGCTCACCGACGCGGCGAAGCGAAGGGTGTCGACGTATTCCGGAGGCATGCGCCGCCGCCTGGACATCGCCATGAGCCTCATCGGGAATCCGCCGGTGATCTTCCTGGACGAACCGACCACCGGGCTCGACCCGGAGTCTCGCCTCGAAGTGTGGAACAGCGTCAAAGAGCTCGCCGGGCGGGGCACGACGGTGCTGCTCTGCACGCAGTACCTGGACGAGGCCGAGCAGCTCGCCGACCGGATCGCGATCCTGCACCGGGGGCGGATCATCGCGAACGGCACCCTCACCGAGCTGAAGCAGCTCTTCCCGCCCGCCCAGGTCGAGTACGTCGAGAAGCAGCCGAGCCTCGAAGACATCTTCCTCGCCATCACCGGCAGCGACGGTAATGGCAGCAACGACAGCACGGCCAGCAACGACGGCACCGAAAGCTAAGGAACAAGCGATGAACACGCATTTCTTCGGCGACACCGCCGTCCTGCTGGGACGGTCCATGCGCCACATCACCCGCAGCCCGGACACCATCATCACGACCGCGATTATGCCGATCGCCTTGCTGCTGCTGTTCGTCTACGTGTTTGGCGGCGCGATCAAACACGGGTCGGAAACGTATGTGACCTACCTGCTGCCCGGCATCCTGCTCATCACGATTGCCTCAGGCATCTCCTACACCGCATTGCGGCTCTTCACGGATATGCAGGGCGGCATCTTCCAGCGATTCCAGTCCATGCCGATCGCACGGTCGTCCGTGCTGTGGTCGCACGTGCTGACCTCGCTGGCCGCCAACCTGATCTCGCTCGTGGTCGTCGTGCTCATCGCCGTCGCCATGGGCTTCCGCTCGGGGGCGGGAGCGCTGGCGTGGCTCGCGGTCGCCGGCATCCTGTTCCTGTTCACCCTGGCGCTGACGTGGCTCGCCGTCATCCCCGGGCTCACCGCCAAGTCCGTGGACGGCGCGGGCGCGTTCGCCTACCCGCTCATCTTCCTGCCGTTCATCAGCTCGGCATTCGTGCCCACCCAGACCATGCCCGGCCCGGTACGCGCCTTCGCCGACAACCAGCCCGTGACATCCATCGTCAACACGATCCGCGACCTGCTCGCTCAGCAGCCGGCCGGCACCAGCATCTGGATCGCCCTCGCCTGGTGCCTCGGCATCCTCGTCGTCGCGTACGCGCTCGCCATGGCCACCTACCACCGCAAGATCGCCTAACGATGTGTCTCCTCAGGCCAGTCAGTCATCAATGCGGCCGCTGCGAGACGGGCGCATCGGTCAGGTCGCGGAGCCAACTTGACCGGTACAAGGGGAGCTGATGAACCCCAAGGGGAGAACCGATGACTGGCACGCCAATCACGCTGGTAACCGCTGCGACCGCGGGCCTGGGCCGGGCGGTCGCTTGCGCCCTCGCGACCACGGGATGCACGGTCCTCGTGCATGGCCGCGATGCCAGGCGGGCGGCCGCCGTCGTGAACCAGATCTCCAAGCCCGGCGGTACCGCCCAGGCCGTGCTCGCCGACCTGGCCTCACTCGACCACGTCCGTGAGCTGGCAGACCGGATAACCGCCGACCATAACACCATCGCACTGCTGATCAACAACGCCGGGATCGGCGCGGGCAGAGCGCTCTATCGCAGGCGGCAACTCAGCGCGGACGGTCACGAACTGCGGCTGGCCGTCAACTACCTCGCTCCGGCGCTACTCCCCGGGCGGCTGATCCCGCCGCTCCAGAACGAGGCTCTCGCACGGTTCGTCAACGTGGGTTCGGTCGGACAGGCTCCCGTCGACTTCGCCGACCTGCAGATGAACAACCACAACACCTCGCCGTGGCCGGGTACCTATGGGCGCGGGTCCTGGTCCGGCGGGGCATCAACTGCTGAGCTCGGTTCGCGCCTGAAGCGCGGCGCGGGCGGCGGCACGCAGGGCTTCCGGGCCGAGGCCGGCGTACGACGACACGGCGTCGTCGTACGCCGGCCCGTCGGCGTCTTGCGCCGCTCGCCGGCCGCGCACGGCGGACATGGTCGGCTGGAACCCGTTCCTGAGGCCGAAGCGCTCGGCCAGCGCGATCATCCTCGCTCCCGACCGGGCAAGGCCGGCGTCCGCCTCGCGCTGGCTCCGGTCGATGTCGGTCATGGCCAGGGCCAGCAGCAGCGAGCCGCAGACGGCGAGGCCATAGGAGGCAGCGAGCGTCCCGGGCGGCGGCCCCGGGTCCGCGGTCAGCGCTGACAGCGCGGCGGGCAGCGCCCCGGTGATATCTGCAACCAGGCCGAGTCGGCCGTGCTGCGCGTGGGTGACCACGGCGATGGCCTGAACCTGCAGCGCCCACGGATCCAGGCGGGACAGGTCGCCGCCAGGCCCCTCGCGCTGCGTGTCCCGCAGCGCGGCCGCGGCCGTACGCCATAGGCGCAGGCCGGTATCGACGTCACCGCGGCCGAGCGCGATCTGCGCGCGCACCGCGGTGTCGAACATCGACATATCCCCGGGCTGGTCCCCGCCACCCGGCGTTGTCAGCTTCAGCTCGCGCTCCGCCTCGTCGAGTGCGCCGCGCTGCAGGTTGGCCGCCACCATTCCCTCGCGGACCCGGTTCGCGGTGGACCACGCCCCGAACGACTCGGCCACCGACAGCGCAGCGCTCAGATGACGCAGCGCCTCGTCTCCCGCATCGGCCTCGTCGACCTGGAGGCACAGTTCGCCAATCCGGGCATGCGCGGCGGTCCGGAGCCAGGCGCCGCCGCGGCGCTCGAAAGCCGCGAGCGACCGCCGCGCGGCCGTCAGCGCGCCGTCCAGGTCACCGGCGGCCTCCCAGGCGTAGCTGGCCATAGTGCTGGCCATGCCCGCGAGCAGCGGCTGGTCGCTATCGCCCAGCCCGTGCAGGGTCGCGAGGTCCGCCTCGGGCGACTCGCCCAGCGCGTTCAGCACGGCCTGGGCGGCCCGGGCGAAGGTGTCCGGCGGGGCCGGCAGCAGCCGCCGCAGGCCCGCCAGGAACTGGGCGGGGCTCGGCCCCCCCAGCAGGAACCCGCTCAGCGCGCCGAGGACCAGGCTGGTCCTGGTGGCCTCGACGAGGGCGGTTTCCGGCCGGAAACCCGGCAGGATCCTGATCGTGTCCCCGGCCAGGGCGGTCATGCGGGCAAAACTCGACTCGACCATCCACAGCCCGCCCAGCACGGCCGACACCGCGGCGACCGTTCCGGCATCCTGGCGGTCGAGCCCGTGCCGCAGCGCCAGAACCAAGTTGTCCTGTTCGGCCCTGACCAGCTGGAAGGCCGGGAGGTCGTCGCTCGTGAGCGCCGAGTCGTGGCGGGCGACGCCGAAGTCACGGGCCCAGGCGAGGAACCGGCCGGTCACGCGCTCGGTCTCGCCGGCATCCTCCCGCCGCGCAGCGGCGAACTCCCGGACGGTCTCCAGCATCCGGTAACGGGTACCCGACGCGGTGTCAATGACCTTGAGCAGCGATTGATCGGCGAGCTGCTCCAGGACCGGCAGGACGTTGGCGCCGAGCAGGTGCCGGGCGGCGGCGGGGGTGAACCCGCCAGGAAATACCGACACAGTGCGCATGGCCGCCTGCCCGGCCGGGTCGAGGAGGTTCCAGCTCCAGTCGATCACGGCGTGCAGCGTGCGGTGCCGCTGCGGCGCGTCCCTTGGGCCGCCGCGCAGCACCGCGAACCTGTCGTCGAGGTGGCTGGCGATCTCGGCCACCGACATGACCCGGACGCGCGCGGCGGCCAGTTCCGCGGCCAGCGGCAGCCCGTCCAGACGGCCACACAGCTCCCGCACGGCCTCCGCGGGCAGGTCGGCGTCGGGCCGGGCCGCCCTTGCCCGCTGCGCGAAAAGCTCGGCCGTGGTGGGCAGGTCCAGCTCGGGCAGCAGGTACACCGATTCCGACGACAGGCCGAGCGGGGCCCGGCTGGTGGTGAGAACGCGCAGGTCCCTGCTCAGCGACACCAGAGCGTGCACCAGATCTGCGGCGCCGCGCACCACCTGCTCGCAGTTGTCCAGTACCAGCAGCGCCGGGCCGGGACCGAGGGCGGCCACGATCCCGCCGGGCGGTGCGCTGCGGCCGCCGACCGGGTTGCCGCCTTCCTCGCCGACGCCGAGGGCGGACGCGACCTCGGCCGCGACGTCGCCGTCGGCGGCGACGCCCGCGAGCTCGACGACGTGCACGACCCGCTGCTCCGCCCGGCTGCTGACCGCGTGCGCGAGACGGGTCTTGCCCAGGCCGCCGGTGCCCACGATCGACGTGACCCGGGAGGTGCGCAGCAGGCCGGCCACGGCGGCGATGTCGTCGTCCCGGCCGAGCAGCGGGTTGGGCTCGTGCCGGACACCGCGGCGAATCACGGGCGCGTCGGCCTGCAGCAGCTCCTGGTGCACGCCCTGCAGCGCGGGGCCCGGGTCGCTGCCGAGCTCGTCGCGCAGCCGCCGCCGGTAATCGGCGTACCTGGCGAGGGCGGCCGCGGGCCCCGCGGCCGCCGCCTCGCACCGCAGCAGTTCCGCCAGGACCTCCTCGTCCCGGGGGCGCCGCTGGATCAGCTCGCCGAGCGGTGCAACCGCCTCGGCCCGCCGCCCGAGCCGGGACAGCGCCAGTGCCCGGACCCGCAGCAGCGACCGGTAGGCCGGAACCCGCGCCGCGCGCAGCGCGGACAGCGGATCGCCGTCCCCGGCGTCCCAGCCCTCCGCGCCCTCGCACAGCGCGAGCCCGGCCTCGGCATGCCCGAGCGCCGCGAGGTGGTCGCCGGCCCGAGACCGCTTCTCACTCTCGGACACGCTGAGCAGGACCGCGGAGGCATCGATCTGGTCCTCGCGCAGCGAGAGGCGGTATCCGCCCGGCGTGCTGACGATGACCCCGGGGCCGAGCCGGGCCCGGGCCCGTGACACAAGGACCTGGAGGGCCTTGACCGGGTGCTCAGGTTGCCCGTCTGGCCACAGCGCATCCACCAGCCGGGAGGTGCTGCAGCCCACGTGCGGGTCCTCGGCCAACAGCGCAAGCAGGCCCTGCAGCCGGGAGCCAGTGATCTCCAGACGGCCACAACGAACCCGCGACAGCAGAGCCAGCTCAACGGTCACCGCCATCAGATTAGCCGGTCCCCTGCCAGCCGACACAGGTGACGGCAATGCCCCGGATGCACCGCTGCCGGGCACAGATCACCCGGTTCAGCGTGGCATCGGGCGGGCATCCTGGTTACCGAGCTGCCGCCCATGACGGCGGCTCCGTGCGCGTTCTCCTTGGCCTCCTCATCACTGAAAGTAGCGGCGCCGATCGACATAGCCCGCTTCGAGTTGCCGACTCGCTGCGGCGTTACTACTCCGGTGGTGGCCGAGCGCCAGATCAGCCAGAGGGTCGCTCAGTCTAGTGCGCCCGATTCAGGTGGTGCGGCGGGTGAGGTCAGCGGGATCTAGTTCGACCGCGAAGGGGCGGGTGATGCGGCCCGGAGTTCCTGCCACGAGCGTGGTCCGGGTGACATACCGGCCGCGGCTCAGGGAGCACGCGACGACCTTCGGCGTGCCTTGCAGCTCCACCCGCCAGTAGACAGGGATTCCCGCTTCCGCGTACATGACCGGCTTGACCGCCCGGTCTATCGACACCGTGGACGGAGACACAGCCTCAACCACAGCCAGAACCGCCTCGCAGAGAATCCTGGTGGTTGTCTCACTGACTGCTCCGGCGGCCACGACCACGACGTCAGGGACCAAGAGCTTGCCGCCGGGCAGGGCCACATTAACCGCTTCGAGCACCTCAGCATCGGCGCCAGCGGCGATGGCCGCCTGGGCCAGAGCACGGTGCAACCGGTAGGACGCCCGCCGATGGCCTGCCCCCGGCGCCGGGCTCACAACAAGAACCCCACCCTCGTAGACCTCAAAGCGGGCATGATCACCAGCATCCGGCAGCGCCTCAACATCATCGGCCGTCCACGGCCCGGTATGTTCTGCCAGCGCGACGCTCATAATCTCACCTCCCGCCGTCATCCAGTCTGACGTCTACACAGGCCCGGCGGAACGCGCCAGTGCGTGCAGCGTGTAGCCCAGCCGATGACACGACCCGGGCCCTCGCCTTACCGATGCCGGCCACAGCATCGCGATCACAGGAATGTTCAACGCACACCACCCACGAGCACGCCTGAGCTGTCATCAGGAACCAACCCGTGCGGCTCAGTGCCAACTGCCGGTGCCCAGAACGACGGTCAGACGATCTTGGAAGGTACCCGGACGGGCCTCAAATCATGCCCTGACCTGGAATTCCTTGTGGAGCTAAGCGGGCTCGAACCGCTGACCTCTTGCATGCCAGTGCGCAGCGTGTCGGGGTCTGGCCAGGTCCGGTATTTCGCTCGCCGCGCGGCGTGCCTGTTCCACAGGCCGCGCGTTGGCGGGCAGGTCGGCCCTCCAGCCGCTCCTCACCAGCCAGTGCACGGTCAGCACCGTCAGCGGAACGTGCCAGAGGGCCGCCTCGGCATCGCCCAGTCAAGCGCCCGCTGGGCACCACGTGATCCGTCAAAGCCGACGGTGATCCCAGAGATGCCCCAGGCGACGTCGTGGTGGGAGCGACCCAGGGCGCCGGATGCTTCGGTGCCGCCTGCGAGTAACGCCGGCAACAGCGGGGTGATCATCCTGGCCGACAAGAGGCTGCCACCGCGCAAGCACGGCGTGCTCATTTCCGGCCCGCAGGCGCACGCGATGAAACTCGCCTTCGAGAAGTACTTTCTGTGGAAGGCCCGGAACGGGTATGTGACGCTTCCATGACCCGCCCGGGGCCGTGATCGACGTGACAGCCCTGCGGGCCACAGCCCCCGTTGCAGCTGAGCATTCGACACCTGACCTTGGCCTGAGGGCTCCGGACGTTCGCCTCGTGAACCACGCTACCGCGCGGGCCAGGCTGGCCGTAAAGGCATTCTGTGCGGCCACCACAAGCAGAGGGCAGGTGGCGGCCCAGCAGGTGAAGGGGAAGTGAGCACCATGAAGCTCATCACCGCGATCATTCGCCCAGACGATCTGCCTGTGGTCATGAACGCCGCCACCGATGCCGGGGCCCGCGGCCTGACCGCTACCAAGGCCAGCGGTTTCGGCCAGCAATATGGGCACGTCCGGACGGCGGCCCGGGCTGGCAGCCAGCCAATTCTGCTGCCCAAGGCACGCGTGGACATTGTGGTCCAGGACGAGAATGCCGACACCGTGCTCAACGCCGTGGTGAAGTGCGTCAGCACCGGCAGCATCGGCGACGGGAAGGTCTGGGTCGTCCCGGTGGACACCGTGGTGCGGGCGCGCACTGGCCAGCGCGATCGCTACGCCATATAGACCGGCCGCCCTTGCGCTTGGCCCGGCCGGTTGGCGCGATCGGCTGGCGCCCAGTCCTCCGTTGTCCTCCGCTGCCAGGGTGCCTAGGGCTGGGGCCGTGCCTGGAGCATGACAATGCCGGGCGGCAGGAAGATCATGCCGCCCGGCATTCGCCGGTCAGCTGGCGAGATTCTCGCGGCTGCCGTACGCGCACAGCCCGTACAGCGCGACCACGTCCACCGCCACGATCATCAGGGCCCAGAATGGGTAGGCCGGGATGAAGAACATCATGGCGATGGCGCTGAGCCCGACCACGACGACCCCGAACCAGCGGGCCAGCTGGTTGCCGGCCATGACCCCGAGCGCGGCCAGCACCTGGAGCCCGCCGAGGATCAGCGTGACCCAGCCCCACGTGCGCAGGTCACCAACCACATAGTGGGCACCGGCCACGAACACGTGCGAGTTCGCGACCGCGGCGATGCCGTCGATCAGGTTGAAGAACCCGGCCACGGCCAGCACCGCGACGGCGAATATGACCAGGCCGAAGCCTTCCGCGCGACGGTGCCCGCCACTCGTGCCATGGCTTGGCTTGATTGTTGCCGATGTCATCACGGCCCCCTATCCCGTGATCACCGGAGCCCCGGTCCGGAACCACTCAGTTGTTACCGGCCCCGTTCACGGCCACAAGCAGCGGAATCCTGCGCCTGGCCCGGGACCAGAACCTTCTGCTTTTATGCTGGCTGGCTGCTCGGCGCAGTTCCAGAGACAGAGGTCCCGCCGTAAAAGCCCAACGGGCCGGCATCCACGGCGGGATCGCCCAACCGCCAGGCCCGGGATGTCGGATGGTCAGGTTTACCTTGCTCGGGACGGGGGCGGTGAACGCCCCCCGGTACCCGCCGGCCAGGCTCGTGGTCCGCTACCGGCGCCGTCAGGTCATGATCGATGGCGGCCCCAGCGCCGAGCCGACCAGAAGGCCGGCCGCCTGGCTGGTCTCCGACGAGCGCAGCGAACTGCGTTCCTGCCTCGTCGCGCCCCAGGTGCGGCCGAGCCACTGGAGCGTCAGATAGCCAGCCACGGCCCCAGGCCCAGCCGTGCGGCTCACCGTATGCCTCACGGGCCCTCCCCGGATTCCGCTAGGTAGCCATAGCAGGCTCGCTGCTTAGGCCCATATCGATGTGCGCCCGGTTACCACGCTGGCTGACCGTTCGGCCGCCCTGGCAGGGCCGTTGGCCATGTCGCCTGGGGTCCTTCGGCTCCTGGGCTGGCCGCGGGACCGGAGAATGATGGACAGTAGCGGGTGATTGCCCACGTGCCCAGGCTGCGGCGGGCCGAGGATCCAGATAGGTGCCGCAGCTGAGGGCTCGGAGCAAAGGGAGGGGTCATGGCTACGGTCAGCTCGGCACCCCGCGCACTGGTGGGACAAGAACCAGCCGCCCGCACCCAGGCTGGACGGGCGGGCCCGTCCCGAGCCGTTGGAGGGTGACATGCCAGATTTCCCGACAGATCGCTCAGGACTTGAGATCCTGCCGCTCACGGAATGCCTGCGGCTGCTGGCCTCGGTTCCGGTCGGCCGCATTGCCTTTCACGCTGACGGCGAAGTGGTAATCCTGCCAGTCAACCACCTGGTCGATGGGCAGGACATAGTCTTCCGCACCGCCCCCGGCTCCAAGCTGTCAGCGGCCGAAAAGGCGGACATCGTCGCGTTCGAGGCCGATGATTACGACGCCCAGACCAAATCCGGATGGAGCGTCGTGGTCAATGGCCGGGCTGAAATTCTCTACGAGAACACCGAGACTCAGCGGCTCGACGGCTTGGGCCTGCAGCCGTGGCCTACCGCCGTGGATCGTCCATTCTGGATCCGGATACGCCCCACTTCGGTCAGCGGGCGTCAGATACCGAAGTAATCTTCCGGCTGACCAGGACAGGCTGCGTCATGGCCGGTGACCCGGCCCGTCCCACTGGCTGAGGACGTCCCGAGCTGGCTGCGAACGACTACCTGGCCGAGGCCTATGGGCAGGTTCCCCCCGACGGGCGGGACCATTTCCCGGTCGTCGCGGCCAAGATCGTCGCCATGGCAGCCACCGGGCCGACCCTGAGCACGGCTGACCTAGCCAGGGTGGCCGCCCGGACGCTTGTCATGGCAGGCGACGACGACGCGGTCGCCGCCGAGCACACCCTTCAGCTGTACCGCGGCATCCCGGATGCCGAGCTAGCTGTGGTCCCGGGGAACCTCTCACGCGCTCATCATCGAGAAATCCGGCCTCTGCAGCCGCATCATCCTCGATTTCCTCACCGCGGACCCCGTGGCCACCTTCATGCCGATCCGGAGAGCGTAACCGCCGGGCGGCTGGCAGGGTTCATCGACCTCACGGCACTCTTCGATCCCGGTGTTCAGGTGCGCGATCAGGAACCTGCTGAATGCGCGCATACTCGGCAGGTGCGCCCAAGCCACGGATGACAGGCCTAGGGCACCCAGTCGTGACGGCCTCCGGCCGATTTCCCAAAGTTCCCAGTGCACATATGTACGTTTGCATAGCTCAGCCCGTCGCATAAACGGCGCGCCTTCGGCCGGGCATGGCGGGCGTTTTGGGATCATGGTGTGTGCCGCAGAACTTCCTTTATCCGCAGCGTAATCAGCCGTTGCTGATGCCGGTGGACATGCGCGAGTGGCTGCCCGAGGACGATCTGGTGTTCGTCGTCCTGGACGCGGTGGCCGCCCTGGACCTGGGCGAGTTCCGCCGCCGGTATCGAGCCGATGGGCACGGCCGGGCCGCGTTCGACCCGGAGATGATGGTCGCGCTGCTGCTGTATGGCTACTGCCAGGGCGAGCGGTCCAGCCGGGTGATCCAAAAGCGGTGCGTGCGGGACGTGGCCTGCCGGGTGATCGCCGGCGGGCTGTATCCGGATCACGCCACCATCGCCCGGTTCCGGGCCCGGCATGAGAAGGCGCTGGGCGGGCTGTTCAGCCAGGTGCTGCGGCTGCTGGCCGCGGAGGGCATGGTGTCGCTGGGCACGCTGAGCCTGGACGGCACCAAGCTGGCTGGCAACGCCGCGCAGAAGGCGAACCGGACGCTGCCGCAGATCGAGAAGGTGCTTGCTGAGAAGGGGTACGTGGCCGGTTGCAACGGCCAGCTCGTAGTCACCGCAGACCAGGTCATCGTCGGCGCGATGCTCAGCCAGCACCCGGTTGACCGCACGCTGCTGCACCCCCTCCTGGGGACCTGCCGCGAGCAGCTGGCCGAGGCAGGCATCCGCCCGAAGATGCGTACCGTGCTCGCCCGCTCTGGTTACGTCAGCGAGGAGAACTTTTCCTGCGCCGAGCAGCAGAAACTGCGGCTGCTCGCCCCGCTCGCCAAGGATCCGGGCAAACACCGCACCAGCAACCCGGCCAGAAAACGTGACCTGGCCAGGCTGCCGGCCACCGCGCGAGCGATCCGGCGGATGCGCCACCACCGCGGCCGGGCCGACTGCAAACTCCGGGCACAGACCGTCGAACCCGGTATTCGGCCAGATCAAGACATGCCAGAAGCTAACCACAATGTCACGCTGCGGCCTGGATGCTTCCCGCAGCGAATGGCTGCTCATCGCCACCGCCACAATCTACGGAAACTCCACATCCGCCGCCTCAGCGCATAGCGCCAGGCCGGTCCGGCCAGGCGCGACAGCGATACGCGGAGCAAGCCAGTCCCACCGACGGCAATCCCGCCCGAAGCGTCATCCTCAAGACCTTTGCGCGACAGGCTGAGCTATGCATTCGCGTAACGCGTGCTATTCGGCAGAATCGGATGTTCGCGGCAGTTCGTGACACACCGACAGACGCCACTTGGCTTAGGGGACACATCCCGGCAGAGGGGTGACTCGTCAAGCCGGTCGCGGAGCCCGAGATCTCTACATGACCGCGACCTACGCCCCCAGGCGATCACCGCCACTCCCCCGGCGGCACCAGGCAACTGATGAAGGTTCCGCAGCCCGCAGCGAGTTCGGTCCTCTCGGAAGCCCGCCTTGCCGTAACTGGGTGACCTCTTGAACGCCACAAAGGCGCTATTCGTCGGGCCCGACCTGGTCAAACTTCACGCGACTGCTGCTCATGCAGCCGTCCTGGGGGCGGATCTTGCCCCTCGGATTGCCCCCACCAGGGCACTTACTCGCCGGTTTAGTGTTCGAAGTTATCTATCTGAGCTGGGGTGGAGCTAAGCGGGCTCGAACCGCTGACCTCTTGCATGCCATGCGGATCCGATAAGTCGGTCTACGTCCGGCGACGTCGAACGGGGAGCCTCCTGCCTGCACCAATGCTCTGACGCCGTCGGGCACAGTCTGGGCCAGCCTGAACACGGTGGCTCCCCAAACTGGCTCCCGGCCCCGGAGCGGCAGAGGAGCCTCCCATGACAACCGAACACAATAGCGACCCCAATTCCCTGCGCGCCGACCCTTCGGAGGTCGGCGCCACAGGCCGGCTGATCAGGATCACCACCGCCCTGGCCGTGGCCGCCGTCGCTGCGGTCGCCGCCGTCATCTCCTACCGGCACGCCTACGAACTCATCAGCACGCACGGCGAGACCGGCGCAATCGCCCGGCTCGTCCCGTTCACCGTGGACGGGCTCATCCTGGCCGCCAGCATGCTCATCCTCGACGCCAGCCGCCGCCACCAGCGCGTACCACCCCTGGCACGCTGGTGCCTGGGCGCCGGCATCGCCGCCACTATCGGCGCCAACCTGGCCCACGGCCTCGGCCACGGCCCCATCGGAGGACTGGTCAGCGCCTGGCCCGCCCTGGCCCTCGCCGGATCCTTCGAACTCCTCATGACCCTCATCCGAACCGAGCCACACACCACACAGACAACCATTCCGGCGGATCACGAGGGGCAGGCGGTACCGATAATGGAGGACGGTGTACCACCCGCGCTGGCTGGCGCGCCAGCGGTGGAGCAGACGGTACGGGCCTGGCACAGCGCAGGCCGCAGCCAGCGCGCGACGACCAGACCGGCGACCCAGCGCTCGATTAGGTCGCCTGCGTGGCCTGTCGAAGTACTACGACCAGATTGGCTGTCATCGACTGGGACATCGGTCGGGCGGGCCGGGACCTGTGGACCTCCCGGCGTCCTGCCGGGCGGCGCAGCCTGAGGGGTGAGGCATTGCGCGTTCGGCGGGAGGCGGGTGGCGCGGATGGACAGCCACGAGCTAGTGGTACATACCGAGTCGCTGACGAAGCGCTACGGGCGGGTCCTCGCGCTGGACGGGCTCAGCCTGGACGTCCGCGGCGGCGAGGTGGTCGGTTTCCTGGGACCGAACGGCGCGGGGAAGACCACGACGCTGCGGCTGCTGATGGGCTATCTGCGGCCCACCGCGGGCGGGGCGCGGGTGCATGGCCTGGACTGCTGGCGGGACACGGTCGCGGTGCACGCGCGGACTGGATACCTGCCCGGTGACCTGCGGCTATGGCCGCGGATGAGCACCCAGGCGATCGCCGCGCACCTGGCCCGGCTGCGCGGCCTGGACCACGATCCCAGCACCGCGGACCTGGCCAAGCGGTTCGACCTGGACCTGGATCGGCCGGTCGGCGACCTCTCCAAGGGCAACCGGCAGAAGGCCGGGATCGTGCTGGCGCTGCTCGGCGACCCGCACCTGCTGCTGCTGGATGAGCCGACCAGTGGCCTGGACCCGCTGGTCCAGCAGGAATTCCACCGGATGCTGCAGGAACGCGCCGAGGCCGGGGCCGCCGTGCTGCTGTCCTCCCACATCCTGTCCGAGGTGGAACGGGTCGCCGACCGGGTGGCGATCATCCGCGCGGGCCGCCTGCTGATGACCGAAAGCCTCGCCGGGCTGCGCGAGAAAGCCCGGCACACCGTGGAGGTGCGGTTCGGCTCCGCGCCGCCCCCAGACGCATTCGCTGGCGTGCCGGGCATCACCGACGTGCGGCTGGACGGCAGGGTGCTGCCCTGCACCATGCAGGGAGTTGTCGATCCGCTGATCAAGGCACTGGGGCACTACCACGTCCTGGATCTGAACTCCCGCGAGGCGGACCTGGAGGACACCTTTCTGGCCCTGTACGGGAAGGAGGCTCCGAGATGATCGCGATTCCCGCGGCCCGGGCCGGGATCACAGGCCACGGCGAGATCACCCGCCAGGCGCTGCGCACCGGGCGGCGGGCCCTGGCCATCTGGGCCGCCGCCTTCGCCGCCCTGGTCGCGATCTACGCGGTGATCTGGCCATCGATCCGGGGCAACGCCAGCTGGCGGAACCTCTTCGACACGCTCCCGCAGACCTACCGCGCCCTGTTCACCGCAAGCGGCATCATCGACCTGAGCACCCCGGCCGGGTATCTCGGCGTCGAGCTGATGGGCTTCCTCGGCCCGGCGCTGATCGCGGTCTACGCCATCACGGCCGGCTCCGCCGCGATCGCCGGCGAGGAAGACCGCGGCGGCCTGGAGGTCACCCTGTCCGCCCCCGTCTCCCGGGCGCAGCTGCTCGCACAGCGCTTCATCGCCCTGGTGATCGGCGTCGCCGTCCTGGCCGTCGCCACCGGCGCGGCGATGTGGGTCTTCTCCGCCATGCTCGGCATGGGGCTGGGGCTCGACCAGATCGCCTCGGCTGCGGCCGCGCTGGGCATCTTCGGCCTGTTCTGCGGCGCGACCGCCCTCGCCGTGGGCGCGGCGACCGGCCGCCCGGCCGTCGCCCGTGGCGTGGCCGCGCTGACCGCCGTGGCCAGCTACCTCATCAACGCCCTCGCCCAGATCACCAGCGCGCTGCGGGCCCT
>Ga0208219_1000341_pt1 | contig 17082 bp, 20 predicted proteins | sample NGESurshal072012_7_FD_184469 | JGI IMG/M metagenome (GOLD analysis project Ga0208219, IMG submission 184469) | Arctic peat soil microbial communities from Barrow, Alaska - NGEE Surface sample 53-2 shallow-072012 (SPAdes) | ecosystem: Environmental > Terrestrial > Soil > Wetlands > Peat ... | reverse complement strand
CTGTCGAACGATGGGCTCCGGCACCCCGACTCCTCGTTTCTGGCGCTCAGCCTGCTCCAGCGCGCCCGCGGTGGCCGGATCGCATTCGACGAGTACCACCACGGCGAAGGGACCCAGACCAGTGGAGCAGGGGCGATCTTCAACGGGCCGGTTGGGCTGGCAGCGCTCCTCGTCGGCCTGGTGGTGCTGCTGGCCATCGCGCTCAACGGCCGGCGTCTCGGCAAGCCCGTGCAGGACGGCGGGACCGCGGTGGTGCCGAGCGCGAACGCGTATGTGATCGCGATGGGTCAGCTGTTCGCGCGCAGCCGTCAACGCGGACCGATCGCGGCGCGCTACGCAGACGAGCTCAAACGACGGATCGGCAACGCAACCGGTGTCGACTGGCATCTCGACGACGCCGCCTTTTGCGCCGCCATATTGGTGACCAACGCGCAGTCGGGACAGGCACTGGCGGCATTGCTCGCTCACGCCCGGTCGCTCGCGTCAGGACGGCCCGATGAAAGCCAGCTGCTCCGACTGGCGCGCGATGTCGATGCCTGCGAACGCCAGTGGACAGGTGCGCCGGTTGGATGATCGCGTGAGCCGGCAGGGCACAATGCCTCCAGTGGCAACCCAGAGCGACGCGGCGGGACTGCGCGCGGCACTGCACGAGACCATGGGTCGTGCCGTCGTCGGCCAGCTCCAGGTCATCGACGGGCTGTACATCGCGGTCCTCTGCGGCGGGCATGTGCTCCTCGAGGGAGTGCCGGGTACGGCGAAGACGCTGATGGCGCGAACACTCGCGGCAGCGCTCGACGCTCGCTTCACACGTATTCAATTCACGCCCGACCTGCTGCCCTCCGACATCGTCGGGACCAGCGTCTACCGTCCGGACTCGGGAACCTTCGAATTCCGCGAGGGGCCGATCTTCACCGACACGCTGCTTGCCGACGAGATCAACCGCGCTCCCGCCAAAACTCAGTCGGCGCTGCTGGAGGCGATGGAGGAACGCCAGGTCACATCCGACGGCGTGAGCCGCCCGCTCGGCGGTCGGTTCCTCGTGGTGGCCACTCAGAACCCGGTGGAGTACGAGGGGACATACCCACTCCCCGAAGCGCAACTCGATCGATTCTTCTTCAAGCTCGAGGTGAACGTCCCCGAGCCGGCGACCGAGGTGGTGATGCTCCGCCGCGTGGACGGCGGCTTCAACGCTCACGACCTTGTCGCGGCGGGGGTGACCGCAATCATCGATGCTGCCGCCCTGGCGAAAGTTCGCGCGGAGGTCGCGGCGGTGCGCGTGTCCGACGAAGTGCTCGGCTACATCTCGGCAATCGTCACCGCAACGCGGACGAGCCCGGATCTTTCGCTCGGCGCCAGCCCGCGCGGATCGATCGCGTTGCTCCTCGCCGGCAAGGCGATGGCCGCGATTCAGGGACGCGACTACGTCGTCCCCGACGACGTCAAGGACGTGTGCATTCCCGCACTCCGGCACCGCATGATCCGCCGCCCCGAGGCGGAGATCCAGGGGGTGTCCGAGGTCGCGGCCGTGCAGCGCGCTGTGGGCAGGGTCCCCGTCCCCAGGTGACGGCGCCGCAATGACCTGGCGTGGCGCCGGCCTCCTGCTGGTGTCGATCGCGGTCCTTGCAGGCGGAGCTGCGGTTGCAGCCCTGTTCGTCGTGGGGCTCGCGGTGCTCGCAGCGTCCGTGGTCACGATCGTTGTCGACTCCCGGCGCGCGCCGGGCAAGTCGGTGCTGCGCGTCCACCGCGTGTGCAACGACCTGCTCTCGGTCGGAGTCGCCAACCGGGTGACCCTCGCGATCAGCGCACGCTCCGCAGGCGCGCCGGCAATCTTGTACGAGCGCGTTCCTCCGGGCCTGCACCCGTCACGCACACGATGGGATGTGCACCTCCCCGCCGAGGTCGAGTACACCGTCACGCCGGTGGCGCGTGGCGATGTCATCCTCGGGCCCGCCACGGTCCGCGTCACCGGTCCGTGGGGGCTTGGCTGGCGGCAGACGACCGTTGCGGCGCAGCGCCCCGCGCGGGTGGACCCGAATCTTGCGGCCATCGATGTGTACGAGGCACTGGCGCGTCGTGGTCAGCTCGCCGAGCTCGGACTTCGCACCATGCGACTGCGCACCGAGGGCAGCGAGTTCGAGCGAGTGCGCGAGGCCTTCCCCGACGACCCGCTGCGTGCCATCAACTGGCGCGCCACGGCGCGGACCGGACGTCTGATGGCCACCGAGCTCATTCCCGAACGAGCCCAACCGCTGGTGATCTGCCTGGATCACGGCCGCCTGATGGGAATCGGTGCCGGCGAGCTCACAAAGCTGGACCATGCCATCAACGCGGCACTGCTCCTCGTGCACGTCGCGCTCCGCGCCGGGGATCGCGCCGGGATGCTCGCCTTCTCCGACACGGTCACCGACACGCTGCCACCGCGCGCGGGAACCGCCCAGTTGCGTCGCTTCCTCGACGCCACCCGTCCCATCCAGCCCGGCGAGACCGAGGCCGACTATGACGATGCGCTCGCCTTTTTCAGCAGATGGCAGACACGCCGATCGCTGGTGGTCATCTTCACCGATGTGCTTGATCCCGACCAGGGCAGAGCGCTGATCAGACAATGCGTCCGCCTCCGCCGCCGGCATCTCCCACTGGTGGTGACGGTGCGCGACCCGGCTCTCGACGATGCCGCGAACACGGTTCCGCGAACCGGGAACGACGCGTATGCCCGGGCCGTCGCCGGCGGCCTCATCGCCGACCGCGACGACACGCTGCGCATGCTGCGCAGCTCAGGTGTCGAAACCATCGACGCTGACGCGCGGACCCTGTCACCCCGGCTCGTGAACCGTTATCTCGACCTCAAGCGGCGAGCGCGTCTGTAATCCGACGCGCTCGCCCGTGAGGCTTAGCGAGCCGTGCCGGCGAAGTTCCTTCGGGTCGGCGGGTCGATCACCAGCGCATAGAGCACGATCACCTGGAGTGCGACGTAGACGACGACGATGAGGGTCCCAGTGCTCGTGTTCACGCGGCCCAGATCGGTGAGCGCGATGATGATGCTGAGCACGTCGAGCACCACGATGATCCATCGCGCGACGTTGGACGGCCGTCCGACCACGATGCCGAGGATGAGATCGACGATCCCGATGATCAGCGGCACAATCGCAAATGCGAAGAACAGCGCGCCGGCAGCGTTGACGAACGAGTTGCCGAACTGGGTCGCGTAATTGTCATATCCCGGGATGTTGTGCAACGCGGCGTGCCCGGCGGTGAGGATGTAGACACCGATCGCGACCGATGCTGCCGCGAGCAGGATGATCAGGATCGCCTTGAGGATGATGATGATCTGCGCGATCGTCAGCCAGAAGGTTCGCTTGTGCACCTTGACGACAACCGGTTGCGGCATCGGTTGCGACATGTACGGCTGCGCGGGCATCTGACCCGTGTACGCGGTGCCTGGAGAATAGGGACCCTGGGGCGGCCCGACCGGTGGCGGCCCACCGGGCGGAGAAACGCCCGGCGGTTGCGGGGGTAGGCTCCCTGGTGGCTGGGGCGGCAGTGCTGCCACGATTGCTCTCCTCCTCGGTGATGCCGCCTCGTCCGGCGAGTCGGTGGCCGGATTCTAGACTTTGCGGACCACGAATGTGCTCGCGATCTTGTCGTGCCAGCCTTGCTTCCTTGGGTCGAAGGCCACCCAGATGAGACCGATGTCCAGGGCGGCTCCCGCGATCACGTAGCCGACGAAACGCCCGATCGCCCGTCCGATGCCGATGTTGCGCCCGGTGGCTGCATCGACGACGTGCAGCCCGAGCATCCGCTGTCCGAGCGTGCCGCCGACCTTGGACCAGAGGATCACGAAGTAGGCGAGCTCGACGGCGAGCCCGATGAGCTCGAACAGACCGATGGCGCTGATGAATGCGCCCTGGCACGTGATGACCAGGGCGCCTGTTGCGGCAGCGCTGTTCAAGCAGTTGGCGTATGAGCTGATCGTCGACCCCTCCACCACGAAGAAGACGATCAGGAGCGGCACGCCGACGATGATCGTGTCAATGATCGCGGCTCCCACGCGGATCCAGAAGCCGGCATATCGGATCCCCGGTGCAGGGCCGTGCTCCGGTCCCGGGTAGTACGTCGCGACCGGGTACGCAGGGGGCGGCGGAGGAAGCGACGTCTGCCCTCCATCCCATTGACCAGGCGCCAGAGGCGGGGGAAGCGGCGGGCCTCCTGCGGTCATCGGGCTGGACACTAGCAGGCTTGCCGGGTTTGTGACCCATGCAGCCGAAACGTCACCTTACCCGGTCTCGGGCATCGCCTCCACAGCGGCGATCACGGCGCGCGTTATCTGTGTCGGTGTTGACGCGCCTGAGGTGACGCCGACACGGTGCACGCCGCGGAACCACGAGGGGTCGAGGTCCGCCGCAGTGTCAACGAGGTACGCAGGCCGGTGGCCTTTCTCACGCACCACCTGCACGAGGCGTTGACTGTTGCTGCTGCGTTCGCTGCCGACCACCACCACACAATCGACGTCGTCGGCCGCGAGCACCGCGGCCTCCTGCCGTTCCTGGGTTGCGCGGCAGATCTCGTTGTGGACCTCGATGGTGGGGAAGCGCTCCACCAGGCGCTCGATGATCGACTGCGTGTCCCACATGCTGAGTGTGGTCTGACATGTGACGGCGAGTGGCCGTTCATCGGGCAGCTCGAGCGTGTCCACCTCTTCAATGCTCTCGATGAGCGTTGTGTGCTCGGGCGCGATGCCGAGCACACCGGCAGGCTCCGGGTGGCCGCGCTTACCGATGTAGATGACGTGGTGGCCGCTGGCCACCAGCTCCCGGACGAGGTCGTGCGTCCGGGTGACATCGCTGCAGGTCGCGTCGACGAGGTTGAGCCCGCGTGCTCGCGCCGCTTCGACAACCTTCGGCGAAATGCCGTGGGCGGTGAAGATCACCGTCCCCTCGGTGACCTGTTCGAGGGCTTTCATGCGATCGGGCTCGGCCACCAGGGCAACACCGGACTCCTCGAGCTCTCGGGTCACATGCTCGTTGTGCACAAGGTAGCCGAGCATGGTGACCGGCTCGCTGCCCGCGCGAGCAGCGCCTTCCCGCTTTGCGATCCTTATCGCTTCCACCACGCCGTGGCAGTAGCCACGCGGCGTGATCCGGACAACGTCCATCGACTCCAGTCTACGCGGGGGTTTCCGCTGGACGGTCGAACCGAAACCCGGGTCGCCGTCGCGGACTGCGGCCCGCAAGGAGCAGCCACGAGTAGAGCAGCACCCCCACCGCCCCTCCGATGGCCAGCTTCACCCCGGCTGGGAGCCCGCTCGGCGAGACGAACGCCTCGAGTGAGCCCGCGACAATGAGGAGGCTGGCCGCGCCGAGGACGAGCATCACGGCTCGCACCGCGACCCTGGCCAGGGCTTCGCCGCGGCGGAGTTGCCCCGGGCGGAGAATGGCGTCGCCGAGCATCAGCCCGGTGCCACCACTGATCACGATCACGCTGAGCTCGAGCACGCCGTGGGGCAGGATCAGCGACCAGAACTGGAAGTCGTAGCCGCCCAGGTGGACGGCCGCGGCGACGGTCCCGAGCATCCATCCGTTGGTGAGTAGCACGAACGTCGTGGGAATGCCGAGCAGCATTCCGCCCGCGAAGCAGATCAGAGCCACCCGGATGTTGTTCTGGATGATGAACGCCGCGGCGAATGGCGCGTCCTGCACCCCGGTACCGACCTGGCCGCGGGCCATCTCGTCAAAGAGTGACGGTGGTACCAGTGACGCGCGCAGGTCAGGACGCAGGTCCACGGCGATCCAGCCGGCGATGAAGCCGATCACCATCAACCCCAGGCTCGCGACGATGTACGGCCACGCGGCGCGGAAGGAACGGGGCAGCGCGGTGGCGAAGAATGGCGCCACGGCTCCAACGCGCCAGGGCCGGCCCCGATAGAGCAGGGGATGGGCTCGCGCGCAGAGGGTGTTGAGGTATTCGGTGATCGGCGCATCCGGGTGATCCCGGCGAGCGATGGCGAGATCGCTCGAGGTCTGACGAAGCAGCACGCCGAAGTGCTCGATATCGCTGGCCGGCTGGTTGCGAAGGCGCCCGCGCTTCGCGGTCTTGATCGCCGCCTCCAGGGCGGCCCAGCGCGGCTGACGCTCGGCGATGAACGCGTCGAGGCTCACGGATATCGGTGATCGAGCTGGAGGTACACGCGCTCGATGAACAACTCGGGCGGCCAGAGCCGTTCTGGTGCGCCGAGCGGCAGTCCGAGCCGGTCCAGCAGCCGCTTCGCGATGTCGGCAGCGAGCTCGGTGCGCAGCTTCTGACTCAACCCCTGGCGCGACAGGAACACTCGCAGCGCGTCGCGTTCGAAGCCGCCGATTCGATCGAGCCCATCGATGGGCGGCCCCGCGTCAGGAGTCCGGAGGATGACCGGCGGCGGAGCCGCGGCCGCCGCGAGCGTGACCATCGCCCGGTCGCGAACCACTATCGTGCCGGCGCCGAGGTCGCCCAGGCGGCGCGTCTGTGGCTGAAAGAACATGACCACGATGCCGATCAGGACGACAACGACGTCGACCACGCGGATGACGTTGCGCACCGCCAGGGCGCCGAAGTCGGCGGCGGAACCGTCGACCCGGATGACCCGCAGACCCATGGCGCTCTTGCCGGGAGTCTTGCCGCCGGTAACCATCTCGGCGACGAAGAAGTATCCGAAGTAGACGAAGCCGGCGAAGAAGCCCGCACCCGCGCCGGCGAAACCGGCCCCTTCGGCGCTGGTCACGAACACGCTCGCGATCGCGCCGTAGAGCAGGATCGCGATCAGCGTCAGCGGCAGCGCGACCAGGTTGTCCAGGATCTGCGCCACCAGCCGGCTGCCGAGGCCCGCGACCGTATAGCCCAGCGTGACGTTGTCCGAGGTCTTGACACTGATCGTGTCGAGCTGGCTCGATTCCACCGATTCATCGTCGCACGGGCGCCGCCGCCGGCCACCATCGTCGCGGGACGGTGACCGGAGCCGTTCAGTCGATGATGGCGACGGTTTGACCCTCCTGGACCACCTCGCCCTCGGCCACAAGGATGTGGGTCACGGTGCCCGTGATGGGGGTCGTGATCGGGATCTCCATCTTCATCGACTCCAGGATCATCAGCGTGTCGTCCTCCTCGACAGCCTGCCCCACCTCGACGACGATCTTCCAGAGATTGCCAACCAGTTCGGCCTTCACCTCGGTCACCGTACCCTCCTCATACCGGTGGCACGCCGTGCTTGCGCCAGGCGCGCCGCTGCCGTTTTGTCTCAGCACCCTCGAGTGCATCGATGATCACGCGGCGGGTGTCCGCCGGGTCGATGATGTCGTCGACCATCGCCCACGATGCCGCGATGAACGGGTCGATGGTCTGGCGTACCGCTGCCGCATACTCCGCCCGTGCGGCCACCGGGTCGCCGGCAGCGGCGATCTGCTTCGTGAAGATGATGTCGACCGCACCTTCAGGCCCCATGACGGAGATCTCCGCGGTCGGCCATGCGACCAGCGTGTCCGGCTCGTAGCCGCGACCACACATCACGAAGTACCCGGCGCCATACGCCTTGCGGAGGACGACGGTGACTTTCGGAACGGTCGCCTCGCTCACCGCGAAGAGCATCTTCGCGCCGTGGCGGATGATGCCCTGCTTCTCGACCTCGGTGCCGACAATGAAGCCCGGGACGTCTTGGAGAAACACCAGCGGGATGTTGAACGCGTCGCAGAGCCAGATGAAGCGCGCGGCTTTGTCGGCCGCGTCGATGTCCAGTGCGCCGCCTTTGATCATCGGCTGATTCGCGACCACGCCCGCGCTCTGTCCGTTGAAGCGCACCAATGCGGTAATGACGTTGCGGGCGAACGTCGGCTTGACCTCGAAGACATGACCGTCGTCGGCGAGACGTTTGACCACCTTGCGCATGTCGTAGGCGGCGCGCGCGTTGGTGGGGACGATCTTCTCGATGTCGCCGATCCGGCGGTCGCGGCGATCCGCGGTCTGCCGGCGGGGCGGTGTCTCGCGGTTGTTGGACGGCAGGAACGAGAGGTACTCGCGCACGGCTTGGATGCATGAGGGGTCGTCGTCGACCTCGAGATCTCCGACCCCGCTGATGTAGCAATGCACCTGGCTGCCGCCCATGTCGTGGTCGGTGGTCTCCTCGCCGGTGGCGGCCTTGACGAGGCGGGCGCCCCCCAGCGACATGCTGCTGGTGTCCTTGACCATGGGGACGAAGTCGGCGAGTCCCGGGATGTACGCGGTGCCCGCGGCGCACGGGCCGAGCACGGCGGCCACCTGCGGGACGACGCCGCTCATCTGGACCTGTTCGAAGAAGAGCGCGCCGCTGCCCGCGAAGGTGCTTCCCGCCGCCTCCTGAATCCGGGCTCCCGCCGAATCGAGGAGCCAGACCATGGGCAGCCGGTTGAGCATCGACTTCCGGCGCAGGCGGGCCACCTTCTGCTCGCCGATCATGCCCATCGATCCGGCCATGACCGTGAAGTCATAGGCAGCGCAGTAGACACGGCGCCCGTCGACGAGCCCTTCGCCGGTGATGACCCCATCCGCCGGGGTGCGCTCTGGTTCGGTGACCGCGCCGGTCATCGAGTGTTGATGGGCGAGCAGGCCGAACTCGACGAACGTGCCCGGGTCGAACAGCAGGTCGATCCGCTCCCGTGCGGTCAGCTTGTGCCGAGCGTGTTGCTGGGCAACGCGTTCCGCCCCACCCATGGCAATGGAGCGCGCACGGCGATCACCGAGCGCGGCGGTGAGCTCGTCGAGGCTCGGCGTGTCCCGAGCCTCGGTCACCCGTCGTCCGAGCCGGTGCTCATGGCAGCCTGACGGTCAGGCAGCTACGCCGATGATCCGGCCGTCGATCCAGCCGGTCCACCCGTTCGAGCAGATCACGCGTGCCCACGCGCCGCGCACTTCGGTCACCTGAATGGGCAGGCCCGGCGCCAGGTTGGCGACCACCGGTCCGGATGGATCCGGTGCGCCCCATGCGCGCAGCCCCTGCGGGGGGACCGAATGACTGGGCGACCATCCACCTGCAGCGGCGGGCTGTTGCGCGGGCCGCGCCTGCACCGGCTGCGCCTGGTAGGGCTGTTGCACCGGCTGCGGGGAGTAGCTCGGTTGCACCGGTTGTGCCTGCATCGGCTGGACCGGCTGCGGCGTGAAGCTCGGGGTGGGCAGCGGTTGACCGACGGGGATCCCCGTCGGGAACGAGCTCAGCTGCGGCGTCGCGGGCTGCTGGAACGTCGACTCGGCGGGCACGACGGGTGTCGGCGTTACCGGGACATCGACGATCACCGTCGAGTCAGGCTCGGCGTCCGCATCGACGGCGTCGGACGCCACACTCGCGGCTTCCTGGTCAACCGCGGAGGCTGATTCGACACCTCCGATCGCGTCGAGCAGCGTGCTCGTCCGGGCGAGCTCGGCGACCGCCTGCACGAAGGTGTGCTTGCTCAATCCGTCCAGGTAGACGTATGTCTGAGCGACAACGGTGGTGTCCGCGCCGGAACGCTCCACCGACGCGGTGACCGAACCGGGACGCGAGGCGATCAGCTGGTTGGCCGCATCCACGTTGTCGCCGGTGAGGGTCACGCTCCGCCGGATGGTGACGCGATCGGCGCCATCCGCCTTGAGCACCACCAGGTCGACCGGCGCGGTGCTCAGCGTTCCCGCCTTTACACCGAACGAGAAGTCCGTGCCAGGCTCGAAACGGTCGGAGGCAATCTCCAGGTCGTCGTCTGACGAGCACCACGTGGTGATGCTCTGCTTGACCTCATCAGGTGTCATGGGTTTGATCTCCTCTCCGCGTCCTCGAAGGCTGCGGCGACTATACGGTGTTCACGATGCGTGAGCCGGGTGCGCCGCGGCCTCGCCCATCGCGAGCAAGCCGTCCAGCACATCACCGATCTTATTGAGTGCGAGCGAGAGATGGCCCTCCTCGGGGAGAAGATGCTGCTCCGCTCCGGGGATGTGGGCCGCGAGCCAGGCGCCGTGCGCCATCGGCACCATCCGATCCTCGCCCCCTTGCCAGACGGCGACCGGGCTCCGGATGGACGGGAGATCGAAGCCCCAGGGGGTGACGAAGGCGAAGTCGTCGTCTCGCCACCCGGCGATCCCCGTCGAAACGGACCGGCGAAAGCTGTCGGCGGTGAACTCGGCGTATGCGCCGATGAGGGCCGCCTTGTCGACGTCGCTGACCAGGCCGCCGAGCGATGCGGCGACGTCTGGCCCCTGCACCTCGTGGAGCCCGGCAGCTTCGCGGTCGAGATACGGCTCGAGTGCCTCCCGACCTTTGATACTCGCGTTGAATTCCTCGAGGTTCTCCGGCCCCATGCCGGCGAACCAGTCGAGCCCCTCGGCCGGCCAGGGCGCCACCCCGGCGAGGGTCGCCGTCGCGATGACGCGATCGGCGAGGAGTGCCGCGCAGGCCAATGCGTGCGGCCCGCCGCCGGATTGGCCGGCGCAGAAGAACGAGTCGATCTTCAGCGCGTCCAGGATGGCCTGCACGTCGGTCGCCACATCGCCGACCGCCCGGCCCGCCATGGTGGACGACCCGGCATACCCGGGCCGGGAGAACGTCACGTAGCGCAGGTCGCGCTTGGCAAGCTCCGCGACCAGCGGAGGATATGCTCCGGCCGCTGACGGCGTTCCGCCGTGGAACAGGAAGCAACGGCCGTTCTCCGGTCCGGCGGAGACAACCTCGAGCTGCCGCCCGTCGGGCGCTTGAACCGCATGCCAGCGTGGTTCGGAACTCATCTCCCTCATGGTACCGAGCCGTCGGCGAGCGTGACGTCGGTGACGCGTTTCAGAGCGGCAGGTCGTAGGCGGTTGCGTGCGAAGGCTGGTAGAGACCGATGTCTCCGCCCCCTGGGATGCGCAAGCGGGTCATGCGCCCAAAGCGCGCAGTGCTGATCGGCGCTGAGAACTCGACGCCTTTGGCAGTCAGCTCGGCGACGGTGTCGTCGATGTCGTCGCACATCAGGAAGAGCTCGTGATGTCCGCCGGGCGAGCCCTCGCCGGACGGATGGATGCCGAGCTCGGCCGCAGGGAGTTTGAAGATGAGCCACCCGCCGTGGATGTCCACATTCGGCATCTCGAGCACGTCGCGAAAGAATGCCCGTGCCTGGTCGGGATCGTCGGCGTAGACGATTGCGTGTGCGGCGGTGATCATTGCGGATCGCGACCTGTGAGCCCGAGCAACCGCTGCATCAATGGAGCGTCATCGGCCACGGGGATCGCCGCAGGAAACACCCCGAACTTCCTCCATGCGTCCGCAACCGGGCTCAGCTCGTCCCACAGGCCCTGCACGAGGTCGTCGGGAAGCGTCGGATCGACCCCGATGATCTTCGCGATCTCCCACGCCCGGATGCCCCGAAAGCCGTTGATCTGCCAGAGGTACTCGTGCGCGGGGTAGTCACCGAAGGAGCAGTGCACGGTGCGCTCCAGGTCGTCCAATTGCGCGGCAGCGGCGCATGCCTTGTCGACGATGGCGGCGAACGCGGCCTTGGGATCTTCGCCGAGGAGATCCCCGCCGAACTTGTCCTTCCCGGCTTCGTCCATGGTCCGGCCGGCCAGCATGTCGGGCACCCATGCGTCGTCGGATGCGTGATAGCCGATGATCGTTCGCAGCGTGGGCACGTGGTCGGTGTCCCTGCGCGCGAATGTCGCGGGCATGTCCATGTCCCACTGGCCGTCCTGGATCTGCTGCACGACGCGGTCGAGCGCACGGTCGGCGAGGACGAAGACGTCTTGCTCATTCATGGCTGGCTCCTCTATGTGGACGTCTCAAGTGTCGCAGCCGCACGTCTGCTCACGGATTCCTCTGCGTGGCGAAGCCGCGAACGGGACATCGACGTCGCTGCCGTGCACTGTGACGGGCTGATAACGCGTCGGGCATCGTCAATCGCAGCAGATAGGCTGCCGGAGGTGAGCGGATCTCTCAGGCCGGCGCGGTTGATCATCGCGATCTCCGCGGCACTTCTGGTCGCGTATGCCGTCATCTGGACCCAGGTCAGCAGCTTCGACGTGGGTCGGAGCGATTTCACGGCGTTCTACGTCGGTGGAACCCTGCTCCGCGAAGGGCACACCGGCGACCTGTACAGCCAGGCGGTGCAGCAGCAGCTCCACAGTGCGTTGATCGCCCCGGACCCCGAGGCGAACCTCCCGTTTGTCAACACCCCGGTGGCTGCGGCGCTTGTCCTTCCCTCGACGTTGCTTCCACTCCACGCCGCCTACCGGATCTGGTCCCTGCTCGAGCTCGCGGTGCTGATCCTCGCCATCGTACTCGCCGTCCGGAGCGTTGAATGGCCGTCCGGCACCCCCCGTGTCTGGCAGGCCGCGGCCGGCGCCGCCGCGCTCGCCGGTGTGGGCACCTGGACGATGTTCGTGCAGGCGCAGTGGACCCCACTGCTCGCTCTCGGTCTGGTGCTGGCATACCGGTCGTGGAAGCGCGGCCATTTGGCGACCGGTGCGGCCCTGCTCGTGGTGTCGGCTGGGATCGCCAAGCCGCATCTCGCCCTCGGCCTGCTGGCGTTCCTCCTCGGCTGGCGCCGGCGCCGGGTCATTTTCGGGGCGCTCGCCGGTGGAGCAGCGCTCCTGGTGGCATCGCTCGCGCTGGTCGGGCCTTCGGGCATCGCCGGATTCGTGAGCATCCTCGCCTCGTCGACGACCCGCTGGGCCCTCTCGACGATGGTGAGTTTCATCGGTGTGGTGGGATCGGTGTTTGGCGATGGCCTCGCGGCGCACCTGGTCGGGCTGGTGGCATCGCTGCTCGCCTGCGCCGCCGCGGTGTGGCTCGGGACAAGGGTTCGCCGCGACCCGAGCCGTCTGGACATCGCCCTGGTCGGAGCCGCGGTGCTCTCGCTGGTGGCGTCGCCACACGCCTACCCGGATGATCTCGTGATGCTGGCGCCGGCTCTGGTGATCGGCATCGCCGCGGCAGCCCGGCGCGTCGGGTCGACCGCTCCTTTGACCCTGTCATCGCCGGTCGCGATCGCGTTCGGCGCCTGGGCGCTGATCAGCGTCGCGGCGTGCGTCGACCTCATCGATGCGGCGACCTTTCCGCCGGGACAGCTGGCCGGGTGGGCGCTGGTGATCGCAGCGGCGGTCACCTGCATCGCGACGGCACAGAACCAGGAGCACGCCGGCGTCCCCAGGTTGCGCGTCGCCGGCCTGGGCGGCGTCCAAACTCGTAGCTAGTCGGTAACTCCAGCGTGCCGACGCACTGTTCCGGCGTTTGACACCCGGGCTGCCGACCTGCCCGGCGCCGGGCTCACCGTCGGTCCGTGTCTCCTCGAGGACACGATGCAGATCACCGCGTTCGCGGAGAACCGCTTCACCCTCGGACATGCCGCGGTGATGGTCAACGAGGGGATTCCGCTGTACGTGCTGGGCACGCTCGAGCAGCGATTCGACGTGACCGCATTGACTGTGGGCATCCTCGGCATGGCGTTCAAAGCTGCATCGGACGATGCGCGCTCCAGCCTGAGCTACAAGATGAAGCGAGTCGTCACCGGCAGGGCGGCGCGAGTGCTGTGCACCGACCCGTACGTCTGCGGCGACCCGGACATCGTGCCCTTCGATACGGTGGTGGCGGAGTCCGATCTGCTGATCATCGCGGCACCGCATCGGGAGTACGCGAGCCTGCGCACGACCAAACCGGTCGTCGACATCACCAACCTGCTCGGCAATGGAGTCATGGTGTGAACCCGCGCGTCAGCGTTGTGATTCCCGCGTACAACGAGGGCGCCGCGGTTGTTCCATTCCGAGGCGGGTGCTCGGCTTCGAGGCAACGACCACGCTCGATCAGATGCTCGACAACGTCATCCCCTGGATTGATCAGGCGATAAGGTCAGGAGCAATCTAGGGTTCGACCGCGTGGTGCGGAACCTGCCGGCGTGCGGGCACACTTCACGCCATGGCGGACATCGAGATCACGCCGTTGCGCAGGCCACTGACGACGCGCGCGATGTTGAGCGAGATCCTGATCGAGGTTGTAGCCGAAGGCGGCTCGGTCAGCTTCATGCACCCGTTGATGCCAGCGGCGGCGAACGCCTACTGGGATCACGCGCGGGCTGCGGCGACACTCGACCAACGAGTGTTCTCGGCGCCTGGGATGGTGACGTGCTGGCTGGAACGGTGACCCTCCTGCTCGATCTTCCGCGGAACCAGCCCCACCGGGCCGAGGTCGCCAAGCTCATGACCCGTCCGAGCCACCGCGGCCGGGGCATCGCGACCTCGTTGATGGAGGCGGTGGAGACGGTTGCAGCCGAGCTGGGGCGAACCCTGCTGGTGCTCGACACGGCTGTCGACGGCGGTGCTGCGAGTCTCTATCAGCGGCTGGGGTTCACGTTGACGGGCGAAATCCCAGACTACGCGCTCAAACCTCACGGCGGATTGACCGGGACGCTGATCTTCTGGAAGCGGATCGGCGGCGCGAACCCTGCAGACGTGTCGTGAAGTGTCACGCCAACCGCTAGAGTTCTGAACGATGAACGCTGCGGTCATCGGTTTCGGTCTCGGCTTCTTCGTGGCGCTGCAATTGGGCCCGATGTCCCTGTTTCTGATCAGATCGACGCTCCGCAGTGGCTGGAAAGTCGGCGTTGCCATCGGGGCGGGCATCGCGGTGATTGACGGGTTGTACGCTGCCGCCGGAGCGGGCGGTGCGACTCCGCTGCTGACCATCCATCCTGTGCGCCTGGGGCTCGGCCTCGCCGGTGCCGTCGTGCTTGTCTGGCTCGGAGCGCGAACGCTGTACAGCGCACTCCGCGTGCGTGTCGGCGGAGAGACTCCGTTCGAGGTGGCGACTCCGCGTCGCGCGTTTCTCACCGCCCTGGGTGGGACCGCATCCAATCCCTCGACCATCGTGTCCTGGGGCGCGATCTTCGCAGCAGCAACCTCTGCCGGGCTTGTCCACACCACCGGTGCCGCCATGCTCCTGGTGGCCGGCGTCGCGATCGGCAGTCTGACGTGGGTCAGCCTGCTTGCAACCGGTGTGGCACTCGCGGGTCGATCGATGAGCAGGCGTGCGATCCGCGTCACCGATGGCGTCGCCGGTGCGGGCCTGATTGGATTCGGCGGCGTGCTCGCGTATACGACATTGGTGGCCCCGGCAGGAATCGAACCTGCGCGCACGGTTTAGGAAACCGCCGCTCTATCCACTGAGCTACGGGGCCGCAACCGTTAATGCTATCTGGTTGCTGTCATGTCCAACTGTGGGAATGTGGGGTGAGCTTGCTCGAGCGGTTCGCCCGGTGCACGCCGATACTGGCGATTGCGCTGCTCGTGTCGTGTGGATCGACGCCGAGTCCGCCCGCAAACGCGACCAGCTCGATGACCGTGGCACCCACGTTCAGTTTTACGGCGACACCAACGCCGGCTCCAGCATCAACCGCTGCCGCAACTGTCGATGAGCTGAGGGTGGTCGCGTCCATGCTCTATCCCGCCTGCACGCCCGCCAGCTGTGCGGGCAACGCGATGTTCACCACCTGCGATGCCAGTTCGTCCGGGCCCGATGTCTTCGCGCCGTGCCCGCTGACCATGCGACTCGTCACCCAGCTGAAAAGCGACGTCAACGGCGTGGTGAGCGCGCCGGACCCGATCGGCGGTGGCCAGGATCCTGAATGGATCACCAGGACGGTGACCCCGGCGGCCACGGCAACGGGCGGTGTCGTCCACGTGACGCTGGGATTCGGCCCGGGAACGACAACCGAAAAGTACGACCTCATCGTGGTGCTCCACGGCAGCCAGCTGCTTGTCGACGACATCTACTGCACAGGCACCGATCCCGCCGGTGCCGACGTCTTCGTCGCGGGCTGGCTCGACCGCTCCGTATGCAGCTCGTGACCGCGGATGTCACTGCAACGAAACCGTCGGGAAGGGGAGATTCGAACTCCCGACCTCACGGTCCCGAACCGTGCACTCTAACCTGGCTGAGCTACTTCCCGGCGCCCGGCCCGGATGATACCACCCGCCTCAGCGGGCCCCGAGAGCTGTCCCACATCGTGCCGCCCGGAATCGCATACTGAGGCTATCGCGCGGTGCCGCCGCGCCCAGGAGTCCAGGTATATGGGTCGCATTACCATCGACATGACCATCAACGCTCCCGTGGCCACGGTGTTCGCATACGTGGACGACTATCGCAACACCACGAAGTACATGAAGGACCTGGTGAAGTGGCAGCCGACGGGCAAGGTCACGCATGGCAAGGGCGCGCGCTTCGATGTGGGCATGAGAGCCGGTCCGACGACACTGACGTCGGTGGTGGACATCACCACGTGGACCGAGAACACAGCGATTGGCTGGCATTCCAATGAAGGCTTCAGGCAGATCGGCATCTGGGCGTTCAAACCCAAGGGCGACAAGACGCAGGTCACCTTCGACATGGAGTACGAGTTCGGCGGTGGGATCGCCGGCAAGCTGCTCGGCCGCGCAGCCGAACCCATCGTGCGTGGCAACCTGCAGCGATCGGTGGAGACGCTCAAGCTGCATACCGAGAAGCTCGGCACCTCGAGGTCAGCCGCGAAACCAGCCCCGAAGGCCAGCACAAAATCTGCAACGAAGCCAGTGACACCGGCCGCGAGAAGCACCACAAAATCTGCAACAAAACCAGCAGCACAACCAAGATCCAAGGCGAAGAACTCGTCGAGAAACGCTTAGAATGAACCCGTTCCCGGCGCAGCGAGCCGGGCGAGGAGCGAGAACATGACGAGCGACAAGACGGCTGCCAACGGACACGAGCCCCACACCGGCGGTGTGCGGGTCAAGCGCGGACTGGCAGAGATGCTGAAAGGCGGCGTCATCATGGACGTCGTCACACCCGAGCAGGCGAAGATCGCCGAGGACGCGGGCGCTGTGGCCGTCATGGCGCTCGAACGCGTGCCGTCGGACATCCGTCGCGACGGCGGTGTGGCACGCATGAGCGACGTGAGCCTCATCAAGGAAATCATCGCGGCAGTGACCATCCCGGTCATGGCGAAGGCCCGCATCGGGCACTTTGTCGAGGCACAGGTCCTGCAGGCGCTCGGCGTCGACTACATCGACGAGTCCGAGGTGCTGACGCCGGCGGACGAGGAACACCACATCGACAAGTGG
>Ga0208219_1000338_pt1 | contig 17150 bp, 13 predicted proteins | sample NGESurshal072012_7_FD_184469 | JGI IMG/M metagenome (GOLD analysis project Ga0208219, IMG submission 184469) | Arctic peat soil microbial communities from Barrow, Alaska - NGEE Surface sample 53-2 shallow-072012 (SPAdes) | ecosystem: Environmental > Terrestrial > Soil > Wetlands > Peat ... | reverse complement strand
CTCGAAGTCCCTGACCATCCGGATGAGAGGGATCAGGGGCGCCTCGCCGAAGCGGTCCTGGGCGCCGACGACGAAGCTCCCCGGCACCGGGCTGCCGACGTCCGAATCGTGGGTGACGATGCCGGACCAGCCCGCCAGGTCACCGTCGGCGAACAGCGGCATGACGAGGACGCCGTCGTTGGCGTGCAGTGCACCGAGCCACGGATCGTTGGTGAAGAACATGTCGCCTGGGCGAATGTCGTCGGTGTCCCACATCTCCAGAACGTGACGGACGACCTCGTCGAGGGTGGCGCCGTGGTGGAGGATGTAAACGCCCGTGTACAGGGAGCGCCCGTCCGCGGTCGTGAGGGCGGCGTTGAAGTCGTAGCCCTCGAAGATGATCGGCGATCCGGACAGGCGGGCCGCCATCCTGGCCTGGTCGTCGTTGATCGCCCACAGCCGGTGGCGGATCACCTCGAAAGTTACCGGGTCGATCGTCGCTCCGGTGGTGGACGGCTGTCCGGTGGTGAGGGTCACGATGTGCGCTCCTGCATCTGGGCCGGTGCCGGGATGATCCGCTCGCTGGCGGTCAGGTGGATCGTGAGGTATGTGTCGACGGCGGCCTCGTTACCGGGCGGGATGACGACGCTGTCACCCATCCGCTCGATGATCGCCGGGCCCGCGATCCGATGGCCAGCCCGCAGGGCGGCTCCGTCGAAGACGGTGGTCGGGATGTAGCCGGCCCCTTCGAAGCAGACCTCGCGTTCGCCTTTCCGGGCCGCTGAGGGGTCGGGGTCGCCGAGTTCCTCCCCGGCGAACTCCAGTGCCTCTATGGCCCGCACGCCGATGACACGGTGCTGCTCGATCTCCAACTGACCACCGGGCATGATCGCTCCCGGCCCGTAAATGGCGGCATAGCGGTCATGGAACCGCCGTTGCAGCTCCGCCCCGCCGTCGTCGAGCATCCCGGGCTCCATGACGACGTCCACCGTGTTGACCTGACTGGTAAAGCGGATCCCGAGCAGCCGGGTGAACTTCACCTCATCGGTGACCGCGCCCTCCGCGGCGAACTGCTCGCCGAGGCGTCGCTCGAGTCGCTCGAGTCTGCGGCTTACTGCGTCCATCGCCTCCTCGCTGAAGGGCGAGGTGACCTGCCGCGAGACCTCTGCGGAGTGGGAGATGTCGCAGGTGAGCATGCCCTCGGCCGAGAAGACCGTCGAGTCCGGGGGGACGAGGATGGCACGTGTACCCGCCTCGGCGCCGTAGAAGCACGCGTGGGTCGGCCCCGCCCCCCCATAGGCGACGAGGACACAGTCGCGAGGGTCGTGGCCGAGCTCGATGGTCGACTTGCCGATGAGATCGGCCATCTGCGAGTTGATGATGCGGAACACGCCGAGGGCGGTTTCCTCGGCCGACAGTCCTAGCGGCGCGCCGAGCGAGGCTAGCGCCTCGACGGCGGCGGCACGGTCCAGGCGCATCCGGCCGCCGAGGAAGTTGCCGGGGTCGAGGTAGCCGAGCACGACGTCGGCATCGGTGATGGTGGCCTGCGTCCCTCCGAAGCCGTAGCATGCTGGGCCGGGCGACGACCCTGCGCTCTGGGGTCCGACCCGCAGGAGACCGCCCTCGTCCAGCCAGCAGATGCTGCCGCCTCCGGCTCCGATGGTCGCCACTAGGACCTTGGGCATCCGCAGGCTGTACTGCGCCACGACGGGTTCGTGATCCATGGGGATCTCCCCCCCGAGGATCAGACCGACATCGAATGACGTGCCGCCGACGTCGGTGCATACGACGTTGTCCTCGCCGTAGAGCTTGCCGAGGTGCCGGCTGCCCAGGATCCCGCCCGTCGGTCCCGAGTCAAGCGTGACGATCGGGCGCCGGGCTGCGTCGGCCACGGAGGTCAGCCCCCCGCTGGCCTGCATCACCAGCAGCGGCTGACGCAGTCCCTCGCCCTGCAGCCGCTGCTCGAGTTGTTCGAGGTAGGCGACCACCTTCGGGCCGATGTACGCGGTGACCGCCGTGGTCGCCGTCCGCTCGTACTCACCGAGGACTGGTGCGATGTCACAGGAGAATGCGGTGAACAGACCGCGCCCGAGTCCGCTGACGATCTCCTGCACCCGGCGCTCGTGCCGGTCGTTGACGAAGGACCACAGGAACGAGACCGCCAGGGACTCCACGCCTGCCGCCATGAGGCTCTCCACCGCCTCGACCACCTCCGCGTCGTCGAGCGCGACCACGATGTCCCCGTCGCGGTCGATGCGCTCGTTGACCCCACGGATAAGCTCCCTCGGAATGATGGGGGTCGGCTTGGCCAGCCTCGAGGAGTGGACGAGCTCACGCTCGTGCAGTCCCGCCATCTTGGAGTACACCCGGCCGACAATCAGGCTGTCCTCGTGCCCGTGCGTCGTGATGAGACCCGTCCGGGCACCCCCCCGCTCCAGCATCGCGTTGGTCGCCTGGGTGGTCCCGTGGACGAACATTGTCGTGCGCTCCAGCAACTCGCCGGTGGACATCCCGAGCGATGCGGCATTGACCCCGACGGCGTCCAGCACGCCGTCCTGGAGGGACCCGCGTGTCGTCAGCGACTTGGAGATGCTGCGCTCACCGCGCCCGCCGACCACGACGCAGTCCGTGAAGGTCCCGCCGATGTCGACACCGATCCGATAATCCACGAGCTCTTTCCGTTCGTTCATCATTAGCAGGCCGTCGTCCGGCCCCCGCCCAAAGACATAGCAGTCACCCGTACGCCAGGTTAAGGATCCCTTCCTCCGTGATCTCGCCGAGCATCAATTCACCCGCAATCCTTCCCGAGCGAAAGACGACCACCCGATCACAGACAGTCGGCATCCATTCGAACTCGGCCGAAGCCGCCATCACGCAGACCCCTTCCTGCGTGGACTCCCGGAGATACGACAAGATGTCACGGCTGGCTCCGACATCGACCGCCGCCGTCGGCTCCTCGAACACGAAGAGCTTCGAATCCGCCAGGAGCGCCCGGCCGATCACAACTTTCTGTTGCTGTCCCCCGCTCATCTCCGAGAGAGTGCGCGTCGGGTCAGGCGGGTCGACCTCTAGCTTTTCGAGCATTCGCCGGACGGCAGCTTTCTCCGCCTTCCGTTTTACGACACCGCGGTGGCAGAACACGTCAACTCGTCCCAGAGTCATGTTCTCGTACACCGTTGCGCTCGGGATACCGCTCGTCCTAGCCCGATCCGACGGGATGTAGACGGCGTTGGCGCGACGCACAGCAGCAGGCCCGCTCGACAGCTTTCGCCCCGCGACGCTCACCGCCCCCGACGGCCTCTCCTTGACTCCCATCGCGGCCTGGACGAACTCCCTGAACCCTGAGCCCTCCAATCCGGTGATGCCCAGCAGTTCCCCTGGGTAGGCCACCAGAGAGACCGGCCCATCCAGACCCGGTGTGACGAGGTCCTGCGCCACGAACAACGGCTGATCGAGCCGGCGGGGCGCCGTCGATGACGGCGCCCGGCTCCGGCCACCGCGGCCAGCCTGATCCGGCTCGATGCTCTTGCCCGCCATGAGCTCGGCCAGCAGCCCCGTGCTGTAGCCCCGGGCCGGAGAGGAACACATCACCTCGCCATTCCTCAGCGCAGTGAAGTCATCACATATCGTCTCGATGTCCACGGGGTTGTGGGTGACGAGCAGCGTCGCCACGCCGGCCTCTTCGGCCAGGGTCCTGACCAGGTCACGGAAACGTCCCAGATCCTCGCGCGGCAGGCTGGATGTCGGCTCGTCGAGGACCAGGAGATCCACCCTCAAGCCGGCGTCGGCGTCGATGACACCGTCATCGATCTGAACCCCGGCGTGCAGGAGCGCGCGAGCGACACAGAGCATCACGCGCTCCGGTTCGGGCAGCCTCCACGCTTCCAGCTCAAGGGGGACGTCCAGCCCCAAGATGGCGAACAGCTCCCTGGCGCGCGCCCGCTCCCTGCGCACTCTGACCATCCCAAACGGCCGCTTCTCGAAAGAATTGACAAGAACATTCTCGAAGGCCGTGAGGTTATCGGCGAGGCCGAGGTCCTGAAAGACGGTGACGATCTTAGGCTTGCGGTACCGTGGCTGCCGCCCGGCGTCCCCAGAGACGACACTGAATTGTCCCTCGTCGGGCTGCAGAACGCCCGCCAGGATCTTGACCGTCGTCGATTTCCCTGAGCCATTATGACCTATGAGCCCATGGACCGTCCCATTGGGCACCTTCAGCGAGACACCATTGAGCGCGTTGATGGCGCCCAGCCGCTTATGAAGATTCTCGACAGCAAGGTGCTCCAAACTGTTCACGCCGGCTCCCTGGCCTTGCTGGACAGTTCATTCCCGACCTTGTTACCAGACATGCAGCCGCTCATAAGCCTGCTAGATCCCCCACAGCTTCTTGAAGCCTGCAACATAGGCGTCGCCGTACAGGGCTTGCGTGCTACTCGGATCGAGATGCCGGGAATTCATCTCCTTGGTATCGAAGAAGGTGACCGGCTCGAGTGGGTTGGTCTCGAGGGGCTTCTTCAGCAGGGCGCGAAAACCCGCGTCCATCGCGTACCAGCCGACCTCGGTGGGCGACGTGCCGATCTCGGCGCTGTACGTTCCTTTTTTCACAAGCTGCATGGCCAGGCCCGGGGTCCCGGCCACCGTGATCACCCGTCCCTTGAAGTTCCCGGCGCTCAGCGCCGGCGCGACCCACGGGGTCATGCCATCGACGATCGGGATCAGGTATTTCAGGTTTGGATTCGCAGTGATCATCGAGTTCACGGCCGGGGTGATCTGCGTGGTCCAGTTCGCAGCAGGCACGTTGGTCGATTTGATGGTGCAGTTGGGGCAGAGCGTCTTGAGGTCAGCCTGAAACTCGTTGTACAGGTCGTTTACCTCGATAATGTCATTGGTGTTGATCACGCCGACCTGGGCGTTGGAGGGGCCGTTGGCAGCTATGTACTCTGCGAGCGCCTTGGCCGAGTCCGGGTCGTTGTTGGACGCGGTTCCCGCGAGCAGCGGACCGCTTCCCCCGCCGGGCTTCCCAGCCGTAGCCGGGTCGTCACCGACCGCTATCACTTTGACGCCGTGCTGGCGCGCGTACGTCAGGCCTGATCCCTCGAGCTCGGAGACGATCCCGACCTGGAGCACCAACGCCGGGTGGAGGTTGACCGCCTGCTCGAGCAGGCGGATGTCGTCCGTCGGCGTGTTGTTAGCTCCGCCATTGATCAACGTCGTCTTGAGGCCGGCCGCCTTCGCCGCGGCTATGGCACCCGCCGTCGCAGCTTGCAGGGGAGCGATGGCTGGTGAATCGTCAACCACGACGACCCGCGTCGAAGCAGGGATGCTCTTGACATCGATGGACGGCCCGGGCACCGTAAAGGCTGGCTGGCCCATCAGTGCATTGAGTGAAGCCTGCAGTTTGGAACTTGCAGTGGAGCCAGCAGAACTGGTTGAACTCGACGTGGCATCCGAATTTGAAGAGCCACATGCTGAGAGCAGCATGCCGACAGCCAAAACGGCACCCATCGATATTACGGCGGCTGGGCGACGGCCTTTCGCAGTAGCCTGGCCCGTAAACTCCGGGTCGTTTCCCATGTGATCTGGTCTCATCTCAATAACCCACTCTTTCCTTGGTCGCTGTACATTCAGGAGAGGCGTCCTGCGCGGTCCGCCCGTCCTGTCATACGGTCATTCGACCGCCGATCGCAAAGCTCGCATGCCCTTCGCGCTGCCGAACACGTTTGCGAGAGCGACGGCTACAAAGAGGATCGCGCCACTGAAGACGTCGGTCAGCCAGACGGGAGCCGCAAGCACCTCGATACCAGTGGTACCAATAGCCAGGACGAGCATGCCCACCAGTGTTCCCAACGCGTTGAAACGACCCGGCCTGATCGCCGTGTATCCCAGGAACACGGCGGCTATAACCGTGAGTAGGTAGTCTGAACCGAAGGTCGCATCGGCCGAGCCGCTCTGTCCGAACAGGATCATGCCGGCCAGCCACCCCGAAAGGGCCGAGATGGCAAAGGCCAGCACGCGTGCCCGGTTGACCTTGATGCCCGCATAGGCCGCGGCCCGGCGTCCGGCACCGACGAAATAGGCGTTGCGCCCCCATGCGGTGCGCTCAAGGACGCCCCAGAGCAGGAGGATGGCGAGGACAGCTACGTAGAATGAGACGCTGATTCCCAGCCACCGATGATTTATCAGGTCACCGAGGGAAGTATATGGGTTGGGGACTGTTTGGCCATTGCTTGCGGCAATGGCGACTCCCGTTGTCACGGTGCCCATACCGAGCGTGGCAATAATTGAGTTGACGCCCAGGATAACCACGAAGAAGGCATTTAGCAACCCGAAGGCGAGGACCACGGCGAGCGAAGTAACCAACGAGACCCCGGCACTGGCCCCGTGGAGGACCACCATCATGCAGCCCGCCAGTCCGACGGTGCCCGCGAAGCTCAGGTCAAACTCACCGACGATCAGGATCAGAGTCTGGCCGGCGGCGATCACCAACAAAGCGGCGTTTGTCGTCAGCAGGGTCTGCAGGGTCGCTACAGACGCGAAATTGTGCGGGGACGCAATGCTGAAGAGGACGATTTCCAGCGGTATGAGCAGAGGCACGAGGTAATACCGGGCGATATGGTGCATCCGGCTCTGCTTGATCGCGGCGGCTGTAGGACTGGCCAACGTGTTGCCTTCATCGGCCGCATCCGGAGCATCGTGTTTGCTCTCGCGGGGTTGGATCGCAGTGGACGAAGAGCCAGGTTTGTCACGCTCGGTTCTCTTCATCACAAGAATCGCTTCCCCTGACATCGTCGACATGGATGGCGCTCACCGGGGTGAATCCGCCGCCACGCGAGCCTTGAGCCTCGAGCCGGTTGAGGTCCTCAGTCACGGACGCTCAGATACATAGTGGTTCTGTAGAGCAGAACGCTGTTCTGCCTGCTGCAAGGGAAGGTAACCCCGTTGCGCCGCGCCTGTCAAGGCACTGAGCCCAGCACCGAAGGGCTCGGGCAGGGGCCGTCTGTATGGACCACTGGGCATCCTTGGCCCGGGCAGGGGCCGCGCTGCTGGTCGTGGTCCGGCGAGTGCGCCGTGCGTAGTTTTCGCCCTTGGATCCGGCGGATCGTGGATGCGCTGACCCGGTGACCATGCATCCGCGGGCCGCCGGGCAGGAGCCGGGCCAGCGCGGCGAGGACCGCGGTCAGGCCGGTCCAGTTGTGGCCGGGGACGGGCGCGGCGCAGCACGGTGATCCTGCGGGAGTTATGTGCCTGGATGGAGGTGACGCATGAGGGTGAGCTGGTGGCGCATGGCTGTTTCGGCGCGTCGCTGGAATCCGGCGATCAGTTCGAGTTCTTCGTCGGTGTAGCTAGCGGCGATTTCCTGCCAGGCGGCGAACACGGGGGCGATGACGGGTGCCACGTCGCGGGTAGCGACATCAGGGCTGAGATGGATGACGACGCGGCGGCGGTCATGCGGGTCGCGCTCGCGGTGGGCGTAGCCGGCTTGTTCGAGGCGGTCGATCACCCCCGTGATGGACGCGGTGGTCAGGCCGGTCGCCTGGGCTAGCTGGCCGGCGGTCATACTGCCGGTGAAGCTGAGGATATTGAGGCAGTTCAGGGCGGTGGTGTTGATGCCGATGTGGTCGGCTGTGGCCTGGCCCATCAGCTGCATCAGCGAGGCGGTCCTGCGGAGGGCTTCGAGGAACGCGTTCTGCAGATCCAGCCTGCTGCCGGTTGTGCCGGCCCGGCCCGGCGGGGAGCTGGCGCGGCCCGTGCGCCGGCGAGTGTCCTCGGCCCGGGGTGGATGCGCGTCCGGCACGGCTCGACTCCCTGTTTATCTTCGTGAGCTAGACGTGCGGGACGCCAGGGATGCCCGGCTGGGCGAGCGGCCCCCGCCGCAGCAGCGCGCCGCAGATCACGGCCCCGCCTGCGAAGATCGCCGCTGACCACCAGAACGCAGTGCTATAGCCATGCACCACGGCCAGCGCGGCCAGCCGCGGGGCCGGGTGGCCGTGCACCAGCGAGGCCTGCCTGACGTGCGCGGTCAGGTAGCTTGCGGTAGCGCTGGCGGCCAGCGTGGTCAGCAGCGAGGTCCCGATCGAGCCGCCGATCTGCTGCCCGGTGTTCAGCGTGGCCGATGCGACGCCGGCATCCTGTGGCGCCACGCCGTAGGTTCCGGTGTTCATCGCTGGTGCGGTCGTGAAGCCGAAACCCATGCCGGCCACCAGCAGCGGCCCGAGCACCGCGGCCACATACCCCGCGTGCGGCCCGATCCTGGTCAGCCACACCATGGCGCCCGACGCCAGCAGCATGCCGAGGGTCACAAGCGGCTTGGGTCCCAGCCGGGGCAGCAGCACGATGTTGGCCAGGTTGGCGCACACCACGATCATCCCGACCATCGGCAGGAAGGCCAGGCCGGTAACCACGGGGGAGTAGTGCAAAGTCTGCTGCATGTAATAGGTGAGGAACACGAAGATGCCGAACATCCCCGCGCCGCGAATCAGCACCGCCAGGTTCGACCCGCCGCGGTTGCGGTCCAGCACCACCCGTGGCGGCAGCAGCGGGTGGGACGCGAGGCCCTGCCACAGCGCGAACACGGCCAGCAGCCCCACGCCGGTGGCCAGGAAGCCATAGGTAGACGGCGTGTGCCAGCTGTGCGAGGCGGCATTGGAGAAGCCGTACACCAGGCAGAACATCGAGGCAGAAACGAGCACCACGCCAGGCATGTCCAGCCTTGGCCGGCGCCCGCTCCGCGGCTGGCGGCGCAAAAGCAGCATCCCGCCGACGACCGCGATCCCGGCGAACAACAGGTTCACGTACAGGCACCAGCGCCAGGACAGGTACTCGGTCAGCACGCCGCCCAGCACCAGGCCGACCGCCCCGCCGCCGCCGGCGATGGCCCCGTAGACACCGAACGCCTTGCCCCGTTCCTTCGGGTCGATGAACGTGGTGGTCAGCAGCGACAGCGCCGCCGGGGCGAGGAACGCGCCGAACGCGCCCTGGCAGGCGCGCGCCGTCACCAGCATGGTGAAATTGGTCGCCGCGCCGCCGGCGGCCGAGGCGGCGGCAAAGCCGATCAGGCCGCCCAGGAACGTGATCTTGCGCCCGATGAGGTCGCCGAGCCGCCCGCCAAACAGCAGCAGGCTTCCGAACGCGAGCGCGTAGGCGGTCACCACCCACTGCCGGTCCACGCTGCTGAAGCCCAGCGACTTCTGCGCCGAGGGCAGCGCGATGTTCACGATCGTGGCATCCAGCATCACCATCAACTGCGCGATGCCGATGACGACCAGGAGCAGCCACCGGCGGGGGTCGGGGCCGGCTTGCCTGGCTGCGAGGTTCCCGCTCCTGATGCTGACTTCGGTCATGACCCGTGGCCGCGCTCTGCCTGCTGAGACGGTCCGGCGGCCGCGATAGACGGTTCGGCGGCCGCGACGCCGCGCTCACTGGTGGCGTGCCGGGCGAGGGCGGCGCTGACCATGATAAGAGCGATGCCGCCTCCTGCCCAGGCTGCGAGCACGCCCCAGGGCTCTCCGGCCCGGGCGCCGTGGAAGTACTCGACCGCGCGGAGCAGGGTGGCGCCCGCGCCGGGCGGCAGCCACTGGCCGATCGTGCCCCATGGGCGGGGCAGCAGTTCGGGGGCGGACGTGGCGGCGGCGAACGGGTTGCCGAGAGCGAACGTGATCACCGCACCCAGGGCGATGCCGACGGCTGCCCGGCCTCTCGTGCCGGCCAGCGAGCCGAGTCCGGTCACGGTGGCCGCCACGGCGAGCGCGATGAGGCCGATCACGCCCGCGAGCGTGAAGTAGCCGCCGGGGAAGATCCCCAGCCAGAGCTTGGCGGCGGCGGCGATCGCGGCGCCGCCGCCGATCGTGAACACGGCCAGTCCGGCCAGCCGCCAGGGCACCGCGCTGATCATCAGCGTCAGCAGCGCCCCGGCGATGATGCCGGTAACCACCAGCGGGAGCAGCATCGCGCCGAACGCCGCGCCGCGCGGGTCGTTGGAGTCGATGGGCACGATGTCGCGGACCGGGGAGGAGACCCCCGCCATCTTGTCCACGACCTGGGTGAGCAGCTGCGCCACGACGGGGCTGGCGGCGGATGCGGTGAGCAGCTGCGGCGTCTTCCCGCCTACGATGATCGCGCCGTAGACGCGGCGGCCGGTGATGTCGCGGCGTGCCCCCGCCGGGCTGGTGCGGGTAATGCGGAATGCCCCGGGGTCGGCGCGGGTGAGCTGCCGGGTGACCGCGGTGACAGCGGGCCGCGGCCCGGCAACGTCAATCGGGAGGTCGCGGGGCGCCAGCCGGGCCGAGGACCACATGTACGCGGTCACCAGGACGAACTGGATCACGATCACGGCTACCGCCACGGCGACCGCACGAGCAGGCTGTGACGAACGCATCAGGACGCCTCGCTAACAAATCGAATGTTCGTTTCATTATTATAAGCAGAACGCCCATGGCTAATCAAGACGAATGATCGTTTTGCTATAGCAGGCCTGAGGCCGGCCAGACGGCCTGTGGGCTAGCTACTTCGACCTGAAAAACCCGCCGAGCGGGTGACCGGGTTAAGGAACTGGCTGGACAGGCCTTGCTGGTCTTTGGCTGCCGGGCTGGTCAGGTGGCCAGGGTGGCTACCTTGACCAGGTTGTGGGCCAGGATCCCGTGCCCGGTCCAGGTCCGGGCTCCTTCGGTGCCATCCAGCCGGGTGCGGTCCCAGCCGTATCCCCGCTTGAGAGTGCTGATCCGGCCTTCGCTGCCGGTTCGCCATTTGACGGTGCGGCGGAACGCGGGCCGGTGCTCGTGCGGCGGATGACCCGCTGGACGGCGGGCGCGAGCTGCGGAGCGTCGGCGGGATTGCCCTGCTCGAGGCCGTGGTCGAGGATGACGCCGTCGTCGTTGTCGATGACCTGGGCCTTGTATCCGAACTCGACGGGCTTGCCGAGGCGGCCCTTAGCGATCGGGCGGGCGTCCTGATCGTGCAGGCTGACCCGCCGGCTCGCCCCGGCCAGGATAACCCCGGACAGCCGCTGCCGGGTCTGCGCGGCGATCCGCCGGGTCACCTCCAGCAGCTCAGCCAGGTCATTAACCGCCCGGTGCAGCCGTCCCCGGCGCCGCCCCGCAGCCGCATCCCGCACGCCGGCTGCAGCCAGCTCCGCGGCCCTGGCCTTCGCACGGCGCAGCGCGCTCCGCGCATTGGCCAGCAGCCGATCCGCATCCGCAGCGGCCCGCTCTGCCAGCCCGGCGAGTTCCCCGGTGATCCGCCGCACCGTGGCCTGCGCCTCCTCGCGGCCCTGCGCCCTGCGCAGCCCCAGCCGGGCCGCGATCCCGTGCGCCCGCGACCCAGCTGCCCGGCTGCGGTCCCGCACCCGGGTCCGGGTCGCACCCCCCGCCGCCTGGATCCGCCGCCCGGTCACCGCGATCCGCCGGATCGCCTTCGCCAGCAGCCCCGAATCCGTCGGATACGCCACGTTCGCCGGGACAACCGTCGTGTCGGCGCGCAGCCGGGAGGTGCGCAGCAGCTTCGCCCCCGCGGCCCTGGCCAGCAGCGCCTCGTTGCAGCCCGCACCGCTGCCGGGCCGCAGCGGGTGGTCAGCTTCATCAGCGTCGTCGGATGCGGCACCTTGCCATCGAGCGGGATCCGGCAAAACCGCCGCCACATGATCGAGTCGCTGACCTCAGCGCACAAGCTCTCAAAGCCCAGCCGGTAGCGGAACTTCAAGAACATCAGCCGCAGATAACACTCCACCGGCGTCGACGGACGCCCGATCACCGGGTCGAAGTACGGCGCGAACGGGGCGAAGAACGCCGGGTCATCCAGTAACGCGTCGACCCACGCCAGCTCCTCTGGCAGCCGCAGCACTTCCGGCGGCAGAACCGACTCCTACAGCGACGGCTGATCACCTATGGTGCGGAACACGATGGCCTCGATCCCTTCTAGCCCAAGGGGTCGAGGCCATCCTGCCGGCCACACCGCCAGCGATCACGAACCGCCACGCGGGTTTTTCAGGTCGAAGTAGCTAGGCGGGACGGCGTCAGCGCGCTACCGGGCCAGCGCGCTGGCCGCCGGGACATGGTTACCTCGAAGCACCTCATCCCGCAGCACCGGCGATGACGCCGTCAGCCCGGCGACGCCACGACCACCTTGAGCCCGCCTGCGGAAGACACCGGCGGGCTGGCGCCCGGGCCAGCTGGCACGCGGCCAGATTCTTGCGCGATCCGCTACCGCGGCGGTCGCGGGCATCACCCGTGAGCTCCGCGATCCACGGGGTGCGAGAGTTCCTCAGGCCGCGGACAGCCCGCGGGCTTGACACGGGCACTTCCCGGATGTTTCATTGATTAATCGACCAGTCAACGAAGCAGCATGAGCCCCCAGGGGGCGGACAATGGGCAACGGCACTGCGGCCAGGGCCACGGCGACAGTGAGGAACGCCTGGACACCGCGCATGGCCCGCGGCCGAAACGGTGCGGCCGGCACCGTGGCGTGGGGATCTCCGGAGCAGCCAGGCAGATGCCGTGGTGGGTGGCCGATGCCCAGCGAACTGCGGGCCGGGGCAGTGCGCGGTCCAGGGGCCATGCCGTACACAACGACATGGGCCCCGATGCCAACGCTCTTCCGTGCGGCCGGCTGGACGGGCTGTGCTCTCGTGGGCCAAGGATGGCGACGCCAGCCCGAAGATCGCAACCACCACCAGACGAGGAGTGGGGAATGAGCGATATTACTGCACTCGGCTACGTCGGGCTAACGGGGCCCGTCGATGAATGGCAAGAGATCGCCGGCATTCTCGGTCTTCAGACAGCGACTCCTCAGACAGCGACATTGTCCACTTCACCAGAGGCGCGTTTCCGGGTGGACGAGCGCGCCTGGCGCATTGCCGTGCAGGCGGGTGAGCCAGGCATCGGATATATCGGATGGGAAGTAGGTAGTCGCGCGGCACTGGCCCGCGTCCAGGACAAACTCGCCAGCGCGGGTTTCGCCGTTGAGAGTGACGCCGAACTCGCCCGCGCCCGCGGTGTGCTGGACGTCTTCACCTGCCAGGACCCGTCAGGCTTTCGCCTGGAGTTCTTCTACGGCGCCGAGGTGAGCAGCGTGCCTTTCACCTCACCCACCGGCGCCCGTTTCATCACCAGCAGCGCGGGACGAACTTTGGGTCTGGGGCATGTCGTCATGTTCGTCGACGACATGCAGGCCACCTCCGACCTTTACATGCGGCTGCTCGAATTCCAGCCCTCCGATTCGATCATCCACGGCGCCATGGGCGCGACATTCGCGCACATCAATCCCCGGCATCACAGCCTGGCCTTCGGTCCTGCAATGGGACCGATGGTGAAGGGGCTTGACCACCTGATGCTGGAAGTGGACAGCCTGGACACCGTCGGCTGTGCTCTGGACCGGCTGACCGAAAAGGGTGTGCCGGTGACCGTCACGCTGGGCAAACACTCCAACGACCACATGACGTCGTTCTACTTCCGCACGCCGTCCGGATTCGACATCGAGTACGGCGTCGGTGGCCGCATCGTCGAGGACTCCTGGGTGCCGACGTGGTTTCGCAGTCCCAGCATCTGGGGCCACCGGCGAACCTTCGTCACGGCCACGCCGGCGGCAGATCACGTCGCGGTCGAGCCGGCCAGAACTTTCGAGCCGGTGCCGGAGCCGGAGCCGGGACCGGGGTCGGTGCCTATGCCGGTGCCCGTGCCCGTGCCGCAATCGTCTAGTCACTAGCAAGTCCACGCCTAGCTGATGTGTACAGATGTAGTCCGGACAATTTTCACGACAAGGGAGTCACGATGACTACTACGGTTTCCACGGAGCAGGAGCTGCTGCGAATCCCTGAGAGTCTTTTCGTCGATGCCGATTTGCGGGTGGAGGTCGAGCAGTTCCTGTATTTCGAGGCCACGCTGCTGGATGAGCGCCGGTACGCAGACTGGTATCTCCTCTTCGCGGACGATATCCATTACTGGATGCCCAACCGGATGAACCGGCTGATGCAGGAGTCCGCCCAGGAGAACACGACAGAGCGGGAGATGGGGGTGTTCGACGATAACAAGACCTCTCTGGAGTGGCGGGTCAAGCAGCTCCTCACCCGTAAGCACTGGGCGGAAGATCCCCCCAGCCGGGCGCGGCACCTGGTCACGAACATCCGGATCGAGCCGGCGTCCGCGGAGAACGAGTACGCGGTCCGGTCGAATTTCCTGGTGTACCGCAACCGCCTGGAGGACGAGGTCGACATCTGGGTGGGTGAGCGGCACGACGTCCTGCGCAGGCTGGAGCCCCGGGCGTGGCAGATCGCCCGCCGGACCATCATCCTCGACCAGAACGTCGTGCTGTCCAAGAACCTGTCGATCTTCCTCTAGCCCGGTACCCCAAGCCTGCGAGTAAAGGACACGCCATGATCACCAACGACACGCTGAATTCGTACGCCGATTTCGAGCACGGCCTCATCAGCCCGCACGTCTTCTCGAGCCAGGAAGTGTATGAGCTCGAGCTTGAGCGCCTTTTCGGCCGGACGTGGCTGTTCCTCGCCCATGACAGCCAGATTCCCAGGCGGGGGGATTTCTTCTCCACCTACATGGGCGCCGACCCGGTGCTGGTCGTCCGCCAGAAAGACGGGTCGGTCAAAGCCCTGCTGAACTTCTGCCGGCACCGCGGTATGCGGGTGTGCCGCGCTGACCTGGGCAACGCCAAGGCGTTCACGTGCACGTACCACGGGTGGTCCTACGATACGGCCGGGAAGCTGGTGAACGTCCCCAATCGTGAGGACGCCTATCACAACGAGATCGACATGGCGAAGTGGGGGCTCGGCCAAGTCCCGCGGGTGGAGTCCTACAAGGGATTCATCTTCGGCTGCTTCGACGAGACCGTCCCGTCCCTGGATGAGTACCTCGGCGACATGAAGTACTACATGGACTTCTACTTCGACCGCCGGGAGGGCGGGGTCGAACTCCTCGGCGGCGTGACCAAGGCGAAGATCCCGGCGAACTGGAAGATGGCCGCCGAGCAGTTCGCCGGCGACTCCTACCACGCCCAGTTCACCCACGTATCGAACTTCTCGGTGATCGCCCCGCCCGAGATGGAGCGGCGCGAGTACGCCGAGCAGGCCAAACTGGGAGCCGAGCGGATGCTGGCGGCAGGACGCCAGTTCGCGTCGCCGTTCGGGCACGGCACGGGCTTCTTGAGCGTACCCGGACAGCCTTTCGCCTCGACCGGCGGCGACCCGATCATCGATGAGTACGAGGCGTCGATCCGGCCGGAGATCGAAGCGCGCCTAGGCGCCGACCGCAGCAGAGGGATGCACGGGCTGCACTGCACCATCTTCCCCAACTTCTCCTGGCTCAACCCGGCGCGGACGGTGCGGGTCTGGCAGCCCAAGGGACCCGACGCCTTCGAGATCTGGTCGTTCGTTTTCGTGGACAAGCAAGCTCCCGAAGAGGTGAAGGAAGCCATCCGCTGGCTCACCCAGATGCAGTTCGGTCCCGCCGGTCTCGCCGAGCAGGACGACGGGGAGAACTGGGGACTCATCTCCGGCAACCTGGCGGGCCGCGGACCCCAGGTCCACAAGATTCCGCTCAACTACACCATGGGCCTCGGTCACGAGGGCCCCGATCCCACGTTCCCCGGGCAGATATCCCCCCATCTGTTCGGCGAGTCCGCCCAGCGGATGTTCTACCGGCGCTGGGCGGAATTCATGACCAGCACGAAGTGGCCGATGCCGGACGAGGCCACGAAGCGCTTCACCAACGGGGGGCAGTGAGATGGCTGCTGTCGCCGACGTGACCTTCGAGGACACGACGCGGCTCGTTAACACCAAGGACTACCGCATCCAGATCAATGAGACTGGCGAAGGGCATCCCATCTTCATGATCCACGGCGGCGGCCCGGGGGCGACCGGGTGGAGCAACTTCGCGCCGAACGTCGCGGCGCTCTCCCGCAAGTACCGCTGCATCGCCGTGACGATGCCCGGGTGGGGAGAATCGAGTCCGCAGTCCCTCAAGACGGGCCGCGACGGGGTCGAGGCCATGAAGCAACTCGCGGACGAGCTGGGCATCGACAAGGCCGCGTTCGTCGGCAACTCGATGGGCGGAGCGACCTCGGTGAGTTTCACCGCCGAGTATCCCGACCGGGTCTCCCACCTCATCACGATGGGGGTGGGCAACCCGGCGGGCGTGAACATACTCCAGCCTGCCGGCATGTCAGAAGGCATCCGTATCCTCACCGAAGCCTATGAGGACCCTTCGCCGCAGAACATGAAGCGGCTGGTGCAAATCATGTGTTTTGACCCGGCCATGGCGTCCGACGAGCTGGCCGAGCAGCGCTCGCAGACCGCTCGCCAGTACCCCGAGCACAACCAGAACTGGCTCGATCTCCTCCACTCCGGGCCGCCGATGGCACTTCGGGCAGCGACCGTGCAGGCGATGTCCTCCTGGACCGTGCCGACCATGCTGATCCACGGGCGGGACGACCGGGTGGCCCATTTCGAGGCAAGTCTGCGCCTGCTCGCCATCATTCCGAACTCGCGCATGGTGCTCATCAACCGGTGCGGCCACTGGGTGCAACTCGAGCACGCCGCCGAATTCAACCGCCTCGTCGACGGCTTCATCGCCAATACCTAGAAGGAGGGGCCTAATGTCTACTATGAGTACGCGCGTCACCTGGACCCGGGTGTGCGCGGTCGCGGATCTTCCTTCCGGGGAAGCCACGACGCTGGACATAGATCCGCCCATCGCGGTGTTCAGTGCCGACGGCTCGTTCTACGCCATCGACGACACGTGTACGCACGAGACGTATTCCCTGGCGGATGGCTACATCGACGGCGCCCAGGTCGAGTGCGCCCTGCATTTCGCGAGGTTCGATCTGCAAACCGGAGATGCGCTGTGCTTGCCGGCGCGACTCGGTGTTCGGACCTATCCGGTGAAGACGGAGGACGGCCACATCTTCGTGGATGTCGGCCGCCGGGGCTGAGCTGATGGATGACGCTGAAGGACTCGTTGCGGCCCTCCCGCGACGGTCGTCCGATGCACGACGAAAGGGGCGCCATGACGGCAATCGACGACGCTGCTGACCGGCTCCGTGCCGCCGCGCAAGACGGCCGGCCCTGCGCACCCGTGCGTGATGTGCTGCCGCCCGGCGCGATCGGCGACGCATACGCCGTCCAGCAGGTCAACACCCAGCGGGCGCTCCGCAGCGGGGGGCGCCTGGTG
>Ga0208219_1000337_pt1 | contig 17155 bp, 14 predicted proteins | sample NGESurshal072012_7_FD_184469 | JGI IMG/M metagenome (GOLD analysis project Ga0208219, IMG submission 184469) | Arctic peat soil microbial communities from Barrow, Alaska - NGEE Surface sample 53-2 shallow-072012 (SPAdes) | ecosystem: Environmental > Terrestrial > Soil > Wetlands > Peat ... | reverse complement strand
ATAGGGCATTTTTCAGCGAAAGCGCTGCTTCTTTCCAAGCTTCTTGCCCCAGCAGGATTGAATATACCCATATTGGGTTATATAATACCCAATATGGGTAGGTTGGAAGTGAAAGCGACCGGTCTCTCGAACGCGCTCTTTTCCAAGGTGCAGCAGCGTGTGCTGGGCCTCATCTTCGGCCAGCCTGAGCGCAGCTTCTACATGTCCGAGATTATGAGGAGCGTTCGTTCAGGAACAGGGGCGGTTGCGCGGGAGCTGTCGCGGTTGCAGCAAAGTGGGCTCGTTTCCGTTGAACGTATTGGCAATCAGAAACACTACCGTGCGAACCCACAGTCGCCGATTTTTTCGGAATTGCAGAGCCTCGTCATCAAGACGGTGGCCTTGACCGAGCCTCTCAGAAAGTCGCTCGAACCCTGTGCCGACAGAATCAAGACTGCATTCGTATATGGCTCGGTGGCAAAAGGCGCGGACACCGCGCGTAGCGACATTGATCTCATGGTGATCGGTGATGAATTGGACTATTCCGAACTCTATGCGGCGTTACAAAATGTCGAAGGTGTATTGGGTCGAAAGGTCAGCCCCATGTTTCTTTCTTCAAAAGACTGGCGGCGCAAGGTCTTCGAGAAGGGTTCATTCATCAGTAAGATAAATGCATTGCCGAAGGTATTTGTGTTGGGTTCAGAAAACGACCTTCAGCCGTGATGGCTGATCTGATCCGCTGCGCGAAGAAATTGCAGACCGCGGTAGCGAAGCTCGGCCCCCCTGCCGGCGAGTGAAGCTCAGTCGTCCCGGCAGAAGGCGGGGCAATCGAGCCCCGTTCCATTGGGAACTATGCGTTCTGTCAACGGTTGATCTTGCTGAAAATTCGCGGTGAGACCATGACGCCGGATGACAGGAAGCTCGCCTACAGGAAGGATATGCTTCTCGCCGCCATGATGGTGGTCGGGGGACTTGCAATCGCAGCTCTTTCGATTGCCGGCATCAAGGCCGGCGATGCGCAGCACCTGGCGCAGGCGACGCAACCGCTGCAAGGCGCACCCGCGCCGGCCGATCAAGACAAGGCTCCGGCGGAGTCGAAGCCCGGCGGCACGCGCCCGACCACGCCGGCGCCTCAGCCCGCGCGCCCCGATCCGCAGGCCCAAAAGGAGGGCGCGACGCCGGCGTTGCCGCCCGCGCCGGCGGAAAAGACCGGTCCGCCGATCAAGGAAAAATAGCTCGGAGCTACACCGCCATTCCGGACGTTCACCGCACCAGCACGTTGCGGAACTGCCAGGGATCGCTCGAGTCGATATCTTCCGGGAACAGGCCGGGCCGGTCCGAGAGCGGGGTCCAGTCGGTGTAATAGCCCTTCACCGGCCCGAGATAGGGCCGCTGGATTTCCAGGCAGCGGCGGAAGTCCATCTCATCGGCCTCGACGATGCCGGCCTCCGGATTTTCCAGCGCCCACACCATGCCCGCCAGCACTGCCGACGACACCTGCAAGCCGGTGGCGTTCTGGTAGGGCGCGAGCCGTCGGGTTTCCTCGATCGAGAGCTGCGATCCGTACCAGTAGGCGTTCTTGCCGTGGCCATAAAGCAGCACGCCCAATTCGTCGATGCCGTCCTCGATTTCATTCTCATCCAGGATGTGCCATTTCGGCTGCATCTTGCCGGTCGCGCCGAAAATTTCGTGCAGTGACAGCACGGCGTCGTTGGCGGGGTGGTAGGCGTAGTGGCAGGTCGGGCGATACACTACGCGCTGGCCGTCGCGGACCGTGAAATAGTCCGCGATCGAGATCGACTCATTGTGGGTGACGAGAAAGCCATATTGCGCGCCCGGCGTCGGACACCAGGAGCGCACCCTGGTATTGGCGCCCGGCTGCAGCAGATAGACCGCGGCCTGGCATCCGGTTTCGTGCTTGCGGCCATTGTCCGGCAGCCATTTTTCGTGGGTGCCCCAGCCGAGCTCGGCCGGCTGCATGCCCTCGGAGACGAAGCCCTCCACCGACCAGGTGTTGACGAACACATTCATCGGCTTCGGCTTCTTCGAACGCTGGGTGTCGCGCTCGGCGATATGGATGCCCTTGACGCCGAGCTTGTGGGCGAGCTGGCCCCAGCCTTCGCGGCTCTTCGGCTCATTGAACGGCGTGTTGGTGTCGCGGGCGATGTCGAACAGCGCCTGCTTGACCAACCAGGACACCATGCCCGGATTGGCGCCGCAGGTGGAAACCGCCGTCGGGCCACCCGGGCTGCGATGCTTGGCCGCGAGCAGCGTCTCGCGCAGCGCGTAGTTCGTGCGCTTCTCGGGACCGATATTCTTGTCGAAATAGAAGCCGAGCCAGGGCTCGACGACGGTGTCGATGTAAAGCGCGCCGATCTCGCGGCACAACGTCATGATCTCGACCGAGGAGGTATCCACCGACAGATTGACGCAAAAGCCCTGGCCGCCGGCGGCGGTCAACAGCGGCACCAGCACCTCGCGGTAATTGTCTTTGGTCACGGCCTGGCGGATGAAACGGACGCCGTGCTGCCTGGCGAGTTCGCCGTCCTCATGCGGATCGATGATGACAAAGCGTGACCTGTCATAGTCGAAATGCCGTTCGATCAGCGGCAAGGTGCCTTTGCCGATCGAGCCGAATCCGATCATGACAATGGGGCCGGAAATCTTGGCGTGGGTCGGCGCGGAAGGGCTCATCTAGGGTCTCCTGGCAGGCTGGCTATGGCGGTGAAGGGGATCAGGCTGAACGTCGCTTCGCGGTCACTTCGATCTCGATCTTCATCTCGGGCTTGAGCAGACCAGCGACGACCAGAAGCGTTGCGGCGGGGCGGATCTGGCCGAGATTTTCGCCGCAGACCGCGAACACGGCGTCGGCATCCTCGGGCCCGGTCACGTAGTAGGTGGCCCGGACGATATCGGCCAGCGCGAAGCCGCCTTCCCGCAACGCGGCCTCGATCGTCCTGAAGCAGTTTCGGGTCTGGCTGGTGACATCGGCCGGCATGGTCATGGTGGCGTAGTCGTAGCCGGTGGTGCCGGCAACGAAGGCAAAATCGCCATCGATCACGGCGCGGCTGTAACCGGCGGCTCTCTCGAAGGGCGACCCGGTGGAAATCAGACGGCGTGACATTCAAGACCTCAGTCCAGGGACAGGGAGCGGATGCATCCCTCGCTATCGCACGGCAAGCGAGATGTCACGCCGGGAGCGGTTGCGCGGCCGGTCTCGCCGGCGGCGCGGTTCAGGCCGCGCGCGGCATCGGACGTGGAGCCCGGGTTTTGGGCGCCGCGGCGCCGGTTGGCGAGATCATCCCGCGCGCGCCGTCGAGCGCGCCGTGGCGCAGCTCCAGGCCGAGCAGGCGATCGCGCTCGAACGGGCCGGGCAGCGACAGCTCAGCGGTCCCGGCCGGCGCGAAGCCGAAGCGGGCGTAATAGGGCGCGTCGCCGAGCAGGATCACGGCGCCATGGCCTTGTTGCCTGGCAACAGTCAACGCGCGGTCCATCAGCGCGGCGCCGATGCCGAGCTTGCGGCAACGATCGTCGACCGCGAGCGGTCCCAGCATCAGCGCCGGGACGCCGCCAGCGCTGACGTGCCACAACCGAACAGTTCCGACCAACCTGCCTTGGCGCACGACCGACAGGGCAAGGCCTTCGGCGGGCGCGCGTCCCTCGCGCAGCCGCTGGCAGGTGCGCATCTCGCGGTTGGCGCCAAAGCAGGCATCGAGCAGCGCCTCACGCGCAACGACGTCCGCCACTCGCTCCGCGCGGATCGCGAATGGAACAGCGTTCGGCGTGAAGCCAACGGGGGTGTCCGGCAAAGCAGTCATGGCACGTCAGTCCTCGCTTCCAAGCGGAGTGATCCGCCAGAGGCGTTGTCAGTAATTCGGATGTCGGGGGATGGGAGCCGGCGCACCGGCTCCCGGTTGGTCAGACCTCAATGAGGCCAGGGTCAGATGTGGTAGGTCCGCAGCGGCGGAATGCCGTTGAAGGCCACCGACGAGTAGGTCGACGTATAGGCGCCGGTGCCTTCGATCAGCAGCTTGTCGCCGATCTCGAGCGTGACCGGGAGCGGATACGGCATCTTCTCGTACAGGACGTCGGCGGAATCGCAGGTCGGGCCTGCGAGTACGCACGGCGTCATTTCCGCGCCGTCATGCGGCGTGCGGATGGCGTAGCGGATCGACTCGTCCATCGTCTCGGCGAGCCCGCCGAACTTGCCGATGTCGAGATACACCCAGCGCACCTCGTCCTCGTCGCTCTTCCTGGAGATCAGAACGACTTCGGTCTCGATGATACCGGCATTTCCGACCATGCCGCGGCCCGGCTCGATGATGGTCTCCGGGATCTGGTTGCCGAAATGCTTGCGCAGCGCACGGAAGATCGACCGCCCGTATTGCACGACCGGAGGAACGTCCTTGAGGTACTTGGTCGGGAATCCGCCGCCCATGTTGACCATGGACAGGTTGATCCCGCGCTCGGCGCAGTCCCGGAACACCGTCGAGGCCATCGCCAGCGCGCGGTCCCACGCCTTCACCTTGCGCTGCTGCGAGCCGACATGGAACGAGATGCCGCACGGCTCGAGCCCAAGGCGTTTGGCCAACTCCAGCACATCGACCGCCATCTCCGGATCGCAGCCGAACTTGCGCGACAGCGGCCATTCGGCGCCTGCGCAATCGTAGAGGATGCGGCAGAACACCTTGGCGCCAGGAGCGGCACGGGCGATCTTCTCGACCTCGGCGGCGCAGTCGACCGCAAACAGGCGAATGCCGAGCGCGAAGGCCCGCGCGATGTCGCGCTCCTTCTTGATCGTATTGCCATAGGAGACGCGGTCCGGCGATGCTCCGGCGGCGAGCGCCATCTCGATCTCGGCAATGCTCGCGGTGTCGAAGCACGAGCCCATCGAGGCGAGCAGCGACAGCACCTCCGGCGCCGGGTTTGCCTTCACCGCGTAGAATACACGGCTGTCCGGCAGCGCCTTCGCGAAGGTCTGGTAGTTGTCGCGCACGACTTCGAGGTCGACCACGAGGCAGGGCTCGGTGTCCCGGCCCTCGCTGCGGCGGTTGCGCAGGAATTCCTGAATACGTTCGGTCATAGCACTCTCCCAAACGGCCCAGCGACGGACTCGTTCAAAATTGTTCTCGGACCTGAGAGCTTTGGCGTTGCCGCACGATGGAGACGCGACAAGGCCTCGAACTCAGACCGAACTGTGCTGCCGTGGATTGGTTGGGAATTTTCCCGCCCGCACACCTGGCAATGAAGGACAAGCCTTTTCAGTAGCCCGCGCCGGCGGTGGAAGGCCGGTAGAGACCAAAAAAGCCCGATCCGTCGTTGCTTTAAGTCGCGTCCCCCGTTGAGAACGGGGTGCGCCGGTTCGCCTCCGGCTGCCAGTCACGGTTGCAAGGGAACGAAGAGACCTTCAACGGCATCTCTTGAGAGAGATGCTGGCCCCTCAAGTCAGACCGACCTGAGCGACCCTCGGTACTTCGTCCCTTGGCGGCTGTCCGGCCTCTTGTCCGGATACCTACCGACTGACACACGACCACAGGCACGTGCGAAATTGGGCAAAAATGCAAATAAGCGTTTTGAGTCTGCGGCGCAACATTTTTTTTGCGCTGAGGGGAATTTTCTCGCGCGCTTGCGCGCAAGGCGCCGCTGAAGGTGAACAGTTGTTAAGTTTGCTTAACGACGCGTAAGCATTTGAAGCCTGCGGCACACGGCTTTCTTGCTTCCAGCGCGGCTAGAACCGGCGCGTGAACGGCTCGACGCGCTGCGCGGCGCGAACGAAGGCGATCATGACCAGGACGCCGAGCGCAAACAGTACCGCCTGCAAGACGTGGGCGCCGGTATTGTCGAGGCCGAGCAGAATCGCGAGCGCCCAGCCGCCGGCGAAGGCCGCGCCGAACACCTCGGCGCTGATCAGGATTGCCGCGCTGAGCACGGTGATGACGCTGGGCCACAGAATCTCGCGGGCGGCGTGCGGTGAAGGCTCTGTGCTCATCGGTCAAGTCCTGTTCAAGGCGCGCAATCTCTCCGAAAAGGCCCCTTCTATCAAGCGCAAAAGGCCCAAAAAAGCCCGATCGCGTGATATAGATCGGGCAGTCCAATCGTGGCGAAAAACGGGAATTGCGATGTCAGAAACCCTGGAAACGGCGGCCGCCTTGCGGGGTCCGGCAAACCCGCTTCTGAAGGCGTGGCAGACGCCGCTGGAAACCCCGCCATTTTCGGAGATCGCGCCGGAGCATTTTCTCCCCGCCTTCGAGCAGGCCTTTGCCGATCATTCGGCCGAGATCGCCGCCATCACTCACGATCCCTCCGCGCCGGACTTTCCCAACACCATCACCGCGCTCGAGCGCTCGGGCAAGCTGCTCTCGCGGGTGTCGGCGGTGTTCTACGACCTGGTGTCGGCGCATTCCAACCCGGCGCTGCTCGAGATCGACAAGGAGGTGTCGTTGCGGATGGCGCGGCACTGGAACCCGATCAGGATGAACGCCGTATTGTTCGGCCGGATCGCACTGCTGCACGACAACCGCGCCACGCTCGGACTGACCGGCGAGCAGATGCGGCTGCTGGAGCGCACCTACACCGGCTTCCATCGCGCCGGCGCCGGCCTTGACGAGGCCGCCAAGAAGCGGATGGCGGAGATCAATGAACGGCTGGCGCATCTCGGCACCGCGTTCAGCCACCATCTGCTCGGCGACGAGCAGCAATGGTTTTTGGAACTCGGCGAGGCCGACCGCGACGGCCTGCCGGACAGTCTTGTCGCGGCGGCGAAGGCGGCTGCCGAGGAGCGCGGTTTGGCCGGCAAGGCGATCGTGACGCTGTCGCGCTCGTCGGTCGAGCCGTTCCTCAAGAGCTCCGCCCGGCGCGACCTGCGCGAGAAGGCCTACAAGGCCTTCACGGCGCGCGGCGACAACAACAACGCCAACGACAACAATGCCATCATTGTCGAGATCCTGAGCCTGCGCGAGGAGAGCGCGAGGCTGTTGGGCTTCCCGACCTTCGCCGCCTACCGGCTGGAGGATTCCATGGCCAAGACGCCGGAGGCGGTGCGCGGACTGCTGGAGCGGGTCTGGAAGCCGGCCCGCGCCCGGGCGCTCGCCGACCGCGATGCCCTGCAGGCGCTGGTCGCGGAGGAGGGCGGCAATTTCGCGCTGGCGCCGTGGGACTGGCGCTACTACGCCGAGAAGCTGCGGCAGCGCCGCGCCAATTTCGACGACGCCGCGATCAAGCCCTATTTGTCGCTCGATCACATGATCGAGGCCGCGTTCGACTGCGCGAGCCGGCTGTTCGGCCTCAGCTTTTCAGAGCGCCGGGATATTCCGGTCTGGCATCCGGACGTCCGGGTCTGGGAAGTCAGGGACCGCGAGGGCCGGCACAAGGCGCTGTTCTATGGCGACTACTTCGCCCGGCCCTCGAAGCGCTCGGGCGCCTGGATGACCTCGCTGCGGGACCAGCAGAAGCTCGACGGCGGCGTCGCGCCGCTGATCGTCAATGTCTGCAATTTCGCCAGGGGTGCCGACGGCGAGCCGTCCTTGCTGTCGCCCGACGATGCCCGGACCCTGTTCCACGAATTCGGCCACGGGCTGCACGGGATGCTGTCGGACGTCACCTATCCCTCGCTGTCCGGCACCAGCGTGTTCACCGATTTCGTCGAATTGCCCTCGCAACTGTACGAGCACTGGCAGGAGCAGCCGCAAGTGCTGCAGCAGTTCGCCCGGCACTACCAGACCGGCGAGCCGCTGCCGGACGATCTCTTGCAGCGCTTCATGGCCGCCCGCAAATTCAACCAGGGCTTCGCCACGGTGGAATTCGTCGCCTCGGCTCTGATCGACCTCGAATTCCACACCCAGCCGGCCTCGGCGAGCCGCGACGTGCGGGCGTTCGAGCGGAACGAGCTGGAAAAAATCGGAATGCCGGCGGAAATCTCGCTGCGGCACCGGCCGCAGCAGTTCGGCCATATCTTCTCCGGCGATCACTATGCGTCCGGCTATTACAGCTACATGTGGTCGGAGGTAATGGACGCCGACGCGTTCGGCGCCTTTGAGGAGGCCGGCAACATCTTCGATGCGGCGGTCGCCAAACGCCTGCACGACGACATCTATTCGTCGGGCGGCTCGCGCGATCCGGAAGACGCCTATGTCGCCTTCCGCGGCCGCGAGCCCGAGCCTGACGCGCTGCTCCGCCGCCGCGGCCTGCTGGAGGCATCGGAGGCAGCCTGAACACAAGGCGACGCCTGGAGCAATTTCACCCCACGGCTTCATCCTTCGAGACGCATCGCTTCGCGCTGCTCCTCAGGATGAGGTCTCAGACCCACATGGTGAGGAGCGCGCCTTCGCGCGTCTCGAACCATGAGGCCTCGGGGAAGCAACAATGATTCGAGTGAACTGGAAACTGTCCTAGATCGGCAGGTAGTCGCGGATCGCCGGCAGGAAGAAGATGGCGATGTTGATCGCAAGCCCGACGCTCCACAGGATCGAGCGCAGCGTCGGCCGGTTGCCGAGATAGGTGAAGACATAGGCAATCCGCACGATCAGAAACAGCACCGCCAATTCATTGATCAGCCGCTGCGGGCCGCCACGAAATTCCGCCAGCAGCACCGCGACGGCGAAAAACGGAAACGCCTCGATGCCGTTCTGGTGGGCCCCCAGCGCGCGGGACCGGATCGGGTCCTGATAAAACGCAGGGTCGCGCGGCCTCGCATTGTCAAAGCCGCGGAACCCGATCCACTTGATCGGCACGATCGTCAGCAGATAGAGCATCAGCGTTCCGAAAATGCACCATTCGGCAACCGTCATGGCCTTCCCCCGACAAAAAGCAACGCATGACTCTATAGCGTTTTCGAGCGAAGTGGATACCGGTTCGCGTGAAGAAAACGCGTCAAAACAAGAAGCTAAAGCCCGGTTCTGATTCAATCAGAACCGAACAGGCTTTAGCGAAACCGCCATCATCTTGACAAGGATGGTGCAACGCGCGAAGCCACCCACGTCATGACAGCGGTCCTTCCGATCGAAAGTGCTGAGCCCGTGGCCGATCCCGCGGCGGTCCGCGTCGGCGTGCTGCTGGTCAATCTCGGCACGCCCGACAGCGCGGATGCACGGGGCGTGCGCGTCTATCTCAGGGAATTCCTGTCCGATCCGAGGGTCATCGAAAACCAGGGACTGGGGTGGAAGCTCGTGCTGAACGGCATCATCCTGCGCATCCGTCCGGCGCGCAAGGCGCGCGACTACCTCAAGATCTGGAACACCGAGAGGAACGAGTCTCCGCTCAAGACCATCACGCGCGCGCAGTCCGACAAGCTTGCCGCGGCGATAGCGGGGCATGGCGATGTCGTGGTCGACTGGGCGATGCGCTACGGCAATCCGTCAATCCGCTCCGGCATCGACGCGCTGGCGGCACGGGGCTGCGGCCGCCTGCTGGTGGTGCCGCTGTATCCGCAGTATTCGGCTGCGACTTCCGCCACCGTGTGCGATGAGGTGCTTCGCGTGTTGAGCGGCATGCGCGCCCAGCCGACGCTGCGGGTGACGCCGCCTTACTACGACGATCCAGATTACATCGAGGCCCTGGCGATCTCGATCGACACCCATCTGGCGACGCTGCCGTTTCAGCCGGAGCTGATCGTGGCCTCGTTCCACGGCATGCCGCAGGCATACATCGACAAGGGCGATCCCTATCAGGCGCACTGCGTTGCAACGACCGAGGCGCTGCGCAAGCGCATGGGACTGGATGCGTCGAAGCTGGTACTGACGTTCCAGTCGCGCTTCGGCTTCGGCCAGTGGCTGCAGCCCTACACCGACAAGACCATCGCGCAACTGGCGAAGGACGGCGTGCGGCGCATCGCCGTCGTGACCCCCGGCTTCTCCGCCGACTGCCTGGAGACGCTGGAAGAAATCGCGCAGGAAAATGCCGAGATCTTCACGCATAATGGCGGCGAGCAGTTCGCCGCGATCCCCTGCCTCAACGACAGCGCCGCCGGCATGGATGTGATCCGCAAGCTCGTGCTGCGCGAGCTGCAGGGCTGGATCTGACGAGGGCTGGATCTGACGGCCAACGCGGCTTTCAGGACGACGCTTGAGGGCCAGGGGACGTTAAACATATTCGCCGGCGGCTGGATTTGAAGATCTGGCGGCGCGCCTACTGCATCCTAGCTATGATTGGAAGCAGCCGGCTGAACCGGCGTCGTGATTGCGCCGACAAAACGAGGCTGCGCGCGGGTCCGGCAGACCCGCTTTGGAGGATTTATGAACGGCTTCGATATTTTCGCGATTGCATTGGTGCTGCTGGTCGTTGTGACGCTGTTTGCCGGCATCAAGACCGTCCCGCAAGGGTATGACTGGACCGTCGAGCGGTTTGGCAAATACACCCGCACGCTGGCGCCGGGGCTCAATATCATCGTGCCCTATTTCGACCGCGTCGGCCGCAAGATGAACGTGATGGAGCAGGTGATCAATATTCCCGAGCAGGAAGTGATCACCAAGGACAACGCCACGGTGACGGTGGACGGTGTCGCATTCTTCCAGGTATTCGATGCAGCCAAGGCAAGCTACGAGGTCGCCAATCTCAACCAGGCGATCATCGTCCTGACCATGACCAACATCCGTTCGGTGATGGGCGCGATGGACCTCGACCAGGTGCTCTCGCATCGCGACGAGATCAACGAGCGGCTGCTGCGGGTAGTCGATGCCGCGGTGTCGCCCTGGGGGCTCAAGGTCAACCGCATCGAGATCAAGGATATCGTGCCACCCGCCGACCTCGTTGAGGCGATGGGACGCCAGATGAAGGCCGAGCGGGTCAAGCGCGCCGACATCCTGCAGGCCGAAGGTCAGCGGCAATCGGAAATCCTGCGCGCCGAGGGCGCCAAGCAGGGTCAGATTCTGCAGGCCGAGGGCCGCCGCGAAGCCGCCTTCCGCGACGCCGAAGCGCGCGAGCGCTCCGCCGAAGCGGAGGCCAAGGCGACCCAGATGGTCAGCGAGGCCATCGCCAAGGGCGATATCGCCGCGCTGAACTATTTCATCGCCGACAAGTATATCAAGGCGTTCGGGCAGTTCGCGGATTCGCCGAACCAGAAGATCATCATGCTGCCGGTCGAGGCGATGAGCATGCTCGGATCCCTGGCCGGCATCGGCGAGATCGCCAAGGCCACCTTCGGCGAAAGCGCGGCATCGGCGCAGGCTGCGGCGCGCCGCGCGTCGGTGCCGAGCACCACGCCGAACCCGCCGGCGGCGCCGCCACGGTGAAAGACAGGAGGGGCACGCGATGAGCGAGATGTTTTCCACGCTCGGCACCTGGAACTGGCTGATCTTCGGCGTCATCCTGATGGCGCTGGAACTGGTCGCGCCCGGGGTGTTTCTGTTCTGGCTCGGGCTTGCGGCGCTGCTGGTAGGACTGCTGTCATTCGCGATTCATCTGTCCTGGCAGGCTCAGATTCTGATGTTTGCGGTGTTCGCGGCTGCGGCGGTGCCGCTGTGGCGTCGCGTCGCGCGCGGCAGCCAGGCGGCCAGCAAAAGCAACCCGTTCCTCAACAAGCGGGCGGATGCGCTGGTCGGCCGGGTCTTCACCCTGGAAAAGCCGATCATTGATGGGGCGGGCACGGTGCGGATCGACGACACCATCTGGCGGGTGGCCGGGCCCGACACGCCGGCCGGCAGCCGGGTTCGGATCGTGCAGGCCGATGGCGCCAGCCTGACGGTGGCGGCGGCCTGACTTCAGCTTGCAACCGTCATTGCGAGAAGCGAGGCGACGAAGCGATCCATGCTTCCGCTTGCGGCCTCATGGATTGCTTCGCGGAGCCTGTCATCGGGCGCGCGTTCGCGCGACCCGTTGGATCGCAATGACGGTGGAGTGGCCGTGTCATGCCACGCCGGCGCGCAGCACGTCGTGGACATGGACGATGCCGATCGGCTTGCGGCCCTCGGCGACGATCAGGACCGTTACCGCGGGTTTGGATGAATTGATGGTGTCGAGCACCTCGGTGGCGAGCATGCCCGGAGCAATGGTTCGGGGATTTTTCGTCATGACGTCATCGACCATGGCCGTCATCAGGTCCGGCCGCATGTGACGGCGCAGATCGCCGTCGGTGATGATGCCGGCGATATCGCCGTTACGGTCGACGATGCAGACGCAGCCGAATCCCTTCGACGACATCTCGACCAGCGCGTCCGACATCCTGGCGCCGAGCGGCTTGGTCGGGATTGCCTCGCCGGTGTGCATGATGTCGCGAACGAATTTCAGCATGGCGCCGAGCTTGCCGCCGGGGTGGAAGTGGGCGAATTCCACCGAGGTAAAGCCACGCCCCTCCAGCAGCGCGATCGCCAGCGCGTCGCCCAGCGCCAGCAGCATCAGCGAGGAGGTGGTGGGTGCGAGATTGTGCGGACAGGCCTCGCGCGCCTTGGGCAGCGTCAGCGCGACGACGGCCGCCTTGCTCAGGGTGGACTCGGATTCCGCCGTCATGGCGATCAGCGCGATCCGGAACCGCTTGGCATAGGTGATGAGGTTCTTCATTTCCGCCTGCTCGCCGGACCAGGACAGCGCGATGATCACGTCGTCGACGGTGATCATGCCGAGATCGCCGTGGCTCGCTTCGGCGGCGTGGACGAAGAAGGCGGGGGTTCCGGTCGAGGCGAGGGTGGCGGCGATCTTGCGCGCCACATGCCCCGACTTGCCGAGCCCGGTGACGATCACGCGACCCTTCGCCTCGCGGATCAGGTCGACCGCGGCGGCAAACGCCGCTCCAAGCGGCCCCTGCAGCGCGGCGGCGATCGCGCCGATGCCGCTGCCTTCGGCGTCAAGCGTGCGCAGCGCCGATTGAACGGCCGCGTTCGCGTGGTCGGGACCGGATGATTTTGCCATCAGCGGTTTCGATTCGGCCATGTCTGGATCCAGGGAAGCGGGGCGGTGAGCCCGAGCCTCTTCCTAGCATGACCCAATCGGCGATGCGACGCGGCCGGCGCCGTTCTCAACGGCTCCTTAACCATAATTGTCTTAACTCCGTTAACGACGTTTTCCATGGGGCGTACTCCGGCGTGGTTGGAACTCGATCGGCAAGCGTATGAATCCGTTGGAGTATTCCCATCTTGATGTCGGGTCCAGCCAGGGGCCGCCGCAGCCGCGCGTTGATGCTCCGCGCGCTGTTGCCATGCCTTGGACTGGTCGCGTGGGACACGACGCGAGCAGTGGCCCAGACGGCGGTCCCCGACCTGTTCCGGCCGGGACCCGATGGCCTCGCCTTGCCGCAGGACTTGCCGTTGCGCAAAACCATCGCCGCGATCGGTGACGATTCAAGCGATCCGTCGGGCAGCGGCAGGCGCAGCGGCCGGACCACCCCCGCGCCGTCGCGGATCGGGCAGATCCCGACCTATGGTCTTCCCGCCGCCAACGGCGCCTCAGAAACCGGCTTCGACTCACTCAATCGCACCCGCAAGAAGCCGAAGCCCCATCCGGGCGAGGCACGGCCGAAGCCGCCGCCCGGACCCGGCAGTCTCGCCCCGTCGCCGCCGCCGGTCGACGCGGCCGGATCGTTGCGGTTGTCGATCCCGCCCTCCGAGCTTGCCAACAAGACACCGCTGCCGCCGGCGGTGGCCGGCACGGTCGAAGGCCAGCCGTCGCGCAAACGGCTCAAGGTCGATGACGATCCGTTCGGCGCGGTCGGTGACTACGCCGGCAGCTTTCTGATCAAGTCGGCGGTCGAACTCAGCGGCGGCTACGACACCAATCCGGGCCGCCTCAATGTGCCGAAGGGCCTGCCGGTCTGGGTGGTGGCGCCGGAATTCCTCGCGGTGTCCGACTGGGATCGCCACGCTTTGGTCGCCGATCTCAGGGGCTCGTTCACCGGCTACGGCAACAGCCTGCCGCCGATCATCGACGGTGCGGTCTCGCCGGCGCCGACCAATATCGATCGGCCCGACTTCACCGGTCACATCGACGGCCGTCTCGATGTCAGCCGGGACACCCATCTCACCTCGGAACTGCGGCTGCTGGTGTCCACCGACAATCCCGGCAGCCCGAACATCCAGGCCGGCCTCGCCAGATACCCGATCTATACGACGCTCGGCGGTACCCTCGGCGTCGACCAGAATTTCAACCGGCTGGATTTCTATGCCGGCGCCAACTTCGACCGTACCGTCTACCAGGACTCGACGCTCACCGATGGCACCACCTCCAGCAACGAGGACCGCAACTTCAACCAGTATGGCGGCGTCGGCCGCGTCAGCTACGAGCTGACGCCGGGGCTGAAGCCTTTCGCCGAAATTGAGGGCGACAGCCGGGTGCACGATTTGCCACTCGATAACAACGGCTATGCACGCGATTCCAGCGGCGGCTATGCCAGCGTTGGCTCGTCGTTCGAATTTACGCGGCTGTTGACCGGTGAAATTTCGATCGGCTACGCCGCGCGCAACTATGTCGATCCGCGGCTCGAACCGTTGCAGGGACTGCTCACCGCGGCCTCGCTGACCTGGACCCCGACGCCGCTGACCACGGCCAAGTTCTACTCCACCACCTCGATCAATGAGACCACGCTGCCCGCCACCTCGGGCGTGCTGACCCACCTCTATACCGTCGAAGTCGATCACGATTTCCGCCGCTGGCTCACTGCGATCGGCAAGTTCACCTATGGGACCTACGACTATCAGGGCGACGACCGGCTCGACCGGACCTACAGCATCGAGGGGGACGTGATCTACAAGCTGACCCGCAATCTCTGGATCAAGGGCACGCTGCGCCGCGACATCCTCGACTCCAACATCCCCGGCGCAAGTTCGGCGGCGACGGTGGCGATGGCCGGGGTGCGGGTGCAGAACTGACGGCGGCGCGGCTCACCGCGGCAGGTTGGTCGTCCCCATCAGGAACTGGTCGATCGCGCGCGCGCACAGCCGGCCCTCGCGGATCGCCCAGACCACCAGCGACTGGCCGCGGCGCATGTCGCCGGCGGCGAACACGTTCGGCCGCGAGGTCTTGTAGTCCGCGGTATTGGCGCGCACGTTGCCGCGCGGGTCGAGATCGACACCGAGCGTCTTCAGCAGGCCTTCGTGCACCGGGTGCACAAAACCCATCGCCAGCAGCACCAGCTGGGCGTCGAGCTCGAACTCGGTGCCGGCGACCGGCTTGAACTTGTCGTCGACCTCGACGCAATGCAGCTTGGCGACCCGGCCGTCGCGGCCGGAGAATTTCTGGGTCAGCACCGCGAATTCGCGCCGCGCGCCTTCGGCCTGGCTCGAGGAGGTCCGCATCTTCAGCGGCCAGTTCGGCCAGGTCAGGCCCTTGTTCTCGTGCTCCGGCGGCGCCAGCATGATCTCGAGCTGCGTCACCGACAGCGCACCTTGCCGGAACGAGGTACCGATGCAGTCCGAACCGGTATCGCCGCCGCCGATTACCACCACATGCTTGCCGCCGGCCAGGATGTCGGCCGCACGGCCAAGCGGTTCGCCGGAGACGCGGCGGTTCTGCTGCGGCAGGAAATCCATCGCGTAGTGGATGCCGGCGAGGTCGCGCCCGGGGATCGGCAGGTCGCGCGGGGCTTCCGCCCCGCCGGTCAGAGCCAGCGCGTCATACTGCCTGGCCAGTTCGTGCGGATCGATGGCGCCGGCCCCTTGAGGGGTGCCGCCGACATGGCTGCCGTAGTGAAACGTCACGCCCTCGGCTTCCATCTGCACGACGCGGCGGTCGATGACGTGCTTCTCCATCTTGAAATCGGGAATGCCGTAGCGCAGCAGGCCGCCGGCCTTGGCGTATCTCTCGTAGACATGCACGTCATGGCCGGCGCGCGCGAGTTGCTGCGCGCAGGCCAACCCGGCCGGTCCCGAACCGATCACCGCGACCTTCTTGCCGGTCCTGTTCCCCGGTATCTCCGGCTTGACCCAGCCATTGTCCCAGGCGCGATCGACGATCGCGCATTCGATGGTCTTGATGGTGACGGGATTGTCGTCGATGTTCAGCGTGCACGAGGCTTCGCACGGCGCCGGGCAGATACGGCCGGTGAATTCCGGGAAGTTGTTGGTCGAGTGCAGGTTGCGCGAGGCTTCTTCCCAGTTGCCCTGATAGACCAGATCGTTGAAATCCGGAATCTGGTTGTTGACCGGGCAGCCCGGCGTGCCCGGCGCCACCGAACCGGTGCCGTGGCAGTAGGGAATCCCGCAATTCATGCAGCGCGCGGCCTGATCGCGGGTGTCCTTCTCGCTCAGGGGAATGACGAATTCACGATAGCTCTTGATGCGCTCGGCCGCCGGCTGGTATTTGCGGTCGTGCCGCTCGATTTCCAGAAAACCCGTAATCTTGCCCATCAAACCTGACGCCCCTGCATCCTTAGTTCGTCTTCGTTGCTTCCCCCGTCATTGCGAGGAGCGAAGCGACGAAGCAATCCATGGTTTCGCTTGCGGCCCTATGGATTGCTTCGCTGCGCTCGCAACGACGGTTGAGAATTCCTCATTCGACTACGCCCCGATCGCGATCTTGGGCTCGGCGTCGGCGTTTGCCTTCAATTCCTTCAGCGCGCGGCGGTATTCCACCGGCATCACCTTGCGGAATTTCGGCAGCCACGTCTTCCAGTTGGCGAGGATATCGGCGGCTCGCGCCGAGCCCGCCAGCCTGGCATGACGCGTGATCAGGATGTGCAGCCGCTCGACGTCGGAATCGAGCAGGTTCTTGAATACGTCGACCCGGCCATGGGCTTCGAGGTCGCCGGTGTGGTGATAGGTGTTCTCGTTGATCATCTCTTCCGAGACCACCGGTTCGAGTTCGACCATCGCCATGTTGCAGAGCTTTTCGAAGTCGCCGGTCTGATCCAGCACATAGGCGATGCCGCCCGACATGCCGGCCGCGAAATTGCGTCCGGTCTTGCCGAGCACCACGACAATGCCGCCGGTCATGTATTCGCAGCAATGATCGCCAGCGCCCTCGACCACCGCGACCGCGCCGGAATTGCGCACCGCAAAGCGCTCGCCGGCGATGCCGCGGAAATAGCATTCGCCCTCGATCGCGCCATACATCACGGTGTTGCCGACCACGATCGATTCTTCCGGCACGATGCCGGAGTTGCGCGGCGGCTTGACGATGATACGGCCGCCAGACAGGCCCTTGCCGACATAGTCGTTGGCTTCGCCTTCCAGATCGAAGGTGACGCCGCGCGCAAGCCAGGCGCCGAACGCCTGTCCCGCGGTGCCCTTGAAGTTGACCTGGATGGTATCGTGCGGCA
>Ga0208219_1000336_pt1 | contig 17179 bp, 13 predicted proteins | sample NGESurshal072012_7_FD_184469 | JGI IMG/M metagenome (GOLD analysis project Ga0208219, IMG submission 184469) | Arctic peat soil microbial communities from Barrow, Alaska - NGEE Surface sample 53-2 shallow-072012 (SPAdes) | ecosystem: Environmental > Terrestrial > Soil > Wetlands > Peat ... | reverse complement strand
AGGCGGGTCAGGTCGACCGGCTCGCTGGCCAGCGGGCGGCCCGCGTCCAGCTGGGCCAGCAGCAGCAGTTCGTCGACGAGCACGCTCATCCGGGCCGACTCCGACTCCACCCGGCTCAGCGCGTGCGCGACGTCGTCGGGAACCGGGCCCGGATGACGGCGGGCCAGCTCCGCGTACCCCCGGATTGCCGCCAGCGGCGTGCGGAGCTCGTGGCTGGCATCGGCCGCGAAGCGCCGCAGCCGCTTCTCGCTGGCCGCCCGCCGGGCCAGCGCGGACTCGACGTGGCCGAGCATGTGGTTGAACGCCGCGCCGACCTGGCCGACTTCCGTGCCGGGGTTGGCGTCCGGGACTCGCTCGAGCGCGGTGACCTCGCCGGTGCCCAGCGGCAGCTGGCTGACCCGGGTCGCCGTCGCGGTCACCCGGCGCAGCGGGCGCAGCGACAGCCATACCCAGCCGGTCCCGATGACCCCGGTCAGCAGAAGGGCCACCGAGAACACCACGATCTCGGCGATGGCCACCTGCTGCAGCGTGGCGTTGACCGATGCCAGGGGGAGGCCGCTGACGAAGGACTGGTGGCCGGCCTTCGTGGCCAGCACGCGGTAATCGCCGTAGGACGCCAGGTCGATCGTGGCCGGGCCGCCGGAGGCTGGCAGCCCGGCGAGCGCGCGCCGGTCGGCGGCGGTCAGGTGGCATACGCCGGCGGCCGCGCCAGCCAGGTGCGAGTACCGCACGCCGCCGGTCGTCACGGCCGCGGTGATGGTGTGCACGGCCTGCTGCTGCGCGCAGTCGGCCGGCGTCCCGCCCGGCGGCGGGGTCAGGCCGCCGTCTCCGTCGCCTGGCTGAACGGCGGGTTGATGGCCACGGGGGTCGTCGCCATTGGCATGCAGCGCGGGATCGACGCAGTAGGCGTAGCGCTGGCTGGAGAGCGTCAGCTGCTGATCAAGCTGGTTCATCAGCACCGCGTGCAGGTGCGCGTAGGTGACCGCGCCGACCGTGGCGCAGGCGATGGCCAGCAGGGCCAGCAGGCCGGCCACGAGCCGGCCGCGCAGCGTCCGGCCAGCCAGCCACCGGCCCGGCCGGCGCAGCCAGCCGGCCGGCCCCGACGAGGCTTCCTGACCGCGGGCGGGCATCGCTCTAGGCCGACGGCTTGAGCACGTACCCGACGCCGCGAACGGTGTGAATGAGCGGCTCCCGGCCCGTGTCGATCTTCTTGCGCAGGTAGCTGATGTACAGCTCGACGACATGCGCCTGGCCGCCGAAGTCGTAATTCCACACCCGGTCGAGTATCTGCGCCTTGGACAGCACCCGCCGCGGATTGCGCATCAGGAAGCGCAGCAGCTCGAACTCCGTGGCGGTCAGGTCGATCAGCTCGCCGCCGCGCCGTACCTCCCGGGCGTCCTCGTCCATGGTCAGGTCGCCCACCGCGAGCTCGGTGCCGCTGCGGGCCTGGGAGATGCCGGCCCGGCGCAGCAGCCCCCGCAGCCTGGCCAGGACCTCTTCCAGCGAGAACGGCTTGGTGACGTAGTCGTCGCCGCCCGCGGTGATCCCGTTGATCCGGTCCTCTACCGAGTCCCGGGCGGTGAGGAACAGCACGCAGACGTTGGGCTGGCTGGCCCGCAGCCGGCGCAGCACCTCCAGGCCGTCGAAGTCGGGCAGCATCACGTCGAGGACGACGGCGTCCGGCTCGAACTCCCGCGCCGCCCGGACCGCGCTGGCCCCGTCGGCGGCCGTCCGGATTTCCCAGCCCTCGTAGCGCAGCACGCTGCCGAGCAGCTCGGCCAGGCTGGGCTCGTCGTCGACCACCAGGACCCGGACCGGACTGCCGTCGGCTCGCTGGAAGCCCCGGCCGGACTCGGACTGCTCCACGGGGAACCTCTCCATGACGCTCATCATGCTGCCAGTCTGGCCCGCTCGCCTGTGCCGGCCTTCTGAGCAACTTCTAGGTTTCTTCTGAGATAACGGTCCGCCTCCGCTGTCAGCTGCCTGCTCGCCGGCTGCCCCGGCCGCCCGACAGCAGGAGCGCCAGTGCGGGGCAGTCCCGGACCGCGCGCCGGGCCTGGCCCTCCAGGGCCGGGGGCACCGGGGCGTCGTCCACGAGCGGGTAGCCCCACTCGTCGAGGGTGATGAGCTCGGGCAGCAGCTCGGCGCAGACACCGTGGGCCGAGCAGGCGACCGGGTTGACCATCATGCGCGTAGATGGGACCCGCGATGAGCGTGGCATCTCAGCTCCAGTCCGATTCTTGGGAGGCCGCGGCGGGCACCGGCAGGAAGGGGCGGCGATCGGTGGCGGAGCACTGGCCCCGGGCATGGCGGGCGATCTCGGCGCCGAACACCGTCAGTGCGCTGCGGACGAACCGGACGAAGCCGTCGGGATGGTGGCAGGCTCCGCGGCCCTCGACCAGCCCGGCCCAGCGCCGGACGGCGGTGATGACCTGCGCGTCCGGCCGCGGCCCGGCCAGGTCGGCCAGCGCCCCGGCGATGCGCGGGAGGCCGTTGAAGCACGGGCCGCACTGCCCGGCGGACTCCAGCGCGAGATAGCGGGCCACCCGGGCGGTCTCGGCCAGGCCGCACCGGCTAGCCGGCAGCTCCGCCAGCACCCCCGCTCCGGCGAACGCGCCTGCCGGCCGGAGCGAGGCGTTGGCCAGCGCCAGCCGGGCCGCCTGCTCCGGCTCCAGCCAGGCGCCGTGGTAGCCACCGCACAGCACGGCCTGGACCCCGTCGAGCCGGACCAGCGCGCGGATCGGCGAGCCAAGCTCGGCCTCCACCACATGGCGGCCGCCGTCGGCGCGGTGCACCGTGCACAGCATCGAGCCCGGCTCGGCGGCAGTGCCGGCCGACCGGAACCAGCCCGCGCCGAAGCGGGCGATCAGCGCCAGGTGCGCGAGCGTCTCGACGTTCTGCACCAGGGTGGGCCGGCCGCCGACGCCGCGCTCGTAGACCGGCGGCCGCTTGAACTGGGGCCGCGCCGTCTCGCCGTTGATGAAGTTCACCAGGGCGGATTCCTCTCCGGCCAGGAACCGGGGCGGGGCCTCGACCAGCTCCACGAGGGCGCGGTCGGTTCCGGCCGCGAACCGGTGCTCCAGGGCCCGCGACAGGTGAGCGATCAGCGCCGCGTCACGGTGCACCAACAGCAGGGTGCGGCTGGCCCCGGCGGCGGACGCGACCAGCTGCAGCCCGTCCAGGACCAGGTGCGGGGCCAGCCACAGCAGCGAGCCGTCCTTGCTGCTGGCCGGCTCGCCCTCGGCTCCGTTGCCCACGACCACGGGCCGTCGGCCGGACCCGATGACCGCGCTCAGCTTGCGGTGCACCGGGAACGCGGCTCCGCCGCGGCCGGTCAGGCCGGCGGCCTCGGCCACGCCGATCAGGGCGTCGGCGCTGGGCGGGTACGGCAGCGGGCCCAGCCGGGCCAGGTGAGCGCCGAGGCCTGCGTCCGGTCCGGCGCCGCCCGGGATCAGCCGCGGCAGGCCCGCGGGGGCCGGCGGCCGGCCCTGCCGGGCGGAGCCCCGCCCGGTTCGGCCCCGCCCGGTTCGGCCCTGTCCAGTTGGGCCCTGTCCAGTCGGGCGCTGTTCAGTCATGTGCTCGGCGGTCATCGGGCACCGGCCTTCGGGCGGAGATCGCCATCGCGGAACTGGTCGTCATGTAGCCGGTCGTCATGTAGCCGGCCGGCCCGGAGCCGGCCGGCGTCACGGGGGCGCGGGCCGGGCGGCCCATCGCGTCGGTGACCGGGGCCGCTGCCCGGCCATCCGGCCAGGACCCGGGCGGCGCGCTGCGAGAGCGGAGTCTCGCGGCGCGTTCCGACGACCCGCCAGATCACCGCCCCGGCGACCGCGACGGCGCAGGCGATGGCCAGGTCGAGCAGGCCGCCGCGCCACAGGTCGGGGCCCGAGCCGATGCTGTGCGCGAAGGCCACCGGCCAGCTGACGTAGGCGAGCCAGTGCACGGCTCGCCAGGTCCGGCGGCCGATCCTGCCCCGCAGCAGGCTGGTGACCGTCAGCGCGATCATCAGGTCGATCGACACCGCCCCCAGGCCGAGCCAGAACGGCTGGTAGTGCGAGACGAACGGGACCACCGTCGCGGCGATGCCGATCGAGACGAACGGGTCGGCGATCGCGGTGATCACGTGCACCGCCACGAACGCCACCGCCAGCAGCGATACGGCGCGGTGCAGGCTGGTCACGGCGAACCGGGGGAGCCCGGGCAGCCGGCCGTGCCGGTTCACCGCGATGCCGAGGACCAGCACCACGGTCAGCAGCACCAGCGCGACTATGCCGGTCGCTCGGCTGGCGAACCACAGCGCCGTGCTGGAGGTGATCCCGTCCACGTTCTCTCCGCCTCACAGGGTCTGTGCCCGCCAGGCAGCGGGACGAGTGACCTTCATGGGGCTGACCAGCGTTCCCCACCCGGTGATTTGAGAATGCCCGGCCGGCCGCAGCGGCTCTTCTAGGTTAGCTCTGCGTTACCTCTGAAGGCGCCCCGCGATCGGCCCGGCCGGTCGGCCGACCGATCTGAGGCCGGTGTTGCCGCTCCGGGCTCGTAGACCAGGAACGTCACCAAGCCCTCATGATGCGGGCCCCGTGCAACGGCAGGCTGTCGAGTTCCTCAAGGGGCTGGGCCGTCCAGTTCCCACTGGTACGCCCTCAGACCCCGTACCGGGCCCGGAGCTCCTCCTGGCTCAGCCGCCCATTGGTGACGTTGGGACATCTCGACGGGTGCCGCTCGAACAACAGCAGCCCCAGCTACGGCCGCGAGGAGGGTGGCATCCGGGCCAACGGAGTTGGCCGTCGGCTCGGCCTCACAGCAGGGACAGCTCTCCGGTGATGGCGTCGATCCGCTGTGCGTCGGCCGGCCCGATCGCGCAGCAGGTCAGCGTGCCGGCGCCGACCTGCGTCCGGCCGGCGTCGCAGATGACCTCGACCGGCAGGCTCGCCTGCCGGGCCCGGTCGGCCACGTCCTGCAACTGCTCGGCACTGGATACCCGGAGCACGACCTTGGGCTGGCCCTCGTTCAGCCACTCGATCAGGTCGGCGCGGTCGACCGCGGCCAGCGCGGCGGCCACGGCCGCATGCGCAACCTGCGCGGCCAGTTTGCCGCGTCCCATGCCCAGATCGGTCCGAACCACCAGTATCAGCTTCATCGTCACCAGGAAACCGTACGGCGGTGGGCAGCCTAAGCCCGAACTGCTGTGTACGAGAGCGCTCGCGCCTCTACCATGAATCGGGTGATTATCTGGCTGAACGGGACCTTTGGCGTTGGCAAGACCTCGACTGCGGAGCGGCTCGCCGCTCTCGTTCCAGACAGCCGTGTACTCGACCCGGAAACAGTGGGACAGCTACTGCGGGCTAACCTCGGCGATCTTCCTGTGCCGGACTTCCAGGACTGGCCTGCCTGGCGCCCGCTGGTCGCCGCGGCGCTCATCGAGGTGGCGCGCATGACCGGGCAGCACGTGATCGCCCCGCAGACGGTCTTGAAGCGCGAGTACCTCGACCAGATCCTTGCTCCGCTGCACGCTGCCGAGCTTGAGGTATTCCACGTCGTGCTAGACGCCTCCGATGCCGTGCTCCGCAGCCGCATCGACGGCACAGACGAGGCCAAGGAGTGGCGACTGGCGCATCTGGACGAGTACCGCACCGCGCGCCTGTGGATGGTCGAGTCCGCCGACTTCGTGGTCGACACGGCCGCGTCGACGCCGCCCCAGATCGCGCGCCGGATCATGGCCGCGCTGCCCGAGCTGCCGGATCTGCCCGAGGTGGCCGTCCGGCCCAGGGCGACCGGGGCGAGCGGGGCGACCGGGGTAACCGACAAGCCCAAGGCGACGGAGAAGCCCGCGCTGGAGGACCAGCCCAAGGCCGGGCTGGCCGAGAAGCCCCCGGCCGCCGACAAGCCGCAGGCCGCCGAGCAGCCCGGGCTGGCCGACCACCACTAGCCGGCCGCCGGGCCGCACTGCATAGTCGGGGGCGCGGATCAGGCGCATTTCCTGATGAGCTAGCCGGCCGGGCTGTCGCTCTGCTCCCCGGCGAGCGTGGCGGTGAGTACGGCGCGCTGGGTCGGCAGCGCTTCAGCGTGACGAAGGCGGCCGGCCTCGGTGAGGCAGACATCGATGCCCCGCCGGTCCACATCGCACATCGAGCGCTGCACGAGGCCATGCTGCTCAAGCCGGCCAATCATCCGGGACAGCGCGCTCTGGCTCAGGTGCACGGACTCAGCCAGCTCCTGGACGCGGAACTTGTGCTCATCGTTCTCCGCCAGGCGCTCTAGCACCTCGAACTCGCTGACGCCAAGACCGTGCCGCTCGCCAAGCTCCCGTTCCAGGGCGGCGCTCACCGCGGCATGCCTGGCGGCGAGCGCGCGCCATGCGCTCACGATCTCCGCGGGACCGTCCGGCTGCGGCGCGTCCGCGCCGGCCAGGCGGGAGCCGGCCTGCTGCTGAACCACAGGCGAAGCATAGCGCGAGCCAGGCAGTAATTGCAAGCACATTAAATGCACTTGCAACTACTGCGTGCGCATGCATATTGTCGGCTTCATGACCTCGGTAACCATCAACCCAGTCGCTGACCGTCGGTGGAGCCCTCGCGTATGGGGGATCCTCGTCGTGCTGTGCGGCGCCCTGTTCCTCGACGCTCTCGACGTCTCCATGGTCGGCGTGGCCCTGCCGTCTATCCGCACCGACCTGGGACTCTCTACCGCTTCGCTGCAATGGGTGGTCAGCGGCTACGTGCTCGGCTACGGCGGGCTGCTGCTGCTCGGCGGCCGCGCTGCCGACCTGCTGGGCCGGCGCCGCGTCTTCCTGGCCGCACTCGCCATCTTCGCGGTGGCCTCCCTGCTCGGCGGCCTGGTCAGCACCGGTCCCTTGCTCATCGCCGCTCGCCTGGTCAAGGGCATGGCCGCGGCCTTCACGGCCCCGGCCGGACTGTCGATCATCACCACCACGTTCTCCGAGGGCCCAGCGCGGAACCGTGCGCTGAGTATCTACTCCGCCTTCGGGGCCGCCGGCTTCTCGCTCGGCCTGGTGCTGTCCGGATTGCTCACCGAGGTGAGCTGGCGGCTGACGCTGCTGCTGCCCGCACCGGTCGCGGCGATGGTGCTGGTCGCGGCTATCCGGCTGATCCCGCGGGGCGAGCAGGCGGCCCGCGACGGCCGCCGCTTCGATCTCCCGGGTGCGGTAGCGGTGACCGCCGGGATGCTGCTGCTCGTGTACGCAGTGGTCAGCGCGCCCGAGGCCGGATGGGCGTCAGCGCGGACGCTGATGGCCTTCGGCGGCGCCGTCGCGCTGCTCGTGGCGTTCGTCGCCATCGAGCGGCGCAGCCACGATCCGCTGGTCCGCCTGGGCATCTTCCGCTTGCGCACGCTGACCCGCGCGAACCTCGGCCTGATGATCCTGTTCGGCTCGTACGTGTCGTTCCAGTTCCTGATCACCCAGTACCTGCAGATCATGGCCGGCTGGTCGGCGCTCGGCACGGGGCTGGCCTTCCTGCCCGCCGGGGTCCTGGTCGCCATCGCGTCGACGCGGATGGGGCCGGCGCTCGACCGGTTCGGGCCGCCCCGGGTGATCGTCGTGGCCTTCGCCTGCCTGGTCGCCGGCTACGCGTGGTTCCTGCGGGTCGGCCCGGTGCCGGACTACCCCGGCGTGATCCTGCCCTCGGTGCTGCTGATCGGCGCCGCCTTCGGCCTGGGCTTTTCCTCGCTGAATGTCCAGGCCACCGCGGGAGTGGCCGACCACGAGCAGGGCCTTGCCTCCGGCCTCCTGCAGGCGTCCTTCCAGCTCGGCGGCGCGATCGTGCTCGCGATCGTCACCGCGGTGATCGACGCCCACGGTGCCAGCCGGCTGACCGGCGGGGACACGCTGGCCGCCTACCGGCCCGCCCTCGACGTGATCACCGGCGTCGCCGTCCTCGGCGTGCTCATCGCCTTGACCGGCCTCCGGCCGCCGCGGCCACGCCCGGCCGAAACCGAAACCGAAACCGAAACCGAGACCGCGGCCGTCGACGACTGCGGCGAGGCAGAGCTTGAACCGGCGCGGCTCTGATAGTCGCGCCGGACCGCGCTAGCCTTTACTGCAGCTAAGTGAAGACTTCCAGGAGCTGAGGTGCCCGGGCGACCAAGCACGCGTTGACGCACTAGGTCTGCTACTGACCTGTCATCGCGTGCTGCCCGGTGCGGCACAGCGAGCTCGCCCCTGGGCTTGCCCGGGCGCCTTCTGGCGTCGCAAGTCCAGCGGCATCGCCTTCAGCGACTCCCTGGAGTTATCACTGTGCCTGCTCTCCGTCTTGCCTGCCTGGCGTTCCTCAGCGTCGCCCTGCCCGGTTCCACCCTCGGCCTGTTGTGGCCTTCGATGCGGCTCAGCTTCGGCCAGCCGGTCGGGGCCCTCGGGTTCTTGCTGGCCTTCGGGATCACCGCCTCGGTCATTTCGAGCGCTGCCACCGGGCGCATCCTGTCTCGCGCGGGAGTGGGCCCGCTCCTGGCCCTCGGTACCCTGCTGTCGGCCCTGGCGCTGGCGGTGGAAGCCCTCGCCCCGCTGCTGTGGGTGCTCACGGCCGGCATAGCGCTCTTCGGGCTCGGCTTCGGGGCGATTGACTCCGCCCTCAACGCGCATGCTGCCAGCCATTTCGGCGCGCGGGACATCAACTGGATGCACGCCAGCTACGGCCTCGGCGCCACCATCGGCCCGTTGCTCGTCACGGCGCTCCTCAGCGACGGGCTCACCTGGCGCTGGGTCTACGGAATGATCGCAGTCGTCCAGGTGGCCCTCGCCTGCGTGTTCACCTGGGCCCGCCGGAGCTGGGGGACGGGACCGCCTGCACCGGCGCTGTCCCGGCCTGGCCCCGGGAAGCGGCTACCCGAGCGCCCCAGGGCGGCGGGGCACCGGAAGCCGCCATCGGCAGCCGTCCTCAGCGCCCTGGCCTTCACCGCCGTTGAGACTGGCATCGAGTCCGGAGCGGGCATCTGGGGCTACATCTTCCTGACGGCTGGACGTGGCCTGTCGAACGACGCCGCGGGCGTGGCTGTCTCGGCGTACTGGGCGACGATGTTCGTCGGGCGGCTGGTCCTCGGCCCGGTGGCCGAGCGGGTCGGGCCGCCTCGTCTCCTGGCCGGCGCAGTAGCGGGCGTCGCCCTGGGTGCCGCGCTCATGACGGTGCCCGGTCCGGGCATCGTGGCCGTGATCGGCATGATGACCGTGGGCCTGGCGGCCGCCCCGGTCTTCCCGTTGCTCACCCTCACCACGGCCCAGCGGATCGGGGCCACCGAGGTGACGGGGACCACCCGGGCGGTGAGCCTTCAGGTCGCGGCGTCGGCTGTCGGCGGCACCGCGCTGCCGGCCGGGCTGGGGCTGGCCATCGGAGCCGGCCACGCGCGGGTCCTCGCCCCGTTGCTGCTCGTCCTCGCGCTGGCGATGTGCGGCGTCTACGCGATCATGTCGCGTTTGGCGCGGCGGCCATCGAGCTGACGTGAGCGTGAACCGGGAGACTCACAAGTAGTCCGAGCTCCGGTGGCATGAGCGCCGCTACGCGGGTAGAGCAAAGCGGCATCGGAAGCAAGCGCAGCCGCGGAGGTGCAGGCAGTGGGCTCGTTCTGGGTTGGCATCGCCCACACCGCACTCATCGACAGCGACCAGCTCGGTCCGGGGGCGACGGACCCGGACGCCACTCCGCAGTCGCGTCCGGAGATCAAGATGTCCCCGTCGAGCAAGCCGCGCAGGCGCCAGCGTCGGCAGTTAGATCCGGCGCCAGGAGCTGCCGGGGCGCGGAAGTCGGGGGCCGAGTGATTTACACCCGGCTCAGTTCTGACAGCAGGTCATGGGCCTGCTGGTAGAGCACGCCGGCGCGGGCGCAGATGCCGAAGGAGCGGTCTCCGATCTGGTCGAGGGCCAGCTGTTCCCGCGGTTCCAGGGCGGCGGTGCAGCCCAGGATCGTGTTCACGGTCGCGCTGGCGCCGAGGATGTCGGCCCGGTAGAGCCGGCGGCCGGCGTCGATGGCGGTGATCTCGGCCACGCGCAGGGGCCTGACGCCTGCGGGAGCCGGCGCGTCGCTAGGGCGGTGCGGCATGGCTGACCTCCTGGGGGCCGCCGCCAGGGCGGCGTGGTCCGGCGGGTCGCGAACAGGTGGCAGCCAGCAGGCCGGGCCCCCCTCTCGCGGCTAGCGTCCGGCCGGCTGGCCACCACTGTCGACCTGCCTGGGATCCACGCTAGCCAGGCCCGCGCGGCGCGGACAGTCGGGAGAACTCCCTAACCCGGCCGGAGGATCAGCGCTCGGCCGCCGATCTACCCCGAGGTGACGAGTCCGTGCTCCAGCGCGAATAACGTCGCGCCGGCCCGGGTGGACACGCCGACCTTGCCGTACAGGCGCTGGATGTGGTGGTCACAGGTCTTCGGGGAGATGCCCAGCAGGCGGGCGACCTGCTTGGTGGTCAGCCCGCGGGCGATGAGGCCGAGCACCTCGCACTCGCGCTCGGACAGCCCCGCGGGCCGGCGCACTGGCCGGCGCGGCTGGCCGGCGGCGATCAGCACGGCGTTCACCGCCTCCGGCGCCAGCCGGCCGGCCTCCGCGTCGCGGCCCAGCTCGTCCGCCGCCGCCATCGGCGACAGCGCCGGCCGGTACGCCCGCGGCTCCCGCATCGCCTGGTAACAATCCGCCGCCGCCAGCAGCCACGCCGTGAGCGGCAGGTCCCCCGCCCGGCTGCCCCGGTGGTAGCCGGACCCGTCGCAGCGCTCGCCGTGCGACCCAGCGAGGCGGGCCAGCGGGCGCAGCCCGGCGACGGCGTCGAGCACGCGCTCGCTGTGGTAGGCGTGCAGTCGCACCTGCTCGCGGTCGTCGCGGGTCAGCGGGCCCGGCTTAGCCCACACCCCGACGGGCACCGCGACGCGGCCGATGTCGTGCACCAGCGCCGCCCGGCGGAGCAGCACCACGTCCGCGGCGGGCAGCCCGGCTACCACGGCGGCCTCCTCGGCAAGCTGGGCCACGCCCCGGGAGTGCCCGATCGTCCACATGCTTTTCAGGTCGGCGAAGTCCGCGATCGCCGACAGGCAGGCATCCAGCCGGTCCTCACCTACCGTCGGCTGCGGGCCGGGCTCGGCGAGCATCGCGGCCTCCCAGATGGACGGGGCGCCCAGGCCCTCATACGCCTGATCGCCCAGGGAGAGGCAGGCCGCCACCGCCTCCGGGTCCAGGCCGGACCCGGCGCGCTGCGCCAGGGTCCGGTTGGCCAGCGCGCTGCCACCGTGCTGCCAGGCGATGTCCGCGTCCTGCGCCACCTGCATCAGCCGGACGGCCAGCGGGACCTGCGCACCGCGCAGCTCGCCGGGCATGCCCTTGCCGTCCCAGCGCTCATACAGGTGCCGCAGCGATTCCTGGATCTGCTCAGAGAAACCCATCCGCGCGCCCAGCACCCTGGCGACGTCGCAGTGGCTGGCGGCCCACTTGCGAAACTCCGCTACGCCGCCAAACGCCGACCTGGTCATCACCGCCGCCCGCGTCAGCGGCGCGCTCCCCTGGTGGGCGACCCGCGTCGCCATGGCCATCAGCCCCAGCCGGGACCCGAGATAGGCCGCCATCATCTGCGGCCGCGCCACCATCTCGTCCCCGAAGAACCGGGCGTCGATCTCGCTCTCGGCCGTGCAACCGGCGAAGTGCAGCACGCCCGTGTAGAAGACGGTCACCTGATCGTCCTCAGGCAGGCCCATCGCCTGGGCCGTCCGCACGGCCAGCACCGCCGTCCGCAGCCCGTGCTCCAGCGGCTGGCCCATCGCCAGGTCGGTGGCCAGCGACAGCGCCCCGGCGGCTTCGGCGAGCCGCAGGGGCTGAGCGGGCGAAGTCATCCCCGCCGATGCTAGCGACATGACCGCCAGGACCTCAGCTGGAGGATGGCAGCCACCGTTCCATGCAGGTCAGGAGCTCCTCGGTATCGACCGGCTTGGTGACGTAGTCGCTGGCCCCGGCGGCCAGGCTCTTGTCCCGGTCACCCTGCATGGCCCGGGCGGTGACCGCGATGACCGGCAGGTCGGCGAACTGCGGCATCTCGCGGATCGCCGCGGTCGTGGCGTATCCGTCCATCTCGGGCATCATGACGTCCATGAGGACGAGGTCGATGTCGGAACTCGACCGCAGCGCCTCGATGCCTCGATGCCCGCTGGACGCGTGGATGACCGAGAGCCCGTAGAGCTCCAGGATGCTGGTGATCGCGAAGGCGTTCCGGACATCGTCATCGACGATGAGCACCTTCCTGCCGCGCACGCCGTCGTGCGGTCGGGCCTCAGTCATCGGGTGGGTCAGCAGCGGGGGACCGGCGGGGCCGACCGAACCCGCGTCCCCGGTCAGCGACTCGGCCGCGACGTCTTCGGCCTGGTCCGGGCTGACCATCCCGTGGCCGGGCACCGGGTAAGCCAGCGGCAGGTACAGGGTGAAGACGCTGCCGCTGCCGGGCTGGCTCTGCGCGGTAATCCGGCCGCCGAGCTGGGCAGCGACCTCGCGGCTGATCGCCAGCCCGAGGCCCGTGCCGCCGTAGCGGCGGCTGGTGGTTCCGTCGCCCTGCTGGAAGGCCTCGAAAATGGTCTTCAGGCTGTCATCGGAGATGCCGATGCCGGTATCGGTGACCGAGAACGTGATCGCGGCGTCCTCGGCCGCGGAGTGCGGCCGGGCCAGCTCGATCTGCAGCACGACCTGACCCTGCCCGGTGAACTTGACCGCGTTCGACAGGAGGTTGTGCAGCACCTGGCGGAGCCGCTGCCGGTCGGTGAGCAGCTCGGCGTGGACCTCGGGACCCACCGTGACGACGAAGTCCAGCCTCTTGTCGGCCGCCAGGGGCTCGAACACCGTGCGGAGGTCTTCCACCAGGGACCCCAGCGGGAACCATTCCGGATGCACCTCCAGCTTGCCGGCTTCCACCCTGGACAGGTCGAGGATGTCATTGATGAGCAGCAGCAGATCTGAACCGGATGAGTGGATGACGTTCGCGTACTCGACCTGCTTGGGGGTGAGGTTCGCGGCCGGGTTCTGGGCTAGCAGCCGGGCCAGGATGAGCAGGCTGTTCAGCGGGGTGCGCAGCTCGTGCGAAACGTTCGCGAGGAACTGCGACTTGTACCTGGACGCCAGGTCGAGCTGCCTGGCGCGCTCTTCGATCTCCTGCCGGGCGTGCTCGATCTCGGCGTTCTTGATCTCGATATCGCGCTTCTGCCGGGCGAGCTGAGCGGCCTTGTCCTCCAGTTCTGCGTTCGAGCGCTGCAGCTCTTCCTGCCTGGCCTGCAGTTCCCCGGTGCGGGACTGCAGTTCCACCGCCAGCCGCTGTGACTCCTGGAGCAGATCGTCGGTGCGGGAGTTGGCGATGATGGTGTGGACGTTGACGCCGATGGTCTCCATCAGCTGTTCCAGGAAATCCCGATGGACCTGGGTGAACCGGCTGAACGAGCCTGCCTCTATCACGCCGAGGACCTGGCCCTCGAACACGATGGGCAGCACGATCAGGTTCACCGGGGCGGCCTCGCCCAGCCCGGAGGAAATCTTCACGTAGTCGGGCGGGGCATCGCTCACGACGATGGGCTTCCTGGTCTTGGCCACCTGGCCGATCAGGGACTCCCCCAGCCGGAACTGGCTGGGGGCGCCGAGGTCGGCCAGCAGGCCGTATCCGGCGATGAGCCGCAGGATGAGGCCCTCGGCGGTGTCGTCGGCGATGAAGAACGTCCCGTGCTGCGCCGCGACCAGGGGCATGAGCTCGTTCATGATCAGCTCGGCGACGGTGACGACGTCCCGGTGCCCTTGCAGCAGCCCCGCGATCCGGGCGAGGTTGGTCTTCAGCCAGTACTGCTCCTGGTTGGCCTTGGTCGTCTCCCGCAGGGACTGGACCATGGCGTTGATGTTGTCCTTGAGCTCCGCGACCTCACCCTCGGCATCGACGCTGATGGAGCGGGTCAGGTCGCCGGTCGCGACCGCGCTGGTCACCTCCGCGATCGCCCGCACCTGGCGGGTGAGGTTGCCCGCCAGCTCGTTGACGTTCTCGGTCAGCCGCTTCCAGGTCCCGGATACGCCCTCGACTTCGGCCTGGCCGCCGAGCCGGCCCTTGCTGCCTACCTCACGGGCGACCCGGGTAACCTCGGCCGCGAACGATGAGAGCTGATCGACCATCGTGTTCATGGTCGTCTTGAGCTCCAGGATCTCCCCGCGCGCGTCGACGTCGATCTTCTTCGACAGGTCGCCCTGGGCCACGGCCGTGGTGACCTGAGCGATGTTGCGGACCTGGCTGGTGAGGTTGCCCGCCATGAAGTTCACCGAGTCGGTGAGATCGCGCCACGTCCCGCCGACGCCGGGCACCTGGGCCTGGCCGCCCAGGCGGCCTTCCGTGCCCACCTCACGGGCGACCCGGGTCACCTCGTCGGCGAACGCGGAGAGCTGATCCACCATCGTGTTCATGGTGTCCTTCAGCTCGAGCATCTCGCCCTTGACGTCCACGGCGATCTTCTGGCTGAGATCGCCCTTCGCCACCGCGGTCGCGACCTGGGCGATGTCCCGGACCTGCCCGGTGAGGTTGCCCGCCATGGCGTTGACGGAGTCCGTGAGATCCTTCCACGTGCCCGCGACGCCCGGGACCTGCGCCTGGCCGCCGAGCTTGCCGTCGGTGCCGACCTCGCGGGCCACCCTGGTGACCTCCGAGGTGAACAGGGCGATCTGGTCGGTCATACTGTTGAAGACGGTGGCGATCTCGTCCATCTGCGGATCGCCGGTGTGCGGCAGGCGGGTGCGGAAATCCCCGCCGCGCACGGCAGTCAGACCCTCCAGCAGCTGCTGCAGCCGAGGGTCGGCGGGCTGGCTGGCCGCCAGCGTGGCCTGCGCCATCAAGGACTCCTCATGCTGTCGGGCGGTGCCGATCTGCGGGCCGATCGTGCAGGTCGGTCAAATATGCGTTCTACAACAGACCGATACTGCCACGCTGAGTGATACAGGCAAAAATAGCCGTTGAGGACGGGGTTAGGGCCGGTAACGTGGCAGTCCGGCCTCAGCGCCGGTCCCGGGAAAGGCCAGTTACCGTGCCAGCAGCCAGCGGCGGAGAGTTCCACCGGCTGAGCGCGCTGATCGCGAGGCAGCGGCGCGAGCTCGACCGGACGCGGTCGCAGGCCGCCACCCGCACCGTCGTGGACCTGGCCCGGGGCGTGCTGATGGAGCGGCTGGGCTGTTCCCCGGCCCAGGCTCAGGCCCAGCTCGCAGCACTCTCGCAGGAATCCCGGACGAGCGTGCCGGAGCTGGCCGCCCAGATAGCGGGCCAGCCCACGCCAGAGACCGGGCCCGACCTCGCGCCGCCGGGCGCCACTCCGCCGGACCTGCCCGGTACCGCGCTGGTCAGCGCGGCCGTGGAGCTGGCGGAGGACGGCAGCCGCATTGCCGCCGCCGTCCTGGAAGAGGCACTGGCCCCGGCGGGCGCGGCCGCGGTGGCGCTGTGGCTGATCGAGCCCGACGGCGGCCTGGAGCTGGTCGGGGAGGCTGGCTTCGGGCCGCGGGAGACCAGCCGCTGGCGCCGCATCCACCCGGACATGGACACCGCCGCGCAGCGAGCGGTCAGCGGCCAGGAGTCCTGGTGGCCCGCCGGCCGCCCGGACGGCGAGACCGCGCCGGCGATAGGATTCTGGCCGCAGGGGGGACGGGCCGTTATCCCGCTTCCGGGCACGGGCGCGGCGCTGGGCGCCATGGAGGTCTGCTGGCCCGAGCCGCTCGCCGAGTTCCCCGACTCGCTGCGGCGGCAGCTCACCGGCCTGGCCGAGGTCTGCGCGCAGGCCCTCGGGACCCGGCTCGAGCACGGCGACCTGGCCGCCGATCACCGCGCGTCCTGGGCCTTCGGGCTGCTGGACAGCCTGCCGGGATCGGCCCTGTTCGCCCAGGCCATCCGGGACGACGACCTGCAGGTGACCGATTTCCGGATCCGCTATCTCAGCGACGGCTTCGCCGACCCGGCCGGCCGGTGCGCGGCCGACCTCGCCGGCCGGCCGCTGCTGGAGGTCTACCCCGCGGCGGCACTGCCCGGCGGACTGTACGAGCGCGCCGTCCAGGTGCTGGCCACGGGAGCGGACCAGACCATATCCGGGCAGGTCATCAGTACGGTGGTCGGCGACGCCATCGTCGCGCCCGTGATGGACGTCCGCATCACCCGCCTCTACGGCGGCGTGGTCATTGCCTGGCGGCGCGCCGACGAGGTCGAGCGCCTCACGGCGCTGCTGGAGCAGGCCCAGCGGCTGGGCCGGATCGGCGGGTGGGAGGAGAACCTGCTCACCGGCGATGTGGTCTGGACCGAGCCGACCTTCGCGCTGTTCGGCCAGCGGCGCGGCGCCCCGGTGTCGGTCGCCGACCTGGATGCGCACGTTCCCTCCGACGATGTTCCCGAGGTGGAGCGGTTCCGGCACGCGCTGCTGCGGGAGAAGCGGGGGGCCGCCGCCGCGTTCCGCGTCATCCGTGCCGACGACCAGAGCGTGCGGCAGATGCGCGCATTCGCCGAGCCCGTGATCGATCCCGCGGGCACGGTGGTGGCCGTGCGCGGTGCCTACCAGGACATGTCGGCCGACTACCACACGCAGGTGGCGTTCGCTGCGACGCGGGACCGGCTCGCCGACACCGAGGAGCGCGCGGAGGAGGACCGCCGCCTGGCCCTGCGGCTGCAGCAGGCCATCACCCCGCGGTCGGCTGAGCCCGTCGAGACTCCCGGCCTGGAGGTCGCGGCCCGGTACCGCCCGGCCGGCCCGGGCAGCCTGGTCAGCGGCGACTGGTACGACACGGTCCTGCTGCCCACCCAGCAGATCCTCCTGGTGGTCGGGGACATCGCGGGGCACGGCATCGACGCGGTCACCGGGATGGTCGCCCTGCGTAACTGCCTGCGCGGCCTCGCGATCACCGGCGCCGGGCCCGCCGCGCTGCTGGGCTGGCTGAACAACATCGCCTGTCATCTCACCGACGGCATCATCGGCACGGCCGTCTGCGGGCTCTACGATCCGGCCAGCCGGTCGCTGCGCTGGGCCCACGCGGGCCACCTCCCGCCCATCCTCGTACGGGACGGGGTGGCGCGGGAGCTTCCCATCCCGGAGGGGGTCCTGCTCGGCGCGGTCCCGGACGTCTCCTATCAGGAGGCGACAGCCTCGCTGCAGACCGGCGACGTCCTGGCGCTGTTCACCGACGGCCTCATCGAGCGCCGCGACCGCGACATCGACGACTCGCTG
>Ga0208219_1000335_pt1 | contig 17209 bp, 16 predicted proteins | sample NGESurshal072012_7_FD_184469 | JGI IMG/M metagenome (GOLD analysis project Ga0208219, IMG submission 184469) | Arctic peat soil microbial communities from Barrow, Alaska - NGEE Surface sample 53-2 shallow-072012 (SPAdes) | ecosystem: Environmental > Terrestrial > Soil > Wetlands > Peat ... | reverse complement strand
CGGCTGACCCGGGATCGCCCCGCGCAGGAGCTCCTCGAGGCTCGGGTTGGTCGCCGCCGTGAGCGCCACCGACTCGCCGTCGCAGCTCAGCCCGCTCGTCAGCCAGATCCGCAGCATTAGCCTCAAGGATCTCGGCGGTCCGCTCCCCAAGCAACCGAGCAGTCGCCTCAAGGGCCGAGTTCTTCACATCGGTCGGAGCGCTCGCAAGCTCTCGCGCAGCCCGCTTAGCGGCTTCGCAGATCTCAGCGACGGATGCAGCAGTAATCGCCATCGGCTAAGGGTAGCTGGAGGGGGTCGGGTGCCTCTCGCGGGCGCGGCGCTCCCTTTTTCGCCACAGACCACTCAGCAAAAGCCCGCGCGCGCCAGGCGAAAAAGTCAGCGCCCGCGAGAGGCACCCGACCCCCTCCCACCCCTAAACCAAAACAAACCGATCGCGGTTAACCACCTCGTCAGCAGCCTCAGGCAACTCATGCCGCACCTGCGCCGTCTTCATCCCAGCCACCCGCGCCAGATCCCGCGCCGAAAAATCGGAGATCCCTTTGCCGATCACCTCACCGTCGAGGGCCACGTCCACCGCATCGCCGGCCTCGAACTCGCCGTCGACTTCGACCACCCCGACCGGCAGCAGGCTCGACCCCCGCTCGCGCAGCACCCGCGCCGCCCCCTCGTCGACGACAACCCGCCCGCGCGCCGGCTTCGCGTATTTGAGCCAGAGCTTGAAGCTCGAGGTCTTGCTCGGCTGCGGAGCGAAGCTGGTGCCGGCCGGCTCGCCCGCGGCAGCCGCAGTCAGGGTCCCTAGCTTCGTCCCGTTGCAGATCACGGCCGGAATCCCGGCCTCGCTCGCCATCTCGGCCGCCGCCACCTTGCTGCGCATGCCGCCGGAGCCGAAAACCGAGGTGCGATCGCCGATCTGCAGCGCCCGCAGTTCGGCGAAATCGGTCACCTCGACGATCAGCTCGGCCTCCGGGTCGCTGCGCGGGTCGGCGCTGTGAAGGCCGTCGGTGTCGGTCAGCAGCACCAGCAGCCTGGCGTCGAGCAGCAGCGCCACCTGGGCGGCGAGGAAGTCGTTGTCGCCGAAGCTGATCTCGTCGGTGGCGGTGGTGTCGTTCTCGTTGACGACCGGCACCACCCCCCACTCGATCAGACGCCGCAGCGTCTGGCGAGCGTTGAGGTAGTTGGTGCGAGCGGCAATGTCCGATGCGGTCAGCAGGACCTGGGCGGCGCGCGTGCCCCGACCGGCCAGACGGCTCTCATAGGCGCGGAAAAGATCGCCCTGGCCGACGGCGGAAGCGGCCTGCAGCTCGTCCATCGTCCGCGGGCGCTTGGGCAGCTCCATCAGCCGCATCCCCCGCGCAATCGCCCCCGAGGTGACCATCACCACCCGCTCGCCCCCACGCTCGAGCGCGCTGACCTGCTCGCAGACCGTGTCGAGGACTTCGACCCGCAGCTCACCGTCGTCGGCGGCGACGATCGAGGATCCCAGCTTGACGACAAGGGTCATGACCAGCTCACTTTATGGAGCGAACACGCCGAGCGAGAGAGTGCGAACGCATTTTCTTCCGCTATGCAAGGGTAAGTGCGTTCGCACTCAGCCCGGGTGCAGCTCGAACTCGTGCTCGCCGACACGGATGTCGTCGCCGGGCTCGAAGCCGGCCCGGTTGAGGGCGGCGATGACACCGATCTCATTGAGGCGGCGCTCCAGGTAGCCGAGCGCTTCCTCGTTTTTGAGGTCGTGGCGCTCGAAGAGCAGCTCGACGCCACGGCCGACGATGCGAAAGACGCCGTCGCCCTCCCGCTCGACCCGGTAGCCGCCCTCGCCGGCCGGCCGGTAGACGCGGTGCTCGACCTCGAATTCGCCGGCGGGCTCGACTCCCGGCTCGACCGGCGCCGTCGGGATCTGCGGCAGCTCGGTGAGAATCTGTCTCCGCAGCTCCTCCAGCCCCTCCCCGGTGGCTGAAGAGACGGCAAGGACGGTGACGACACGATCTCCCAGCCGTTTCCGCCAATCCACAACCGCGGCCTCGACATCGTCCACCGAGAGCAGGTCGCGCTTAGAGAGGAGGATCAGCTCCGGCAGCCGGTCGAGGCCGGCGCCGTAGGAGACAAGCTCCTCGCGCACAGCGGCGTAGTTGGACTCGGGATCGCCATCGGGCGGCGCCAGGTCAACCAGGTGGACCAGCATCGCGCAGCGCTCGACGTGGGCGAGAAACTCGTGCCCGAGGCCGGCGCCGTCGGCGGCGCCTTCGATCAAGCCGGGAATGTCGGCCACCACCGCCTGCCGCTCCTCCCCTTCGATCGTCCCCAGCACCGGCGAGAGCGTCGTGAAGGGATAGTCGCCCACCTTCGGCGCCGCCCGCGTCAGCCGCCCCAGCAGCGATGACTTCCCCGCGTTCGGCAAGCCGATCAGCCCGACGTCGGCCAGCAGCTTCAGCCGCAGCTCGATCCACCCCGATTCCCCCTTGGTCCCCTGCTCGGCAAACCGGGGCGCCTGCCGGGTGGAGGTGGCGAACCGCCTGTTTCCATGCCCACCGCGCCCCCCACGAGCGACGACGGCCTGCTGCCCGATCTCGACAAGGTCGATCAGGCTCCCATCGACAGCTTCGGCCTGAGTACCGGCAGCCACAGGAATAACCCGATCCTCCCCCCGAGCCCCGTGCCGATTGGACCCTTCCCCATGCCGCCCCCGCTCAGCCCGAAAGTGCTTGCTACCCCGCAGCGCACCAAGATCCCGTCGCGAGGAATCGCAGACCAGAATCACGTTCCCACCATGTCCACCATCCCCGCCATCGGGCCCGCCCTGAGGAACATGAGCCTCCCGGCGAAAGCTCACGGATCCCTTCCCGCCAGCCCCCCCTTCAACCCAGATCTTCGCCTTGTCGTACATCGAGATCAGAGCCTAGCCTCGAGCTCGTGAGTTCGTGGTTTGTCTTGCCCTACGCAACAAACCACGAACTCACCGCGCCGCGGCACGCCGCCTGAGCCCGTGCGGGGGGGCGAGTGCCCCCCCGCACGCTGAAGTCCTAAGCGTCCTGGATAACGCGAATCGTCCGACCGCGGCGCGTGGGCTTGAAGTCCACGGTTCCTGCCTGCGTCGCGAAGATCGTGTGGTCCCGGCCCAGGCCGGTCCCGTCGCCGGGCCAGAACCGGGTCCCGCGCTGGCGCACGATGATCTCGCCGCCGCTGACCTTCTGCCCGGCAAACACCTTGACCCCGAGCATCTTGGGGTTGGATTCGCGCCCGTTGCGACTGGAGCCGAGTCCCTTCTTATGAGCCATCGGAATCCTCCTTCGCAGCGGGTTTCGCGGCCGGTTTTTTGGCCGCGGCTTTTTTCTCAGCAGGTTTTTTAGCAGCCGCCGGTTTTTTCTCAGCCGCCGGCTTCTCCTCTGCCGGCTCTTTCTCAGCCGCCGGTTTGCGGGTCAGCAGTTTGATCTCGGTCACCTCGAGCTTGGTCAGCTCGGAGCGGTGGCCGGCGCGGCGGCGGTAGCCCTTCTTGGCCTTGTATTTGAAGACCTTGATCTTGGGGCCACGCAGGTGCTCGGAAACGGTCGCCTCGACCTTGACCTTCTCCAGCTCTTTCGGCTCCGCCAGGACCTCTTTGTCGCGGAACATGACGGCGCGCAGGGCGACCTTGTCGCCCTCGCCCGCGCTGAGACGATCGACGAGCAGCGACGTGCCCTTCTCGACCTTGTACTGCTTGCCACCGGTTTCGACTACTGCGTACATGCTTATTCGTCCTTGCTGCCTTGGTTGGCGCGCGTACGCCCACGACCGCCTCTGCGGCCACGGCTACGCCCACGCGGGGCGGCGGAGTCTAGCTCGGAGCCGTCTCCGTCGTCTCCCCCGGCTCCGTTGACCGCCTCGACACCCGGCATCGAGGCCACAGCCGCGGACCTCGCGACCTCCTCGATCCGGACCAGCTTGCGCTCGCCGACGAAGCGCCCGCCACCGGTGACGCTGACGATGTAGGAGTCGACGTGGGCGACCGCGTCGTGCTGGTTGTACATGTGCGGCTCGTCGAGCTTGACCAGCACCTCCTCGCCGACCTTGAACGGCAATGCCCGCTCCTCGATCTCCTCGCGAGTGCCCGACTCGACCATGTCGAAGGTGTCGATCGGCAGCGCCTCGCCGCCCTCGAAGTGGAATTGCTTGCCGGTTTCGGCCTCCAACTCGGCCAGCCCGGTCTCGGGCTTGGTCAGCTCGGCCGCCACCTTCGGGTTGACCCGCAGCAAGAACGCCTCGGGCTCGGAATGCTCGGCGGCGATTTCGCGCAGCTTGCGCAAGCCCTCCAGGGCCACCGTCTCGGCCGAGAGCACGACTCCCTCGCCGGCGCAGGTCGGGCACGGCGCGGTGAGGATCTCGCGGACGCCGTCGGTCACGTTCTGGCGCGTCATCTCGACCAGTCCCAGCGGCGAGACCTCGACCACGTAGCTCTTCGACTTGTCGGTGTCGAGCGCTTTGCGCAGCGTTTTCAGGACTTTGTCACGGTTGCGGGCGCGGGCCATGTCGATGAAGTCGATGACGATGATGCCGCCGATGTCGCGCAGCCTCAGCTGGCGCACGACCTCGTCGGCAGCCTCGGTGTTGACTTTGGTGATCGTCTCCTCGAGGCCGCCTTTGCCGCGACCGGTGAAGCTGCCGCTGTTGACATCGATCACGGTCAGCGCCTCGGCGTAATCGATGATCAGGTAGCCACCGGAGGGAAGATCGACGCGGCGGTTGAGCGTCGACTCGATCTCCTTGTCGATCGACCATTTCTCAAACAGGGGCTTGGTCCCGTCGTAGAGCTCGACACCCTCGACCAGCTCCGGCGCCGTGCGCTGGAAGAAGCTGGTGACCCGCTCGAACTGCTTCGGCGAGTCGATGATCGCCGTTTCGAAGTCGCTGAGGAAGATGTCGCGCAGAACGCGGACGGGAAGGTCGGCCTCCTGGAAGACGAGGTTGGGAGCCTTCGTTTTGTCGATCCGGCGCTCGAGCACCTCGTTGAGGCGGTGCAGGTAGCCGACCTCGCGCACGAAGTCGGCTTTTTTGGCGCCGTGGGCGGCGGTGCGGACGATCAGCCCACCCGGGCCTTTGTAGGTGCGGTCGACCATCTTGCGCAGGCGGTCGCGCTCGGAGTCGGCCAGCCTGCGGCTGACGCCGACGCCGCTGCCCTGGGGCGCGTAGACGAGGTAGCGGCCGGCGATCGAGACGTTCATCGAGAGCCGGGCGCCCTTTGTCTTCAACGGGTCCTTGACGGCCTGGACGATGATCTCCTGGCCGGGCTTGATCAGCTCGTTGATGCGGCGGCCGGTGCCGCGACCGCGCTTGGGCGCCTGCTCGCCGCCCGGGAGGACGATCTCGTCGACGTGGAGGAAGCCGTTGCGCTCGAGGCCGATGTCGACGAAGGCGGCCTCCATGCCGGGGAGGACGTTGTCGACCTTCCCCTTGTAGATGTTGCCGACGATCGAACGGCGGCCGCGGCGCTCTATGTAGAGCTCCGCCACGTCGCGCTTGCCGCCTTTTGTCTTCGACTCGAGGACGGCGACGCGGGTCTCGCCACGATCGGCGGCGACCAGAATTGTCTTTTTCATTGAGTTAGCTCAGTTCAGATTCGGTACGCAGGCCTGGCCCTCTTACGAGGGGCTCACCAGGCAAACCTGCTCCGCTGGCCGAGCCGCGCTTGCATGTGAATGCTCTGAAGCACTCCGACCGCCAGGAAAGTCGCGAGCACGGAGGATCCTCCGTAGCTCATCAGCGGCAGGGGAATCCCGGTGATCGGCATGATCCCCAGGTTCATTCCCACGTTGACGAAAACCTGGAACAACAACATGCCGGCGATGCCGCCGGCGACCAGAGTTCCGTATGAGTTCTTCGAGAGCGTCACAATCCGCAGCGCCCGCCAGAGAAGCAGGGCGTAAAGGGATAGGACGAACGCGGCTCCGATGAATCCGTAGCGCTCACCGATCACCGCAAAGATGAAGTCGGTGTGCCGCTCAGGGACAAAGTCGAGCCGCGTCTGGGTGGCGTTGTCGCCACGGCCGGTCACCTGACCGGAACCGATGGCGACCTGGCCCTGATGCTGCTGGTAGCCCGCGTCGCTCGCGTCTTCGCTGGGATGCAGGAAAGAGGTCAACCTCTGCTCCTGATAGCCCTTCAGCAGGGGCGTCCCGACTGCGGGCGCCACCACCAAGACGATGGTTATGAGTGCGACGAGAGCTGCGCCGATCACGGCGAAGTGCGTCCAGGGGACGCCCCCCACGTACATGACGGCGAGAGTCACGGCCGCGAACACCAATGAGGTGCCGAGGTCGGGCTGCAGGAAAACGAGTGCAGCCGGTGCCAGGCCGAGGCAGAGGTAGCGCACGGTGCGCTGCCGGGCCGAACCGCGCCTGGCGCCATCGATGACGAACCCGGCAAGCGCAAGCACTAGCAAGAGCTTGCCGAGCTCAGATGGCTGAAAGCTGAAAAACGGGAGTTCGAAGGAGCGCCGTGAGCCGCGCGCCGCAAAGCCGAACACGAAGACAAGCGAGATGCTCACGCAGAGGAAGGTGTAGATGCCCACCCGTAGCTCGCGGAAGCGCGAATAATCGATGCGAGTGAGTGCCAACATGCCCACGATACCGAGCAGACCGTAGATCGCCTGTCGGTCGACGTAGTAGTCGGGGTTGCCAGGCACGTCGTGGACGGTGGCCTGGCCGAGCGTAAAGACGCTGAAAGCGACGAGGACGGCGGCCGAGAGGGCGAGCGGGGCGTCCATGTAGGGCAGGCCGAGTCGCTCGGCGATGCCGGGCCTGGTCGAGAAGGGTTCCGTTCTGGCGCGCCGGGCGCGTGCGACCTCCATCAGCCCGGGCTGCCGCCGTTGACGCCGGAGCTGCCGGACGCGCGTTTGTTGAAATAGGCCTCGAGAATCTTCAGCGCCGCCGGCGCCGCGGAATCGGCGCCGAAGCCGCCCTGCTCAATCGTCACAGCAGTCACGATACGCGGGTTGGGATAGGGAGCCAGCACGACGTACCAGGACTGGTCGGGGTTTGGAGGCCGCTGGGCGGTGCCGGTCTTGCCGGCAACGGGCACCGGAAAGCTGCCGAACACTCCGTCGCTGGTGCCGCCCGCCGTCTGCGCCGCATCGTGCAGCCCTTCCAGGATCACGGCCCGGTAGGTGGGGTCGACGTGGACATGGCGGCGCGGCGGCGGCGCGATTTCCTTCAGCACCCGCCCGGCGCTGTCGTCGACTTCCATCCCCACGTGCGGCGTCACCACGGTGCCTCCATTTGCCACGGTGGCGTAGGCGATCGCCATCTGCAGCGGGTTGGTCTGCAGGTCGCCCTGCCCGGTCGCCAGCTGGATGTTGTCGCCGGCCGACCAGGGGCGTTCGGTTTCTTCCCTGCGGTAGAGGCGGTCGCGCCGCTGCTTGCTGGGCAGCAGGCCGTCGGTCTGCTCGGGGAGGTCGATCCCGGTCGGGCGGCCGATGCCCAGCATGTGGGCCCAGTGCTGCAGGGCGCCGGTGTTCCACATCGCCAGGCCGAGCTTGTAGAAGTAGACATCGGAGGAGACACGCAGGGCGTTGACCAGGTCGACGGGGCCGAAGGCGGCGCCACCGGCGTTCTGGAACGTCTCATCGCCGATCTTGATCGAGCCGGTGTCGTCGATCGTCGTCGAGGGGGTGGAGACCCCCGAGTTGAGGGCCGCCATCGCGGTGATCACCTTGAAGGTCGAGCCGGTCGGGTAGAGGCCCTGTGTGGCGCGGTTGTCCAGAGGGTCCGCGGGGTTGTGGTAGAGCTGATCGACCTGACCCTGGGTCAGCGGTTTCGTGAATTCCGCCGGGTCATAGGTAGGGAAGGAGCCCAGCCCGAGGATCTGGCCGTTGTTGACGTTCATCGTCACGAAGGCGCCCGGCAGGCCCCTTTCGGCCAGCGCCTGCTCGCCCGCTACCTGCACTCCGGAGTCGATTGAGAGTTTGAGCATGTCGCCGGGCACCGGCGGCTGCGACAGGAGCTGCCCGCCGGGGGTGGGCTCGCCGAGCGCGTTGACCTGGATCCGTGTTGTCCCCGGCGTCCCGCGCAGGTAACGGTCGTAGGTGTACTCGACGCCCCCTTTGCCGACCTCGTCGCCTGGCTGCAGGCGCCGGTAGCGGGGTTCCTTCAGTTCTCTTTCGCTGACCTCGCCGACGGTCCCGACCACGTGGGCGGCGAGCGTCCCGTCTGGGTAGCGGCGGACAAAGACCGGTTCGACGGCCACCCCGGGAAAGCGATCCTGGTTTTCCTGCAGATAGAAGACAAGATCCCGGGGAACATCGTGGCGCAGGGTGACCGGCGCCCCCGCCGCCAAGATCAACTGTTCGTGCATCGTTCGCCGCACCCGGCGCAGGGACATATGGGTGAGGGCGCCGAGGTGGGTGAGCTCGGCCCGCCGCTCAACCGGGGCTTCGGGAAGCTTGGCCGGGTTGACCTGGAGGGCGAGGCTGGTCCGGTTCTCGACCAGCACCTTGCCGCTGCGATCGAGGATTTTGCCGCGCGGCGCGGTCACCCGGAATTCGCGGGTGCGGTTGTTCTGGGCCTCGGTCAGGTACTTGGCGCCGGACGGCACCTGCAGGTACCAGAGACGGAGGAAGAGGACCGCGAAGAGGACCACCGTGACCCCGATGAAGATCGCGAGCCGCAGCGAGAGGCGCTTCCCCATCCGAGGACGGTCGTCAACGTCGCGATACATCGCCTTCAAGCTCCCATCGCCGTCGACTGGTCGCTGCGCCGCAGAGCCGATTCCTCGACCAAGGCCGGGCGCAGGGCCCGTCGCACCCCGAGGTAGATCGGCCAGCCGAGGAAAAAGGCATAGATGCTCTTCAGCAGGATGTCGCCGACGATCATGCTGCTGACCGGAGCACCGATTCCAAGCATCAGCTGCACCGCCCCGAAGCCAAGCTCAGCGAACAACGTCAGCCCCATGCAGAGCAGCGGCGGCACCAGCGGGCTCTGGATCTCGAAACGCTCACGGAACATGCCGGCCAGGTATCCCGTCGTCAGCAAGACCAACGATGTCGCGCCCAGCGCCTCCACCAGCAGGCAGTCGACCAGGAACCCGATCGAGAAGCCGGTGACGACCCCGGTCATCGTGCCGCCGAGCAGGCCGAAGCAGACGACCAGCGCCGGCAGGATGTCGGGGCTGACGTGAAAGAGCGTGACCCGGGAGAAGAACGAGAGCTGCAGCAGCACGGCGACGATCACGATGGCGACGATTCGGGCGAGGATCTTCGGGGTGACGATCACCCGCGCGAGCCTCCGGTCAGCACCTGCAGCAGGTCGAGGTCGGCGAGGTCGGCGAATGGGCGCAGTTCCACCTGCTGGATCGCTTCCTGTTCGAGAATCGAGGCATGGGTCACTTCACCGACCGGAAGATTGGGCGGATAGAGCGAGGACAGGCCCTGGGAGCGCCAACCGGCGGTGACCACCGACTCACCGCGATGGACGCGCCTGGTCGAGTCGATGAAGGCGAGGGTCAGGTCTTCGGGGTTGCCGATTTCGGGCTTGACCACACCCTGCACTCCCTGCGGGACTACCTTGGCCGAGACGGCGCTGGTGTGGTCGGTGAGCAGCGTCACCTGGGCCGAGCCGCCGGTGACCGCAGAGACCTGCCCGACCAGGCCGTCGCCGCTGATGACCGGATCGTCCACCGAGACGCCGTCGCCGCTGCCGGCGCCGATCGTCACGCTCGACTGCCAGACCGTCGGCGAGCGCGAGATGACGCGAGCCGTCACCTCCTGGTAACCGGAGGGGACGACTTCACGATCGAGGGAGAGCAGCTTGCGCAGCTGGGCGTTTTCAGAGATCGCCACGTCGCTGTTGACAGCTTCGGTGCGGGCCTTCGCCAGTTCGGTCTTCAGTTTGCCGTTTTCGCCACGCGCGTCGAAGGTCTTGTCAAACCAGTTGACGAGGTCGCGTGCCGGCTTCAGCGCTCGATCGGAGACATTCTGCAGCGGGCTGAAAATGGTGCTGACACCGCGCTGCAGGCCACCCGACTTATGCCCATAGGTGAGCGTCAGCAACACGAAGGAGCCGATGATCAAGAGGGCTAGCACCGCCCGGCGGCGGCGTACTTGCTTTCGATACACAGTGAAGACCTAAGTTTGGGGCTTTACATGAGCGGCGGCTAAAGCCGCCTCGCGCTCGAATTCCTGGCGGCGCGGTGGATCGCCTCGAACTCCTCGAGGGAGATCCCGGATCCGACAGCCACGCACGTCAACGGTGACTCTGCCAGTTGACACGGCATCTGGCACTCATCGCGCAGGCGCTGTGCGAGTCCTTGCAGCAGCGCGCCGCCTCCGGCAAGGGTAATGCCTCGGTCCATGATGTCACCGGCCAGTTCCGGCGGCGTCCGATCGAGGGTGTCTTTGACCGCGTCGATGATCTGGCCGATCGGCTCCTCGAGCGCCCCGCGAATCTCCTCCGAGCCGAGCGTGACCGTTTTCGGCAGGCCGGAGACCAGGTCTCGACCGCGGATCTCGATCTCCACCTCACTGGGCAACGGCGAGGCCGAGCCGGCGTCGAGCTTGACTTCCTCCGCCGTCTGAGTGCCGATCGCCAGTTTATATTTACGTTTGCAGTGGACGACGATCGCGTCGTCGAGCTCGTCGCCACCGATCCGGATCGACCGCGAGACGACGATCCCGCCGAGTGAGATCACCGCCACCTCGGTTGTGCCGCCACCGATGTCGACGACCATCGACCCGGTCGGCTCGGCGACCGGCAGGCCGGCCCCGATCGCCGCCGCCATCGGCTCCTCGATCAGATACGCCTCGCTGGCGCCGGCGGAGAGGCAGGCCTCTTCCACGGCGCGCTTCTCCACCCCGGTCACCCCGGAGGGGACGCAGACGACGACGCGGGGGTGAGCGAAACGGTTGGAATGCACCTCCTTGATGAAGTGACGGAGCATCTGCTCGGTCACCTCGAAGTCGGCGATGACGCCATCCTTGAGCGGCCGGATCGCGGTGATCGTGCCCGGCGTCCGCCCCAGCATCCGCTTCGCCTCGGCCCCGACCGCCTTGACCTTGCCGTCGTGGGAGTCGATCGCCACCACCGAGGGCTCCGAGAGGACGATGCCACGACCGCGTACATAGACAAGCGTGTTGGCGGTGCCGAGATCGACCGCCATATCGCGACCACCTAGTCGTGTGAGGTAACCGAATAAGCCCATATGTGGATTTGCCTTGCTTCCAGGGAAATCATCCCAGACGAGGCAAATCGGGCTGCTCAGCGCTCGAACAGCTCCGGCGCCAGCTCCGACAACAACCCGACCGGCAGCCCGACCACGTTGGAGACGCTGCCCTCGATCCGCTCCACCAGCGAAGACCCGAGCATCTGGATCGCATAACCCCCGGACCGCCCTCTCCACTCGCCAAAGCGCACGTAGCGATCCTTGGTCGCCTCATCCAGTTGCTTGAAAAAGACCGAGGTGCCTTCCATCCCACTCAGCTCCTCCCCGTCTACGAGCACGACCAGGCCGCTCAGCACCCGGTGCTCGCGTCCCGACATCCGATCCAAATACTCCCGGGCCTCATCGGCATCTGCGGGCTTGCCCAGCGCCTTGCCATCGAGAACCACATCCGTATCGCAGGCGATGACCATGCGCTGCGAGGACGAGCCGGCCGCCAGGGCCTTCATCCGAGCGTTCTCGAGCACCTCGAAGTCGGGATCCCCACCAGAAAGCTCATCGACCCCAGGGACCACGACATCGAAGTCAACCCCCAGCTTCTGGAGAATCTCGCTTCTCTGGGGAGATCCGGAAGCGAGCGTGATTTTCAGCGTTTGCTGCCGGGGGGTGGCGTCGAATGGGGGGACCATTCCGAGGAGCTACTGCACCGCAGGATTGGTGGGCCCCATTCGGCGACAGGACCCGCCGGCCCGGGCGCTTAGGGCAACTCTGGAAACCAGATCCCGATCTCGCGGGCCGCGGACTCGTCGGAGTCGGAGCCGTGGACCATGTTGAAGGTCATCTCAAGCGCGAAGTCGCCACGAATCGAGCCGGGAGCGGCGTCGACCGGGTTGGTGGCGCCGATCATCTGACGGGCGGCGGGAACCGCTTCGGGACCGGTCAAGACCATCGCCACCAATGGGCCGCCGGTGATGAAGGAGACGAGCTCGCCGAAGAAGGGCTTCTCGGAGTGCTCGGCGTAATGCTGGTTCGCGATCTCCTCGCCGGCCTGCATCGTCTTCAGCGCCTCGATCCGCAGCCCCTTGCGCTCAAAGCGGGCGATGACCTCGCCGGTCAGGGCACGCTCGAAGGCATCAGGCTTTACGAGGATCAGCGTCCGGCTCACGGGAAGGGCTCCTTTGGGGTGGTTTGGTGTCCGATGCCTCTTTCGAGACAGCGCGAGCCGGCTCTTTCCTGGCAGCGGTCGCGGAAGATTTTTTGCGGGATGAAGGCTCGCGCTTGGCCGCCCGCTTCTCGTCGGAAGCTGGACGCTCCTCGCGAGCGGCGGTTCGGTCACGGGGAGCCGGCCGGTCCTCGCGGGGCGCCGGGCGCTGATCGCGAGGTGGCGCCTTGCTCCTGCCCTCAGCCCTCGTTTTCTGGCGCCGCGCCCGCTCCGGCAACGCCGTCTCGCAATAAGGGCAGAGCGCCCAGCGCGGGTCGACCGGTTTGCCGCAGCTCGGGCACGGGTCCTTGAGGCGGCGCTGGCACTGGGGGCAGCGAAGGTAATTCTTCTCGACCGGGTACTCGCAGTTGGGACAGGACTGCTCCGTCAGCTGGCGCACTTTCAACTCCGCCGCTTTGATCTCCAACTCGCGCTCGTGCGCGTCCTCGAGGAACTCCGGCGGGCGCACGATCACGTAGACCGCAGTGCCGATATAGGGGAAGAAGGAGGCGATCGTCGCGCAGGCGATCAGGAAGGGGTCGGAGATGCGGCGCTTGGCGTCGAGGTAGGTGTAGACGATCAGCGCCAGCCAGAGCACGACGAGCATCAGCACAAAGAGGCTGGCAGCCAAATTCAGGCCGCTGTTGTTGATGCCGAAGATCGCTAGTGACATAGGTAAAAAGATGGGTGCCGAAGAAGGGAGCGGCAGTCTACTTCGCCGACGAGCGCGCGAACCCTGTCGCCTCGCCAGGGCAAGGGATTAGAGGAACAGCCTGCCAAACAGGTAGCCCACTCCGAAGAAGATCAGGATCACCGCGGCGACGACGGCGGCGACCAGTCCCATCATCGAAAGCAGTTCTGAGCCGGCGCCCCGTTTCATTGCCGAATCCTCGCACAGTCGGGCGCCGTCTCAGGGCCGCGATGCCGATTGCAGCGCGGCGCGGGCGGGCGCCAGCAGGTAGTGCGAGCCCGTCACCAACAGCATCCCCCCGGAGGCCTGGCCCGCCAGCTCCCGGCTGCGTCGCAGCGCGGTCTCGAAGTCCGGCTCGGGCTCGGCGGCGAGGCCGGCGCTCGCGCAGATGCCCGCCAGCTCGACGGCGGTGCGCGATTCGGCGCCCGGCCGGCCCTGCGATTCAAGCGCCGCCGAGGGCAGCTCGGTGCAGACCACCCTGTCGAGCGCCGGCGAGAGGGCCGCGACCATCCCCTCGGCATCCTTGTCGGCGAGGATCGCCAGGCACGCCACCACCGGGGCGCCCTTCGCGATTCCCGGCAGCGCCTCGGCCAGCGCCGCGGCGCCATCGGGGTTGTGGGCGACATCGATGTAGGTGGGGGGCTCCTCGGCGATCCGCTCCAGCCTGCCCGGGATCGAGAGGCTTGCCGCCACGGCGGCGACCGGATCGGGGTCGAGCTTGCCGAGGAAGGCCTTGGCAGCAGCCTCGGCGAGGGCGAAGTTGCGGCGCTGAAAACGGCCCGCGGCGCGCAATTGCAGCTCCGCGCCCGGGTCCTCCGGCGCCCACACCAACGTGGCGCCACGCTCGGAGGCGGTGCGCTCGGCCAGCTCCGCCACCGCGGGACTGACCTGCCCGAGGACCAGCGTCGTGTGGTCGCGCAGCACCGCCAGCTTCTCGGCCGCGATCTCAAGCTCGGTCTCCCCCAGCCACTCGGTGTGATCGAGGCCGATCGAGGTCAGCACGGTCACCCGCGAGGGGATCGTGTTGGTCGCGTCCAGCCTGCCCCCCAGCCCCGCCTCGATCACCGCGACCTTGATCCGGGCCTTCGCCAGGGCGACGAAGGTGGCAGCGGTCGCCAGCTCGAACTGGGTCACCGCCTCGCCCTCCTCCAGGGTCCGGTTGACGATCTCGGCGCCCGCGGCAGCCTGCTCCACCGCGGCGATGAACTCAGCCTCCCCGATCTGAGCGCCGGCGATCCGGGTGCGCTCGGCCCAGTGGAGAGCATGAGGGGAGACACAGGCTCCGGCCTCGATTCCGTGCGCCTGCAAAAGCGCCGCCGTCATCAAGGTCACCGACGACTTGCCGTTGGTGCCGACGACGTGGATCGAGGCGAAGCGGTTCTGCGGCATCCCGAGAACCGCATTGAGGCGGTTCATCCGCTCGAGGCCGAGCTTCCAGCCGATCGGCTCCAGCGAATCCAGATAGGCCTGCGGATCGAAGTCAGTCAAGCTCGGCGAGTTCGGCTTTGTAGCGCTCGAGCTTGCCGCGCTCCTCCTCGACGACCTCGATCGGCGCCTTGGCGACAAAGCCCTCGTTGCCGAGTTTGCGCTCGCCGCGCTCAACCTCCGCACGCAGCTCCTGGCGGCGCTTGTCGAGCCGGCCGGCAACGATGTCGGCATCGAGCTCGGCGGAGGCGAGCACCCTGACCGGGCCGACCGAGGCAACCGGGTCGCCACCGTCCCCGCCGAAATCGAAGCGAGAAAGCCGGCCGACGAATCCGGGCGGATCGACGCCTTCGACCCGGGCCTCGAGGACAGCGGACACCGGCACCTCGACCAGATCACGCCAGGCTCTCAGGCTCTGGGTCAGCGCAATCCCGCTCTCGACGTCTGCCTCGGCCGCGTCGTCACACAGCGACTCCTCGACCGCGGGAAAGGGGTGCACCGCGAGGTGGCCATTGCGAGCTGGGTGGTAGGACCAGATCTCCTCGGTGACGAAAGGCATCGTCGGGTGCAGCAGCGCCAAAACCCTCTCCAGCACCCACAGCAATGTCGCCGAGACCTCCTCCTCGCCGTCGTAGAGGCGAGGCTTGGCGATCTCCAGGTACCAGTCGCAGAGGTCCCGCCAGAAGAACGAGTAGGCCTCCTGGACAGCATGGGCGAAGTCGTAGGACTCGAGCTTCTCGGTGACGGAAGCGATCGTCCGCTCCAGCCGCGAGAGGATCCATCGGTCCTCGACGTGCAAGGGTCGCGGCGCCGGCTCCACCTCGGCCGCGTTGAGCAGGATCAGCCGGCTTGCATTCCAGAGCTTGTTGGAGAGGTCGGCGCCCTGCTGGACCTTGGCGTCGGAGTAGCGCACGTCCTGGGTCGAAGACATCGCCAGCAGGCCAAAGCGCAGGGCGTCGGCGCCGTGGACGTCGATCTCCTCCAGCGGGTCGATCCCCGTGCCGAGGCTCTTCGACATCCGCCGCCCGTCACGGGCCTGGATCACCGAGTGCACGTAAACGTCGCGGAAGGGGACGTCGCCGGCGAACTCGATCCCGGTCATGATCATCCGCGCCACCCAGAGGAAGAGGATCTCCCGCGCCGTGGTCAGGAAGCTGGTCGGGTAGAAGGCGCGCAGCTCGGCGGTGTCGTCGGGCCAACCCAGTGTCGCGAAGGGCCAGATCGCCGAGCTGAACCAGGTGTCGAGCACATCTTCCTCCTGGCGCAGCTCGCCGCCGCAGGCGCCGCAGCGCTCGGGGGTCTGCTCGGCGACGATCGTTTCCTCGCAGGGATCGCAGTACCAGACCGGGATCCGGTGTCCCCACCAGAGCTGGCGCGAGATGCACCAGGGGCGGATCTCCTTCATCCAGTCGAGGTAGACGCGCTTCCACTGGCCGGGGGCGATCCTGACCAGGTCGCGCTCGACCGCCTCGATCGCCGGCTTCGCCAGCTCGTCCATGCGGCAGAACCACTGCAACGAGATCAACGGCTCGATCCGCTCGCCGGAACGGTGCGAGAAGGGGACCGAGTGCAGGTAGGGCTCCTCGGCGCTCAACCGCCCCTCCTCACGCAACGCCTCAACTACGGCGATCTGGGCCTCGGCCGCCGTCATCCCGGCAAAGCGCTCGCCGGCCTCGGCGGTCATCCGCCCGTCGGGGCCGATCACGCCGATCTCCTCGAGCCCGTGCTTGCGGCCGATCTCGAAATCGTTGGGGTCGTGGCCGGGGGTGATCTTCAGCGCCCCGGTCCCGAACTCCGGGTCGACGTGCTCGTCGGCGATGATCGGCAGCAGGCGGCCGACCAGGGGCAGCACGCAGCTCTTGCCGACCAGATCGGAGTAGCGCTCGTCGTCAGGATTGACCGCGACGGCGGTGTCGGCCAGCATCGTCTCCGGCCGCACGGTGGCGACGGTCAGCACCTGCTCGGAGCCCTCGACCGGGTAGTCGATCGAGTAGAGCGTGTCCTCCACCTCGCGGTTCTCGACCTCGAGGTCGGAGATCGCCGAGTGCGAGCCGGGATCCCAGTTGACCATGTAGTTGTCGCGGTAGATGTAGCCCTTGTCGAAGAGCCGCTGGAAGACGCGGTAGACGGCGCGGACGTAGTCGGAGTCGAGGGTGAAGCGCTCGCGTTCGTAATCGCAGGAGGCGCCAAGCCGCTTGTACTGCTCGACGATCCGCGAGCCGTACTCCTCCTTCCAGGCCCAGACCCGCTTGACGAACTCCTCGCGGCCGAGGTCGTGGCGCGACTTGCCTTCGGCCCTGAGCCCTTTCTCGACCACCGACTGAGTGGCGATCCCGGCGTGATCGGTGCCGAGGATCCAGAGCGCCCTGCGGCCTTTCATGCGATTCATCCGCACCAGCGCGTCCTGCATCGAGCCGTTGAGGGCGTGGCCCATGTGCAGGGCGCCGGTCACGTTCGGCGGCGGGATCGCAACCGAGAAGTTCTCCTCGGCGTTTCCCTCGGCGTCAGGGTGAAAGTAGCCACCCTCGATCCACTCGGCAAAGATCCGCCGCTCAACCTCAGCGGGTTCGTACCGCGTCTTCTCCTGAAGCTCCTTGGCCCGCCCTTCGCTCATCGGGCGAGTCTAGATAGCGAGTGGTCACTTTGCCCCGCTATAGGGCGTCTAGGAGTGACTAGCGAAACCCGCGTCTGCGACTGGCGAGCGCCGGACCAAGCGGGGCAAGGACGCAGGGAGGCCGAATAGCAGCGCTATTCGGCCGACTGAGGATGCC
>Ga0208219_1000334_pt1 | contig 17210 bp, 17 predicted proteins | sample NGESurshal072012_7_FD_184469 | JGI IMG/M metagenome (GOLD analysis project Ga0208219, IMG submission 184469) | Arctic peat soil microbial communities from Barrow, Alaska - NGEE Surface sample 53-2 shallow-072012 (SPAdes) | ecosystem: Environmental > Terrestrial > Soil > Wetlands > Peat ... | reverse complement strand
CCGGCTCGGGCCGTGCTGACCGGGTCGCCGGGCTGGCTGAAGACGGTGACGCCGGCCTGCTCGCCCAGGATCCGGAGCTGCTCGACGGCGGCGGGGCGCTGGAGGTCGGCGCCGACCAGGAGCGGGTTGCGGCCCTGCTGCTTCCACCACAGGGCCAACTTGGCCGAGGCCGTCGTCTTGCCGGAACCCTGAAGTCCGGCCATCAGCACGACGGTGGGCGGCCGCGAGGCGTAGGAGATCTTGAGGGTCTCGCCGCCCAGTACCCCGACCAGCTCCTCGTGCACCGCCTTGATCACCTGCTGGCCCGGGGTCAGGCTCTTGTTGAGAGACTCCGCGCTGACCCGGAGGCGGATGCCGTCAGTGAAACGACGGGTGACCGACAGCTCGACATCGGCCTCGAGCAGGGCGGTGCGGATCTCCCCGAGGGCCTCGTCCAGGTCGGCCTCGTTGATGCGACCCTTGCCGCGGAGGCGGGTCGAGATCCGCTCCAGGCGGTCGGACAGGGCGTCGAACATAGGGGGCCAGGCTAGCGGGGCGGTCAGCCGGCGCCGTAGGCGCGCGTGAGCACTTCGAGCAGATGGCCGTCGGGATCGGCGAAGTAGAAGCCCCGCCCGCGGTCGCGCCGGTTGATCTCGCCTCGCTGCCTACAGCCGGGGTCGGCGAAGTACTCGATTCCGCGCTCGGTGACCCGGGCGAAGACCTGATCGAACTCCTCTTCGCTGATGAGGAAGGCGTAGTGCTGCGGCGCGATTTCGGGGCCGGCGTCATCGCCGGCGTCGTGATCCACGTCATGGAAGTCGATCGAGACGTGGTTGTCGAGCTCGACGATCATGAACGGCCCGAAGGGGACGGCCGCGCGAAGGCCGAGGATCTCCGTGGCGAAGGCAGCCGATCGCTGCTTGTCGGTACACCAGACAATGGTGTGGTTGAGCTGCACGGCCATCGGAGTCCATGTTACGGCGACGGCGCGGCCAGAATGACGGTGTGGCCGCCTGGGTCTGTCCGAAGTGCGAGCGCCGGTTTGCCCGGGAAGGCCAGTCGCACGAGTGCGCTCCGGCCATGTCGCTGGAGGAGTACTTCTCGACCGGACCCGAGCGGGAACGTCCCATCTTCGAGGCGGTCATGTGCCATCTCGACACGGTGGGCACCGTCCACGTCGAGCCGGTCTCGGTCGGCATCTTCTTGAAGCGCGCCCGCTCGTTCGCTCAGCTGCGGCCCTTGACCCAGTGGGTCGCGCTGTCGTTCTCGCTACGGCGCCCGGTGACCCACCGCACCATCACCCGGAAGGTGCAGCCGTATGGGGCTCGCTACCACCATGTGGCCAACCTGCGGAGTCCCGACGATCTGGACGACCAGCTGTTGGGCTGGCTGACCGAGGCGTACCTCGACTCGCCTCCCGACTCGGACGAGGAATCCTGAGCCCGCCCTGGAGCTCCTGAGCCGGCCCGGAATCCTGAGCCCGGCCTGCGAATTCTGAGCCGGCCTCGGAATCAGTCGGTGTCGAGCAGGGCGTCGACGAAGGCGTCGGGGTCGAAGGCCACGAGGTCGTCGGGCCCCTCGCCCAGGCCCACCAACTTGACCGGGAGGCCCAGCTCGCGCTGGACGGCGATGACGATCCCACCCTTGGCCGTGCCGTCCAACTTGGTCAGCACGATCCCGGTGACGTTGACCGCCTCGGTGAACTGTCGGGCCTGGACCAGCGCGTTCTGCCCAGTGGTGGCGTCGAGGACGAGGAGGACCTCGGTCACGTTGCCCGGCTCACGGCCGGCCACCCGCCGGATCTTCTTGAGCTCCTCGACCAGATTCACCTTGGTGTGCAGCCGGCCCGCCGTGTCGGCCAGCACCAGGTCGTTGCCCCGGGCGTGGGCCCGCTGCACGGCGTCGAACACGATGGCACTGGGGTCGCCTCCCTCGGCGCCGCGCACGATGTCGACTCCGGCCCGCTCGGCCCACAGGCCCAGCTGGTCGGCGGCGGCGGCGCGGAAGGTGTCCCCGGCGGCCAGGAGGACGGAACGGCCGGCGGCGGACTGCTGGCGGGCCAGCTTGCCGATGGTGGTGGTCTTGCCCACGCCGTTGACCCCGACGATCAACCAGACGTCGGTGGAACCGGGACGGCCGTCGAAGTGCAGCGCCCGTGAGTCGGGCACGTCGAGCAGCGTCCTGATCCCCTGGCCCAGGGCGGTGAGGAGATCGTCCCCACCGGCGATCTCCTTGGCCTCGACCCGTCCTCGAAGCTCCGCCAGCAGGGCGTTGGTGGTCTTGACGCCCACGTCGGCCCGGATCAGGGCCTCCTCGAGCGAGTCCCAGGTGGCGGGGTCGATCCTTCCCGAGCGCAAGGTGGTGACGGCCCCGCTGAACAGGCCCCGGACACCGCCCAGGCGACTGCGGTAGGTCGGGGCGGCGGGCTCGGCTTCCGGCTCGAGCTGGGGCTCAGGCTCAGCCTCAGGGCGTAGGAAGGGCTGGGGCGGGGCTTCCTCGACCGGGGCCGGGGGTGTCTCGGGAAGTTGACCCGAACCTCGCCGGGATCGGCTGACGAGGATCAGGGCGGCCCCCAGGAGGACCACCACGACCAACGCAACCGCGATCAGCAGCGCGGTCACGCCGGTTCGTTCTCGGTCTCGCGCTCTACTTTCTGGCTGACCACCTGGGACGATCCGCCCGGCGCCATGGTCACGCCGTAGAGCGCATCGCCGGTCTCCATGGTGCGCTTCTGGTGGGTGACGATCAGGAGCTGGGCCTCGTGGCGGAACTGGCGGACCAGGCCGAGGAAGCGGTTGAGGTTGACGTCATCGAGGGCGGCCTCGACCTCGTCCATCAGGTAGAACGGCGAGGGCCGGCTGCGGAAGACGGCGAAGAGGAAGGCCAGCGCCGCCATGGAGCGCTCGCCACCCGAGAGCAGTGAGACCCGGCGGACGTTGCGCCCGGCGGGGCGCACCTCGATCTCGACGCCGGTGTTGAGCAGGTCGTCCGGCTCCATGAGGACCAGCCGTCCGGTCCCTCCGGGGAAGAGCAGGGCGACCAGGGTCGAGAAGTGCTCGTTGACGTCGGCCGCGGCGGCGGCGAAGGACGTCATGATCTCCTCGTCGAGCGTGCGCACCACCTCGTGGAGCTCCCGGCGGGCGCCGCGCACGTCGTCCACCTGCACCTCGAGCTCCTTGTGCCGCTCCTCCAGGGTGGAGAGCTCCTCGAGGGCCAGCGGGTTGACCGGGCCGAGCGCCGAGAGCTTGCGCTCGAGCTCGGCGGCGTAGTGCTGATGCGTCGTGTTCTCCGGCACGTCGGGGACCGCCAGCCCGACCACCTCGTCGGTGGTCACCCCGAGGTCGCGCTCGATGTGCTCGTGCAGGGATTCGAGGCGCAGCGACACCTCGTTCGTCTCGAGGTCGAGGGCCCGGGTGCGGGTGCGGACCGCCTCCAGGCGCTGGTCGGTGGTATGGCGGTCCTGGCGCAGTTGCTCGAGGCGTTCACCACCGGCCCGGACGGCGTCGACCTGGTCCTTGTAGTCGCTGCGGAGGGCGCTGAGGATGGTCTCCAGGCGGTCCCGCTCGCCTTCGACGAGGGCCTCGAGGCGGGTCAGGGTCGCCCCCTCGGCCTCCAGGCGCTGGCGCCGGGACGCCGCGGTGGCCCGCTCGTCGGCGTGCCCGGCCAAGCGGCGCTCGACCTCGGCCGCCCGGTCGGCCAGCATCCGGCGGCGTTCGACCAGCCCGGCGTGGCGCACCTCGAGGTCCTGGCGCAGGGCCCTGGTCTCGTTCCGTCGATGGGCCAGGGACTGCCAGGCCGCGGCGGCCTCCTCGAGCTGGGGCAGGACGGTGCTCAGGCGTTGCACCTCGGCGTCCGCCTCGTTCAGGCGTTGCTGGGCGGCGGCGCGACGCTGGCGGACCGCCACCAGCTCGTCACCGAGCCGGCGCTGCTCGGCCGCGGTGCGGTCGACATCGGCCACCGTCGAGGTGCGCTGGGACGCTTGGCGGTCGGCCGCCCGCACCGCGGCGGCGCGGCCGTCCTGGGCCCGGGCCAGATTGGCCCGGGACACCGACAACTCGGCCCGGGTCGCGTCGGCGGCGACGGCGGCGGCGACGGCTCGCTGCTGCGCCTCTTCGACGACCGCCGCGGTGACCACGTTGTTCTGCGAGCGCACCCGCCAGCCCGAGGCGGCGAAGCGGTCTCCCTCGGGAGTGACGACGACCAGGTCGTCGCGCTCGAGGGAGAGATCGATCGCCTCGTCCCAGCCGTCGACCCGGACGGCCCGCCCGACCAGCGCATCGAGGACGGACTCGGCCACGGCACCGCCGGCCCGGGCCCGGACATGGCGGCGCACCCACTGGGCCTGGCTCCCCGCCGGAAGGAGGGCCACTTCGTGGCCCGGGCTGGTGGCGTCGCGCGGCGTCAGCACGGCCCCGGTCACGCCCTGGGCGCGCAAGGTGTCGAGGGCCTGATGGGCCGAACGGCGGCTGTCCACAACCACGGCGGCCATGCCCGCGCCGGCGGCGGCCTCGAAGGCCGACTCCCAGCCGGGGTCCAGCTCGACCAGGTCCATCAACGATCCGACGACGCCGTCCACGTTGCGCAGGAGCTCGCGCCCGTGGGCCCCCTGCATGTCCCGCCAGGCCCGCTCGAGCGCGTCGGCGCGGGCGGCGGTGTGGTGGCGGAGTTGTTCCGCCTTGTCGGCGGCCCGTTCGGCCAGCGTGGCCCGCTCGGCGGCGTCCTCCAGGCCCGCCGTCTGGGCCGCCACGTCGGCGTCGAGGCGGATGGTGGTCTCGTCCAGGCCGCCGGCCTCCTGGGCCAGGAGGTCCGCCTTGACTGCGGCGGCGGCGTGCCGCTGCTCGAGGTCACCCAAGCGGTCGTCGAGATCGGCCAGGTCCTGCCCGGCCCGGGCGGCGGCGTCGGCGGCGGCGTCGCTGCGGGCCGCCGCCAGCGCGGAGGCCTCTTCGGGCGTGTCGTCGCCCACCACGTCGGCCCAGCGTCGCCGCAATCCGATCTCTGACACCTCGATCGCCGTGACGGCGGCACCGACCGAGACGCGCTCGGGTTCGAGGGCCGACGCCAGGGTGTCCGACTCCTCGATCTCGCCGGCCAGGCGCGACGCCTCGGCCTCGAGGGTGGAGACCACGTCGACATCGGCGTTGGCGTCCAGGGCGACCACGATGGCCCGGCTCCGTTCGCGCAGCACACCGGACAGGCCCCGAGCCCGCTCGAACAGGCCCTGCACGCCGGCCAGGGCGCTGGCCAGATCCTCCTCCCGGCGGGAGGACAACTCGGCCGCGGCGGAGGTGGCCTCGGCCTCCAGGAGCTCGAGGGCAGCGTGGAGCTCGCGCTCCTCGTCGCTGCAGATCCGCATGTCGGAGGCGGCGGTCCGGTGCCGCTCGGTGAGCTCCGCCAGTTCGGTGCCGGCCAGGAAACGGCGGATCGCCATGAGCTCGCTGACGACGGTGGCGTGCGAGCGGGCCGCCGCGGCCTGACGTTCGAGGGGGCGGATCTGGCGGCGCACCTCGCGGACCAGGTCGCCCAGGCGCTCCAGGTTCTCGGCCGTGCCGGCCAGGCGGCGCTCGGCCCGCTCCCGTCGCCGGCGGTGCTTGAGGACCCCGGCCGCCTCTTCGATGATGGCCCGGCGGTCCTCGGGGCGGGCGTTGAGCACGGTGTCCAACTGGCCCTGGCCGATGATCATGTGCTGCTGGCGGCCGACGCCCGAGTCCGAGAGCAGGTCCTGGATGTCGAGCAGCCGGCAGGGGGCGCCGTTGATGGCGTACTCGCTGTCACCCGAGCGGAACAGCGTCCGGGTGATGGTCACCTCGGCCAGGTCGACCGGGAGCTTGCCCGAGGCATTGTCGATGGTGAGCGACACCTCGGCCCGGCCGAGCGCCGGTCGCGACGACGTCCCGGCGAAGATGACGTCCTCCATCTTCGCCGAGCGCAGGGATCGAGGCCCCTGGGCGCCCAGCACCCAGGTGACGGCGTCGACCACGTTGGACTTGCCGCTGCCGTTGGGCCCGACCACCACGGTGATCCCCGGCTCGAACTCGAGCACGGTGGGATCAGCGAATGACTTGAACCCCTTCATGCTGAGCGACTTGAGGAACATGGAGCGACCCGCTCAGACCTGGCAGTGCTCGCAGAAGAAGGTCGAGCGACCTCCCGTCTTGACCCGCACGATCACGTTGCGGCAGCGCCGGCAGGGCTGGCCCTCGCGGTCGTAGACCTGATGCAGCCCCTGATACCCGCCGATCTCCCCGAACAGGTCTCGGTACTGCTCGTCGGCCAGCGAGGAGCCGCGGTGCTTGATGGCCTCGGCCAGCGTCTCGACGATGGCGCGATAGAGCCGGCGCACCTCAGTGGCGGTCAGCGAGTTGGAAGGACGGTCGTAGCGCAGGCCGGCCTGGTACAGCATCTCGTCGGAGTAGAGGTTGCCGATGCCCGCCACGAAGCTCTGGTCCATCAGCATGGTCTTTACCCCGGCCTTGTGCTGGTGCAACAGGAGACCGAAGCGGTCCCAGCTCATCATGTCCTCCATCGGGTCGAACCCGAGGTGGGCCAGCTCGGGGATGGCCTTGCGGATGGCCGCCCCGTCCCCGCCGGCCGTGCCCGAGACCGGGCTCGTCGGCGTGCCATCGGCCTTGAGCGGCGGCGTGGAGACGAACAGCTCGCCGAAGGTCCGGGGATCGACGTAGCGCAACTCGCCCCCCTGGGTGAAGGTGATCACCACATGGGTGTGCTTCGGCTTGGGGTCCTTGACCGATTTCACCCGGATCAGCTGGCCGCTCATGCCGAGGTGGATCACCAGCGTGTCGCCGGAGTCGAGGGTCATCAACAGATACTTGCCCAGCCGGCCCACCGACTTGATGGACCGCCCCTCGAGCGGGGCCCGGAAGTGCTTGGCCGAGGCATGGCGGCGCACGGAGCGCCCATTGGCCACGGCCACCGACTTGATCTTCTTGCCCACCACTTCGCGCGACAGGTCCTGACGCAGCGTCTCGACTTCGGGTAACTCAGGCATTCTGCAGACCCTCCCAGGCATCCCGAGCGGCGTCCTGCTCAGCGTCCTTCTTGGAGCGACCTGCTCCCCCTCCACGGCGCGTCCCGGCCACGAAGACCTCGGCGACGTAGGACCGATCATGGTCCGGCCCGGAGCCGACGACGACGTAGCGGGGGGTTCCCTCTCCGTTGCGGACGGCCCATTCCTGCAGCCGGCTCTTGTGATCGAAGTCGTCCGGCTCGAGGCAGGCGGCGGCGATCAGATCGTGCAGCTCGCGCAGGACAAGCTGTTCGGCGGCGTCGAAGCCCGCATCGAGGTAGATGGCGCCGAGGATGGCCTCGAAGGCGTCGGCCAGGATCGAGGCCTTGGCCCGGCCACCCGAGGACTCCTCGCCCCGCCCGAGGAGGAGCTCGTCGCCCACGCCGAGGCGATCGGCCACCTGGGCCAGGACGCGGGCGTTCACCACGGCCGAGCGCACTTTGGCCAGCATGCCCTCGGGGAAGTCCGGATACGTGGCGTAGGTGTACCGGGCCACGGCCAAGCCGAGCACGGCGTCGCCCAGGAACTCCAGCCGCTCGTTGGAGGGAGCGCCACCTTCCTGCTCGCCGCACCAGCTCCGGTGGGCCAGGGCATGGTGCAAGAGATTGATGTCGACGAAGGTGTGGCCCAGTCGTTCGGCCAGCCCGGCCGCCCCTTCGGCCCCAGCGTCACCCCGCCTCGAGCTTGGCGTAGACGTAGTCAACGGCGTCTCGGACGGTTCGGAGATCTTCAAGGTCTTCATCATCGATGCGGAACCCCACGGTCCGCTCCCCCAGCTCTTCTTCTAAGGCTTCGACCAGCTCAATCAACGCCAGCGAGTCGGCGTCGAGGTCCTCGACGAACGACGCTCCCTCGGTGATGGCCGAAGGGTCGGTCTCCAAGATGTCGGCCAGCTGGTCCCGGATCAGCTCGAATACCCCCCGGCGGTCGAGGGGACCCTGATTGGTGTGGGTTTCGGCGGGCACTTGCACTCCTGAATCGGGGAATCGAGGGGGAATCGGATTGATCCGGAGGGCATGTTACCGGGCGCAGACCCATGCCCGCCCATTTAGCCGCTCTGAGCTGGCACTTTAAAGGGTCCGGTGATTTGGGCCGGCCCGATTTCGGCCTGTGGTCCCTCTCCTCAGGCCAACTCAGGGCAACTCAGGCGGCGGTCGGCGGACGAACCGCCTCGCCCACCCGGTCGACCAGGCCCCGGGTGGCGCATTCGTAGGCCACCTTGACCGCGTTGACGATGGCCACCGCGGTGGACGACCCGTGGCTGATGACGCAGACCCCGTCGATCCCCAGCAGCATGGCCCCGCCGGTGTTCTCCGGCTCGAATTGGGCCGCCACGGGCAGCAGGTACGGCAGGAGCACGTCGGCCGCCGAACGGGTCTCGTCGTTCGTCCCGAAGAGGCCGAGCATGGTGTCGAAGAGGAAGCGCAGGGAGCCCTCGAGGGCCTTTAGGGCCACGTTCCCGGTGAAGCCGTCGGTCACGATCACATCGGCCGGCGAGGGCAACAGGTCCCGACCTTCGAGGTTGCCCACGAACTCGAGGCCGGTCTCGGCCGCCAGCAGCTTGTGGGTTTCCTTGACCAGCGGCGTGCCCTTGGTCGCCTCCTCGCCGATGGAGAGCAGGCCGACCGAGGGTGAGCCCGTCCCGAAACGGGCCGTGGCGTAGGCGGCTCCCATCTGGGCGAACTGCACCAGCATGGCCGGGGTGCACTCGGAATTGGCCCCGGCGTCGACCAGCACGGCCGGCGTGCGACCGAGGCGGGGCAGCGGCGTGGCGATGCAGGGACGGACCACGCCGGGCAGCCGGCCCATGCGCAGGAGCGCCGAAGCCATGGTGGCGCCCGTGTTGCCGGCGCTGACCATGGCCGAGGCCTTCCCGTCACGCACCAGCTCGGCGGCCCGCACCAACGAGGAGTCCTTCTTGCGCCGGACCCCGCCGGCGGGATCCTCATCCATGGCGATGACCTCGGTGCAGGGCACCAGGTCCAGGCCCATGGTGTCGCCCACCAGTTCGGGCGGGCCGACCAGCACGACGGGCACGCCGTCGTCGGCCGACACGCGGCGCGCCCCTTCGACGATGTCACCGGGCGCTTTGTCGCCACCCATGGCGTCCACCGCCACGGGCAGGGTGGCCAGGATCTCGGTCGACGGGCGTTCTCCCCGCCGGCTCAAGTCAGTCGACCTCGACGGCCTGTCGACCCTTGTACCAGCCGCAATTGGGGCAGACGACGTGGGGCGTCTTGGCCGACTGGCAGTGGGGGCACACGCTGCGAGGCGGGCGACGCAGGACCCAGGCGGCGGCCTGATGGCTGCGGCCCTTGGCTTTGGACTTCTTCTTCTTCGGGACAGCCATCGGGGGTCTCCAACGTTCGAATCGGGGGCGCGCCGGCCGCGCGGGTGCGGTGGGTTCAGCTACCGGAGCACGTCGAGGTTAGCCCACCTCGGGTCGGGCGGGGCGACGCAGTCACATTCGCCCTCGTTGCGGTCGGCCCCGCAGTGCGGGCACAGCCCCCGACAGTCGGGTCGGCACAGGGGGGCGGAGGGCAGCTCGAGCACGATGGCGTCGCGCACCAGCGGCCCCAGGTCGATGGTGTCGTCGGAGATCGGGTAGAGCTCGTCGTCGTCGGGCGAGGCATCGGGGGCGAAGCGCTCGGTCACGCCAATGACCAGGTCCCCGCCCACCGCGGTGGCGCACCGGCGGCAGACACCGACCCAGGGCGCCCGGACCGTGCCCGAGGCGGCGATACCGCCGTCGAAGGCCCGCAGCGTGACGTCACACTCGGCCTCGGCCCCGACCGGCACGATGCTCCGACCCGGATCGATGCCCTCCTCGGCCAGCGGCCCCGCCTCGTCGACGTGGCCCCGGCGCACCTCATGGGACTCGGCCCCGGCGTTGCGCCGCATGCGGGCCACGTGGACGATCCAGGGGTTCGCGTCGGCGGCCATTACGACAGATCCTGGTCGAAGAAGCCGTCCTCCTCCGTCCCTGTGGCCGGGGTGGTCTCGGGTTCGACCACCGGCGCCGCGGCCAGTCGGGAGCGGCCGGACTGCACGGTCCGGGTCAGGCGGTCCAACACGATCTCCATGCCGGCCAGCTTCTGATCGCAGAAGTCCTCGGCCTCGTGGCGCATGGTGCGGGCCTCGTCGTTGGCATCATCGAGGATGCGCTGGGCCACCGAGTTGGCCTGACGGACGATCTCGGTGCGCTGCACCATCCGCTCGGCCTGGGCCCGCACGTCCTCCATCAACGCGTCGGCCTCCTTGGAGCGTTCGGCCAGGAACTCCTCGCGCTCACGCAGGAGCCAGCGGGCCTGCCGGAGCTCATCGGGCAAGCGATCCAGGGCCGACTGGAGGAGTGCCACCACGTCCTCGCGCGACACGATGACCGAGGACGACAGCGGCATGGACTTGGCCGTGTTGATGATCTCGAGCACCTGCCCGATGATGGACTCGGCATCGGCGTCGGGCGTCGGCTCCTCGATCTCCAAGAACTGATCAGTCATGGTCGGACCCGGGCCCCTTTTTGAATTTTGCCTCCATGTGGGTCGCCACCACCTTGGGCACGAAGGCGGAGACGTCGCCCCCGAAGCGCGCCACTTCGCGCACCAACTTCGACGCCACGAACGAGTACTTCGAACTAGTGGGGATGAAGATGGTCTCGACGCCGGAGAGGTGGTGGTTCATCTGGGCCATCTGCATCTCGGTCTCGAAGTCCGACACGGCGCGCAGGCCGCGCACAATGGCCGAGGCGCCGACATCGCGGGCCACGTTCACCAGCAGGGTCGAGACGGACACGATCCGGACCGCCGGGATGTGGGCCGTCACCTCCTCGAGCATCTCCTGGCGCTCGGCCAGGTCGAACAGCGCCGAGCTCTTCTGCGGGTTGCGCAGGGCGGCCACGACCACCTCGTCGAAGAGATGGCTGGCCCGCTCCACGATCTCGAGGTGCCCGTTGTGAAAGGGATCGAAGGACCCGGGAAACAGTCCGACCTTCATGCCTCGGACCTCATGCGTCGGTTCCACTGCCCGTTCCACTGTCAGTTGCACCTTCAGATCCGCTGCGATGAGCCACGGTGACGAGCGTACCGCCGTAACGCCGCTCTTTCGTGACCATCCAGCCCTCGGGGGGCGCGATCGACAGCGACGACTCCATCACGGCCACCTCCGCCCGCAACTCGCTCAGCAAGGTCGGCCAACCTTCGAAGTCGTACGGCGGATCGCACAGGGCCAGATCGAAGCTGGGGGCGGTGAGCAACCAACCCGGCAGGGCGGCGCGGACCACGGTGGACGGCTCGTCGGCCAGCCCGACGGCGGCCAGGTTCGCCCGCACCGCCTGGACGGCGGCCAGGTCCTGGTCGACAAAGGTGACGGTGGCCGCACCCCTCGACAGCGCCTCGACCCCGAGCGCGCCGCTCCCGCAGAAGAGGTCCACCACCGAGAGCCCGTCGACCCCGCCCTGGGACCCGAGGATGTCGAAGATCGACTCGCGCACCCGGTCCGACGTGGGGCGCACCGCCGCCGGAAGCTTGGCCGACAAGCGCCGACCCCGACTCCGACCTCCGATGACCCGCACCGGGGCCAGGGTAGACCCCTCAACTCTTTAAGAGGTACTCCCCCTCCTCGTCGCTCAGGAACAACCGGATCTCGTCCCGCAGGAGGGGATGCGCATCGAGCCGCGGATCCTCGCCGACGATGGCCTCGGCGACCCGCCGGGCCTCGGTGAGCAGGATCCGGTCGTCGGGATCCGACAGCGAAGCGAGGCGCAGGTCCGTCTGCCCCTTCTGACGTGAGCCGAGCAGGGTGCCCTCACCGCGCAGGCGCAGGTCCTCTTCGGCCAGGGCGAAGCCATCGCTGCTGGCGGCCACCGCAGCGAGGCGCTCACCGGCCAGGCTGTCCTCGCCGTCGGTGCTCAGGCCGCCGAGCAGGAAGCACCAACTCGGGTCCCTCCCCCGCCCGACCCGGCCCCGGAGCTGGTGCAGCTGGGCCATGCCGAAGCGATCGGCGCTCTCGATCACCATCACCGTGGCCTCGGGCACGTCCACCCCCACCTCGATCACCGTGGTGGCCACCAACACCTCCACGTCGCCGGCCCGGAACCGGGCCATCACCTCTTCCCGGACGGCCGGGGCCATCTGCCCGTGCAGCAGGCCGACCGCCAGTCCGGCCAGCTCGCCCCCGTCCGCCGACAGGCGTTCGTACTCCTCGGTGGCCGAGCGCGCCTCGACCCGGGGTGAGTCGCTCACGAGGGGGCAGACCACGAAGGCGCGGTGGCCGGCCGCCACCTCGGTACGGACCCGTTCCCAGGCCAGGTGCTCGTCGTCGGGCGCCGGCAACCAGGTCGTGGTGATGGGCGCCCGACCCGGCGGCATCTCGTCGAGGACGGTCAGGTCGAGGTCGCCGAAGATCACCATGGCGGCGGTCCGCGGGATGGGCGTCGCCGTCATGACCAACAGGTCGGGGTCTCCGGCGTCGCCCTTGGCCCGCAGGGTGGCCCGCTGCTCGACCCCGAAGCGGTGTTGCTCGTCGATCACGACGACGCCGAGCGAGCCGAACTCGACCCCTTCGGACAGCAGGGCGTGCGTCCCGACGACAATCGACACGTCACCGCCGGCCAGGTCGGCCAGCAGCTGCGTGCGGGCCTTGCCCTTGACCCGGCTGGTCAACAGCTCAACCCGCACACCGAGGTCGCCCAACATGGATCGTACGGCGGCGTCGTGCTGCTCGGCCAGCACCTCGGTCGGCACCATCAGCGCTCCTTGATGCCCGCTCTGGACCGCCCCCAGCAACGCCGCCAGCGCCACCACCGTCTTGCCCGACCCGACGTCGCCCTGCAGCAGGCGGTGCATGGGGAACGGACCGGCCAGGTCGGCCACGATCACGGCCAGGGCCTGGCGTTGCGCCCTGGTCAACGTGAAGGGCAGGGCGGCCAGGAACCGCGCCACCAGCGTGCCGTCCTTCGCCCCGGCCACTTCGAGCGGCGAGACCTGGTGGCGGATGGCCCGGGCGTTGTGCTCGAAGGCCCGCCGGCGCAGGACCAGCGCCAGCTGGAGCCGCAGGAGCTCGTCGAAGACGAGGCGGCGGCGGGCCCGGTCGACCACGTCCATCGTCTCGGGTCCGTGCACGGTCCGGAAAGCCTCGGTGCGCCCCCACAGGTCCAACGACGCCCGCCACTCCTCGGGCAACGGATCCGCCAGGTCGCCGGCCCGCTCCAGCGCTTCCTCGACGAAGGTGCCGATCTCCCAACTGGTCAGGCCCGCCTTGGCCGACGCCGGGTAGACGGGCAGGATGCGCAGGGTGCGGCGCCGGCGGCCCACGGCCGGCTCATCGACCCCGGCCACCACATCGACCACCGGGTTCACCATCTGGCGTTGGGAACGGTATTCGCCGACCTTGCCCCAGAAGATGGCCTCGGTCCCCTCAGCCAGCTGGCGGGAGCGCCACGGTTGGTTGAAGAAGACCACGCCAAGGGTGCCGGTGTCGTCGCGCACGGACAAGTCGACGACCATGCGCCCGTTGCGGGCCCGGCGTGACCGCACCCGCACCACCTCGGCCAGCACGGCGGCCGGGGCCCCCACCTCCAGGCCCGACACGTCGGCCTGGGCCGTGCGGTCGATGTAGCGGCGCGGGAACGTGGTCAAGAGGTCGAAGACGGACTCGACCCCCCATTCGGCCAACTGGCCCGCCTTGCGGGCCGAGACCGTCTCGAGCACGTCCACCGGCCGAAGGCTCAAATCCCGGAGCGTCCGAGCGGAGGACACCGCCAACGGGCCGGCCTACTCGAGGCCCAGCAAGTACGGGTAGAGAGGCTGGCCGCCGTGGTGGACCTCGAGCGCCACGTCGGGATACTCCTCGCTCAGCCACTCGCTGATCCGTCGGGTGTCGCCCGCTTTGGCCCCCTCCCCCTCGATGAGGGTGATGAGCTCGTGCTGCGGCTCGAGCAGGCGGCTCAGCAGCAGGCGGGTCGCCATCACGGCCGAGTCGGCGATCGAGATCACGCCGTCACGTGACACGCCGATCCAATCGCCCTCACGCACCTCCCCGGCATCGGTGGTCGCGTCGCGCACGGCCTGGGTGATCTCGGCCGGCACGACCCGGGCCGCCGACTCGCCCATGGTGGCCACGTTGACCGCGGCGTCGGCGGCCGGGTCGTAGGCCAACAGGGCGGCGAACCCCTCGACGATGCTCCCGGTGCGCACCACCCGCACCGTCTTGCCGCACTGGCCGTCGACCTGCTCGGCCACGGGCCGGATGTTCTTGTTGTTGGGCAGGATCACCACCTCGTCGGACCCGGTCGCCTCGACCGCCGCCATCAGGTCGGCCGTGGAGGGGTTCATGGACTGGCCACCCACCACCTGGTGGTACACGCCGAGGGAGCGGAAGATCCGCCCGATCCCGTCCCCGGTCACCACCGCCACCACGCCGGTCCGCGGCAGTGGTCCGGTCGGCTCCACGCTGGGCCCGGCCCCGGGGGCCTCGGCCCCCTCGCGGACCCAACGCTCCTCTTCCACCTGCTCGGCCAGATCCGTCACCCGGATGCGTTGAGGTCGCCCGGCGTCGACACCGGCCTCGATGGCCGCCCCGATGTCGTCGGTGTGGATGTGGCAGTTCCACAGCCCCTCGCCCCCCACCACCACGATGGAGTCGCCGATGCCGGCCCACACCTCCTTGAAGTCATCCATGGAGTCGTCCGGCGCGTAGAGCAGGTACATCACCTCGTAGCGCAGGTCCCCGACGGCGTGATCGCCGATTCCCTCGCCTATTCCCTCGCCTGCGGCCCCGACCGGCGTTCCCAATTGTGAGAGATCGACCTCGATCGGCGTCTCCGACGGCTCCGGGAGGGGCCGCCCGCCGACGACGAGCCAGAGCGCATCGAGCAGCAGCAGGTAGCCGGCGCCCCCGGCGTCGACCACACCGGCCCGGGCCAGCACCGGCAACTGCTCGGGCGTTCGGGCCAGGGCCTCGGCCGCCGCGGCATGGGCCGCCTCGATCACGCTCAGCAACGACGCACCGGCCGCACCGGTTGCACCCTCCCCCTTGGCCGCCCTGGCCGCCCCCTCGGCGACGGCCGACGCCACGGTCAAGATGGTCCCCTCGACCGGTCGCACGACGGCCTTTCGGGCCAGCTCGGCGGCATGGCCCAAGGCGTCGGCCAGCACCTCGGTCTGGACGCCGGTATCGGCCGCCCCAGACATCCGCTCGGTCATCCCCCGCAGGAGCTGGGAGAGGATCACCCCCGAATTGCCGCGGGCGCCCATGAGCGAGCCGTGACCGATGGCCTGGCACACCGCGGGCAGGCCGGCCCCGCCGTCGACCTGATCCAGCTCGGCGACCACGGCTTCGAGCGTCAGTGCCATGTTGGTCCCGGTGTCGCCATCGGGCACGGGATAGACATTCAGGCGGTTGATGTCGGCCTGGTGCAATCGCAGGCCATCACGAAATCCCCCCATCACCGCACGCAGTTCGTCTGCGCCCACTACCGCCAGGGAGGTCATGGTTGGGGATGCTAACCTTTGCGCCGTTCCGGACGGCTTGATTGGTGAGGACACCGCGGCCACCCTCAGGAAGGTCTACCCAATGGCAGCAGTGTGCGATATCTGTGGCAAGAAGCCCTCGTTCGGCATGAACGTGAGTCACTCCCACCGGCGAACCAAGCGGCGGTGGGATCCCAACATCCAGCGGGTGCGGGCCCTGGTCAACGGCGCACCGAAGCGGCTGCACGTGTGCACCTCGTGCATCCGGGCCGGCAAGGTCACCAAGCCGATCCGCCGCAGCTACGCCGCCAGCAGCGGCAGCGCCGGCACACCGTCCAACTGAGCTGAGGGCGCTTTGCGGCGCATCCTCGTCGAAAGGCTCCTGACTGGCGGGAGGGCGAGACGGCCGGCCGGGACGAATTGATCGCCGCCAACCAGGCCCAGTGGGACGAACGGGTGGGCATCCACCTGGAGTCGCGCTTCTATGACGTCGAAGGGTGGTTGCGCGATCAGCCCGGGCCGCGCCGACGTGAGATCGACGCTCTGGGGAACGTGGAGGGTCTGCGGCTGCTGCACCCCCAGTGCCACTTCGGCCTCGACACCCTGGCCTGGGCCCGCGCCGGGGCCCAGGTGACCGGTCTGGACTTCTCTCCGGTGGCCATCGACGCGGCGCGCCAGCTGGCGCGGCGGGCCGGATTGGCCGAGCGATCCACGTTTGTCTGCGCCAGTATCGACGAGGCCGCGGCCACACTCAACGGGTCCGCCTTCGATGTGGTTTACGTCAGCCTCGGATCCCTGTGCTGGTTGCCGCGCGTCGACGTGTGGGCGCGGATGGTCGGCGCCCTCCTCGGCCCGGGCGGGCGGCTCTACGTGCACGACGTGCACCCGGTGGCCTGGTCGCTCTCCGATGGCGATCTGAGCGTCGCCCACACGTACTTCGAGGAGGCCGAACCGTTCTTCGAAGACTCGACGGAGACCTATACCGACGCCGACCGCCCCCGGGAGCACCAGCGCAGCTACGAGTGGAACCACAGCATCGGCGAGATCGTGACGGCACTCATCCGACACGGCCTGCGGATCACCGAGCTCACCGAGCACGACTGGACCGTGTGGCCACGCTGGCCCTGGCTGGTGCAGGCGGGTGAGGACCGATGGACCAACCCCCCCCGGCATGCCCCGGGTGCCGCTCACCTACACCCTGCTGGCTGAGCGCCGTGAGGGTAATTAGAACTGGGTGGAGCCCGAGGTACCGGGGACCACGGGGTGCACCTGCAGTCCCGAGCAACCGGGGAGCGACAGCGGGATGGTCACCGACCCCTTGGCGTTGGGTGCCGTCACCAGGAGCGACGGGTAGGTGGGGCAGCTCGTCTCGGTCCCCGAGGGCACGTCGGTGCCCTCCACCACGGCCGACGCGGTCTGCCCGGGGGCCAGGGTGATCCTCGGCAGCGCGGTCACCCCGGGGGCCAGGCCACCCATCATGCCGGTCAGGGTGCGTTGCGCCTGGACCACCTGGGCCCCGCCCGCGTTGAGGCCGGCGGCCCCTGGATACCCGTAGAGGACACAACTCGTCGAACCGTTGTTGACGAACAGGAGCACGACCCCCTGGTGACCGGCCGCGGCCGAGGCCATCTTCCCCGAGACGCCCACATTGGCCCCCGCGCACAGAGCCGCGACGCTGGGCGTGGTGGTGGTGGTGGACGTCGTCGGAAGGCCGGGGACGGTGGTGCCCGGATTCGACG
>Ga0208219_1000333_pt1 | contig 17210 bp, 16 predicted proteins | sample NGESurshal072012_7_FD_184469 | JGI IMG/M metagenome (GOLD analysis project Ga0208219, IMG submission 184469) | Arctic peat soil microbial communities from Barrow, Alaska - NGEE Surface sample 53-2 shallow-072012 (SPAdes) | ecosystem: Environmental > Terrestrial > Soil > Wetlands > Peat ... | reverse complement strand
CTGACCCCCTTGGCATCGACGATCTTGTCGGCTACCCGGATCCGCGTCAGGACGGCGCTGGCCATTCCCGACCGGCCCTTGTCGAGGAACTCTACCAGCGAGAACCGCATGCCGACCGCGACGATCAGGCTCGCGCCCGCCTCGTCGGCGAGCAGCACGGCCACGTCCTCGCTGGTGCCGGTGGCCGGGCAGGTGACCGAGTCGAGGCCAAGGTCCTGGACCCTGGGCAGCCCGGGCGCGAAGCCGTTCGGGTAGGCGTGCACCACGATCTCGGCACCGCAGTGCAGCGCCCGGTCGGAGACCGAGTCCATGTCACCGATGATCATGTGCGGCCGGTAGCCCGCGTCCAGCAGCGCGTTCGCCCCGCCGTCCACGCCGATCATGACGGGCTTGAATTCCCGGATGTAGGCGCGCAGCGCCTGCAGGTCCTCCTGGTGCCGGTAGCCGCGCGCGACCACCAGCGCGTGCCGGCCCGCCAGCTTGGTGCGCAGGTCCGGTAGCCGGAGGCCGTCGACGAACTGCTCGGAGTCCCGGGTCATGTACTCCAGGGTGTTGGCCACGAAGGCCCGGAGCTGGTCGGCGAGGCCCTCCCGGGCGCTGGTCATGTCCGCGGCCACCGACTCGGCCGTCTGCTGGGTGCCCTTGGCCACGATGGCCTCGCCGAGGTACAGGGTGTCCCCGTCCAGCCGCACGGTCTGGCCCTCGCGTACCTGGTCGAAGACCTCCGGGCTCACGTCGTCGACGAGCGGGATACCCGCCTCGACCAGCAGCTGCGGGCCGAGATTCGGATAACGCCCGCTCATGCTGGGGGCCGCGTTCACGACCGCGGCCACCTGGCGCCTGATCATGGCTTCGGCGCTGACCCGGTCCAGGTCGGAGTGGTCGATGATCGCGATCTCGCCGGGCTGCAGCCGCCGGGTCAGGGTCTTGGTCCGCCGGTCCAGGCGCGCCCGTCCCGACACCCCGGGCAGGTCAGCTGGCCTGGACCGGCGCGCTCCGGAGTGATTGCGGTTCGGGACCTTCATCGGATAGCCAGTTTGCCAGATTCCGCGAGGTAGGGGCTCCGGCCCGGACCGGACTGCGCGGGGGCGGGGCTAGCCGCGGGCTAGCCGCCCAGTCCGGCCCGCTCGGCGGCGGCCGCGGCGAGCAGTTCTCCGGCGTGCGCCCGGCCGAATTCGGAATCCTCCAGCCCGGCCAGCATCCGGGACAGCTCGCGGACCCGGCCGTCGTCGTCCAGCCGGGTGATGCCGCTGCTGATGACGGCACCGGTGTCGGATTTCTCCACGACCAGGTGAGTATCGGCGAACGCGGCCACCTGGGGCAGGTGCGTGACCACGATGACCTGGGCCAGCCGGGCCAGCCGGGCCAGCCGGCGGCCGATCTCGACCGCCGCCTTGCCGCCGACTCCGGCGTCCACCTCGTCGAACACGAAGGTGGGCACCGGGTCGGCGCCCGCGAATACCACCTCGATGGCCAGCATGACCCGCGACAGCTCGCCGCCGGAGGCGCCCTTGCTGAGCGGCAGCGCAGGCGCGCCGGGGTGCGCCGCCAGCCTGATCTCCACCTCGTCGGCCCCGTACGGCCCGTACTCCTGCGCCGGCGTGACGGCCACGGTCAGGCTGGCGTGCGGCATGGCCAGGGCGGCCAGCTCGGCAGTGACCTGGGCCGCGAACCGGCCGGCGGTCTGCGTGCGGGCGGCCGTCAGCGCCGCGGCCTGCTCGGCCACCGCCGCCGCCAGGGTGGCTTCGTCCTGCTCCAGAGCGGCGATCTTGTCATCGTCGCTGTCCAGCTCGCCGAGCCGACTGGCCGCGGCCTTGGCCCACCGCAGCACGGCGGCCAGGTCCCCGCCCGGCGGCTCCGGCTCGCGGCTTCTGGCAGCCTCGCCCGGGCCGCCCGGGCTGGCCTGCTTGCCCTGGTCGGCCGGGTCGGCCAGGTCGGCCTGGTCCGCCGGGTCGGTCTCGCGGCCGGCCGGGCCGACCGTGGCGGTGCCGTAGGTGCGGACGAGCCGGGCCAGGTCGGCGCGGCGCTCCTGGACGGCGGCTAGCCGGGCCGGATCGGCCTCGACGGACTGGGCGTAGGAGGCGAGCTCGGCGGCGACATCGGACACCAGGTACGCCGCCTCGGACACCCGGGTGCCCAGTGCGGCCAGCCGGGGGTCATGGTGCGCCGCGGACTCCAGCGCCTGCCGGGCCACGCCCAGCAGCGTGACCGCGTCCGCCGCCTCGTAGGTCCCGCTGGACGGGTCGCCGAGCAGCGCCTCGTGGGCGGTGGTCGCCGCGGTATGCAGCGCGTCGGCGTTCGCCAGCCGGTCGTCCTCGGCCAGCAGCTCGATATCCTCCCCCTCGACCGGCTCGGCTCGCTCGATTTCTTCCAGGCCGCGGCGCAGGTCCGCGGCCTCGCGCGCTCGTTCCCGGGCCTGGGTGGTCAGCTCGGTGAGCTCGGCCTGGACCTGCTGGTGCCGCCGGTAGGCCCGCTGGTAGTCCGCCAGCAGCCGGGCGAACTCCGGGCCGCTGAACCGGTCCAGGGCCTGCCGCTGCCGACCGGGCCGCAGCAGCTGCTGCTGGTCGGACTGGCCGTGCACCGCGACGAGATCCTCCGCCAGGTAAGTCAGCAGCGACACCGGGACTGACCGGCCGCCGGCCGTGGCCCGGGACCGGCCCTCGGCGCTGACCGAGCGGCCCAGCAGCAGCGTGCTGCCCTGGTCGTCCAGGTCGCCGCCGGCCTCGTTCACCTGCCGGGCCACCGGGCCGTCCGGGTCCACGCGGAGCCGGCCCTCGACCGCGGCGCGGTCGGCGCCCGGCCGCACGCGCGCCGGATCCGCCCGGCCGCCGAACAGCAGGCCCAGCCCGGTCACGACCATGGTCTTGCCGGCACCTGTCTCGCCGGTCACGACGTTGAAGCCCGCGGAGAACTCCAGGACGGCGTCGTCGATCACTCCGAGCCTGGTAATCCGCACTTCCTCAAGCATCGCCGCCCAGCTCCTCGTCTCGCTGGCCCGCTGCGCCCTCCCGGCCAAAGGCGCCGCGCCCGCGCCAGCCCGCCACCGGCAGCCCGAACTTCTCCACGAGCCGGTCGGTAAAGGGCGCCCCGACCTCAGCCGCGCCCTCGCCGGTCCCGGCGCCCAGCCGCGCCAGCAGGACCGGCTGGCCACCCCTCCGCACCTCGACGCGGGCGCCAGGAGGCAGGTCAACCTTACGACGCCCATCGCACCACAGAACGGCGCCGGACGCCTCATTATCGCCGCCCGCTTCGATGACCTCGGCGGCCAGCACCGAGCGCGGTGACACGACCATCGGCCCGGCGAACAGGGCGTGCGCGCAGATGGGCACCATCAGCAGGGCCTCGACCTCCGGCCAGACGACCGGGCCGCCCGCCGAGAACGCGTAAGCGGTCGATCCGGTCGGGGTGGCGAACACCACGCCATCGCACCCCCACCGTGACAGCGGCCTGCCGTCGACCTCGATGACCAGGTCAAGCATCCGCTGGCGGGCCGCCTTCTCCACGGTTGCCTCGTTGAGTGCCCACGTCGCGGCCATGACCTCGCCGTTGGTCCGGACCGTCACGTCAACCGTCATCCGCTCCTCGATCGAGTAAGCCCCGGCGACGACCTGGTCGACGACCTCGGACAGGTCCTCCGGCTCCGCCTCGGCCAGGAAGCCGACGTGGCCGAGGTTAATCCCGAGCAGCGGCACGCCGGCTCCGCGAGCCAGCTCAGCCGCCCGCAGCAGGGTGCCGTCCCCGCCGATGACCAGGACCATCTCCGCCCCGGCGGCAGCGGACGCCGAGACGGGCACGACCGTGGCCCGCTGACCGCGCAGGGCGGCCCCGAGATCGGCTGCCTCCCGCTCGAGGATGCGGACGTCCACCCCGGCGGCGGTCAGCCGGGCGATGACCGCCAGCGCGCTGTGCCGCGCGGCGGGACGGCCGGTGTGCGCGGCGATCAGGATCGTGCGGCGGCGGCCGGCTCGTTCCGCGCCGTCGTGGCCGGCGACCTGACGGCTCCGCTGGCCGACGCTCAGGCCGTCCGCGGCCGTCATTGCGGTCCCGCCGTAATGGCCAGCCGCAGCGCCGCCTCGTCCAGCTGCGCGGCGCCGCGGCGCAGCCACAGGAAGTACTCGACGTTCCCGGACGGGCCCGGCAGCGGGCTCGCCGTTACTCCTTCTACGCCCAGTCCGTGCATGGCGGCCGCCGCCGCGACGGCCGCGACGGCCGCCTCGCGCAGCGCGGGATCCCTGACGACGCCGCCCGCGCCGACCTTGCCCTTGCCGACCTCGAACTGCGGCTTCACCAGGAGCACAAAGTCAGCGTCGGGCGCGGTACAGGCCACCAGCGCCGGCAGCACGAGCGTCAGTGAGATAAACGACAGGTCGGCGGTGACCAGGGCAGGCGCCGGAGCCACCTGCTCGGGCCGCAGGCTCCGCACATTGACCCGGTCCAGGATCGTTACTCGCGGATCGGTGCGCAGCGGCCAGGCCAGCTGGCCGTACCCGACGTCCACGGCGACGACCTGACTGGCCCCGGCGGCCAGCAGCACCTCGGTGAAGCCGCCCGTCGAGGCGCCAGCGTCGAGGCAGCGCCGGCCCGCGACGGTCAGCTCGGGGAACGCCGCCAGCGCGCCGGCCAGCTTGTGACCGCCCCGGGACACATAGTCCGGCTCGATGCCGGCTTCCCGGACGGTAATCGCGGCGTCCGTGCCGACCTGCGTCGCGGCCTTTCCCGCCAGGGCGCCGCCCACCTCGACGCGGCCGGCCGCGATCAGCTCCGTAGCCTGGACGCGCGAGCGCGCCAGGCCCCGCCGGACCAGTTCGGCATCAAGCCGCAGCTTCCTGCTCATCGCGACCGTTCTCAGCTCGCTCAGTTGCCATCCCGCCCTGCCGGGCCCGCCAGCGGCCCGGAGCGCAGTTCGCCGAGGATCTCGCCCAGCTCAGCATGCACGCGCTCGAACACGGCCGGGTGCTCGGTCACCGGGAGTTCCGTCAGGTCGTCCAGGAGGCTCAGGGCAGCATCGACCCTGGACTCCCCCGTTTCGGGCCGCGGAACCACCAGCAGGCGGTCCTGGCCGGCGTCCGGGCGGCCCGGCCGCGCGCCGCCCAGGGCCGAGGCCGGGTACCCGGGCTCGCCGGTGACGGGCTCGCCGGCGACGGGCTCGCCGGGCTCGAACTCCTCAGCCGCCGGCTCGTCGGGCTGGCCGGGCCAGCGAGCGCCGTTATCGTCCTCCATCAGTCCTTCTCCTTGCGCCAGTCGGTAAGCCTGTGGCGGCGCGGTCCACGCTCCCAGTGAGAAACGCTACCGTCCGATGACGCCCGCCCGCTGCACCCGCCGCGTGACGGCGGCCCCCGCTGCGCGTCCCCCGGTCGCTGGCGGCGGCCGGCCCGGCGGACAATGACCAGGAAAGCGAGGGAGACAATGGCGACAGCGCAGGAAACCCGGAAGGCTCTGGAGAGCCTCACCGCGCGCATCTCGCAGATGGATGCGAAGGACCGGGCAGCGCACCTGGCCGACCGGACGCTCAGCTGCCGCGTCACCGATCTCGGCGTTACCTTCCTGACCCGGCTCGGGCCTGACGGTGCCGAGCCGATCACCGAGGCCGCCAACGGCGACGCGCCGGCGCAGGTGCGGTTTACCGCCAAGAGCGACGACGTGCTGGCCGTGGCGGCCGACCCCGGCGGCTTCGCGCGCGCCTGGCTGACCGGGCGGCTCAAGGTCGAGGGCAACCTGTTTGACCTGCTGCGCCTGCGCAAGCTGATGTAGCCGCCCTCCGCGCTCCCGCCGCAGCCTGGGGTCATCAGCGCCCAGCATGTAGCTACCTCATACCTCATCAGCCCCTCGTCAGCGCGCCGGCAGCGTCCGTACCAGCGGGAGCGGGCGGCCGCGCGCAGCGGCCAGGGCCGACCGGATCTCCGCGGCCACCTCATGGCCCGCCTGCCGGATCCTGGCGGGCGGGTAGTGCAGGACGATGATGCCGCGGGCGCTCATCCGCGAATGACGCGCCATAGTCCGCTCCCAGTCGGCCGGGGACAGGTGCCACTGCCGCGAGTCGACCTCCGCGGCCACCCCGGCGTCCGGCCACCAGGCATCCGGAGCGGCCAGGAAATCCTGGCCGACGAACAGGCGCGGGTTCAGCAGGGGCATCGGCAGCCGCTCTCGCCTGATCAGGCCGACCAGGTCGGCCTCGGCCCCCGACCGGGCGCCCTCGGCCACCTCGGCCAGCGCCCGCCGTAACCGAGCCGAGCCCTGCACTGGCCCGCGCTCCAGCTCCTCTGCGAGCTGCCACACCTGCACTTTCCCTAGCTGCACGCCGGCTGCCACAACGGCCCGGATGTCACCGATCTCGCGCAACTGCCGGACCGTATCGGCGACAGCACGCGCCGGGCATACACAAGCTCGCCGTCCCCGCACGCCACGTTCGGCATCACCGCGGTGCGTTGTAGGCGGGCAAAGCCAACGCTGCGCTTCCGGCACTCCAGCTTGACGAGCACGTCGACGCTGTCGCCTGCATAGGCCTGAATGCCGTGCCACGCCAGCGCCGCCGGGCCGCTGACCGCCATCCCGGGCCCTGCGTAGAGATAGGCGGCCGCGACCGCTGGCGGAACGTCGCGCCACCCCCGGTAGTGAGGTAAACACCAGGGAGCAGAACCAGCCAGGGCCCGTCAGGCCGAATGCGATGGCGGAGCGCCGACTCGGACATCGCGCATCGTAAAGCTTGATCCCGGCTCACGACACCCTCCTGTCGGCGCACTAAGCGCGCTAGGGCACCAACGTCGTAACTGCATTGTCGTCCCATACCGGAAGCTTGGCACCACCCTCTGACAGACGGCTCTTTTGGCCCCCCTGCGCCGTCCGCCCACGCTACGGGCCGGCGAGCTAGCGACGTGGATGGGCATCTCCTGCCGTCCCAGTGACTGCGCAGGCCCACTCATGACGTTGGCTCCGCCGAGCGGTGCGATCGCAAGGCGGGGCCGAAGCCGCCCGCCAGCGACGTGGATGGGCATCTGCTGCCGTCCCAGGGACAGCTCTGGCCCAGCCACGACGTTGGCTTCCAGCGACGCCCGCCCGCCCGAGGCCGCCCGAGGCCGCCCGCCCCGGGCGTCCACCCTGAGCTGCGTCACCGGGCTCACCAGTACCGGACTATCGGTGATACTGGCCCTGTGACTGCAGCGCTGATTCCGCGGCCGCGGACCGAGGTGGCTCCCGGCGCCGTGCACGTGCCCGGCTGGCTGAGCCCCGACAGCAAGCGCGAGCTCGTGGCTGCCTGCCGCGAGTGGGCCAAGCCGCCCGCCGGGATGCGGGCCACGAAGATGCCCACCGACGGCGTGATGTCGGTGCGGACCGTGTGCCTGGGCTGGCACTGGCTTCCGTACCGCTACTCGCGCACTGCCGAGGACGTCGACGGGGCGCCGGTGAAGCCCCTCCCCGGCTGGCTCGCTGACCTGGGACGAAGCGCTCTCGCCGACGCCTATGCCGACCCCGACCCCGGTGCCGCGCGCCAGTACCAGCCCGATGTCGCGCTCATCAACTTCTACGACGGCAACGCGCGGATGGGCATGCACGCCGATAAGGATGAGCGCAGCCCGGCGCCGGTCGTCTCGCTGAGCATCGGCGCGTCCTGCCTGTTCAGGTTCGGCAATACCAGCGGCCGCAGCCGGCCCTGGACCGACGTCCAGCTTGAGTCCGGGGACCTTTTCGTCTTCGGCGGCCCCGCGAGGCTGGCCTACCACGGCGTACCGAAGACCATCGCCGGGACCGGCGACCCCGACACCGGCCTGCCGTCCGGGCGCCTGAACATCACGCTGCGCGAGTCCGGCCTGACCTGACCAGCCGCCCCAGCCCCGGCCGGCCCGAGCTGGCATGCTGGCAGCATGCCCGAGGGTGACACCGTCTGGCGCGCCGCGCGCCAGCTGCGCGAGGCGCTGGCCGGGCACGTGCTGACCCGCAGCGACTTCCGCGTCCCCCGCTACGCGACCACCGACCTCACCGGGCGACAGGTGACCGAGGTCCTGTCCCGCGGCAAGCACCTGCTGATCCGCGTCGAGGGCCGCATTACCGTGCACACCCACCTGAAGATGGAGGGCTCCTGGCGGATCCGCCGGGCTGGCGGCTACCCGCCGCGCGACCACCGGGTCCGGCTGGTCCTGGCCAACCAGCAGTGGCAGGCGGTCGGCTCCCGGCTGGGGATCGTGGAGGTCCTGCCGACGGCGGGGGAGGCCCGGGCGGTCGGGCACCTCGGCCCGGACCTGCTCGGGCCCGACTGGGACGCTGACGAGGCCGTCCGCCGCCTGCTCGCCAACCCCCGCCGCCCGGCCGGGGAGGCGCTGCTTGACCAGCGCAACCTCGCGGGCATCGGCAACGTGTACAAGGCCGAGACGCTGTTCCTGCGCGGGATCCACCCGTGGCGGCCCATCGGCGAGGTCCCCGACCTGCCCGGCGTCGTCGAGCTCGTCCGGCGGATGCTGGAGGCCAACAAGAACCGCGCCGGCCGGATCATCACCGGCAGCGGCGCCCGGGGAGAGGCGGTCTGGGTGTACGGCCGGGCGGGCCGGCCATGCCTGCGGTGCGGCACGCTCATCCAGCGAGCCGATCAGGGCCCGGTCCTGGAGGAACGCGTCACCTTCTGGTGCCCGAACTGTCAGCCCGCCGTTTCCCCCCAGCCCCTTCCCTGATAACGGTCGCTCCCCCGCCCGGCAGCTCGCCCCGCGCCGCCCCCGACAGAACGAGAGGTCCCGTGCCCGAACTCCCCGCTGCTGCTGCTGACGGCACCGTGCTCTCCGATACCGTGCTCGCCGCACAGCACGTCGACCTCGTCCGCGGCGACCGGGACCTGCTGAGCCAGGTCAGCGTCACCGTGCGGGCGGGCGAGCACTGGGCGCTGCTCGGCCCCAACGGCGCGGGCAAGAGCACGCTGCTGCGCATCTTCGCGACGTACGCGCACCCGACCCGCGGACATGTCGACATCCTCGGCCGCCGGCTGGGCCGGGTGAACGTCTTCGCCCTCCGGCCGCTGATCGGCTATGTGACCACGCATCACCCGCTGACCTCGCCCCGCACGGTGCGGGAGGTGGCGCTGACCGGCGCCACCGGCACCATCGAGATCGCGGCCCGCTGGCAGCCAAGCCCCGCCGAGCTGGCCCATGCCGATGAGCTCATCGAGCTGCTCGGCCGGGGGCGGCTGGCAGAGCAGCGCTGGCCGGTGCTGTCGCAGGGCGAGCGCGGCCGGACGCTCATCGCCCGCGCCCTGATGGCGCAGCCGCGGCTCCTGCTGCTGGACGAGCCGGCCGCCGGCCTGGACATCGGCGGCCGCGAGCAGCTCCTGGAAAGTCTCGATGAGCTGCGCCAGCGCCAGCCCGGCCTGGCCTCCGTGCTGGTCACCCACCACCTGGAGGAGCTGCCGGCCAGCACCTCGCACGCCATGCTGCTGCGGGACGGCGTGCTGCTGGGCGCCGGACCGGCCGCGGGCATCCTCACCACCGAGCTGGTCAGCACCTGCTTTGACTACCCGATCGCGATCGCCCGGCACGCGGGCCGGTGGGCCTCGATCGCCCGCGGCTGACCGGCCTGGCGGCTAGCCCTGGCCCGGGCGGCTGGAGCCATCAGGCGACAGGCCGAGGCGCTGGACGGCGCTGGCGGCCATCTCCGGGGTGACCTTCCCGCCGGACCAGGCCGCCGCGCACAGCGCCCGCAGGCCGTCCATCGGATCGCCGGAGCCGGACAGCCGCAGCTGGCCGGCCTCGGCGTCCAGCTCCGCGGTCCAGCCACCGCACTGGAAGCCGCCGTGGCCGCGGCTCACCTCCGGGTGCCCGGTGAGCAGCCCGTCCAGGTCACGGGCCAGGTAAGTCGGCCGCAGCCCGGGCGGGGCGAGGACCGCGTCAGCGGGCTGGCTGACTCCGGTCAGCACCAGCATGCTGTCGGCCTTGCCGCGCACGGCGCCCTCGATGTCGGTATCCAGCCGGTCGCCCACGACCAGCGGCCGGGTCGCGCCGGTGCGCTGCACGGCTTCGGCGTGCAGCGGCGTCTCGGGCTTTCCGGCCACCACCGGATGCTGCCCGGTCGCGGTCACGAGGACCTGCACGAGAGAGCCGTTGCCCGGTTGCGGGCCGCGCGGTGACGGCAGGGTCACGTCGGCGTTCGAGGCCACGAACCAGGCGCCGGCCCGCAGCGCCATGGCGCCCTCGGCCAGCAGGCCGTAGCTGATGTCCGGCGCGTAGCCCTGCACCACGGCCTGCGGATGCTCCGCCGCAGTCGAGACCGGCCGCAGCCCCCGCTCGCGCAGCGCGATACGCAGCCCGATGCCGCCGACCACCAGGACGGGCGCCCCGGCCGGCAGCCGCTGCGCCAGCAGCCGCGCGGCGGCCTGCGCGGAGGTCACCACATCGTGCGCGGTGGCCGACACGCCCAGGCTGGTGAGCTGCTCAGCAATGGCGGACGGCGAACGGGAGGCGTTATTGGTGACGAAGGCCAGCCGCATGCCCAGGTGGCTGGCTTTCTGCAGCGCGTCGGCCGCGCCGGGTATCGCCTTGCCGCCCAGGTAGACGACGCCGTCCAGGTCCAGCAGCGCGACGTCGTAGGCCTTGGCCAGGGGGTCCGGGCAGCCGCGGGGCAGCCCGGTCCCCGGCCCGGCCCCGGTGCCGGGCGCGGCGGGCTCATTTCTGGTCAATCGGCGGATTCCTCCCTCAGCCGGTTCCGCGCGCTCAGTGTCGCACGGACGCTGCGGAGGGCGTCGGTGTAGTGCCGCATGTTCGGCCGCATGGCCGCCGCCAGGGCCAGGTGCTCGGCGGCCGCGCGCGGATCGCCCGTGCGAGCCAGCGCCAGGCCCAGGCCGAACTGGGCGTAATCATCGGCCGGGCTGGCCTCGACGATCCGGCGGAAGTTCCCCGCGGCGGCCGCGTACCGGCCGGCGTCGAACTGGGCCCGCGCCAGCGCCTCCAGGACGCTCCGGGAGTGCGGCTCGGCCGCGGCGGCGCGTTCCAGTAGCTGCGCCGCCGCCGCGGCGCTGCCCCGCTCCAGCAGTTCCAGGCCCCGCCGGTAGAGCCCGTAGATGTCGCTGTCATCGGCTGCTATGCCGGTGTTTGCCGCCCCGTCACCCTGCGGCGGCACCTCAGCTGATCTGCAATTTCCCGGCCTATCTCCGCTCTCAGGGTCATGGGCTGCCGCGATGTCCTGCGCCGGGCGGGAATCGCGGCCGCCATCTGATCCTTCTGACATACGTGCAGATCCTTCCGTCCGACCTTCCGTCCGACCACGAGCTGGCAGCGCGAGGCGCGTCCGGCCTCGTGCTGGCGCCGTTTCGTGGCGTCCGCTATGCCGAGGACCGGGTGAGCGGTCTCGCCCAGGTCACCTCTCCACCGTACGACGTGATTGCCAGCGATAACGAGGACCAGTTGCTGGCATCCGATCCGCACAACGTGGTGCGGATCATCCGGCCGCGCCATCCCGCGGGCCAGCCGGGGAGCTCCTGGGACGACGCCGCGGCCGACCTGCGGGAGTGGCTCCGCGAGGCCATTCTCGTCATCGACGACCAGCCCGCCCTCTACGTATATGAGCAGCTCACGGCCGGGCAGGACGGTAAGCTGGGACGGCTCCAGCGCGGCCTGATCGGCGCCGTCCGGCTGGTCCCGCGCGACACCGGGATCGTCCGGCCGCATGAGGCGGTGGCGCCCGGACCGGTCGCCGGGCGGCTGGCGCTGATGGAGGCAACGCAGGCCAACCTGGAGCCGATCTTCCTGCTGTACGACGGGACCGCCGAGCCAGCCGGCAGCCGGGCGGGCGGCAACGGCGACGGCGGTCCCGGGCACGGGGCGGCTGAGCACGGGGCGGCTGAGCACGGGGCGACGACGCGGATCGTGACCCGGGCCGCGGTCGAGCGGCCGCCGCTGGCGCAGGCGCGCACCTCCGACGGGATCCGGCACCGGCTCTGGGCCATTACCGACCCGGCCGAGATGGCGGTGATAGCCGCCGACCTGGAGCCGCGCACAGCGCTCATCGCCGACGGCCATCACCGCTACGCCGCCTACCTGGAGCTGCAGGAGCGCCGGCACGCGGCCGGCGCCGGCGCGGGCCCGTGGGACTTCGGGCTGGCCCTGCTGGTCGACTCGGCTGCCTATCCGCCCGAGGTCGGGGCGATTCACCGGGTCATCCCCGGGCTGGCCAGCAACCAGGCCGCCGCCCTGGCCGCGACCGCGTTCCGGGTCAGTGAGCTGCCGGGCGGCACCGCGGACCTGCCGGCGGCCCTGCAGCGGCTCGATGCCGCCGGCCACGAAGTCGCGTTCCTGGTCGCGGGCGACGGCCGCGCGTTCCTGCTGACCGACCCTGACCCGGCGCAGGTGCAGGCCGCGATGCGCGACGAGCCGCCCGAGCCATGGCGCAGGCTGCCGGCCGCTGTCCTGCAGGAACTGTTGATGGGCCGGATCTGGCGGACCGGCGACGATGAGCGGACCATCCGCGCCGTCCACGACCCGGTGGCCGCGATCCGCGCGGCCGACGAGGTGCCCGGCACGACGGCAGTCCTGTGCACTCCCATGTCGGCGGCCGACGTCTATGAGGTGGCCGCGCAGAAGCGGATAGTTCCCCGGAAATCCACATCCTTCGGGCCAAAGCCGCGCACCGGCCTGGTCCTGCGGACGTTCACTGAGAGCTGAAATCCTTGTCGTGCGACTAGCCGACGAAGTTGCAGCGCGCCGGAGGCGGACAGAGCGGGCGGGCACCTGCCTTCCTGCGTCCGGCCCGGCCTGGCACCATGTTCCCCATGGACGGTTCTGAGCCAGCTTTCGCAGTTGCCGATGTCATCACTGACCTGGGCCACGACGTGTTCCAGATCGATACGCGGATGGCGGGATACGACGGCATCACCGCCGGATACCTGATCCGCGGCGACCGGCCTTGCCTCGTGGAGACCGGCACCGCCCCGTCGGCGCCGATCGTCAGGGATGCGCTGGCGGCCCTCGGCGTCGGGCCCGCGGACCTCGCGACCGTCGTGGTCACGCACATTCACCTCGACCACGCGGGCGGCACCGGCGACATTGCCGGGATGTTCCCGGCCGCCCAGGTCGTGGTGCATGAGCGGGGGGCACGCCATCTGGCCGACCCGGCCAGGCTGATGGCCAGCGCCCGCATGGTCTACGGCGACGAGCTCGACGGGCTATTCGGCACCCTGGCGCCCACCCCGGCCGGTCGCATCCGGGCCGTGGAGAAGACCGGCGTCGTCGACCTCGGCGGGGGTCGGCGGCTGGACAGCCATTACTCCCCCGGGCACGCCAAGCACCACGTCGGCCTGGTCGACTCGGTCACCGGCGACCTCTACGTGGGCGACGCCGCGGGCATCTACATCCAGGAAACCGGGGACATGCGCCCGGCCACGCCGCCGCCGGACTTCGACCTGGACATCGCCCTGGAGTCGCTGCGGACGTTCGCTGCGTTGCAGCCCACCCGGCTCCTGTTCAGCCATTTCGGGCCGGTGACCGCCGTCGGGGAAACCCTGGAGAGGTCGGCGGCCGAGCTCAACCTCTGGGTCGCCGAGACCAGGCGGGCGCGCAGCGCCGGGATGGACCTCGACCACGCCGCCGCGATGGTGGCCGAGCGCACCCGTGAGCGTTACGCGGCGCTCAGGCCGGACGCCGATCCGCAGGTCGCGGCCAAGTTCGACCGAATCAGCGGCGCAGCGGCCAACGTGTCGGGAATCATGCACTGGCTGGAGAAGACCGAAGGCAGCTAGCCGGCTCCAGCCGTCCGGACGCTCAGCCGTGCCCGCCGTCGGCAGGTCGGCCGTCGGCAGGTGGCTCGTCGGCAGGTGGCTCGTCGGCAGGTCGGCCGTCGGCAGGTCGGTCGTCGGCAGGTGGCTCGTCGGCAGGTCGGTCGTCGGCAGGTGGCTCGTCGGCAGGTCGGCCGTCGGCGAGGTCGGCCTCGTCGTCGGCCGCCTCTAGCTCAGCCTCGTCTTCGTCGTCCAGCTCAGCCGTAGCCGCGTCGCTCAGATCGGCCTCGTCGTCGGGGTCCGCGCCGTCCGCGTCGTCTGGGTCATCCCAGGCATCATCGAGGTCTTCGAAGAGAACCGCGTCGAGTTCCTCGACACGCTCGGCCGCGTCAGTCTCGTCCGCTGAGTCGGCCGCTGCCGCCTTACCGAACCATTCCCTGGCCTCTTCCCCACGGTCCGCGTCGAGCAGGGCATCGGCGTAGGCGTAGTAAAGCCGCGCGCGGCCTCCGCGACCGCGCTTGTCAGTGAGCTCGGGCACCTGCAGAGCCACAACCGCCGCAGCTGGCAGATCCTGGTCGCGGCGGATGCCCGACTCGACAATGCGCAGCTCGATCTGAGTAGCGCGATCAGCCGATCGCGCCTCCGGGCCGGTGACGATGTCCAGCGCGCGGTCGAGCCTCCCGAGCGCCCGCTCGCAATCCGCCATCAGCGGAAGGTAGCTGTTGCGGCCGGTAAGCCTGCGAGCCGCGCGGAACTCCGTGAGCGCGTCGGCCCATCGGCCCGCCTGGTAGGCGGCGATAGCGGTCGTCTCGCGGACTATCCCGACCCGCGCCGCGAGCCCGCGGGCCGCCACTGCGTACTGGTAGGCACGCTCGGGATCTTCCTCCACTCCCGTGGCGACCATGTACCGGGCCACGGCGTCAGCTAGGTCGCCGGGCAGCGTCCGCAGCTCCGCCATCGCTTCCGGATCTAGCTGATCAGCGGTAATGCTGTCCGGAACCCGCAGCTGGCGGCTCTCGCCGTCGCGCTGGCGGGCCGGCTGGTCGCCTTTATTTCGATACGGCCGCGTATCAGAACTGCTGCTGGCCTCTCGTGAACCGCCAGTTCCTCGCGGGGCGCCTCCGCTGCGAGGCGCACCTGCACCGCGGTAGCCGGTGCCACCGCGCGATCCGCCGCGAGTATCCGGGCGCCCGCGATCGCGGTCGAACCCGGAACGCTCAGAGCCGCCTCGGCTCGGCCCGGGACCGCCAGACCGAGCAGCGCCCGACCAGGTCCGGCCGGAACCGCCGCTGTCCGAGGCGCCCCGGCCAGGGCCGCCGTCACGCGACCAGCTGGGCTGGCTTCCCTGACTCCGAGGGCCTTGTGATTCGGCCGGGCGTGAGCCGCCCGGCCGGTCGTAGCCACGTGGCCGGGAATCGCCGCGCGAGGCGCCATACTGCGGCGCCCGGTCCGGGTTCCCTTGCCGCTCCCCGCGAGGAGCACCGGCGGCTCCGCCGTCGTAACGTAGCCGCGACTGGTCACGCCCGGCACCACCGCCCTGCCAGGACTGCCGGCCGGGTCGGTCGTCACTGGGCCGCTCAGAACCCTGCCCCGCACGGCCGGGCCGGTCTTCCCGGTGCTGCCACGGCTGACGAGACTGTGCGCCGGCTCCCCGATCACGACCGCCTGCCGGGTACCTGTTGTCACGCTCCCCGGACCCCTGGCCGCGCGCCGGATTGCGATCCTCGCTGCGCACGCCCCGGTCGCTGTCCCGGCCCTGGTTGCGATAACCGCTCCGGGAGTCGTCCTCTCGGCGCCAGTTGCCGCCGCTCGTTCCGCCGCTTCTCTCGGCAGGGCGGCCAGCGCCCGGCCCACGCGATGCCGGCGCCGAGCCTCGGCCGGCCGGCCGGCCGCCTGGGCCACCCGATGGCCGGGAGCCGCGTTCTGCTGCCGGCCCGCTGCTGGCCGCGGGAGAGCTGCCGGTACCTCGCCCGTAGCGATCACTGCTTGCTGGACGGTCGCGCCATCCGCTTCCAGGGCCGCGCTCAGCCCGGTCGTCCTCTCCCGGCCTGCGCGGACGCCGGTCATCGGACCGGCCCTGCTGGTCGCCTCGTTCGGCAGGCCGCCAGCTCCCCGAGCCACGCCAGCCCTCAGGCGCGCTCCCCGAGCCACGCCAGCCCGCAGGCGCGCTCCCAGAGCCACGACTGCCCGCACCCCGGCCAGCCGAGCTCCCTGAGGCGCCACGCTTGTCCCGCGGGCCAGAGCCGACAGACGGTCGGCCGTCTGATCCGCGGCTGCCTGATCCGCCCGGCCCGTCACGGCCACCAGATCCGTCACGGCCACCAGATCCGTCACGGCCACCAGATCCGGCACGCCTAGCGGATCCCGTGGCACCGCCCCCACTGCCGCCCCTGAAATCCCTGCCGGGGCGGCTCGCGCCAGAGCCAGAGCTACCCGAGTCGAAGCCGCGCGAACTTGACTCATCCTGATTCGGCCGACCTGGACTCGAGTCGCGCGGAACCGAGCCACGGGAACCGGAGTCCCGGGCGCTAGAACCACGAGCGCTAGAACCACGAGCGCTAGAACCACCAGAGCGCGAGCCAGGGGAGCCCGCGCCACGAGAGCCGGATCTGGCCGAGCCTGAGCCGCCAGAACCCTGGCTGCCGCCAGAATCCTGACCGCCGTAGCCGCCGGAACCGCGAGCTCCGCCAGAACCGCGAGCTCCGCCAGGGCTCCGGCCTCCGCCAGCGCGTCCGCCGCGCTGGCCGCCTGAATTACCGGCGCTGGTCGCACGACTCGCCGAGGAGCCAGAGCCTGCGGGCCCGCGCGCCTTCCCCACCATCGGGAATCCTCCAAAACTGAATTAGTAAGCTGCGCCAGGCGCAGCGAAAGCCGGACATGCCAAAACACGCTGAGGGCCACTACCAGAAACGGTAACGGCCCTCAGCGGGAAGATGTCCGGCGGCGTCCTACTCTCCCACGCAGCTTCCCACGCAGTACCATCGGCGCTGAAGGGCTTAACTTCCGGGTTCGGAATGGGACCGGGTATTTCCCCTTCGCCATGGCCACCGAAACACTATGGAGATGTCAGTATCCGAGAGCGTGCGGAGCAGTCTCCGTAGCTCACGGATCCCGACCGTATCTCGAGAACCGCACAGTGGACGCTTGCAAGATCTGTAAGTAGAAGCCAAGCCACTCGGCCTATTAGTACCGGTCAGCTCCACACGTTGCCGTGCTTCCACCTCCGGCCTATCAACCCAGTCGTCTACTGGGGGCCTTACCAGGTTAACCCTGAGGGAGTCCTAATCTTGAGGCGAGCTTCCCGCTTAGATGCTTTCAGCGGTTATCCCTTCCAAACGTAGCCAACCAGCCGTGCCCTTGGCAGGACAACTGGCACACCAGAGGTTTGTCCGTCCCGGTCCTCTCGTACTAGGGACAGCCCCTCTCAAGACTCCTGCGCGCGCAGCGGATAGGGACCGAACTGTCTCACGACGTTCTAAACCCAGCTCGCGTACCGCTTTAATGGGCGAACAGCCCAACCCTTGGGACC
>Ga0208219_1000332_pt1 | contig 17211 bp, 14 predicted proteins | sample NGESurshal072012_7_FD_184469 | JGI IMG/M metagenome (GOLD analysis project Ga0208219, IMG submission 184469) | Arctic peat soil microbial communities from Barrow, Alaska - NGEE Surface sample 53-2 shallow-072012 (SPAdes) | ecosystem: Environmental > Terrestrial > Soil > Wetlands > Peat ... | reverse complement strand
CGCCCATCCCGGCACATCCCGCAATCATCGTCGCAACCGCAAATGCACTGGCCCCGATTAGAATCCCCATTCGTCCCCGTCGCTCGATCATCAGATGCTCTCCATGAAAGTCGAGTTGGTTTCCCCGCTTTTGTAAGACGACAGGCACGATATTATTAACCGTCGCTCAAACACAAGCGGGGCATTGCAGTCACCTTGACGGGAGCTCGCCTCCGCTCCTTCCCCTCTCTCGCTTCCAGCGAGAGAGGGTGGCTGGCGCATCCGGTCGCTCTTCGGATCGCGACCGGAGTGCCAGACGGGTGAGAGCCGGCGCGCGACATCGTGCGCCGGTGGTGGAGCGCCACGATTTCTCCTCCAGGGTCGCGCAGGCCATTAGCTTTCATGCCTGCGGCGGTCCATCGCGTGCCGCCCCGTTCCACCCCGGGGCAGGTCAGAGGGTTAGCCGGGCCAGTAGGAGCAGCGCACGCCGGTATGTACCGTCTGGTGTAGGTGCTCGCCGATGATCGCATCCGCCTCGGTGATGCGCACGAGTGCCCGGCGGATGGCCTTTCCGACTGCGACGCGGGCGCGTTCCCCCTGGTCAGGAAAGGACCGGGTGCGGCCACCGAGTCCGGCGGCGCTGGCTAGCTGGGCGACAAGCCAGTCGCGCTCGGCACGAGCGGCGGCAGTCCGGTCCAGGCCATCACCCGAGTCCAGCTGGTCGATCTCGGCGTCCAGGCGCTTGAGGCGGTTCCGGTACTCGCCGATAGCTTCATGATCCAGAACCGGCTGGGCCGCCGCACCATCGCCGGTGGCACTGCTGAGCACGGTTAGTCCGGCCACCAGATCGGCAGCCTGGATCTCCTGGCGCGGATTGGCGATCAGCACGGCCAGGTGGAGCATCCCGATGCTGTCCGCTACGAGCACACTTCGATTCTGCAGGGCAAGACGCCATTTCCGGCCGACACGGTTGCATTCCGCGAACATGCCCGCTGGCCCGGAGGCCGGGTTGTCCGGTACCGGGATGCCCAGCCCGGTGGCCTCGCCCAGGGCCATTTCTAGCTCGCGCCTCGCGGCGTCGGCGTCTCCTGGCCGCCCGCGAAGAGCATGCGCCTGCGCAAGCCGCTGCCTGGAAGCCACCACCGCGGGCCAGTGCGCCAGCGCGAGGTTGTGCCGAACAGCCGCGCGGAGATGATCTATGGCCCGGTCCGCGTGCCTCGACGTCAGCGCGGCGAGTCCGAGAGCCTGCTGGGTCGTCCCGAAGCATACGACACCGAGGCTGCCGACCATCGGCAGGTGGGCGTACGGGCCGAGCAGCTCATAGGCCCGTGCGGCCACGTCGGCATCCTCGAGCAGGTATGCGGCCTCCACGATGCCGTGCATCGTCACCAGCCAACTGCTGGACCGGGGCAGGTGGGCGAGGTCGCTGCCGCACAGGGCAGCCAGCGAGCTGGCTGCGGTACGCCGGTCCCCGCTTAGCGCCGCGGCAACGGCCAGCGCGGCGACAGCGGAGTTGTCCACGGCGCTGAGGAGCGGAGAGTGCACCCGATCGTGCAGCATGGGCAGCAGCTCTGCGAGGCGGCCCTGATACCAGCGGATCGTCACCAGCTGGGCGTTAGACCACCAGTCATTGTCGACGTCGCCCGCCGTCGCGCCGTTCTTGGCGCAGCTGTTCGCCAGAGATTCGGCTTCCTCGAGGTGGCCTGCACGAATCGCGAGCATCACGTCGATTGCGCTGACCACGAAGCCGACCGCGAGGTGGCTACGCTGCGCGAGGTGGTCTCGCAGTTCGTCCAGGAACCGTCCGGCATGGGGGTCGCCCTCGGAATAGGCGTCGACTGTCTGCCACAACAGGCCCATCAGCAAGTCGCTGCGGCGCTCCGTGCGGAAGCTCTCCCTGATCAGTTCGACGGCCAGTTCCCGGCGCAGCGTGACGTGATCCGGCCCGAGCAGGCAGTGATGGGCGATGCTCAGGGCCTCCGCGAGCAGGACCGGATCCCCGGCCGCCCTGGCCTCGGAGAGCACGGCCAGGATCGCCGCGTGCCCGCCGCGGAAGTAGTCGGCCTCGCCCGCCAGCCGGGCCCGGATGCGAAGCGCGAGCAGCGAGCGCGAGTCGAGCAGCGACAGGACATGCTGAAGGCGGGCCTCCATCAGCACCGCGCCTGTCACGGTCCGGCGCTCATGCACCCACAGTCCCGCCAGGCCCAGTGCGGCCAGGGCCATCGCCTGGGCGTCACTGGCTCGCTCCGCGAGCTGGTAAGCCTGCTCGAAGCATTGCCGGCTCGCCTGCAGATCACCATCCGCAGTCTGCGCGCGCGCCCCGTCCGCGAGCGCGGCCTGCAGTCCATCGGCCTGAGCAGTGACCAGTTCCAGCCTTCGCGTAGGCGCCCCCCCGCTAGCCTCGCTCGTCATGCGTCAAATGTATTAGCGGCGCATCCGTACCGTCGAGGCCGGAAACGGACCAACCTGCGCGCACCTCCACGTCCGCCCCGCAGATCAGGTTGGGTGCGCCCCGGGTTCGTTAGGACGCGAAGTCGGGCGTGGCGGACCTGGCGGCCTCGCTGCGACCCTTGGGCTCCTCCCACTCCTCTTGCCGCCCGAGGGCAGTGAGGTCGAGGAAATAATAGGAACCGCCGGTGGACTCCAGGCCCCGGGCGTACTGCGAGTAGCTGTGGAACACGCGTCCGTCTGCCTGGAGGAAGCAGCTGCGGCCGGGCATCTCGAAGGGCTGGCCTGATCCGAAGAAGTCCGACCCCATGGCCTCGAATTCGTCCCTGGTGCGGAAGTTGTACTCGCCGGGCGCGACGGACTCGTCGATCGTGACCCCGAAGTCGTAATTGAAGTCAGTCCCGAACGAGGAGTACCAGGGCACGTCCCAGCCCTTCTTGGCCTTCCACCGCTCGAGCTTCGCCAGCGGCGCGCGCGACACCATGGCGTAGCTGGTATCGCGGGCCTGCAGGTGCTCGAAGAAGCCAGCCGACAGCTCATCGGTGCCGGCCGTGCAGCTCGGGCAGCCGTCCTCCCACTCCGGATCGAACATGAAGTGGTAGATGATCAGCTGCGGACGCCCCTCGAACAGGTCGATAAGCCCGGCCGCGCCGTTCGGGCCGTCGAAGCGGTAATCCTTCTCGATCTCGAGCATGGGCAGGTTGCGGCGCTCGGTGTTGAGCGCATCCCGCTGCCTGGTCAGGTCCTTCTCCTTGGCCAGCAGCTTCTTGCGGGCCGCCAGCCACTCCGGTCGGGTAGCTACCCGGGGAAGGCTCATCGCGCTCTCCTCTGCGTTCACGCGGTGGCCGGGTGTTCCGGCTCACATCCGGCTAAGACGAGATAGCGAACCCAAAGTCATCGCGGAAGCGGGCCGGAATGCGGCAGCCGGTCCGGCAGGTTGACACCCCTGCGGGTGTCAGGGAGATGCCCTTTCGGGCAAGGAGACGGGATGGCGACGGTAGAGCTGACGGCGGATAACTTCGATGCGCTGACTGGTGCGGGCACGGTACTGGTCGATTTCTGGGCAGCGTGGTGCGGACCCTGCCGGTCGTTCGCCCCGGTCTTCGAGCGGGCGTCGGACCAGCACGGTGACGCGGTGTTCGGCAAGGTCGATACCGAGGCCGAGCCGGAGCTGGCCAGCGCGTTCGGGATCTCCTCCATCCCGACGCTGATGGTGATCCGAGATGGCGTCATCCTGTACGCGCAGCCGGGCGCGCTGCCGGAGGCGGCGCTGGAGGAACTGATCGCCAAGGCCGGCGAGCTGGACATGGACGAGGTTCATCGCAGCATCGCCGAGCACCAGGAGGCCGCGTCCGGCGGTGCGTGATCCGGACCGGCGCACCGACAGGCGGTAGCTGACGCGGCCCCCGGAGGCCGCTGCACTCGGTGTGGGCCAGTGGTATTGACCACCGGGTTATACCACCATAAGCTTTGGCGAAGGTTTTCATACCACCTGGCCCGGAACGGTACCGCGCAGACGGAGGCCGCCATCGAACTGCTCGGCGCCGTCGACCTCGGCGGCACGTACCTGCGCAGCGCGCTCGTCGACGACCGCGGCCAGCTGACGCGCCGGTCCCGGGTACTCGTGCGGCCGCACGAGGAGACGACCCAGCTCGCCGACGCCGTCCGGGCCCTGGTCGCCGGGCGCGAGGCGGCCCGGGTGATTATCGGGATGCCGGGCCGGGTCGACCGGCGGGCCGGCCGCCTCGAGCAGGCCCGCAACCTGCCGGCCTCGTGGATCGCCGGGCTGAATGCGCGCGTCCTCAGCGAGCAGGCCGGCTGCGAGGTCGTCCTGGCGGGAGATGCGGAGCTGGCCGCCATCGGCGAGGCGTACTTCGGGGCCGGGACGCGGGCCGGCGACACCGCCTACCTGACCTTGTCCACCGGCCTGGGCGCCGCGGCCACCAGCGGCGGCCGTCTCCTGACCGGCCACCGGGTCGGCCTCCAGATCGGCTTCGTGCGGCCCGACGGCCCCGGCCACCCCATTCTCGACACCCTGGCCTCCGGGCAGCAGCTTGCTGCCCTGGCCCGCGAGAGGGGCCGGGACGAGCTGACCGTGCAGCAACTGCTCGAGCTGGCCGACGCCGGGGACGCCGGGGCCCGCGAGGTGTGGGACCGGATCCTGCGGTACGCCGCCTGGGCGGCCCTGGTCCTGTGCCATGCCTGCAATCCCGACGTCCTGGTCATCGGCGGCGGCCTGGCCACCGCGGGCGACCGGCTGCTCGGGCCGGTGACCGAGGCGGTGCAGGCCGAGCTGGCCGCCGGCAGCGGCGCGGTGGTCGAGGTCCGCCGGTCCCTGCTCGGCGACGACGCCGGCCTCGCCGGGGCGGGGGCGTTCGGCGCCGCCACCGACGGCCTGCCGGGGCTGGCCCCGGCGTGATGTCATGTTCGACGACGAATCCGAGAGGGAAGACGTGCCTCAGGGACAGGTGAAGTACCTGGACGCGCTCGCGACGCAGGTGACCGAGGTCACGCGCATCGCGAAGACGGTAGCCGACTCGCTGGGCGGCGCGCCGCTGCCCGCCCCGCGCAAGCCGGTCCTGATCGGCATGGGGGCGAGTTATGCGGCGCTGGGTGCCGCCGAGCACGCGCTCCGCCGGCATGGGCGCAGCGCCCTGCGCGTGGTGGCCAGCGACTTCGACAGCGTGAGCTTTGACTTCAGCGACCTGATCGTCGCTCTCTCGCAGTCCGGGAAGAGCAGGGAGACGATCGAGGCCGTGCGGGTGGCGGACCAGCCGACTCTCGCGGTGGTCAACGTGGCAGGATCCCCGCTGGCCCAGGCCTGCAGCAGCGCCCTGGCCTTCGGCTCCGTTCCGGACAGCCTGGCCTCCACGACCGGTTACACCGGCTCCCTGGTCACCATGGGCATGCTGACGGACTCCTGGATAGCCGGCCGCCCCGACCCGGCGTGGCTCTCGCTGGGCGAGCGGCTCGGCGCATTCGAGTCCGGCTTCGGCGCGCTGGTGTCGGATCTGGCCGCCGGCTTGTCCGAGAGCAGCTCTGTCGACGTCGTCGGCTCCGGCGGCTACTGCGGCGCGGCCGAGGCCGGCGCCCTCCTGCTGCGCGAGGTCTGCACGGTGCCCACGGCCGCGTTCACCGGCCGCCAGTACCTGCACGGGCCGATGGAAGCGTGGCCGGGCGTCGGGCACGTGATCATCGGCGCCACGGACGCCTGGCTGGTCGCCGAGCCGCTGGCCGAGCGCGGCCACCCGGTCACCATCCTGTCCGCCGCGAGCGACCCGGCCTGGCGGCACCGCAACGTCCGGCTCGTGCCGCTGCCCGCCCAGAGCGTGGCGGAGGAGTACGCCTTTGCCGCGATCCTGCTCCAGCACGTCGCCGCGCGCCTGGCGACGGCCCGCTCCGCCGACCCGGACGAGTTCCTGTTCCTGAGCCCTGACACCAAGGTCGACCTGGCGGAGCCCTGCCCGTCGTGAGCCGGGCTGAGCCGCCAGGCGGGCCATCCGAGCACTGGAGAAGCTGATGGCAGCCCTGCACCAGCAGGTCACCGAGATACTGCGCGGGCGCATCCGCTCGGGCGTGCTGCCGCCGGGCAGCCGGGTGCCCGGCGAGCGGGCGCTCGCCGGGGAGCTGGAGGTGAGCCGGGTCACCCTGCGCCAGGCCCTGCGCACCCTCGAGCTCGAGGGCCTGCTGAAGGCCGAAGGCGGCGCGCGCTGGGTCCGGTACGACAGCGGCGCCTCGATCGAGGAGGGCGCCACGGGGCTGGTCAGCTTCACCGACCTCGGCGTCACGCACGGGCGCACCGTGTCCGCGACGGTGCTGAAGCTGGTGGCGCGCCCTACGGACGTGGACGAGGCCGAGCTGCTGCGGCTGGCTCCCGGCGCGCAGGTCCACGAGCTGGTGCGGCTGCGCTCCCTGGACGGGATCCCCATCCTGATCGATCACAGCCTCATGCCCGCCGCGCTGACGCCCGGGCTGGACAAGCTGGACTTCCGGACCGAGTCGCTGTACCGGGTGCTGGCCGCCGAGTACGACTGCGAGCCCGTGCGCGCGGAGTGCGCCATCGAGAGCCGCGAGGTGCAGCCCGCCTACGCCGGCCACCTGGGCCTGGACCAGGGCGGTCCCGTGCTGGAGATCCAGCAGGTGACCTTCGACCGGTCCGGCCAGGTCGTGCAGTGGTGCCGCAGCGTGTACCGGGGCGACCGGTACAAGTTCCGGGCCCTGCTGGAGATCGGCGGCGGCACCCAGCTCACCCGCCGGACGACCGCCGAGTCCGGCCGACGGCCCACGTTCTAGGACACCGATCAAGGAGAGGCTCACATGCGGCTTGGCGTGGCAGGCGCGGTCATCGCGGGCGGGCTGGTGGCCGGCGACGTGGAGGTCACCGACGGCATCATCGTGCGCGCCGGGCTCTCACCGGCGGGCCGCGGGTACGCCCTGCCAGGGCTGGTCGACCTGCAGGTCAACGGCTACGGCGGGACCGACTTCAACGAGGCCGGCCACGCCGGGTTCCTGACCGCGCTCCGGGCGCTGAAGCGCGACGGGGTGTTTGCCGTCCAGCCCACTATCATTACCGACTCCGTCGACAACGTGGTGCGCCAGCTGAAGGTCCTGGCCGGCGTCTCGTCGGACCCCGCGGCCGCCTGCCAGATCGCCGGCGTGCACGCCGAGGGACCGTTCCTGTCCCCCCACCACCGCGGGGTGCACCGCACCGAGTACCTCCGGGCCCCGGACCGGAGCATCGTGGCGGCCTTCCTGCAGGCCGGGCCGCTGCGGACGATCACGATCGCCCCCGAGCTCGAGGACGCGCCGGAGCTGATCGCCTGGTGTGCCCGCCAGGGCCTGATCGTCCAGGCCGGGCACTCGGGGGCCAGCGTCGAGCAGGCCCACCTGGCGTTCGACTCCGGCGCGCGTGCCGTGACCCACCTGTTCAACGGGATGGCCGACTTCCGCCGCCGGGACCCCGGCCTGGTCGGCGTCACCCTGACCCGGCGCGACGTCCAGATCCAGCTCATCGCCGACCACGTGCACAACGCCCCGGAGACGGTCCAGGTGGCCCTGAGCGTGGCCGAGGACCGCACCATGCTGGTCACCGACTCCTCCGCCGCCGCCGGGGCGCCCGACGGTGTCACCACGGTGGGCGGCGTCGAGCTGGTCGTCACCGGCGGCGTTCCCCGGCTGCCGGACGGGACGCTGGCCGGCAGCACCGTGACCCTCATCGGCCAGGTCGCCAAGCTGGTGCAGGCCGGGTGGCCCGTCGACCGCGCCGTCAACCTCGCCAGCCGCCGCCCGGCTGAGTTCATCGGCCTGGCCGGTGCCGGGACGCTGCTGGTGGGCGGCCCCGCCGGGCTGATCGTCGTCGACGAGAACATCGACATCGTCAGGGTCCTCGACGGCGGCGCGGAAGTCAGCCGCTGACCGGCCGCCAGGCGGGCTGGGCCGGCCGGGCTGGGCCGGCGGACCCGCCGGTCAGCGAGAGGCGACGACGCTGGCGCGCAGCAACTGCCGCTGCGAGGCGATGAACAGCGCGACGACCGGCAGGCTCACGATGACGACCGCCGCGGCCAGGATGGTGTAGGCGCTGACGTTGGCGCCGTAGAAGTTGTAGACGCCGCGGGTCACCGGGAACAGCGTGGGGTCCGACAGGAACACCACCGGCCCGATGATGTCGTTCCACACCGCGAGCAGCGAGTACAGGAACGCGATGACGATGCTCGGCCAGGCCAGCGGCGCCACGATCCGGAACAGGTACTTCAGGTAGCCGCAGCCATCCAGCCAGGCCGCCTCGTCCAGTTCCTCGGGCACCGACATGACGAACGCGGTAAGCAGGATGACGCCGAGCGGCAGCCCCGGCTCGACGTGCAGCAGGATGTAGCCGATCTGGCTGTTGTACAGGTGCAGGTCCTGCGCCTCGATGAACAGCGGGATCACCGGTAGCGGGATGCACACGCCGATGACGAAGATGCGGTAGATCGTCGTGGCCGACCTGATCAGCTTGCGGGCCACCGGGTAGGCGATCATCAGGCTGAGCACCACCGAGATGGCGGCGGCCACCACGGAGTACAAGATCGTGTTGAGCACCTCGGGACCCAGATCGCCCTGGCTCCACGCGGCGCCGAAGTTGGAGACCGTGGGCGAGGCCGGCGGCACCAGCGGATGGGCGACGAAGTGGCCCGGCTGCTCGAACGAGATCATCAGCACGTAGGCGATCGGGATGACGAACAGCAGCCCGATCAGGATGCCCGTGCTGATCCGCCAGGCGCGGCGCGGGTTGCGCAGCTCGAAACCGCTCGTGCTCACGCCAGGAGCCTCCGTTCACGATGCTGCAGGAAGGCCACCAGCGGCAGCGCGACCACGATGGCCAATATCAGCAGCACTACGCTCATCGCGGCGCCCAGGCCCAGGTCAGCGCTGTTTCCGAATGCCGTGTTGAAGGCCAGGATGCCCAGGGTGTTGGTGCCGAACTGCCCGTCGGTCAGGATGTAGATCAGGTTGTAGGTCGTCAGCGACCCGATCACCGCGAAGGTGACGTTGACCGTCACCACCGGCGCCATGAGCGGCCAGGTCAGGAACCGGAACCGCCGCCAGGGCGTGACCCCGTCGAGCCGGCCTGCCTCGAAGATCTCGGGCGGGATGGCCTTGAGCCCGCCGATGAACACCACCATCGTGAAGCCCAGGTTCTGCCATACCTGCACGATGATCACCAGCGGCATGGCCAGGTTGCCGGATCCGAAGAACGACGAGTGCACCCCGACCGTCGACAGGATCGCCTGCACCGGCCCGGACTGCGGGTCGAACAGCAGCAGCCATACGATCCCGACGACGGTGACGCCGAGCACGATGGGCAGAAAAGCCATAACCCTGAGAAACGCGGCGGACCGGCTGCTGCCCTGCAGCCGGTGGGCCAGCGCCAGCCCGATGCCATTTTGGACCAGCGTCACGCCGACCACGAAGTACAGCGAGTCCACCAGGCTGCTCAGGAAGCCCGGCCGCTGCGTGGTCAGCAGCGTCGTGAAGTTCGACAGCCCGGTGAAGGACGTCGATGACCCCGCCAGGCCGGAGTAGTCGGTCAGGGACACCACGATGTTGGCGAGGGCGGGGATGATGCCGAACAGCACGAAAAACCCCAGGCCGAGGGCGAGGCCGCCCCACATGGCCACCCGCGAGGGGCGGGACAGCAGGCGGACCTTCAGGGGCTTGCGGGCCACGGCGCTGCTCCTTGAGTGCTGACAACGTTCGGGAAGCGGAGCGGCCGGCCCTGCGGCCCTGCCGTCGCCGGGCCCGCGGGACATCGGCGGGTGACGGGCAGGGCCGCAGGTGCCGGCCAGTTCTGATCAGCCCTTCTTCCAGTCTTTCTGGTAGAGCGCGGCGGCCTGGGCCGGCGTCTTCGATCCGCCCATGACCGACTCCTGGAGCAGCGGCCACTGCGTCGCGGTGTCCCAGTAGCCCTGGTCGGCCGACAGCGCCGGCAGCACGTCGCCGGGGTTGATGCCCTTGCCGAACAGCGGGCCGAGCACCTGGGAGCTGAAGCTCGAGTACGGGCCACCGGTCTTCTCGATCGGGGAAATGCCGGTCATGTCGACATACTGCTTGTAAATCGCGGGGCTGGTGAAGAACTTCAGCCACTTCAGTGCGGCCGCCTTGTCGGGGGCCTTCTGCAGCATCTCGAAGGTCAGGTCCTGGTTGGCCACCGGCTGGTTCAGGCTGGGATCGTTGCTGCCCGGCAGGGCGAAGCTGCCGACCTGCAGTTTCGAGTTAGCCTTCTGGACGCTGGTCAGGTCCCACGAGCCGTCCAGCAGCATCGGTGCCTTGCCCTGCGCGAACGCGCCGGGCATTGCCTGCCAGGCATTGCCGGTGTAGGAGGGCTCCAGGTACTTGGCCAGCTCCTGCTCCTGCTTGAGCACCTGGACCATCTGCGGGCTGTTCCAGTTCACGGTGCCCTTCTCCAGGGCGGTCGCGAGCGTCTGGCCCGGGACGTCCTTGGACCATAGCTCGGACATGAACGGCTCGGCGATGAACCGGGTCACGTACACGCTGGCCCCGCTGCCCAGGCCGAGCCACAGCGGCGTGACGCCCTTGGACTTCAGTGTCTGGCACAGGGCGATGAACTGGTTCCAGGTCGTCGGCGGGGTGAGGTGGTACTTGGCGAAGTCAGCCTTGTTGTAGAAGACCAGTTCCTGGTACACGCCCGATAGCAGCCCGACGAGCTTGCCCTTGTAGGTCTCCGCCTGCAGGGCCGTGCTGCTGAGGTTCTTGGCCCACGGCTGCCCGCTCAGGTCCGCGAAGACGTTGTTGGTCGACCAGAACTGGGTCGGCGTCTCGGACTTGCGGGTCGGCGTCAGCGGCAGCGGCTGGAGCTGATCGACAGTGGTGACGATGTCCGCGCTGCTGGAGTCCACCGAGGTCTGCAGCAGGTTCGCGTAGCCGGTGGCCACGTTGTCCGCGGTCTGCAGCTGGACCTTGATATTCGGGTACTTCTTCTCGAATTCCTTGTCAATGGCGGTGAGCGCCGACACGGCCGGGGGGTTCACCCAGGTGATGATCTTGACCGTGGAGCTCCCGCCGCCCGATCCGCTGCAGCCGGCGAGCGCGGATGCGCCGAGCACGGCTGTGACTGCGATCCCGGCTACGGAGCGCCGGCTGGCAGGCCTGCGAAAGGTTCGGCTCAGCTGCATAGTGCGGTGACCTTTCTTGTGGAGCATCGTGCAGGACGTCAGGCCGCGGCCTGCTCCAGCGGAAAGACTCGGGGCGGCGCGGCCTGCGCAGGTCGCTTCGCCCGAGCCGGGCGCGGTCCCGGACATCATTGAGCGCGGAAACGCGGGTTGTCTGCGGTTGCTCTCCTTGTCCGTGAAGCGGAGATTGCGAGGAGCATAACCACGCCCAATCCGATGGTCAATACCAGTGGTAAAACTGGAACATGACCGTCATCTGCGAACGGTGCCTAGAACGGGAACAGCGCGGCGGTCGCCGCACCGGTCAGCGGGGCCCCGTACTCGGAGATCTCGTACGCCTCGGCGTGCCGGACCGCCGCCCCGGCCTCGGCCCCGTACCTGGCGATCAGCGCCGCGCGGAACCGGCCCGCCTCAGCCTGCGCGGCCACGGCCACCCGGCCGTCGGCATGCGCGCGCTTTCCGGCGTCATCGGCTGCCATCGTGCTGGCGTAGCCGCCGATCCAGGGCAGCCACTCCAGCACCTGGGACTCATGTGCCCCGATCGCGGCGATCTTCTGGTCCAGGACCGGGTCGATGCTGAAGACCAGGTCCGGCTCGAGCGGGCTCGGCTTGGTGAACCTGTCGGACATGAAGATCACGACCGGCTCCCGGTCCGGCACGGGAACCAGCGGCACGATGTTCGGGACCATGAGCAGGTAGCAGGCGTCCTGGACGATCACGCCGGTGTAGCGGTGATCGGGGTGGTAGTCGTTTACCCGGGGGCAGGCGATGACGTCCGGCCGGAAGACCCGGATCTCGCGGATGACGCGCAGGCGGTTCTCCAGGGTCGGCATCAGCATCCCGTCAGCGTTATCGAGGATGACCGAGTCACCGCCGACCGCCCGGGCGCCGGCCGCGGCCTCCGCCCGGCGCCGGCGCACGAGTTGCTCGCCGGCCATCTCGTGGTGGCCGGCGCTGCCGTCCGTCATGGCGATGAAGCGGACCTCGCCGCCGGCCCGCGTCCACAGCGCGGCCAGCCCGGAGGACTTCATCTCGCAGTCATCGGGATGCGCGCCGAAACACAGCAGGCGCCGGCCGGGGGCGGGATCTGTCGTCATGCGCTGCTCCTTGCCGTCGTCGGCGGCCCGCCGACGACTCAGAGATTCTGCATATCATGGTCGAAAAGCCGCGAAAATCCCAGGGGCATCAGGCGCGCCGGGTGAGCGAGGTCCAGGTGGCGGCCGCCACCGCGATCATCGCGACCCCCGCGACCGCGAACCCGGCTCGCGCGTTCGCGGCCGCCACGAGAGCGATGACCAGGCCGGTCACGGGAAATCCGCCCGGCAGCGCCATGGTCCAGATGCCCATGATCCGGCCGCGCAGCTGAGCGCCCGACCGCAGCTGGACCAGCGTGTTAGCCGCCGCGATCAGCCAGATGGACAGGAATCCGGCCACGCTGATGCCGACGAATGCTGCGGCGACGTCGGGGGCGAGCGCGGTAGCCACGATGGCCGCGCCGGTCAGCAGGGCCAGGACCCAGATCCGGCGCCCGCTCGGTTCGTGCCTGGCGCTTGCGGCGACCAGGGCGCCAGGCAGCGCGCCGAGTCCGAAGGCTGCCGTCAGGGCCCCGTATCCGCCGCCGCCGAGGTGCAGGACCCGGGTGGCAAAAACAGGCGCGGCGACGCTCAGGTTAAACAGCATGCTGCCCGCGAGCGCGATCAGGACGCAGGAGCGGATCTCGGGATGGCGGCGAACCTCGTTCAGGCCGTCGCGGACCCGGCCGGCCGGGCGGGCCGCCCGGTCGGCAATGACCTGCGCGGCCGGCGTGAAGTGCGCGAGCACCCAGAGCGTGGGCACGTAGGATAGCGCGTTGAACAGGAAGCACGGTGCGGTGCCGACGAGTGCGAGCAGGACACCGCCGACGGCCGGCCCGACGATGCGGGACGCATTGATGATGACCTCGTACAGGCCGATGGCGCTAGCCAGCCGCTGCCGCCCGACGAGCTGGAATATGTAGACCTGGCGGGCGGGCGCGTCCACCGCCAGGATGGCGCCGTTGAGGGCGCCGAGGGTGAAGATCATCCAGAGGCGGGCCGCCCCGGCCGCCACCAGCGCGGCCTGCGTCGCGCTGACGATGACGAACAGGGCCTGGGTCAGCATCAGCAGGCGGCGGCGGTCCAGCCGGTCGGCCAGCCCGCCTGCCCAGGCGGCCCCGAGGAGAACCGGAGCCCAGGAGACCGCGCCCAGCACGCCGAGGTCAATGGCGCTGCCGGTGAGCTGGAAGACCAGCCAGGCCTGGGCGACCGACTGGGTCATGGCGCCGGACGACGACAGGATCTGGCAGGCGAACCACCAGCGGTACTGCGGGTCGCGCAGGGCCTGCATGGCACGGTGCAGGCCTCGTTCCGTCATTTGATCAGAATCAATCAAATTATCGGTGCCCAGCGCGGCGTCTTGCCCCATGATATCGAGAATACAGAGCAATTATGGAGAGACCTGCGCTCACGGTGACCAGACAATTAAATCGGAACCGCTTTTATGGCATACCATGGCGGGGTGGCCGACCGGCAGCCGACGCGACGAGGCAGTCCGAACGAGCATCGCGTCCTGGCGGTGCTCGCCCAGGCGGGCACCGCCAGCCGAGCGGAGCTAGCGCACCAGCTCGGCCTGCCCAAGGCGACGATCGCCGGCGTCATCGCCGACCTGATCAGCCGCGAGGTGATCACGCCGGTTCCAGCCGAGGGTCGGTCCGCTGCGCCGGGGCGCCCGGCGCAGGTTCTCGCGCTGACCGGTCCGGCCCCGGCCATCGCCGCGCTTACCTGGGCCTCGGGACAGCTGCGCTGCGCCATCGTCACCTTCAGCGGCGCGATCCTGGCGGATGGCGCTTCCGCGCCCGAGCGGAGCGCGGAACGAGCCCCGGCCGACCTGGCCCGGGCCTCAGTCGAGCAGGCGGCGCGGTCGGCCGGCTACGACGTCGCCGACCTCGCCGCAGTCGTCCTGAGCGTGCCTGCGCCGTTCCAGCGTGGCGTCGGAACGGCCGTCACGGTACCGGCCGCCGAGGCAGCGGGCCGCGAGAAGCGGGTGACGACCTGGCTCGACGGGGAACTGGCCGCGGAGCTGGCGCTCAGCATCGGCACCGCGGTCCTGGTGGAAAATGACGCCAACCTGGGTGCGCTCGGCGAGCACGCCTTCGGCTCGGGGCGCGGAAAGCCGGATCAGGTCTATATCAAGCTTGGCCGCGCCAGCATCGGCGCCGGCCTGATCATCGGGGCCCGGCTGCACCGCGGTGCCAGCGGCTTCGCCGGGGAACTGGCGCACGTCCAGGTTCGCGACAACGGCCCGGTCTGCGCGTGCGGCGGCCGCGGCTGTCTCATCCGGACGATCAGCACCGAGATGATCGACCTAGCGCAGCCTGCCTACGAGCAGCCGCTCACGTTCGCCACCATGCTCAGCCTCGCCGAGGCTGGCGATATCGGCCTGCAGCGCCTTCTCGGCGACTTCGGTCGCGCCATCGGCCGGCCACTTGCTGATGCCTGCACGCTGCTCAATCCTGATCTGTTCGTGCTGGACGGCTCGATCGGGCCGGCCGGACGCCACATCATCCGCGGCCTGACCGAGGCGATCGAGCGGCACGCCTGCCCGGCGACGTCCTCGGCCGCGCAAGTGGTGGCGGGCAGCCTGGCGGCCCGCGCCGAGATCCTCGGCGCCGTCGTCCTGGTCCAGCACGAACGGGACCGTCTGGCCGCCAGTACGGCCGGCTGAGGCGAACAACGCGCCGCGATCGACGCCCGCGACCGCGCCCAGGCGGTCGCCTACGCCTACCAGCACGGACTCGCCTGATGAGCTGGGGGTCGGCTACGGGCCAACGGTCTCGGGCAGCTTGCCCCTGCCTCCGAGCTTGTAGGCGATGATCAGCGGTTGCTGCCCGCTCGATAGCGCGTTAGCCGCTCCCACGATGACGTAGTCACCGTCGATGGTGACGGGCGCGTTCGTCCCGGCCGACAGCGGCGTTTTCAGCAGGATGGCGCCGGTGGCCGCGTTGAACGCGTACAGGTCACCGTGGTAGGTCGTGGTGAACACGACGTTGTTGGTGACGGTGGCGGCGCCGTAGGGCGAGGATGGAAGCTTGTCGTCCCACTCGATCTTTCCGGTGTCCTGGTTGACGGCGATCATCTCGCCTGTCGACTTGGGGATCGCGGCTTCGAACGCCTTTGAGCTCTCCGCCACGCCTTTCACCGACAGCGGCACGGCCAGGTTGTTGACAGCGGCGAAGATCGTCGACCCGTTGGTCGCCAGCTGGGACTCGACGCCGCCGAACACGCCGGGCTCGAGGTCGAACTTCGCGGGCAGCGGGATGTGCGAGGTGGGAGTGGCGTTTTCGGTGAGCAGCCCGTCGTTGTCGTGTCCGCTGTGCGCGCCGACCGGAAGCTTCCACAGCAACTTGCCGGTCCGCGCGCTGAGCTCGACCAGGATGCCGGCCTTGCCGCCGTCTATGACCACCGGCTGCCCGTGAGCGGTGGTCAGCACCGGCGAGTTCTGCAGGTCCCAGTCGTAGAGGTCGTGCGGGGTGAGCTGGTAATACCACAGCAGTTTGCCCTGCGGGCTCAGCTTGACGACCGAGTCGGCGTACAGGTCCGGGCCTGGCCGGCTGGTCCCCCATGGATAGCCGCGGGGCCACCCGGTCTGCCCGATCGGGCCGGGGTTCGCGATTCCGATGTAGAGGTTGCCCTGGCTGTCGAACGACGGCGGATCCCACAGGCCGCCGCCGGAGTTGATGCCCGGATTCCCCCACAGGTCCTGCACCTCATCCCACGACCATTCCGGCGCGCCGGTCCTGGCGTTCAGCGCCCACAAGGTCGCCTTGGCGCCGCCCAGGTACTGGCCCTTGTTCGGGTTGACGGGCACGGTCGACACGTACACGGCGCCGTCGTGGTAACCAGGGGCCATGTCGATGCCCTCTTTGTCGTTGCCGATCAGGGTCCGGCTCCACAGCTGCCTGCCGGTGGCCGCCGACAGGGCGACCGCGGCGCTGTCCGTCGCCGCGTACACCACCCCGTTGACCACGTTGACGCCGTCAGGACCGCCGTTCACCGAGTTGTAGTCGCGGGTCCACAAGACCTTGCCGGTAGCGAGCCTGATCGCCATCACGTTCGACTCGAGGTCCTGCAGGTACACCACGCCGTTCACCACGACCGGCGTCGTGGCGTAACCATCCGACAACCCAGCGGCGCCGCGCGTACCTGTCGACTGGACCGGCACGCACCAGGCCACTCCCAGCGTCGACACACTCGAGCTGCTGATCGAACTGGCGACATCCCGCGTGTTCTGCAGGTTGCCCCCCGGCAGCGTCCAGGCCGCCGCGACCGCCGGATTGGGCGAGCCGCCCGGCGCACTGCTTGCCGTGCCCGCGGCCGCGTGCTTAGCGAAGCAGCTCGCCACACTCGAGTTGCTGCTGCTTCCGCAGCCGCCGACGGCCAGGCTCGCGGCGACCAGCAAGGTCACGCTGGCAACTGTGGGCCGCTTAGCTAAGTACCTCATCTGCCTCGCCTCTTACGTCGTCGTTCGCCTGGTCCCGGGCCGGGCCGCGGCCTGGCGTGCGCTCCGCGATGCGGCTCTTGCTAAAAATAGATATCAGTATGCTAAGTTCGTGTTATCAAGTCCGTCAAGTAGAGGAGGCGCCAGATGGCTACCCAGACTGCAGCCGCCGCAGGCCCGGAACTGGCTGGCCAGCAGGTGACCGAGCGCGTGGCCCGGTTCTTGCCCGGCCTGCGGATGCTGGTGGCGGGCATCGTCTTGCTGCTGGCCGGGGTGGCGCTTGCCGTGGAGGCCGGTCACCTCAAGCACGGCGCCGCCGCGGCCCTGAGCCTGCTCTGCGTGCTGATCTTTATCGTCGGCTCCCTCGCGCTGCGGGGCCTCACCTCTGTCGTCCCCGGGCAGGCCCGCGTCGTCCAGCTGTTCGGCAGGTACCGCGGCACCATCCGCGACTCGGGCTTGCAGTGGGTGAACCCGTTCACCCGGCGCATCGCGGTGTCCACCAGGATCCGCAACCAGGAATCGGCGCAGGCCAAGGTCAACGACGCCGACGGCAACCCGATCGAGATCGCCGCCGTGGTCGTCTGGCAGGTCGCCGACACCG
>Ga0208219_1000331_pt1 | contig 17237 bp, 14 predicted proteins | sample NGESurshal072012_7_FD_184469 | JGI IMG/M metagenome (GOLD analysis project Ga0208219, IMG submission 184469) | Arctic peat soil microbial communities from Barrow, Alaska - NGEE Surface sample 53-2 shallow-072012 (SPAdes) | ecosystem: Environmental > Terrestrial > Soil > Wetlands > Peat ... | reverse complement strand
CGCTCCCGCAAACCCGCCAGAAACGGCAACCGCCCCGACTCCAGCAACGGCTCCAGCACATTCCACGAACACCCGTCCAAACCGATCACCACAGTGCGGGTCATGCCGCCTCCGATGCTGGGTCTGCCGATCGATGTTCGAGGTGCACGCGGCGCACACCACTTTTCCCTTGCCGTTGGCCCATACGTCGAGAGCTTCCATGCAGCAGGCCTAGCCGCCATCGACGGATGGTCCAGGGACGGTTGGACCAGCGCATAGCCCGCACACGCCCCGTTGTTGAGTAAATGCGGTTGGACGCGGATAGCACCGGACGGCCGGCGGCCGATCGCCGTAGCCGCTCCGCTCTAGCGAGGAGGCGAGCGATCAGCAGGCGAGAGGTAGCGGTGGAGGAGGTGGGCTTCGGGCTCGAGTCGGAGCTGAACGCGCTTGCGCGCAGGGCCGGACAGCGAAGGTCGTCGGCTCCTCACCGGCTCGGCGTCGACCGTTGCCGGCTTCGCGCGCATGCCACCCTCGTCGCCGCCGACGCGCTGGCGGGACTGCTCGCGCTCGCGATCGTCGAGCTCATCTTCATCCGGACATTCCAGCCCGAGGACATCGCGATCTTCGCGCTGGTCGTCCCCGGTCTCGCCGCCTGGGTGCTGTTGACGCGCGTTTACGGGCTCGACGACGGCGACCGTCTCGGATTCGGCCGTACGGCTATCGACGCTCTCCCGGATCTCCTGCTCCTCTCGACGTTCGCCACGTGGGGCGGGCTCGTCATGCTGAACCTGTCCGGGCTCGCGCACCCCCGGCTTCGAAACGCGGAGGCCTTCTGGATCTTCTATCTCGTGCTCCTGATCGCGGCGCGGAGCATCGCGCGGCTGGTGTTGCGACGCAGCTCTTGGCTACGTGAGCCGACGCTCATTGTCGGCGCCGGCGTCGTTGGGCGGCTCATCGGCGCCAAACTCGCGAATCACGTCGCCTGGGGCCTCGACGTCGTCGGCTTCCTCGACGACGACCCGCTTCCGGGCGCCGGCGACGGGCCCGCGCGTCTCGGCGGTACCGACGACCTGGAGCGGGCTGTTCGCGCCAATGACGTCAAGCGGGTGATCCTCGCCTTCAGCCGCACGCCGGCGGAGGAGCAGGTGGACCTCTGCCGCCGATGCTTCGAGCTGGGCGTCCAGGTCGACATCGTTCCGCGTCTCTTCGAGGTCATCGGCACTCACCATCGGCTGCACAGCCTGGATGGATTGCCGCTGCTCGGCCTCCGCTCGCAGCGACTCTCGCGAACCGCGCGGTTCGCGAAGCGCGCGTTGGACCTCGTGGTCGCCACCCTCGGGCTCGTGATGCTGGCGCCGTTCCTCGCGTACTGCGCATGGCGCATCAAGCGCGAGTCACCGGGGCCGGTGTTCTTCCGACAGGAGCGCATGGGCGTGGGCGGCAGGCGCTTCCGGATCTACAAGTTCCGCACGATGCTCGCCGACGCGGACGCGAAGAAGCAGGAGGTCGCCCATCTCAACAAGCACCTCGGCGGCGACCCGCGCATGTTCAAGATCCCGGACGATCCCAGGATCACGCCGTTCGGCCGAACCCTGCGACTCTGGTCGTTCGACGAGATTCCGCAGCTGATCAACGTCATTCGCGGCGAGATGAGCCTCGTCGGTCCGCGGCCGCTGATCCTCGACGAGGACGTGCACGTGCGGGGCCGTCGCCGCCGTCGGCTGAACCTCACGCCCGGCGTCACGGGACTGTGGCAGGTGCTCGGCAGAAGCGAGATCCCGTTCGCCGAGATGGTCACGCTCGACTACCTCTACGTGACGAACTGGTCGCTCTGGGGCGACGTGAAGCTGCTCTGCCGGACCATCCCGGTCGTGTTGCAGCGGCGGGGCGCGTACTGATGACTGCCACTGCGGCGATGCCCAAGGCAGCAGTTGCGGAGAGGGCCGAGGGGCGGGTGGACGTCCTGCTCGTCTGTTCCCCGGGCGGACACCTCCTGCAGCTGCTCGCGCTGCGACGTGCGTGGGACGGTTTTTCGAATGCGTGGGTAAGCCTTGGGCGTGCCGACGCCCGATCTCTGCTGGCCGACGACCGCGCCTATTTCGCGTATGGCCCGACGAACCGGAACATCCCGCACTTTTTCCGCAACCTCTTCATGGCCGTGCGGCTGCTCCGGCGGTTGCGCCCGAGGGTGATTGTCACCACCGGCGCAGGAGTCGCGGTGCCGTTTGCATGGATCGGGCGGATGCTTGGCGCGCGCGTTGTCTACATCGAGAGTCTCTCGCGCGTCGATGACGTCTCGCTCAGCTGTCGCTTGATCAGACCCGTCGCCGACCGGGTCTACGGCCAGTGGCCGGAGTTCGTGCGTGCCTACCCGCACGCCAGATATGCAGGGAGCGTGTTCGGCGCACGATGATCTTCGTCACCGTCGGGACCAACGAGGCACCTTTCGACCGACTGCTCGAGGGCGTCCACGCGCTCAACCTTGACGAGGAGCTCGTCGTCCAGCACGGCCCATCGACGATCCGGCCCCGCGGCGCGGAGTGTCACGAATTCCTCGCATTCGATCAAATCGTCGAATTCATGCGCGCCGCACGCGTTGTCATCTCGCACGCCGGCGTCGGCTCCGTGCTGGTCGCGCTCGCGAACGACAAGCACCCGGTCGTCGTCCCGCGGCTACGCCAGTTCGGCGAGGCCGTCGACGACCACCAGCTCGCCTTCGCGCGCCGGCTGCACCGCGAGGGAGTGCTCACGTGCGCCGAGCGCCGCGAGGCATTCGAGCTCGTCGTGATCTCGGGCCACCAGCCTGTGCCGCCGCGTCGGCGGCCCGGAGACCTCGCCGACGACCTGCACACGTATCTCGTCGACACTGCGCAAGGTACCGCGTTCCAGTGACACCACCCGCACTAACCGTCATCGGGCTCGACGCTGCGACGTTCGACGTGATCGACCCTCTGCTCGAAGCAGGCGAGCTCCCCGCCATCGGCCGGTTGCTCGCGAATGGGGCCTTCGGCCCTCTGCGCTCGACCACGCATCCGCTGACGCCGCTCGCGTGGACGACCATGACCACCGGCGTCAACGCGGGCGTGCACGGCGTGTGGGATTTCACCGAACGGGACGAGTCGGGCCATCACCTGCGGCTCGTCAACGGCAGCTTCCGGCGCGCGCCCGCTCTCTGGGAGCTGCTCTCTGCGCGCGGCCGCACTGTCGGCATCGCAAACGTGCCCTTCACGTGGCCGGCGTCGGAGGTGAACGGCTTCCTTCTCTCAGGCCTCGACGCATCGGCACGCAGCGACGGCGCCGTCTTCCCGAGCGAGCTCGCAGGCGAGCTGGCACGGCGGTTCGGACGGCTCGACCTCGACCATGCGTTCCCACTCGACGGCTCTGGCCGCGTCGACCTCGACATCGTGCGCCGGGCCGCCGAGGCCCGGTGCGCCGCGCTCGCTTGGCTGGTCGAGCGGTTTCAGCCGGAGCTGCTGTTCGCAGTCTTCATGTCCGCGGACCACATCCACCACCTCGCGTGGCCGGAGTGGGAAGAGCGCGGCGCCGAGAGTCGCGTTGCAGACGTGTACCGGATCCTCGACGGCGTTGTCGCAGTGCTCTGCGAGCTTGCAGGCGAAGACGCGAACGTGATGCTCGTCTCCGACCACGGCGGCGGCTCGCTCGCGGGCGTCGTAAACCTGAACGCCTGGCTCGCACGCGAAGGTTTTCTCACATACGCGGACGGTATGGCGGACATTCGGACCGAGGAGGGTCGCCGACGACTCGTCCACCGTCTCTACAAGTTGCAGCGCGCACTTCCTGACGCGATTCGCTCCCGGTTCCGCCGGCGACTCCCGAGGCTCCGCGACTGGGCGCTCCGCCGTCGTGAGTACAGCGTCATCGACTGGCCGCACACGCGCGCTTTCTCCTACGGCACGTTCGGTAACGTCGTAGTCAACGTGCGCGGACGCGAGGAGTTCGGCGTCGTCGAGCCGGACGACTACGAGCGGCTCCGCAGCGAGATCGTCGAGCGGCTACACGAGCTGCGCGGCCCAGAGGGAGACCGGATCGTCGCCGCCGTGCACCGGCGAGAGGATCTGTTCGCGGGTGCCTGCCTCGAGCTGCTGCCGGACCTCGTCGTCGAGTTCGAGAACTACGCGTGGCTCGGCAAGGGCGCGCTTACCTACCGCACCGACGACCTGTGGGACGAGATCGCCGTCGACGGCAGCCCCGAGTCGTACGTCGGCAGCCACCGCCACGACGGCGTGTTCGCGCTCAACGGCCCCGCCACACGGCACGGGCGCGTACATGCGCGGATCGAAGACGTCGCGCCAACGGTCCTCTACTTGCTCGGCGAGCCTGTTCCGCCGGAGTTCGAAGGCCGCGTGCTGACGGAGGCGATCAGCGAGGAGTTGCTCGACCGGCGGCCGCCGGAGTACGCCGACGAGGCCGACTCGGTTGCGCTTGCGGGCCGGACGACTTACACCGGCGAGGCGGTCGACGAGGTCGAGGCGAGGCTGCGCAGCCTCGGCTACGTCGAGTAGTCCAGGAGTCGGAGGGGTCATATGTCGACTGTGAAACGCGTGATGATTATCGGCCTCGATTGCGCCGAGCCGTCCCTCGTCTTCGACCGGTGGCTCGACGAGCTTCCGGCGCTCGCACGCCTCGTCGACTGCGGCGTGTCGGGCCGGCTCGAGTCGGTCATTCCGCCGATCACCGTGCCGGCGTGGTCTTGCATGATGTCGAGCAAGACGCCGGGCGACCTCGGCATCTACGGCTTTCGCAACCGCACCGACCACTCGTACGACGGCCTTTCGATCGCGAACGGATCCGCCGTCCGGGAACCGAGGCTGTGGGATCTCCTGACGCGCGCCGGCAAGCGCTCGATCGTGCTAGGCGTGCCTGGCACGTATCCAGTCCGTCCTTTGAACGGCGTCATGGTCTCGTGCTTCCTGACGCCATCGACCAAGCAGCAGTACACCTTCCCGCCGACGCTGCGGCGCGAGGTGGAGCAGACGGTCGGCGAATATCTCTTCGACTGCCCCGAGTTCCGCACCGCCGACCGCAACGACCTCGTACGCCAGATCTACACGATGACCGAGCGCCGCTTCGACTTGGCCGAGCACCTGCTCGTGGCCAAGCCTTGGGAGTTGTTCGCCATGGTCGAGATGGGTACCGACCGGATGCACCACGCCTTCTGGAAGGACATGGACCCGCAGCACCGGAAGCACGAGCCGGGCGGAGCTTTCGAGTCGACCATCCGCGACTACTACCGCTTTGTCGACGCGCGTGTCGGCCGACTGCTCGAGCACGCGGACGACGAGACGGCGGTCCTCGTCGTCTCCGACCACGGCGCCAAGCGCATGGACGGCGGTGTGCGGATCAACGAGTGGCTGCGCCGCGAGGGGTGGCTGACGACGCTTGCGCAGCCGAGCGTCCGCTCCTCACTCGCCGACGTCGGCGTCGACTGGGGCCGCACGAAAGCCTGGGGCGACGGCGGCTACTACGGCCGCATCTTCCTCAACGTCCGCGGGCGGGAGCCGAACGGTATCGTCGACCCGGCGGACTACGAGCGCGTCCGCGACGAGCTCTCGTGTGCGATCCAGGCGATTCCGGACGAGCAGGGCAGGCCGATCGGCACGCGTGTCTTCAAGCCGAGCGAGATCTATCCACAAGTCAATGGCGTCGCGCCCGACCTCATCGTCCACTTCGGGGATCTCTACTGGCGCTCCGTCGGTACGATCGGCGGCGACGAAGGCATTCACACCTTCGACAACGACACGGGTCCCGACGACGCGAACCATGCGCAGCACGGCCTGTTGATGATGGCCGGCCCCGGGATTGAGCCGGGCCGAAGGGACGACATGCACTTGCTCGACGTCGCGCCGACCGTGCTCGACTTGCTCGGCCTGCCTGTGCCAATAGGGATGCGCGGAGCGAGCCTGTTGCCTCCCCGCCCCGCTGTTGCGGCGAGCGAGATCGTCGCCGCCCACCGCACGGCGGGCCTGTAGCCCGCTATCAGGATGGGTGACACCTGACCATCGGCGAGTGAATCGCCCCGGTGCGAGACGTACGTTTGGCTCCAGACAAGGAGGAGGCGCGTTGTTCCAGTTCAAGAAGACCACAGGCACGGGCCGGCGCCGGGGGTTTGCCGTCCTGGTAGGCGTCTCGGCCGCCGCGTTGGTCGCAGCCCTCGCGGGCGGCGCTCGCGGAAGCAGCTCCATCACTATCACGCTGACTGCAAAGGGCCCACAGCCCAAATTGATCACGTTGAACGTCGGCGACTCCGTCACGTTCTCGAACAGTGACACAGTGAATCACAGCATCGTCACGCAGTCCCCTGCCGGCTATACACCCGGTGGCTTCGTCAGCGACCCGATCCGCCCCGGCCAGAGCTACTCCGTCGGCCTCGGAACAGCCGGAGAGATCACGTACGCTCAAACCGGCTTCGGCCGCTCCTACTCGGGGAAGATCCTCGTAAAGCCCGTGGGGGCGCTGACGCTCACAACGGCGCGGAAGACCATCACATACGGCACAACCGTCACGATCGACGGCCGTTCGCCGATACCGAGCTCCACCGTGACCGTAAGCACTCATTCGAAGGGGACGACGAGCGGCGGCTCGGGCAACGGCGGCTGGCAGACGGTCGCGACCGTCACGGCCGGTTCCGACGGATTGTTTACCACGACGGTGAAGCCGACGTCTTCGACGTCTTACCGGGCGCAGACAACGCCGGGTCAGACCCAGCCGAAGGCGGTCGCGCTCACGTCATCGACCATCACGGTGGCCGTGATGCCGCAGCTCACGCTGCGTGCGTCAAGCCCGCGTGTCGTCCATCAGGGCAAGGTCGTCACGCTCGTCGGCCAGATCGCCCCGGCAGACGGCTCGTCGACCCTCACCCTGATCGGCTACGACGTGTCGCGGCGCTCTTGGTCGACTGTCAGCACGCGGCCCGTCGCAGCCTCGACGGGAAACGCAACCTTCCGCTTCGCGGTCCCGCACGGCGAGACGTCTCTCAGACTGACAGTCTCGAAGTCGGACCACCTGCAACAGGGCCTCCTGAAGACGACCACGAGCCAGTCGCTCGTCGTCCGCGGGACCGGCCCGGTGCCTCCGCCGACCTCCGGCAAGCACCACCGGCGGAAGCAAAGCTGACCCGTCAGTGGCCGCCCGCCCGCCCGAGGCGGGCGGCCAGGTTTTCAGGGCTCAGCGGTCGCGACGCTCCACCTGGTGGTCGGCGAGGCCGTGCTCATAGACCCAGCGCGCCGCTTCCGTGCGGTTCGCAATGTTGAGCTTGCGATACACGTTCGTGAGATGGAACTTGACGGTCTGTTCCGTCACCCACAGCTCGCGCGCGATTGCCTGGTTTGAGAGACCGCGCGCGACGGCCTTGATGATCGTCAGCTCGCGATCGGTCAGGCGGGCGACCCGTGCGATCGCGAGATCGTTCGCCTCGGGGGTTCCGACCACGTGATAGACGGTCCCCTCAACGGCCTGGCGGATCGCGGGCGCGAGATCCGATGGGTTGATCGTCTTCACGATATAGCCGGCCGCCCCGCGCCTGAGCGCAACCTGGATCTTCTCGATCGCATCGACGGCCGACAACGCGATGACGCGTATGTCGGGATGCTGCGAGTGGATCTTCTCGAGCATTTCGAGCCCGTCGAAGCCGGCCATCTGGATATCCAGCAGCACCACGTCCGGCAGCGTGCGGACGACGAGCGGGAGCACGTCCTCCACGCGCGTCGCGGCGCCCACGACCTCGAACCCAGAGGCATCGTCGAGCGCTGCGCGAATGCCCGCGAGCATGAGCGGGTGGTGGTCCACGATGAGCACACGCAACGTTGGGTTACCGCCCGTTTGCGACTCCTTCAACACACTCCGATGCTTCGCCGATCAGACCGTACGCTGTTTCATGACGACCAGAGTTCATCCTGACGGGGGGCTTTTCCCTAGTCGAGGCGCCTGACCTGCCCCTACTGACGCATCCACGTCAGCCGCGACCCCCGTCTGCCCCGATCCGAGAGTTGAGGTTTGGCTCGACGGAGAGACAGCGAGGACGGGTGCATACTCGTCTACCGTACGTCGACGTGCGTCGCCCGGCGAGGGCCTGGGCGGTCGCACTCGTCCATATAGATGAGGTCGTGATGGCTAACCGAGCGGAAACGTGACGCGTGGCGGGCCGACCCCTGGCAGGCATGCTTGCCGCGCCGTCGGCGCACACGAGGCTGCGGGTCGCCCTCGGGGTCACCTTGCTCCTGGTGGCGCCGCTCGCGGTCGGCGCGTGGGTGCTCGACCGAGTGGCCGCGTCGAGCGACCGCGCCCGCGTAGATCAAGCTCTCGTGGAGACTCTCGACGCAGCCCATCGGGCGCTCGCGCGCCAGCTCGCCGCCGCAGCCTCGCGCGCGGCTGCGCTCGCGGCGGACACGCCGGTTCAGTCGGCGCTCCTCCATAACGACACCGCCCGCCTGACGCGGATCGCCGCGACCGACCGCGTATCGATCGTTGTCGACGGGAGACGCGTCGCCGGGCCGACTCCGAGCCCACTTGCGGAGCGCGCAGTCGTCGTCTCCGGCCGAAGGCAGCTCGGGGAGATCATCGCGTCTGTTCCAGTCGACGCCAAGACAATGGCGCAGCTCGAGCACCAGTCGCTCGTCCGCCCGGCGACACGGCTGCTCCTCGTCCGTGACGGCCACATCGTCGGCCGCGATGAGCTCCCTCGTGGCATTCGGCTGCCCGCACCGCCCCGCCCGAAAGTCGTCGACGTTGGCCACGTGTGGTACGTCGCGCTCGCAGTCGGCGCCGGCGTCGGGTCGGCGAAGATCGTCGCGCTCGCGCCCGACAGCCCGCTCACGTCGACGAGCTCGCACCGACGTCTCTGGCTCGTGGTCGCGATCCTCGCCACTCTCACGACGGCGGCACTCGCTGCCTCTTTCGCCGCTCCGGCGCTTCCACGCAATCTCGGCCCGAACGCGCGCGGGGAGCGGCGTAGGGCACGCCACTCGGTGGACGTGATCGGCGAGGTGCTTGCTTCCACGCACGACCGCGACCGGCTCCTCCAAGTGCTGCTCGCCACGACGATGGAGGTCACGGGCGCCGACGGCGTTCGGTTACTCGAGCGGAATCGCGTGGTCACCGCCGAAGGCGATACGCGGGGACCGAGGAGGCTCGAGCTCGAACTCGACCCAGAGGGCGAGACGAGACTCGTCCTGCACGCGCCACCGGGGGGCTTCGAGCCCGGCGGCACGGACCTCGCCCGCTCCATCGTGGCGCAAGGCCGGATCGCTCTCGAGAATGCCCGCCTCCACCGGCTTGCCGAGGAACAGGCCGTGACGGACGACCTTACAGGACTCGCAAACCGCCGGCACTTTCTCTACCGACTGGACCTCGAACTGCAGCGGTCGCAGCGCATGGACGAGCCGCTGGCGATCGTTTTCGCGGACCTCGACCACTTCAAAGACGTCAATGACCGCTTCGGGCACGACGCCGGCGACGAGGTGCTTCGCTTGTTCGCAAACATCCTTCGCGACCATTCGCGCACGATCGACCTCCCGGCACGGCTCGGTGGCGAAGAATTCGCGGTTCTCCTAACGGGTACGGATGCAGAGGGCGCACGCTCGTTCGCCGAGCGAGTGCGGGCGACGACCGCGGCGCTGCGGCCCCCGATTCCAGGCGGTTCGCTGCGAGTGACGGCGAGCTTTGGCATCGCATCGTCGGCGATCGGGCTATCACGACAGGAGCTCATGACTGCAGCCGATGCTGCGCTCTATCATGCCAAAGCGTCGGGGAGGAACACAGTCACCATCGCATGAGACGCCGACGTCCGTCCATCCGCTCGTGAGACGATAATCAGCGATCATGCGTCGAGCTCTTCTCCTTTTCATTCAGGCCGCGGTCGTCGCGGCGTGTTGCGCGCTTTGCGCCTTCCTTTGGGGACGCGTGCTCGGCGAGAAGGTTGCGGTGCCCGGGACATCTGCGGCGCAAGTCCGCACAACCACGGCCCGCGTGCCGCTCGTCCCGTCGTTGTTGCAGCAGCCTCCGCATCGACACAAGGCGCGGACGCTCCCGTTCTCCCCCACCCCTACGTCGCAGTTCGTCTCCGCCGGGTCGACGGCACTCGGGTCCAAGCCGACGAGCCCCAACAGCCCCAACCGGAGCCCGAAACCGACGCACGGTGCGAATCCGAACCCGCCGGCGACGACGCCGACGCCACCAGCCGAGCCCTCCACGCCGCCCCCCTCCAGCACGACGACGCCGACGACGACGGCCGCTACCCAACCGCAGCGAGTTACCGCCAGCGCCAATGGCTCGCCTAGTGGGACTGGGAGCGGTAACAGCACGGGCGGCGAAGGCAAAGGCGGCAACGGCGGAGGCAAAGGCAAGAACGGCAACGGCGGAGACAAAGACAAAAAAGGCAACGGCGGAGACAAAGACGACACCGGCGGCGGCGGCAAGGAAAACGGCCGCGGCGGCCTCTCGGCCGTCCTTTCCCAGGCAGCGCCTTCCTCGGCGGTGACGGGAGATCCGTCGTCGGGAAACGGCCTGCAGGCGAGCTCAGCCTCCGCGGGGGGAAGCGGGGACGCCGGCAATCGCAAAAAGCATGACGACAAGGCGGCGTCGGCGGCGCTGACGGCCTCCGGAACGGGCCTATCGACGACAGATCCTGCGCCGAGCGCCTCCCATGACTCCTCGCAGGGCGGCCGGCAGGACAGCGGGCAGGGCGCCTCCGGGCAAGGAGACGGCGGGCAGAACGGAGACGGCGGGCACGGCGGCGGCCGCGGCCCTCACCACTGACGGCCCCACAGGGCACCCATCCCTTCGTCCAGGCCCATCGGAGGGCGGCAGGAGTCGCTCTGCCGCCGCCCGAAACGAGGACATATGAGCAGGCACGAGTCGGATCTCCCGGCGCCGCCCACGCCCGGTGCGTCCCATCACCGCGAGCCTCGCGTGCAGCGACCGCTCGTCATCGTCTCGGAATATCCGATCCTCATCGCCAGCATCCGCTCCGCCGTCGTCGGCACGGAATTCACGATCGTCGGCGCGGCGATGACGCACCACGAGATGCCGCTTCTGCTCGAGTCACATCCAGACGCCGTACTGCTCCTCGCCACCCACGACCCGGCGGCTCCGCTCAGCCTCGTACGCGAGCGGTTCCCGAACGTCCCCGCGATCGTCTTCGACGACTCGGCGACGCCCGAGACCGCGCGCGTGGCGCTTTCGCAGGGGGCTCGCGGCTTCGTCGCGAGCACGATCGAGCCTTCCGAGTTCGTGCCCGCGCTGCGGCACGTCCTCGATGGCGCCACGTTTCGGGTCGTGGGCGTCAGCCTCGCCAACGTCGGCCTCGAACAGGGCGACCTGACGGACCTGGAGCGCGAGATGCTGGTCGCGGTCGCCGAAGGCCTGTCGAACATGACCATCGCCCAGCGCTTCGACGTCGCCGAGCCGACGGTGAAGCTCCGCCTGACGCGGATCTACCGGAAGCTGGGCGTGAGCAACCGGACCGAGGCGGCGCGATGGCTCTTCGAGCACGCGCGACCGGCGGAACGCCCGACGACCGCTGAAGGCGACTACTAAAGGCTTGATGGGTTTTAGCGGCCCGTCGTAGGTGGCGAGGGCGCGTGCGGGTCGTCCGGTGAGGGTGGTGAGCAGGATTCCGATGGTGAGGGCGAGGATGCGTTGGGCGATGCGGACGGCGAGACGGCTGTAGTCGTCGACGCAGACGTGGAGGTACTCGGCGCCGGTCTCGTAGCGCCCGCGTCGCGTCCGAGCAACCGGTGGCCCGGACGGTCGAAGCGGGCGAGCTTCTTGATGGAGCCTAGTCAGCTAGACGGCGCTGGAGCAGCGCGGAGCGCGGCGAGCGCGCGCTCCGCGTACTCGACCCGGCAGATGAGCAGGTCGGGGAGATCGGGCGACGCCTGATTGTAGACGAGCGGAGAGCCGTCGAGACGGGAGGCGTGCAGACCGGCGGCGCGCGCGACGGCGACGGGTGCCGCGGAGTCCCATTCGTACTGGCCGCCGCCGTGGATGTACAGGTCGGCGGCACCGTCGACGACCGCGATGGTCTTCGCGCCGGCGGACCCGAGAGGATGGAGCGCTCCGCCGAGCTCGTCGCGCACCCACTCGGCCTCGCGAGGCGGTCGGGTCCGGCTGACGACGATGCGCGGACAGCGCGCGTGAGGCCTTGGCCCCGCACGCGGACCGTCCAGGACGACCCGGTCCTGTCCCGGCAGCGCGACCACGCCGATCTTCGGATCGCCGTCGATCGCAAGCGCAACGTGCACCGCCCAGTCCGTCCGGCCCAGCTCCGCGAACTCGCGGGTGCCGTCCAAGGGATCGACGATCCAGACGCGATGCGAGTCGAGCCGCCCCGGCTCGTCGGCCGACTCCTCCGAGAGGATCGGGTCGTCCGGGAACGCATGCCTCAGCTCACGGCAGATGAGCGCGTTCGCGCCCGCGTCGGCCTCGCGGCGGAGCGAGGCGACGTCGACGTCCGGGTCGGCGAGGCGCGCCCGGAGTGCACGCAGGAACCGCCCGGCGGCGACAGCCGCGCGGACCGCGGCAGTTCGTTCGACCTGCAGTTCGCGTCCGGTCGCGCCGCTCATCGACTCGAATAAAGCCTCGTCCACCGTCAGGCCGCGTCCGTCCAACGGCCAGGTCCCCCTGTCCCTGCGAGCGGCGACTCCCGCGCGCGCCGGCCGAAATACCGAGCAGCTCTCACCCGAATGGGGTAACCCATCGGTGGTTACCCCATTCGGGGGAGGCTGCCTCGGCGCTGGCTGCCGATTACGGCTTCGATGGCTACCCGTCGCGCCGGTGTACTGGTCGTGTCCATGCTCGCAGCAGTCATGATGCTTGCGCCTGTCGCAAGGTCGGCACCAGGTGTTGGACTGACCTGGCAGGCCTCGTCGCTCGATTTGCCGCTCGCGTGGCAGGTGACGAGCGGCAGCGCCACCTCGGTCGTAGCCGTGGTCGATTCCGGGGTGCAGGCTGACAATCCTGCGTTGCAGGGTCGTGTGCTCGCGGGCTACGACTTCGTCCACGGCGATACGAACACAACCGACGACAACGGTCATGGCACCGCGGTGGCAGGCATCATCGCCGCGGTCTGTCCCGGCTGCAGCATCCTGCCCGTAAAGGTCCTCGACGCGAACGGCACCGGTGACTGGCCAACCATTTCTGCCGGCATCGACTGGGCTGCCGACCACGGCGCGCAGGTGATCAATCTCTCAGTCGGCGCTCCACGCGCTCTCGATATCGTCGGCGCAGCGGTCGCTTACGCCATCTCGAAAGGCGCGATCGTGGTCGCCGCCGCAGGCAATGACGGCGAAGACGAAAGCTTCTACCCCGCCATGTATCCGGGCGTCATCTCGGTGGCGGGAGTTGACCAGACCGGTGCGCGCAGTACCTGGTCGAACTTCGGAAGCTGGGTGACGGTGGCGGCGCCCGGCTGCGCGACAACGGCGTCGCTGCAGGGTGGGGATACAACCGACTTCTGCGGGACCTCCGCCGCGGCCCCGTTCGTCGCCGGTCTCGCCGGTCTTGCCCGGGCGTTCGAACCGAACCTCGACGGGACCGCTTTCGCGGCCGCACTCCGGGCCTCGGGAGGGTCGTTGCCCGACCCGACCACCGCAGCAGCCGGACTACCCGATGCCAACCGCCTCCTCGTCACGCTCGGAGCGCCGGTCGCGCCACCGACCGAGAGCTCGCCGCCGACCGTTACCTCGACGCCTGCCGTCGGCCGGTGCAGCACGGCATCCGCGGGAAAGTGGGGCGGAACGAGCGCGTACAAGATCACCTGGCAGCGCACGCGGTCGGGCGCGGGATGGACGAACGTCACATCGGGCACGAGGTACACGCCACGCGCTCGCGACGCTGGTTACCGGCTCCGGGTTCTCGTCACCGCGACGAACGTCCGCGGCACCGTGACGGAGGCATCGCAGCCGACCCTGCCGGTCAGGGTCCTGCGCAGAACGTCGAGCCGGACGCCCAAGAATAGATACGCCCAGAAGTAGGTAGTAGGTAGACCTTCAGCCTGAACCGAGAGCTCCGGCACTGGTTGTGGCCGGAGCTCTCGATCTCAGTGTCGTCGCCTACGATCCGACGATGGCGTAGTGGCCCGGAACATCGGAGACGACCGACTTGTCGGACGCCCCGTACGTCTCACCCGCTCCGCCCAGCGTCGAGTCGCTTGCGCTCTGTCCGCTGGCGAGATTGCACGTCAGGTGATAACCGCCGATGTTGGTGCCTCCCGCGACGTTGCCGGGAACGGCGTACGGCGACCAGTACCCCTGCTGCAGGAGCTGCGTCGCCACGGGCATGACCCACACTCCCGGATTGTCCTGGAAGGCCGAATAGCACAGGAACGCATTGTCCGGGGGAGGAGGAGGCGGCGCTCCCGCACCGGCGCCGGCTCCGCCGCCGCCAATCGAGATCGCGCCGCCCGCGATGGGCGTCGTGCTCTCCCATTGCGTGTTCGTGTTCTCGCCCTTGAGGACACCAGCGGTAACGGAGCCGCTCGCACCTGCACAGGAGCCGGTGCCGCCAGTAATGGTACCGCTGCTGCTGGTGAACACGAGGTGCGTGCTCCCAGTGGTGGTTCCCGTCAGGTCGATCGTCAGCGTGTCGCCGCTGCCGTCGTCCAAGGTGACGGTTGCCGCGACCGACGACGTCGACGTCACGCCGACCACGGTCACCGTGCCCGTGCTGAACGGGGTGCCGGTCGAGATCGCGCTGTGGTCGAAGGTCTCGCTCAACGCCACGCCACACGGCCCACCAGCGGCTGCCCCCGTTGCGCCGACCGCGGCAACCACGGCGGCGACGAGAGTCGTGAGGACAAGGATCTTCCGCATACAGTTCTCCAGGGTCGCCTAGTCTGTGCGCCAGCACAAGCCAGCGCCCACGTATCCCCTTCTTCCTACCGCCCGCCCCGAGCCCATTCACTAGCCCTTCCGTGCGTTTCGTCTCGACCTCGACCCAGGCGCGCCACCCGGACGGATATCGCAAATGGGCGCGCGAAGGCGGCTCGGAGCGGTCGAGCGCCTGACACACCGGCGTCTCGGATCTTCTCCCCAGACCTCGCCGGAAGCTGGGGACACCTGTGGACGCCGCGCACAAAAATTGCCGTTTTTGCGGGGATTTTTCGCATCCGCCTGGGGAAAAGTAGTCTGCTCGCCGCCAAACCTGTCTGAATGGTCGTGCCCGTGCCTACGCCGCCATCGCAGCGCGCGGGACTCCCGATCGGCGGAGGCGGGGGTCGCCCTAGACGCCGCAGAGCTCCCGCCTCCGCCGCCCCCGCCCCGGTACCGGCCGTCCGCGTGATCTCGCAACGAACGTCCAGGCAAACTCTGCCGGCACTACCAGGCTCGACGGGCCGCTCGCGTCCGATGCCTCCAATAGAGTCCCGGACGTGCTCAGCGACGACCTAGGCGCTGGCACGAAAGTGCCTTTTCGCTGTCGGGTGGAGACGATCCTCGTCGACTCCGTGCGGCGAACCCAGATCGCATTCCTCCACGGCCCGTTGTTTCTCCCCCGCATCGGGAGCAGCATCGAGCTTGGGCCACCCTTGCGCCTTGCAACGGTGCGGTCGACCCAGATGTCGCTCCCCGCGCGGCGCACTCTCGAGACGGTGGAGCAAGCCGTCGCGGTGTTGGTCGTCGACCTCGACGATCCCGGTCCGCCGAGCACATAGCGGTCGGCTCTGACGGTCGACTATCGCACTACGGCCTTTCAGTGGTTGTAAGACGGTCCGAGGTCTAGACCTCCGGGCAGGGGTTCCTCGGACCAGCCGCGCTAGGTTCCAAGCTTCTATGCGCCCTTCGCGCGGCATACGAGGCGACGGCTCTATCACGTCGTCCGGGCTCGGGCACCGGCGACGAGCAGTCCTGGTCGCGGTCGCAGGCGCGATCGCGATATGCACGGTCGGCGCGGCCGGGGCGGCCGGTGCCACGGCGAAACAGACGAGCTCTGCCGGTTTCGAGGCGCAGTCGTTCGCGGCGACGTCGGCCGACAGCGCGGGCGGCGCGGTGACGGGCCAGAAGCCCGAGTCGAAGCTCTGGTATGCGCAAGGGAGCTGGTGGGCAGCGATGGTTGTTCCGACCTCGGGCGCGCACGACATCTATCAGCTCGTCTCGGGCAACTGGGTCGACACCGGCGTGCAGATCGACTCGGAGTCGACGACGCGCGAGGACGTGCTCTGGGACGGGACGCATCTGTATGTCCTATCTCGGACGCCGACCACGTCAGAGCCGAACCGGTTGCGCCGCTTCTCGTTCGTGCACGGTGCCTATCAGCTCGATTCGGGCTTCCCGGTCAACGTCCCGGGCGGTGGCGCCGAGGCCTCGACGATCGCCGAGGACAGCACCGGGACGCTGTGGCTCACCTACGCATCGAACCCGCCGACTCCCAAGGTCATGGTGGCGCATTCGGTCGGGAACGACCAGACGTGGACGGCCGCATTCGCGTTGCCGATGAGCCCCGCCTCCGGGCTGAAGGGCGACGACATCTCCGCGATCATCTCCTTCACCGACGCGACGGGGCCGGCGATCGGCGTCGCCTGGGACAACGAGAACCTCCAGAGCGACTTCTTCGCCATCCATCGCGACGGCGCGCCCGATACCACCTGGAGCGTCGAGACGTCCCTCAGCGGCACGCTGCAGGCCGATGATCACATGAATCTCAAGACGTACAACGGCTCGGTCTACATCGCAGTCAAGACCGCGACGACTACGAGCACCGATCCCCTGATCAAACTGCTCGTCCGATCGCCGACCGGCACATGGTCGCAATATCCGGTCGCGCCGTACTCCGACCACAACACCCGCCCCGTCGTCATCATCAACACGAGCACGCGGGACTTGTACATCTTCATGTCGAAGGGCGACAACCCCGCCCACGGCATCTACTACAAGGAAACCTCGCTCGACAACATTTCGTTCCCGAGCACTGCGACGCCCTTCATCGTCGGGCCAAACAACGAAACCATCAACAACGGCACCTCGATGAAGCAGAACGTCGACGCGACGACAGGAATCGTCGTGATGGCCTCGGATGACGCGAACTACTGGTGGAATGGAATCGGCGTCGGCGGCGCACCGCCGAACTCGCCGCCGACGGCGAACGACGAGAACGCGAACGTGTCCGAAGGGACGGCCACGCCAATCACCCTGAGCGGCTCCGACGCAGAGACCTGCCAACTCGGGTTCACGATCGTGCAACCCCCGACACACGGCGGCCTCGGCAGCGTGTCGGGACAGCCGTGCACCGCCGGCACGCCGAACACC
>Ga0208219_1000329_pt1 | contig 17313 bp, 14 predicted proteins | sample NGESurshal072012_7_FD_184469 | JGI IMG/M metagenome (GOLD analysis project Ga0208219, IMG submission 184469) | Arctic peat soil microbial communities from Barrow, Alaska - NGEE Surface sample 53-2 shallow-072012 (SPAdes) | ecosystem: Environmental > Terrestrial > Soil > Wetlands > Peat ... | reverse complement strand
CGGGGGCCCCGAGCCCGCGTGTTGGGCATGATGGTGAATCGCAACGATGGCGATGCCCAAGCCGAGGAGTGCTAGCACCGTGTAGATCGGCTGGCTCTGCGCCGGAATATTGCTGCCCGTGTCGATAGGCGCGGAGCATCCGCCGAAGTTCACGCACAGTGTGACAACGATGACTGCGAGCGCGAGCGTTCGGCGCAACGAAGATTTCCTCCGGAATCGGGGAATGTGAGGTCTGGCGTTCTCGTCCGCGACACGCCATTCCCTTCGGTCCGCACGGGGGACAAGCAGTCACGTGGCACAGCAAATGAGGATCGGTTTTTCGTCAATTGTCCGGATCGAACAAATAACGGCTCTCGGCACCTTTGCGCACGTGGCGCAGGCGATCGCGGAAACCGGCGGCCGGATAGGCGCGGTGGACGTCAATCGCGTCGGCAAGAAAACGGTGTTGCGCGATATCAGCATCGACGTGCAGGATGACGACCATCTGCTCGCGGTGGTGGCGGCCTTGCGTGAGGTTGACGGCGTCCGCGTGATCAACGTCAGCGACCGCACTTTTCTCGCGCATCTTGGCGGCAAGATCGAAGTCGTTCCCCGCATGCCGGTCAATAATCGAGAGATATTGTCTCGCGTGTATACGCCGGGCGTCGCGCGCGTGAGCCTCGCCATCGCCGCCGATCCATCGAAGGCCTATGCGCTCACCGTCAAACGGAACATGGTGGCCATCGTGACGGACGGCACTGCGGTGCTCGGACTTGGCGATGTCGGGCCGTATGCGGCGCTGCCCGTGATGGAGGGCAAGGCTATGCTGTTCAAGTCGTTCGCCGGCGTCGACGCGTTTCCGATCTGCCTCGACACGAAAATCGTCGATGAGATCGTCGATACGGTCGTGCGCATCGCGCCGGTCTTCGGCGGCGTGAATCTCGAGGACATCTCGTCGCCGCGCTGCTTTGAGATCGAGCGCCGGCTCGACGAGCTTCTCGACATTCCGGTGATGCACGACGACCAGCACGGCACCGCGATCGTGATACTGGCGGCATTGCTCAATGCGCTCAAGGTGGTCGGCAAGAAGATGTCGCGAACGCGGATCGTGGTCAACGGCATCGGTGCGGCCGGGGGCGCTTGCGCAAAAATTCTCGTCTCAGCCGGCGCGGCCGATGTCATCGGGGTCGATCGCGACGGCGCGCTCGTCGCGGGCCGCTCGTATCCCGACAACGAGATGTGGCAGTGGCTCGCCGATAACGGCAACAAAGACCGGCGCGAAGGACCGCTCTCCGCCGTATTGCCCGGCGCAGACGTGTTCATCGGACTGTCACGCCCGGACGTGCTGACCGTGGCCGATCTGAAGACCATGGCCAAGGACCCGATCGTGTTCGCGATGGCCAACCCGCTGCCCGAGATCTCGCCCGAGATCGCCGAACCGTACGTCGCGGTCATGGCCACCGGGCGTTCCGACTATCCGAACCAAGTCAACAACCTGCTCTCGTTTCCCGGTGTGTTCCGCGGAGCGCTCGACGCACGCGCGCGCCGCATCAACGAGCCGATGAAACTTGCGGCTGCCAATGCGATCGCCGCCGTGATCGGGGCGGATGAACTCTCATCAGAATACATCGTACCGAGCGTGTTCGACACGCGAGTCGTCGAGGCGGTCGCCAAGGCGGTCGCCGCAGCCGCGTTCGAGTCCGGGGTCGCGCGCAAAACGGTGACGCACGACGACGGGATCGAGATTTAGCCCGGAAGCGTCCCAGGAATACGCGGCCGCACGGAACGAACCTCGCTCCTCATGAAGAGCGAACCGAGCGTTCGCGAGACGTTGCCGGAGGGTCTCACCCCCGATCGTCTGCGCGATATGTATTATTTCATGATTTTGACGCGGTTGTGCGACGATCGCGGATTCGCGCTTAACCGGCAAGGCAAGATACCGTTCGCCGCCACCTGCCAAGGCCACGAGGCGATTCAAGTCGCGGCTGCATTCGCGCTGCGGCGCGGCACCGATTGGATCGTCCCATACTATCGAGACACCTGCATGGCGCTGTCGTTCGGCGTGACGCCGCGCGAGCAATTGATGTGCCTCTTCGCGCGCAAGGCCGACGTGTTTTCAAGCGGCCGTCAATTCCCCAATCACTACAGCGTGCCGGATCGCAACATCGCGAGCATTTCGTCCATCATCGCCGCGCACGTGACGCATGCCGTCGGCATGGCGCTTGCCCACAAGATGCGAAAGCAAGATGCCGTCGTGCTGACGTCTTTTGGCGAAGGATCGACGAGCGAAGGCGAGTGGCACGAAGCGCTGAACTTCGCCGGCATTCATAAACTGCCCATCGTCTTCTTGTGCGAGAACAACGAGTACGCGATCTCGGTGCCGCAATCCATGCAGATGGCGGTGAAGAACGTCGCCGATCGCGCGGTTGCCTATGGGCTGCCGGGCGTGATCTGCGACGGCACCGATCCGATCGCGTCGTATGTCACCGTGCGCGAAGCGGTCGATCGCGCGCGTGCGGGTGGCGGCGCAACCCTTGTCGAGGCGAAATGCTACCGGGCGATGTCGCATACCACCGACGACAATCAGCTCACATACAGAACGCCCGACGAAATCGAAGCGGTCAAGAAGCGCGATCCGGTTCCGCGCTTCGAGGCGTGGCTCGCAGACCGCGGCTACATCAACGAAAGTGCCGCCGCCGACCTCAAGACGCGTGCGCTTGCGGAGGTCAATGAAGCAACGGACTGGGCGGAGATGCAGCCTTCGCCCACTCCGGAAGATCTGTACACGCACGTCTATGCCGAAGGCCCACTTTCCTAACGGACACCTAAAATGTAGGAGGGCAAGCAACGCTTGCCCATTACGTAACGAACACGACGAGGATCTAGATGGCCGTCAAGAACTTACTGGAAGCAGTGCGCGAAACTTTGCACGACGCGCTCGCGCGAGACGATCGCGTATTCATCCTCGGCGAGGATGTCGGGGCGCGCGGCAACGTCTTCCTCATCACCAAGGATTTCCTCGAAGAATTCGGACGCGACCGCATCCTCGATACGCCGCTTGCAGAAGCGTCCATCATCGGCGTCGCTATCGGCGCCGCGATGGCCGGCTTGCGGCCCATCGCAGAGATCCAATTCGCGGACTTCATCTATCCCGCGTACAGCCAGATCGTAGGCGAAGCGGCGAAAATACGCTACCGCAGCGCGGGCGGCAACACATGCCCGCTCGTCATCCGCACGCCATACGGCGGCGGAGTCGGCGGCGCGCTTTCGCACTCGGTGAGCATCGAGGCGTTGTTCTATCACGTGCCGGGCTTGAAAGTCCTCGCGCCATCCACGCCTTCCGATGCGAAAGGCTTGCTCAACGCCGCGATCGACGACGAAGATCCTGTGCTTTTCCTCGAACACAAGAAGACGTACAGGTCGATCAAGGGCGAAGTCCCCGACGGAAAGCACACCGTGCCCATCGGCAAGGCGGACATCGCCCGTCCGGGCCGCGACTTGTCGGTGATCACCTACGGGCTCATGCGGCACTTCGCGGTGCAGGCTGCGGAAGAATTGATCAAAGACGGCATCGACGTCGAAGTTCTCGATCTGCGATCGATCCGCCCGATGGACCGCGACGCGATTCTCACCACCGCCACCAAGACGCGCAAAGTGCTCATCGTTCACGAAGACAACAAATTTGGCGGCGTCGGCGCCGAAATATCAGCCATCATCGCCGAGGAAGCGCTATTCGAACTCGATGCGCCCGTCCGCCGTTTGTGCGGGCCCGACGTGCCGGCGATGGGCTATTCGAAAGTCTACGAAGAAGCGTTCATGCCGAGCCCCGAGCGCATCGCTGCGGCGATGCGAGATCTCGCGGCGTTCTAGAGGGTCGCATCATTGGCAAAAGTCACCATGCCGCAGCTCGGCGAGACCGTCACCGAGGGCACCGTCGGACGCTGGCTCAAGAAGACAGGCGAAGCGATCGCCAAATACGAGCCGCTGCTCGAAGTCGAGACCGACAAGGTCGCGTCGGAGATCCCGTCGCCGTTCGCCGGCATCGTCGGCGAGATTCTCGTGCAAGAGGGCGACACCGTGCCGGTCGGAGCAACGGTGTGCGAGATCGTGGAAGCGGGGTCAAGCGCTCCGGCGGCTTCGTCCAGCACCGCGAAACCTTCGTCTGAAAGCCCCGTCGCAGCCGCCGCGCCCAGCGCGGGCGCGGCAGGCAAAGAACGTTCGAATGCGGCGCCTGCGCAAGCAAACGGCGTTCGTTATTCCCCGGCGGTGCGTAAGCTCGCGCGCGAGCATCAGTTGGACCTTGGCGGCCTAGCGGGAACGGGTCGCGCCGGGCGCATCACCGCTCGCGATGTCGTGAAGGCCGTTGAAAGCGGCGTGGCCACAAAGTTTTCGCCGGCGGCACAAGTGGCGCAGGCTAGCGGCGCCTCCGCTGCGCCGAGCCAAGCCCGGCCGGCACCAGCGCCATCTCCGGCGCACGCACCAGTGCTCGCACACGCCGGCGACGACGACACCATCATCCGCCTCTCGACGATGCGCAAGACCATCGCCGAGCGCATGACGCAAGCCGCCACCACCATTCCGCACGCGTGGTGCATGATGGAGGCCGACGTCACCGAGCTTTCGCGCTGGCGCGACCGCGAGAAGGCAGCATTCAAAGCGCGCGAAGGCGTCAACCTCACCTACCTGCCGATCGTCGTGCAAGCCGTGTGCCGTGCGCTGAAAGAAAATCCGCTGGTCAACAGCGCGTGGGGCGGCGATCACGTCATCCAACGCAAGCACATCAACGTCGGCATCGCGATCGACGTCGAAGAGGGATTGGTCGTTCCGGTCGTGCGCGACGCCGATAGATTGAGTCTGGCCGGTCTTGCACAATCGATATCCGAGCTGGTCGACAAGGCACGGCGGCGGCGGCTCACCATGCCCGACCTCACCGACGGCACCATCACGGTCGACAACACCGGCGCGCTCGGCAACGTCGCATCGGTGCCCATCATTAATCCGCCGCAAGCCGCGATCATCACGATGGAAGCGGTCGTCAAGCGGCCTTGGGTTGTGAACGATGCAATCGCGATCCGCTCTATCATGAATCTTTGTCTGTGCCTGGATCACCGCGTGCTCGACGGCGCGGTGGCCTCGCGCTTCCTCGGTTCCGTCAAGAAGACGCTCGAGAGCTACCCGCAGTAAGCGACGAGCGCTAGACATTCTCGTATTTTGCTTGGGCTTCGGTTTGGTTCCGATCATCTCAGAAGTCGCGGTTGGGAAAATACTCCCGGTGTCTCCCGAGCTTGGTTGGGCGATTGGAGTGGCCACGATCATACTCTGGCTACTGGGCGGCGTCCATTTTCTCATCCGGCCGGACGATCCGGGTGCCACCAATCGCATAGTTGCGTCGGTGATCGTGTTCGCAGCTTCGTTCGTTGGTTTCACCTGGTATGTTGAGCTACCACCAAGGTGCATCAGCGAGCTGCCGCTAGAGCATTCGCGCAGAATGGAAACGACCACAGCCCAGGCTAGCGCTTCGGATCTCCCGACTATTTATCACGCGAGCGCGCGTACGTCGGAGCGCAAAGCGAGCAATGCCGCGGCGATCACCACCAACGCGCCGCTCACGGCAAACGTCAACGGCAATGACGTGAGGCTCGCGGTCCATCCGAGAAGGCCCGATCCGAGCGGCATAAAGCCAAGGACCGTCATTGTATAGATCGAGATGACGCGTCCGCGCATTTCGCCGGGCGTGTAGGTCTGGACCAGGGTATTCGACATCCCCATGAACACCATGATCGACCCGCCGAGCACGATGAGCGCCGTCGACGCCGCCCAGACCGATGACGTGCCGGAGAACCAGACGAGAGCGGCGCCGGAAAATGCCGCGCTGCCGATCATCAGCACGCCCCGGCCGCGCGTGATGCCGATAAGCGCCGTGACGAGCGATCCCATGAGCGCGCCTCCTCCGGCCGCGCCCATCACGATGCCGAGCGCCTGCGGACCGCCGCCGAGAACCACCTTGATGAATGCCGGCAGCAATTGCAAGTACGGCCGCGCGACAAGTCCCATCAACGACAGCATGCCGAAGATCGCCAGCAGCCGCGGCTCCCTCCCGACGTATGCAAATCCATCCACAGCGTCGCCCAACAGGCTCTTCTTTCGTGCGGGGTTTACGGGCGGTTGGGGCGTCATCATCACGAGAGCGATCAAGACGGCGACATACGATGCGGCATTGATGAAAAAGCACGGCGCGATGCCGACTGCCGCGACCACTAAGCCGCCGAGCGCCGGTCCTACGAGGGCCGGGCCGTTGAATGCAGCGGAATTGAGTCCTATCGCGCTCATGAGATCGCGTGCGCCGACGAGCTGCGGCAGCATCGCTTGCCGGGTCGGTGCGTCAAATGCATTCGCGCCGGCCGAAATCGCCGCCATGATCATGACGTGCCAGATCTTCACGACGTGAACTTCGACGAGAATACCTAATACGAGCGCGGACATGCCCATCAAGATCTGCGTCAACGTGAGTATCCGGCGCCGGTCGTGGCGGTCGGCTATCGCGCCGGCAAATCCCGAAAGCGCGAGAACCGGCGCGGCGCGCACCAATCCGACCATTCCCAGGTAGAACGATCCTTCGGCTGCGCTGTTCGACAACTGCACGACGAGCCAGCCTTGTGCCAGCATCTGCATCCACGAACCCGCGTTGGAAACGAGCAGGCCGAACCAAAGCAGCCGGAATTGTCGGTAGCTGAAGGCGCCAAAGCGCGCGGGGTCGTGCGGCGGCTCTTCATGAACGACGTCGCGAAGGAGACGGGTTTCGGGCACGACGAGGCTTTACTCAACAGAAACAGCCGAGCCTTTCGGCCCGGCCGTTATCTGATTGGCCGATGGCACTGTCGCCGCGTCATTGAGTGGTGGGTACCGGACCCTCTACTCGCTTAACGTTGGCTTCTCTGGGACGCGATCCCCAGGTCCATCATCCGGCGGGAGCCGGATCCCCAACGGCAGGGGTGCCTTTCCCGAGTCGTTCCGCTCTCTGCGATTGCAATCGCAGCATCCGTTGTGTGCTTCCTGTCTCGGCACCGCGCGGTCGGTGTAAGTGCAGTATACGCAACAGGCTATAGCCACGCAAGCCGAATGTTCGTTCGTTTTTCAAATAAATTGTGGATAACTTCATTTTAGTGAACAGCTAAGTACACTGATTGCATGTCGCAGTTGCTCGTCCGAGATCACGAGCGGTGGTGAGAGTGCGATCACGTCGCTGAGCGGACCGCTCGTAAGCACGAGGACACCGTTGCGAAGCGCCTCGACCGCAGCCTTCATCGCGATCTCGCCGTTGCAGCATTGGATGCCCCACATCATGCCGCGCCCACGCACTCCCTTGACGTTGTCAGGCGCTTCGCGTTGGGCGTCACGGAGCAGCTCCTCGATGAGCGGACCAAACGATTCGGCGCGTTCTACCAGTTTCCGGTCGCGAATCTCGGTGATCGAGGCGATCGCCGCAGCGCAACCAGTGGGGCTGCCGAGAAAAGTGCTCGTATGGATGGCTTCGCCGGTCGAGGTCGGCCAGCCGTCCATGACCTCGGCGCGGCCGATGCAGGCCGATATCGGAAATCCCGATGCCATGCCTTTCCCCACACATAATAGGTCTGCCGCGATCCCGGCATGTTCGCACGCGAACCAACGCCCCGTCCTGCCGAACCCCGAGTAGACCTCATCCAGTATGAGCAGCGGTCCGTCCGCCCGGCACAAATCGCGAACTGCACGCAGCCACGCGATCGGAGCCGGGCGATCTCCGCCGCGTCCTTGTATTGGTTCGACCATAATCGCGCCGATGGCCGGCGACGTTCGATCGCCGAGAACGCGCTCGATCGCCGCGAGATTCTCAAGCCAAGTCGTTTCATCCGGATACGGTAAGCGCCGCGAAAAGCCGCCCAGTTGCCCGGCGAACGGCGCGCGGAAATGGTCGCGATCGGTGACCTCGAGCGCTCCGTAGGACAGTCCGTGATAGGCGCCCTCAAAGCAGATCACGCCGGGCTTGCCCGTCGCCATCACGGCTGTTTTGAGCGCAGCTTCCACCGCATCGGCGCCGGTGACCCCGAAATAAACGCGCTTTTCAAACGACCCGGGAGCGAGCGCGCACAATTCGCGCGCGAGGATGACCTTCTCTTCCGTGGGATAGACATCGCCCATCCCGTGCAGCAGACGGGCGGCCTGTTTGGCAATCGCAGCGATCACGCGCGGATTGCTGTGGCCGACCGCCGCGACGGCGAACGCGCCGCAAAGGTCGATGTAGATATTCCCATCCACATCCTGCAGATTTGCGCCGGCGCCGCTTTTCAAGAATATGGGCGAGTCCTGCCCGACATACGTGACGTTGCGGCTCTCCACTCGCCGCAATTCGGCGGCCAGGCGGCGGCTCTCCGGCCCCGGCGGTCTCACGACAATCTCCGGCAGACTAGTACCGTTCATGCGTGCCTCAAGTCGAGCATCACTTCAGTTGACATCTCCCTCGCGGCGAACGAAATCGTAGACGGATGGTAGCCCTGCGGCATCATGCATCCGGCCTAGGTCGACGAGATCTGGCTCGTTGAGATCGTCGTAGCCACGCAAGGCTCGGAGGATATCGATATCGATTTCATCGCCTTCTTTTGATGAGCAACCGATCTGTTCAAACCTTTTTGTGAGCACGGGCGGCAGCCCCAGTTCAAGAGGCATGATCACAACGATGCGGCCAAATCCATGCGTGCGGGGCGGCCCCTGCGGCTCAACAACGATGATGTAATCCGGACAACCACCGTTATCCGGACCTGTGTGAATCGGCGACAGGCCGTGGCTATTGGCCGGCAGCGCGGTGACGTACGATCGGCGCAAGACGTCGTTCGCGGCTGCGGCTTCGTCCTTGGACGGTTTCATTCGCGGCAGCCATCCGCTTGCGCGCCGCAGCGCACCGTCGAGCGCTTGAGCGAAACGCAACGCCCGCGACGCGTCGCCGACGACGTAGATGGTCTGCGGCGACATGCACCCGGCTTGATCGAACATCGATACGTCGATGGCCGCGCTCTCGGCGGCCCAGGCGAGATCCGCCACTTCGGTCACAAGTCCCAGGCTATGGCGCGTGCCATAGCCCTTGAAGAATTTCGTCGCCGGCACGCGGCCGCGGATGGACTCGATTGTTTCATCGCTTCCGAACGCGATCACCCCATCTACTTCTGCGATGGCAGCGCCCTCCGCGGCTATATCTCCGCCCGGCCAATAACGCGATTCGATGGCGCCGGCGAGCGGAAATCCGATCTCGTTCCACTGGCGCGCGATGATGTCGGCGACCGCTCGCTCCGAACTTGCAGCCTTCAAAATCGCACTAGCGCCCGTGACCGCGACGGCAAAAGCGGCACATAGCGCCGGGCCGATGACATTGCCCGGCAAGATCACGAGCGTGCGACGAGCGACTTGGTTGTATGGCTCGAACCACTGGCCTACGCGAGCAGTCGGAGTTTCGTCGGCCCGATCGCTGAACACGTGGTCGAAGGCACGCTCGATGACCGGCGCCGACCAGAGACCGCCCGCCAGCCGTTCGCGCGCCTCCCGGCGCACCCACGAGTCAGGGTCGCGCCATTCGCGCACGAATCTTTCGGTGGCTGCGGCGCGAATCTCGCCGGCGGGAGAGAGCGTTGTCATGACGAGAGTCCGCGAAGACTTTCATCCGCCGCGATGCTGCAGCCTTTGGGCGGCGCGCCGGGATGGCGGCCGAGGATCTCGATGCCGCCATCGCGTTCGCGTGCGAGATCGCCCGTGAGGACCGCAGCGACTGAACCGCGATTGCTCAAGTCGAAGATCTGAAGGAGCCCGGTCTCGCCGGATGTCAGGGGCAAAGCCGTGACCGGATCGACGATGAGGGTGCGCGTCCAATGCGGTCCGATCTTGACGTGGCGTCGCGGATCCCGGCCCGCGCAGATATCGGCAAGATTCGCGTCGTACCACTGGCTGCCCAATTCACACATGCCGTATTCAGAGACACACATATCCGGCGGCACGCCGAGCAGCTCGTCGAAAGACGCATACAATTCGTCGCGCGTGATCTCTCGCGACTTACTTTTGAAGCCGCCGGTCTCCACCACGCGGCTACCCGGCGGGAGCGACCAGCGCGTGCGAGTTGCCTGAAATTGTTCCGCGAGATGGACGAAAGAGAAAGCTGTGCCGAAGACCACGCACGGATGCTCGGTCGAGAGCGCAGCGCGCAGTCCGACGAAGTCCAATGCGCCCGCTCGGACGAAAAAGCCGCCGCCGGCTGCGCCGAAACGCAGATCGATCGCGGAAAGCATATATGAGAGCGACGAAGTAGGCGCATCGGGAAATGCCGGCGCGAGGAACACGTGCGGCAAAACGAGGACGTCGGGCATCACGAGCGTGCGATACTGCGAGGCGAGCGCCGCGTCGTAGAGCTCTGCCGCATCGAGGTCGTGGCGCGATGCGCGCGCTCCGCTGGCCGTGGTTCCGCTTGAGACATATGAGAGCGCGGCGCGGTCCGGCGGGAAACAGGCTAGGCGCGCGTCCCCAAACGACCCTGCGGCTATGGCGGGGACGTCGCGCCACGACGAAGCACGCGACGGATCGGTCCCCAAACGTTCGCAGAATCTCCTGTATGGAGCATTGCGCTCGAACTGGTACGCGTAAACATCGACCGCAAGGCGATCGAAAGCGGAATCGTCGGCCTGGGCATCCATATGCGCTAGGATCCGCGCGTCGAGATCCCGCCCCGCGTCGTCGCGGTTGTCGCGGATGGTTGTCGTCTTCATCGTAGCCGGCATAGACTTGCACGGGGGCCGTGGCGCACCTTTCGCGAAGGCGCGGCGTCATGCACCACCTTCGACCCGGCATGCGATCGTCGCACAACTACCTCGCCGATGCCGAGCGGCTTGCCGATCGCTACGGCAATCCTGGCGTTCGCGTTCTTGCGACGCCGCATCTCGTCAGTCTTCTCGAGACCGAATGTCTTTCATGCGTCAGCGGCGCACTCGACCCGGGCCAATCCACGGTAGGCACTCGTGTCGATGTTCGGCACATCGCCGCGACGCCGGAGGGTATGGCATTCACCATGACTGCCGAGCTGAAGGAAGTGGACCGCCGCCGGCTGGTTTTCAACGTTGAAGCGCGCGACGAAACCGAAATCGTCATGTCGGGAACGCACGAGCGGTTCATCGTGGAGACGGAGCCATTCCTCGCCAAAGCGGCTGCAAAACGCTCGCGCGCAGTCCAATGATCGTCGAGCATTTTCCGGTCGGCATGCTGCAGTGCAATTGCGTCATCCTCGGAGACGAGAAGACCAAGCGCGCCATCGTCGTCGATCCCGGCGACGATGTCGGCCGCATCGAAGCCGCACTCGCCAAACACGGCCTAATCGTCTCGGCGATCGTCGCGACGCATGCACACATCGATCACGTGGGAGGCTTGGCAGACTTAAAGCGAATCACGGGCGCGAAGACCATGCTGCACGAGGCGGATCTCGAACTATATCGCGAGCTTGCGGTTCAGGCCCAATGGCTTGGCGTGGCGACGCCGCCGGTCACGTCCATCGATGATTTTCTCACGGACGGTGGCAGGGTCGAATTCGGCGGTTCGGGTGTTGACGTGCTGCACACGCCCGGCCATTCACCGGGAAGCGTGACGTTCGTCGGTCCTGGGTCCACTCCGCTCATCTTAACCGGCGATACGCTCTTCGCGGGGAGCATCGGCCGGACCGATCTGTGGGGCGGATCGTACGAGACCATCATCGCCTCGATTCGTTCGCAGCTTCTCACGATGCCCGATGAATGCGCGGTGATCTGCGGTCATGGACCGATGACGACGATCGGTCGCGAGCGCGTGGAGAATCCGTTTCTGACGAAAGGCCTGGATTGAAAGCTGCGGCTCGATGTCAGAGCGGAGCTTGAGGAGGGGTGAACGTCGGGGCGGCCGCGCCGCGAGGCCGCTTGCGGCTATAGCGACCGCCTTCGGATTGCAAATGGATGATGCGATTCGCGTCCATCGTCTGCCCGCCGCAAGCACCGCACGTCTCGTCGCTTACGTCGAGGGGGCACGCACATCGCGTGCAAAAGTAGAATATTTTCGTCATAAGGATCCTCGCACTCACTCGCTCTTCAATAGGACAACCTGTAGACGCGAGCGTTACATGTACGCTGAACAGTAAGGACGATAGTGATGGCAGAACGCATCGGCAACGCGGTACCCGCTCCCCTACGATTCGAACTCGGCCAAGCGCCGGCACGAGGAGAGACGGCGCGAGCAGTGCTGCTCGTCACAGTCTGCGCGGACGGATCACCGCGCGTGGCCGTCCTCTCGCCTGCGGAGATCAAAGCGGTCGGCGACAAGATACTTCATATAGAAGTGCGCGCAGGATCGACGACGGCGGCCAACCTCGAACGCGACTCAAAGGCTTTGGTGTGGTGCGTGCTCGACGCGGCGGCGTATTCGGTGTCCGGAACTTGCTCGACATCGACGGAGTCTCGCGGCGCTGACGGCAGTGTTGCGTTCGAACCCTCAGTGCAGGACGTCTACCGCGACTTCGAACCCGAATCGCCGATGATCGCGCCGCCTACGTACCGGGCTGGCGAGCCCTAAAAAATTTTGTAGGAGGCGACCTTTATGGTCGCCTCTTTTTGGGCAAGCGGAGCCGACCATAAAGGTCGGCCCCTACAAACAACAGGCAAGCGAGGCTAGGCGTCTAGCTCGTTCCACTTAGCCACATATTCGATGACGGCCAGGCAGTAGGTGCCATGGCTCCATGTGAGCGGGGAGACCGAGAGCGGGGCGCCGGTATACGGATGCGCCTGTTCGGCGAGCACGCCGCTGGGCAACGCGCACGTCAGCGGCCACTTGAGCAATTCGCGTGCGCGCGCTAGCTCGGCCCGAGTCTTGGCGACGGCGATGTCGTACTGCGCAAGCCACAGCGTGCAGATGAACCACGGATTGCCCGGCACTTCGTTCGTGTCGTCGGTCACGCGCTGGTACCAGTCATGTTCGTAGCGGGCGCATCCGCCGATGTGCGTCTTCACCCACAGCCGTTCGCGAACCGCTTCAATCGTCGCCGCGACCTGCGGGTCGTCCGGCGCGAACATCCCGAAATACCACAAGCCCATCATGCTGCTCTCGATCGTCTCGTCGCGTACGATCGTGCCGTCATCATCGACGTTGATCATGCGCGAAAAGCGGTTGTTCTCCGGCGACCAGAGATGCGCGAGCGCGGCGGCTTTGATCTCGGCAGCGGCGGTCTCGGAAGTCAGGGCAAGCGGTTCATCGCCGAATAGCCGAGCCAAACGGGCTGCTGCGTGAAGCCCGGCCCAGACGGTCGACGTGGTGAACGCCGTGATGCCATGGCGTTCTTCCCACAGATCCCACGATGCTCTCGGCAGACCGGTGTGCGGCTCGCGGTACGTCGCGATGAAATGCGCCGGATTCACGATAAGCCGGCGGTAGATGGATCGGAGGAAATCGACGTCGCGAAATTGCTTGAAGTGTTCCCACAGCGCGCACAAGACGAGCGCGGTCTCGTCTTCCTGGATGGGGAGCTGCGGCCGCTCGAGCGTGTCGAGCCAAGGATGCCAGGACGACGCAAGCGATCCACCCGGATTGTATTTGTGCAGCAGGTAGCCTTCGGGCGGCATGGCTTGGGCGCAGAACTCAAAAAAACGCGCCGCCGGCACACTGTACCCGGCACGGATAAGCGCGGTCGCCACGAGCGCTCCGTCGCGCGGCCAGACGTAGGAATACGTGTCGCGCGATTGACGCAGGATATCGGAGTCGTTCGCCGCTACGATCGCGCCTCGTTCGTCGACTTGCGTCTGGATGATCAACAGGCTGCGTTTATAGAGATCGACCAGGTCCGTCGATAGGTCGGCGAAGTCGGGCTGTTCCTTGTTGACCCACAAGCGCCAATAGTCTTCAGTCCGCGCCAAGAACCACGAAGGACCGCGCTGGCGAATGAGGTCGTCGAGCGCGGAGACGTCCTGCCACGTCTTGCCGAGCGCAAGCCAATGATGGAACACGGCGTGGCCACCGGGTTCGATATCCGGCGCGTGGAGCGCGATCGTGCCGTCGACCGAGCCCTGCGCGATCGCGTTGCGCCCGAGCACGCCGTCCTCAGCATCGCGCCACGTGCCTTCGGCGCCGTTCACTTCTTTGACGCCGGTCGCCCAGGAGTCGATTCCCGGCACAACGCCGAGCCCTTCGCCGACCTGACCGCTCATGAGAAAGTAGCGCCTACGTTTGTACGCGACGAGAGCGCGGACGTCCGGACGATAGGCGAACGTGTCGCCGATGCCGTTGCCTTCAATATGAAGATCGTAGTGGAAGAACAGCCTTGCGGGGCGTGGGCGGTCGGCGAGATTGTGGACGGTGATTCGCCTGACCATGATATCGCGGTCCCGGTCGACCGCATCGCGGCATTCTACCCGGACTTGAAGCTGGTCGTGTTCGAGCGTCACATCGGTGGCGATCGTCTCGTGCGCATAGCCGATCGATCTTCGCCAGGCGTCATCGGAAAACCACGCGAAGTCGCCATCGATCCAAAGACCGGTGCGGCAAACGTCTCCCGGACTGTGATTTTCGGCGCCTACGTACGGGAAGTAGATGTCGCGGAGCTGGTAACGGTTGTCAAACGTGACGAGCATACGCCCGTTGCCGATGGGGATGTCGCGAGGCATGGACTAAAGCTTTAGCGGCGCGTGCGCGCCGCTCCCGCCTCGGACGTTATGCCGCAGCCGGGGTGAATGCAGCGATTGCAGAGCCGACGGAGGGGTGAACTTTGAACACGCGCGTCAGCGCGGTCTTTTCGAGCATCTGCAACACCGTGCCGCCGGTCGCGACCAGGCGAATGCTGCCGCCGATCTCTCGAACCGCCCGCAATGCGCAGACGAGCGAACCTAGTCCGGCCGAGTCGATCATCGAGACGTTCGTGAGATCGATGACCGCGAGAGCGCGGCCGTCTGAGATCATGCGAGTGAAGTCCGACTTGATCGCCGCCGCGGCGCGAGTATCGAGCGCGGCGTCGACCCGGATGACCTCAACGTCATCACGTTCGACGTAGCGGGCCGCCGCCTTGGCGCGGACGAGCGCCGAAAAATACTTGTCACGCTTATGCATTTATCACTACCATGCACATACGACAGAATCCACGCTACGACGTTACTGAATTTGCGTATACGGGACAAGCTGTGACCTAGCGCATCTTACGGCGCGGGAGGCCGACTTGCCGATACCTATTAATAAGGCGCGTCACGCGCCAGCCTCTGCGCCTGTCCGAAAGTCGAAGTTGGAACTTCTGCCGCCGTCTCAACAATCGCACGATCAGAGCGAGATCTCCGATCTGTTTGCGATTGGCGGCGCATTTGCCGAACTGCGCGGCTCGGACGCGCTCGGCAAAGCGCACGAGATACTCGCACGTCATGGAGTGCGCCGCTTTGCGGTAGCCACCGTGGACGGCGAAGCACAATCGCCGGTTCGCTACCGCTACAACCGCGATCTCGGCCGCTCCGAACCCGAAGCTCTGGATCCCGGCACGCTGGCGGCAGCGCTCGCGGCGAACGAGCCGGCGGTGTTAGCGTCAGTTTCATCGCTTCGCCGGGTCGCAAGTCAGGCTCCGCCCGTTCTGCTCCATACGATGGTCTGCCCGATTCATGCCGCCGGCGCGCGAGTGGGTTTTTGCGTGGCCCAAGGCGAGAGGCGTTTCGAACCTGAGGATCTTGCGCTGCTGGAATCCGCCGCCGTGCTCGCGGGTCATCAGTCGCTATTGGCGGATGAAAGCGGCCGGTTGGAGGAGCGCGCCCGTGCGCTACGCTTGTTGCTCGAAACGGCGCGGGTCTTGTCCAGCGAGTTCGACATAGCCACGCTCTTTCGGAAATTTCACGGCCAGATCGCCCGCGTCATGGACGCGACCACCTTCCTAGGGGCGCTGCTCAGCGAAGACGGGAGCCGCCTAGAACTGCGATACGCGGCCGAACTCGATCAATCGACGACGGAGGTGATCGTCATCCCGCCCACGTCGCTGTCGAGCTTCGTCGTTCGAACCGGCAAGGCGGTCATCAACCGGCAACCTGAAGATTGGGATCAATACCCGACCATCGACATCCTCGAGGGCCCAACGCCAGGTTCCGCGCTCTTCGTACCGATAAAACTCGGCGAGCGTGTCCTCGGAGTGTTCAGCGTGCAAAGCCATCGCGCCGAAGCGTACGATCAATCGCATTGCGACCTTCTGACGGCCGTCTCCGAACAGGCGGCAGTCGCGGTCGACAACGCGCGCAATCTGTACGCGAGCACGCAGCGAGCCGCCGACCTCAATCTGTTGGTCGAAGTGGCGAACGCGGTGTCGTCGGAGCTCGATCTGCAACGCGTCTTCGCGCAGATCCACGGCCAAGTCAAGCGCGTGATCGACGCGCCGCTCTTCTTCGCCGCTCTAGAGACGAGCGAGCGCGATTCGGTCCGGCTTGAATATCTCGTCGAAGGCGAAAAGGTTTTCGAACCTCAGTTGTTCTCCACCGAGGGCACGATCGTGGGGATGGTGTTCGAGTCGGGTAAGGGCGTGCTCGTGCAAGACAAGGCCGAGCGCGACCGCCTGACGCGACAATCCATCGGTCAGGGACCCGTCACTGTGCAATCGATCGTTGCCGCGCCGATGGCGATCGGCGGGCGCACGATCGGGGTTCTGTCGGTGCAGTCGTACGAAAAAAACGCCTACAGCGAGCGGCATTTGAAGCTGCTCTCCGCGATCGCGGAGCAATCCGCCGGCGCCGTCCAGAACGCGCGTCTGTACGAGAAGGCGCGCGAGTTGGCCGATCACGATCCGCTCACAGGATTGCTGCACCACCGCGCCATCCAAGAGCGAGTGGCCATCGAATTGAAGCGCGCCCAGCGCGAGCAGACGCCCGTCGCGCTCGTGATGCTCGATGTCGACAATTTCAAAAGCTTCAACGATACGTACGGCCATCCGGTGGGCGACCGAGTGCTGCGCCAGGTGGCGGAATCATTGCGGCGAGTGGCGCGTGAAAGCGATACTGTCGGCCGATACGGCGGCGACGAATTCTGCGCGATATTGCCCGGAGCCGATCGGGTCGCGGCAAGCGCTTTCGTGCATCGTTTGAGTCAGGACATCGCGCGCGAGCCGTTCCACATCGAAGGCCGCAAATCGGTGCCGATCGCGATGTCGGCCGGCTTCGCGATATTTCCCGAGGACGGCGACCGCCGGGAAGCGCTATCTCCTCGTCGTCTCCGGCCGCGTCGAGCCGGCAGAGCCGCTGGCGATCGGTTTCTCCGAAGGGCTCGGGAGCATCGCCGGGGTGGACGTCCGCGACTCCGCGGGGC
>Ga0208219_1000328_pt1 | contig 17321 bp, 13 predicted proteins | sample NGESurshal072012_7_FD_184469 | JGI IMG/M metagenome (GOLD analysis project Ga0208219, IMG submission 184469) | Arctic peat soil microbial communities from Barrow, Alaska - NGEE Surface sample 53-2 shallow-072012 (SPAdes) | ecosystem: Environmental > Terrestrial > Soil > Wetlands > Peat ... | reverse complement strand
CCGAAAGCGTCCGAGACCGGTGACACCGACCGCAAAGGTCAGACGATGTCGAAAGCCGGATCGTCGTTGCTGCGCACCACGCTCGTGCGTGCTGCGGACACCGCGCGCAAACAAGACCCGCAACTCGCACGGATCTACTACGTGCAAATGGTTGAACGCGGCAAGAACCACCTCGGCGCACTGTGCATCGTGGCCGCCAACCTCGCCGAACGCGCCTGGCGGGTCATGAACCGCGCAACGCCCTACGTCATCTGCGACACCGACGGCCGGCCCGTCACCGGGCTCCTCGACGTCTCCGTGCCCTGGCAGGTACTCGCCGGGATCAGCCCCGGACCTGGCCACCTGGGCCGGATCGGCCCCATCACCGCCTCGCAAGCCCGCCACCTCGCCCGCACCGCAGCCCGCGACCCCGGCACCGAATGGCGGATCATTATCACCACCACTGACGGGCACGCCCTCGCGGTCACCCGCATCCCCCGCCCCCGCGGCCACCCGCCCCGACCAGGCACCAGGCAAGAACCCGGCACCGCGGCAAGACCCGGCACCCGGACAAGGCCGGACGCCGGGACAGGGCCGGACGCCGGGACCAGGCCTGGCGCCTCGATCGGGCTCGTCGGCCGGGTCACCCTGACCATCCCCGAGGACATCCTGGCCCACCCGCCGCCGTGGCCAGGGCCAGGAGCAGGCCCGGACTCGCCCAGCGGGATCTTGTCCCGGGCACTGCAGGCCGCTGCCACTGCCGCGGCCCGCGCCCGGGCTGCCATGGCCGCTGATGCCGCCGCGGGCGGCTGCGCGCATACGGTGGCCAGTGCTGCCTACCGGCCCCCGCCGCGGCTCAAGGAATACATCGCCGCCCGGGACCTGACCTGCCGGTTCCCCCGGTGCCGTCAGCCCGCCTGGCGCGGCGACCTCGACCACACCATCCCCTTCGACGACGGGGGGCTGACCTGCCGCTGCAATCTCGGTCCGCCGCGCAAGTCATAACCACACACTTACCGTCCTCGTCTCCTGACCAGGCAACCAGCAGGTCAGGAGTCCGGATGGCCCCCCGAGCCGGGATAGCCGAGCCGGGATGCACCTACCGGGGCGATCCCGGCGCTGGGCTAGGTCGCCGCCAGCCGGGTGAGCGCGCCGGTGATGGCGCCGGTGAGCTTGTCGCCGCCGTGGCCTTCGTCGTCGATGATCTCCAGCTCGCTCGTGAGCCAGTTCCGGGACAGCTGCCAGGCGGTTTCGAGGGGGCTGCTGACGTCGTAGCGACCGTGGATGAGGACGCCGGGGATGCCATTGAGTGTGGCCGCGTTGCGCAGGAGCTGATCGTCCTCCAGGAAAGCGGCGTGCCGCCAGTAGTGCGTGACCAGACGCGCGAACCGCAGCCGGAACTCCGGGTCCTGGTAACGCTCGCTGGGCGTATAGCCGGGCGCGAGCGAGATGTGCGCATCTTCCCAGGCGCACCACTCCCGCGCGGCGTCCTCGCGCACAGCAGGGTCCGCGTCGAAGACCAGGGTGGCATAGGCGTCGGCCAGCGGCAGATGCCGCAGCGTCTCGGGGACGGCCGAGGCGAACCTGTCCCACTCGCGGGGAAAGATGCGCCCGACGTCACGAGTCAGCCATTCAACCTCGCGACGGGAGTCGGTGCCCACGGCAGCCAGAACCAGAGCGGTGACGTGCTGCTGGCAGGCCTGGGCGTAGGCCAGCCCGAGGGTGCTGCCCCAGGAGATGCCCAGGACTGTCCAGCTGCCGATCCCGTGCAGCTGGCGCAGCTGCTCGATGTCAGCGATCAGATGGGAGGTCGTATTCGTGCTCAGATCAGTACCGGGATCGCTGGCCAGCGGACGGCTACGTCCCGACCCGCGCTGGTCGAACAGTATGACCCGGTAGGCGTCCGGATCGAAGTACCGCCGCGCGCCCGGTGAGGAGCCTGAGCCAGGACCGCCGTGCAGGTAGACCGCCGGCTTGCCATCCGGATTCCCGCAGGTCTCCCAGTACACCCGGTGCCCGTCACCCACATCCAGCATCCCGCTGTCATATGGCTCAACCGCCGGGAACACGAGTGTCATCTTCCAGACCTCTGCCTGAAACCAGATCCGACCGGGAACCTTACCGCTGACAACGCCGAAGGGAGCGCAGGGCGGCCTGACCATCAGGCCGATCGACTGAGCCAGGCGGGGTAATGGCATCCATAAGTGCTGCTACGAGGGCTGGCGGAGCCCCTGGGCAACCTAGAGCACGGGCTCCCTAACGTCTTCCGAGGCTTTCCGGTTCTGCCTGAGGCCGCCGCAGGCCCGCTGACCGCCAGCTGCAGTCGTCCCGGTAGACCAGCCGAGGCTCTGCGCAAATGACGCCTGCGCGAGCGCGACGTTCGCCGAGCAGGTCCCGGGCCTGGCAAGCCGTTACGCGCGCCGTAGCACCGGGCTGACCCGGACGCTGCAGACGACCGCGAGCTATTCCTGGCCGAACCGCATATTGCGGCGCTGTCGGTGTCGGCCGGTCAAAGCCGCAGCCCGCTGACCGTGCCGATCTGGTACCAGTACTCACCCGGCGGGGAGGCGTGGGTGCTGACCTCGGCTAGCTGGCGGAAGGCTCGCCTCATCGAGGCGGCTGGGCGTTTCACTCTGATGGTCGACCGGCTCGCACCGACTGTCCGTCTCTGTAGACTGGCCAGTCACGCGCTGAGTCGGGAAGCCGGCTTGCTCTCACTGTTGCCGAAGCGGCCATGTCGTGAATCTGGGTACCGGCGGTGAGCAATCGCGTGACTGACTGTCAGCCCTCGGCCGCCGTCGGCCGAGGGCGCACCACGGTGATATCCGTCGCGGCGAAGTCGTTGCCAGTGCATAGCACAGGATGCCCGGTCCTCTCAGCAAGCGCGTAAGTGAAGCAGTCGCCGAAATTGAGCCCCGCCGGATGGCGCCCCTTGCCATATCGCCGCCAGCCGCTCATCGCACGGGCAGCCAGGTCCGCATCGACGGGCATGATGTCGATCCTCGCGTCACGAAGGAACCTGTCGACAACATCCTGCCCGGCGGGCCACAGCCGAGCCTCGATGACGATGCCCAGTTCGACGCGAATGGCGGCTGGCATCAGCCGGGCGAGGGCATTCTCTAGGTGTACCGCAAGCTCCTCGCGTCCCGGCTCGCCGAGGATGATCGCCACGGCCGCTGACGTGTCGACGACCAGGCTCCGCCGCGCCGGCTCCGTCAACGCGGCAGGCCAGCCTCGTCGTAACCGATGATTTCCTCTGGCGTCCTGTCGTCGGCGACCCGCAGACCCGCTACGTCGGCCGCCAGGCGATTCAGCCGCGTACTCATGCTGGCCGCGTGCCTGGCATGCTCACGGTCGAGGCGCTCCCTGAGCGCAGTCTCGACAGCCTCGGTCAACGTCTCACCCGTCTCGGCCACCAGCTCCCTGGCAAGCCGGTCTGCCTCGCCGCTCTTGATACTCAACGCCATGGAAGAAGTATAGACTTCCTAGTTGACTTCTACCAGCGGATTAAGGTTCACCAACTCATCGGCGAACTACTTCATCGGCGCATCAGCCAACTCACCCACAGACGCTTCCTCAGACCTCGGTAAGCGCCCGGTGCGGGTGGCGGCATAGCGCGCTCTGTCGTGCCCACCATGTCCTGAAACAGCTAGCCCGCTGGACAATCACCCAGCCGCAGCCCGGCGTCTTCCAGTGGACCACCCCGGTCGGATGCGTCTACATCACCGGTCCCGACAGGCAGCTCAGCTGATCAAAGGGCCGGGGCCAGAACCGCTAGCCACCGGCCAGGCGCTGGACTGGCCGGGCGACCCGGCGGTCCCGGCTCCTGGTCCCCTTCGCGAGCCGCGCGGACGCCAGTCGCTGCGGGCCGTCCAGCAGCCACAGGCTGACCTCGTCCTGCTCGTGGCTGGCCGCCAGGTAGGGATCGCAGCCGGGCAGGATAGGCCGGTGATACTCCAGCTCGGCATCGTCGGGCAGCCAGTCGAGCCCGGCCAGCACGTCCTCGACGGCGGCCCAGTGGATGGCGTTGTTGACATGGCCGGCGGTATCGAAGTCGCTGGCCCGCAAGGGCCAGACCCCGCCCGCGGGCGACAGGGGCGGGCGGGGATGCGAGAGCCGCACGGAGACGCTGCGCCCCTGGGCGGCTCCGTCATAGAGGCGGTGGAACTCCGGTCCCAGCGAGGCGGGGCGGCCGTCGGCGTGGGCCATGGCGGCCCATACGGCGGTGGCCTGCATGAGATCCCCGTCCGGCCCGGCGACGGTCGTGGTGCGCTCCGCCCACCGCGGGCCGGTAGCCGAGCAGAAGGTGTGCAGCCAGACCTGGCTCCCGAACCGCGGAAACTCGCGGACATTCACAGCGATCTTGCGAACCAGCCAGTCGTAGGGCTCGTTCCAGCCGGCGTCAGCCAGGTCGTCCTCGGCCACTTGCTGCAGGTACCGGGCCAGCGAGTCGAACCGCAGGCGCCCGGCCGGAGTCACATCCGTGCTCCGGACCCGGCGCCTGGTGGTATAGACGCGGCCAGCCGGCGGCCGGGACATGAAGACTCGCATCGGGCTCCGCTGGTTAGTTCGGCCTGTTCATCGCGCCGCCCACGGTTGGGGCCGCTAACGGTTCGTCCCTATTGTCTCGCATGTGGCATCGGGCCTTCGATCAGGAGCGGTTCTACTATCGCAGGCCCGCGATCCGGGGCCGGCGGCCGACGGCCTGTCGCCGAAGGGGACCGGTCCATTAGTCTGCGGCCAGCACCTACCGCCTGGGCGATGCCAGAGGGATGACGATGACGCAAGCGGGCTTCTCGCCGGAAGACGAACTGGACCTGTCGACGCCGGAGGGGCGCCGGGCGGTGCACGAGCGGATAGCGGCTCCCGCCTATGACCGTGACCAGATACGGGTCGGCATCGTTCATTTCGGCGTGGGCGGATTTCACCGGGCGCACCAGGCGATGTACCTGGACCGGCTGCTGAGCAAGGGAGAGGCGCCGGACTGGGGGATCTGCGGCGTCGACGTCATGCCGGCCGACCGGCCCAAGAAGCAGGCGTTCACGGACCAGGACGGCCTCTACACCCTGGTGCTCAAGGACCCGGACGGCAGCACGCAACCGCGCGTTATCGGCTCCATCGTCCGGTACCTGTTCGCGCCGGATGAGCCCGGAGAGGTGCTGGATGTGCTGGCCGACCCGCGGACGAAGATCGTCTCGCTGACCATTACCGAGGGCGGCTACAACTTCAATCAGGCCACCGGCGAGTTCGACGCCGAGAACCCCGCGATCGTGGCGGACCTCCGGCCCGGCGCGGGGCCGGGCACGGTCTTTGGCTTCGTGGCGGAAGGGCTGCGCCGCCGCCGGGACGCCGGCACGCCGCCGTTCACGGTGATGTCGTGCGACAACATCCCGGGCAACGGGGACGTCGCGCGCGCGATGTTCGCGGCCTTCGCCGATCTCAAGGACCCGGAGCTGGGCGCGTGGCTCCGCGCGGAGGTGACGTTTCCCAACTCGATGGTCGACCGGATCACGCCGGTCACCACCGCCCGCGACATCGAACTACTCCGCGATAACTATGGCGTCCGCGACGCGCTGCCCGTCGTCTGCGAGCCGTTCACCCAGTGGGTACTCCAGGACACCTTCCCGACGGGACGACCGCCCTGGGAGCAGTGCGGCGTGCAGCTAGTAGCCGACGTCACGCCCTACGAGCTGATGAAGCTGCGCCTGCTGAACGCCAGCCACCAGGCGCTCGCCTACGCCGGGTACCTGGCCGGGTACCGGTACGCGCACGAGGCGGCGGCGGACCCGGTCTTCATCGAGTTTCTGCTGGGCTACATGCAGCTGGAGGCGCGGCCGACATTGCCCGAGGTGCCGGGCGTGGACCTCGACGAGTACATCGACACGCTGCTGCAGCGATTCGCCAACCCGGCGATCCGCGACACGCTCGCCCGCCTGGCCGCCTGGAGCTCGGACCGCATCCCGAAGTGGCTGGTGCCGGTGATCCGCGCCAACCTGGCCAGCGGCGGGCAGGTCACCCGGTCGGCCGCGGTGGTGGCCAGCTGGGCCCGGTACGACGAGGGCGTGGACGAGTCCGGCGAGCCGATCGAGGTAGTGGACGGGCTGCGGGATGAGCTGATGGCGAGCGCCGCGGATCAGAGCGCCGACCCGCTGGCGTTCGTGCGGGACGAGCGGCTGTTCGGGGACATCGCCGGGCAGCCGGTGTTCGCCGACGCCTATCTCCGGGCCCTGGAGTCGTTCCACGCGGCCGGCGCCCGCCGCACCTACGAGCTGATCAACGAGACCCTGCGCCCGGATTCGCCCGGGTAGACTCGCGGCCATGTCACCGCAGATCGCTACCAACACCCGCGTCGATCTTGCCGATCTGCTGGAGTTCGTCCGCCCGCGGCATCACGCGCTGCTGCTCACCCCGCGCACCGACGGCTCGCCGCAGGCGTCGCCGGTGACGTGCGGGGTCGACGAGGCCGGGCGCATTGTCATCTCGACCTACCCGGAGCGGGTGAAGACCGCCAACGCGCGGCGCGCCCGGACGGCCACGGTCGTGGTGCTCTCCGATGACTTCGGCGGCCCGTGGGTGCAGGTGGACGGCGAGGCGGAGGTGCTGGACATGCCGGAGTCCCTGGAGCCGCTGGTGGAGTACTTCCGCAGCATCTCCGGCGAGCACCCGGACTGGGACGAGTACCGCGAGGCGATGCGCCGGCAGGGCAAGTCGCTGATCCGGGTCACGCCGCGGCGCTGGGGTCCGGTGGCCACCGGCGGGTTCCCGGCCCGGCTGGTCCCCGCGGACGACTAGGCGTTCTGGCCGCGCTGCCGGGTTACCTGCGGTCTCCGCTCACGGAGCAACTGGCCAGCCGCGATTTCGTCGCCCAGTCACTCGGGGTTCGCGCCGTCGGCGCCGCCCGCGGCGCGGCGCCGCCGGGCGGCGGCATGGTTACGGCTGGTAGGAACCCGGCACCCAGGCGCGGGTGCTGACGGAGATCGCGTTCCAGGCGTTGATGGTCACGATGAGGCTCACCAGCGCCGCGACCTCGTCCGCGGAGAACTCCGCGGCCACGGCCTCGTAGGCGCCGGCCGGCACGTGGTCGGCCGCCAGCAGCGTCACCGACTCGGTGAACGCGAGCGCCGCGCGCTCGCGGGGCGTGAAATACGGCGCCTCGGCCCAGGCGGCCAGCGCGTAGATGCGCTGCTCGGTCTCCCCGATCGCCCGGGCATCCTTGGTGTGCATGTCGATGCAGTAGGCGCAGCCGTTGAGCTGGGAGGCCCGGATGCGCACTAGCTCGCGCAGCCGCGGGTCGAAGCCGACGCGATCGAGTTCCTTGGTGGCCGCGGCGTCAAGATGGCTCATCGCCCGCGAGAAGGCGACCGCGTGGGAGTCGAAGTCGAGGCGGACGGGGATCTGGACCGTGGTCTCGGTAACTGTCATACCAGTGAGCCTAGGACGCAAGCGGCCCAATGATAAGGTCCAAACTCATGGTAGAAACATGGGCCACTTCGGGAACTGACCTCCATCTGGAGATCGACGTTTCCGGTACCCGGGTCCGTCGCGGCCTCGAGGACGCCCTCCGCGGCGCGATCCAGGCGGGCCGGCTGCACCCCGGCACGCGCCTGCCCTCGTCCCGGTCGCTGGCCGCCGACCTCGGCATCGCGCGTAATACCGTCGCCGACGCCTACGGTCAGCTGGCCGCCGAGGGCTGGCTCATCGCGGAGCACGGCTCCGGCACGCGGGTCGCCGAGCGCATGATCGCCGAGCAGCGGGCCGCGCCGGCTGACCACGGCGGCGGCGGAGCGCCCCGTTATAGCCTGCTCGCGGGGTCACCAGACCTGTCGGCCTTTCCCCGCAGCGCCTGGCTGGCCGCCGCCCGGCGGGCCCTGGCCGGGGCGCCGGCCGAGGCCCTCGGCTATACGGACCCGCGCGGCCGCCCGGAGTTGCGCCAGGCCCTGGCCGGCTACCTGGCGCGGGTCCGCGGGGTGCGCGCCGCCGCTGACCGGATCGTCGTCTGCTCGGGATTCACCCAGGCCCTGGCGCTGCTGACCCGGGTCCTGGCCGACCGGGGCGCGACGACGCTGGCGACCGAGGCCTACGGCCATCGCCATCACCGGGAGGTCGCGGCGGCGCAGGGGCTGGGGGCCGCGCCGGTGCCGGTGGACTCGGGCGGCGCCGTGATCGCCGGGCTGGCCGGCGCGGACGCCGCGCTGCTCACCCCGGCCCACCAGTTCCCGCTGGGCGTGCCGCTCGCTGCCGCCCGCCGGACCGAGGCGGTGGCGTGGGCCGCCGCGACGGGAGCGACGATCATCGAGGACGACTACGACGGGGAGTTCCGTTACGACCGGCAGGCGATCGGCGCCATGCAGGCGCTGGAGCCCGAGAGCGTCGTCTATGCGGGAACCGCGAGCAAGACGCTGGCGCCGGGGCTGCGGCTCGCGTGGCTCGTGCTCCCGGCCCACCTCGTCGAGGAGGTCACCGCGGCGAAGGTGCTGGCCGACCGGCAGACCAGCAGCCTGGATCAGCTCACGTTCGCCGAGCTGATCGGCTCCGGGGCCTACGACCGGCACGTGCGAAGCAGCCGGATGACCTACCGCCGGCGCCGCGAGCGGCTGGCGGCGGAGCTGCGCGGCCGCGCGGCCGGGGTGCGGATGATCGGCGTCGCGGCCGGCCTGCATGCGGTGGTCGAGCTGCCGGCCGGACGGACGGAGGACGAGGTCGTCGGCCGGGCGGCTGAGCGGGGCCTGGCGCTCAGCGGGCTCAGTGAGTTCGCCACGGCCGGCGCGCGGCACGCGCCGGCTCTGGTGGTGGGGTTCGCGGCGCCACCCGCGCACGCGTTCACGACGGCGGTGGCCCGCCTGTGCGCGGTCCTGGCCGATCCCGGCCCGGCCTGACTGGCCGCCTGCGCGGCGGGCCAGCGCCGGGCGGGCCGGTAGAGTTCCCCCGTCCGGTGCGAACCGTCGGCTGGCGAGCACCGTTTGTCTGATGCAGACGATCACTAAGCCAGGAGGTAGCGATGCCGGCAAAGGGAAGCGCGGAGTGGAAGGGCGACGTGCCCACAGGTTCAGGCACGTTCACCGCGGGCGACACCATCAGCGGCGAGTACTCCTTCAAGTCCCGGTTCGAGGACGGACCCGGGGCCAACCCCGAGCAGCTGATCGCGGCGGCCCACGCGTCCTGCTTCTCGATGGCCCTGTCCAACATCCTCGCCCAGGCCGGCAGCCCGCCCGACTCGGTGCACACCGACGCCACGGTCACCCTGCGGATCGTCGACGGAGCCCCGACCATCACCAGCGTCGCGCTGACCACCGTCGGGCGCGTGCCGGGGATCGACGCGGCCGCGTTCCAGGAGGCGGCCGATGCCGCCAAGGTCGGCTGCCCCGTCAGCAAGGCCCTGGCGGGCGTCCCCGAGATCACCCTGGCCGCCTCCCTGGCCAGCTGAGCGCGGCCATTTCCTGATTGGTTCGCATCGCGCTGCTCAGGACCAGCGCGATGCGAACCGCTATCGGTTTCCGGCCGCCGGCGCGCATCCGTGAGATGGCGGGTTGTCCGACTTATGCTCGGTCGTCATGGCGCAGACGCGGCGAGAGCCAGCACCGGTGCGGAGTATGCGGGGCATGGAGTACGGGACGGACGTGCTCGCGGCGCAGCGGCAGCCTCCCCGCCCTGAGCTGCCGCAGATAGCGGCGCAGCGCGGGCTGGTGGTCGAGGACGCGGCGGGCGAGTTCTGCGGGGCCGTGGTCGTGTGCGAGAAGGACGCGGTCACGCTGGAGGACCGGCACGGCAAGTGGCGGGTATTCCCGCTCGACCCGGGCATCTTCCTGCTGGACGGCAAGCCGGTCCGGCTGGTCCGGCCGAGCCAGCCCGCCGCGCCGGCCGGCCGTGCCGCCGGGCGGACCGCCTCCGGATCGATCGCCGCGCCGCAGAGCCGGGCCAAGGTGGCGCGGGCGAGCCGGATCTACGTCGAGGGCCGGCACGATGCCGAGCTCGTGGAGAAGATCTGGGGCGACGACCTGCGCGAGGTCGGCGTCGTCGTGGAGTACCTGGGCGGCATCGACGACCTGCCCGCCATCGTCGCCGACTTCTCCCCCGGGCCCGTGCGCCGGCTGGGCGTCCTGGTCGATCACCTGGTGGACGGCTCGAAGGAGACCAAGATCGCCGCGCGGGTGGCGTCGCCGCACGTCCTGATCGTGGGGCACCCGTATATCGACGTCTGGGCGGCGGTGAAGCCGTCCGTGGTGGGCATCAGGGCCTGGCCGCAGGTCCCCCGCGGCCAGCCCTGGAAGGAGGGCGTGCTGCACGCCATCGGCTGGCCGGAGAATACCGGCGCAGCGTGGCAGCGCATCCTGGGCTCCGTGAAGTCGTTCGCCGACCTGGAGCCGGCGTTCCTCGGCCGGGTCGAGGAGCTGATCGACTTCGTCACCGAGCCCGGCAGCGCCTAGCCTCTGGGCCGCTGTTTCGTAAGATCTTCGGCCGCGGATTCCCGAGCGGGTCATTCGCCGCACATGGTACGAATGGGCTGACCGAACGACCGAGAAGGCAGGCCCGGCGGGCGCCTGCCGTTCGCCCACCCGCGGCAGTCCCGCGGGTCCTGGAGGAATCATGGTCTCCCGCCGAACGTTCCTGAGCGCATCCCTGGCCGCCTCGATAGGAGCACTGGCCGCCCCGCTGCTGGGCAGCCTGACCGGGCCATCCGCCCTCGCCGCCCGCGTCCTCGTCCCCGACCAGGTCACCGGATCGACCCTCGCCGTGAGCCTGCAGAACAACACGGGATCCGACCCGGTCTACGCCTACGTGACCGGCCTGGCTCTCGACAACGGCAACGCGCTGATGCTCCTGCAGGCCGACGGGCAGACGCCCTACTATCCCGCCTCGCCGTCATCGACCGGCAGCCCTCTGGCGGTCAACTGCTCGATCCCCCTCAACCCGTCCGGCGGCGCGCCGAAGACCATCACGATCCCGCACCTGGCCGGGGCCCGGATCTGGTTCTCCATCGGGACTCCGCTGGTGTTCCTGCTCAACCCCGGCCCCGGCCTGGTCGAGCCCTCCGTCACCAACCCCGGCGACCCCAACATCACCACGCAGTGGGACTTCGCCGAGTTCACCTATAACGACGCGCAGATGTTCGCCAACATCAGCATGGTCGACTTCGTCTGCATCCCGATCGAGCTGGGCCTGACCGACACCTCGGGCAACCAGCAGACCGTGGCCGGGCTGCCGGCCGGCGGCCTGGACACGATCTGCGCCGGGCTGACCGCCCAGGCCGCGAGCGACGGGCAGGGCTGGAACGAGCTGATCGTCACCAGCGGCGGGCAGAACCTGCGGGCGCTCAGCCCGACCAACGGCATCGTCGGCAACCCGTCGCTGCTGTCGGGCTACTTCGACGGTTACGTCGGGCAGGTCTGGCAGAAGTACGGGTCCGCGACGCTCAGCATCGACACCCAGGCCTCGTTCGGCACCGTCACCGGCCAGGTGTCCGGCGGCCTGCTGACCTTCGCCGGCGTCGGGTCGTTCGCCCAGCCGGCCGCCGCGGACATCTTCAGCTGCGCCAGCGGCCCGTTTAACCCGGCCGGGATGAGCACCGAGATGCTGGCCATCCTGCCGCGCCTGGCGGCCGCGTTCGACCGCACCACCCTGCTCATCGATTCCGACCAGCCGGACGGCGAGAACCCGGCCGACTACTACGCCAATCCGGTCACCAACCACTACGCGCGGCTCGTGCACGCCGCCACCCTCGATGGCCGCGGCTACGCCTTCCCGTATGACGACGTGGCCCCCACCGGTGGCGCCGACCAGTCGGGCGCGGTCTCCGCCGGCAGCCCGGCCCTCATGAGCGTCACGCTCGGCACGGTGCACTAAGGCCGCGCCGGCGGACTCGCCGCCGCCTGCCGCCGGCAGTATCCGCAGCTAGCAGGACCGCCCGGGTTATGATCATTTCTTGACATAACCTCACTCACCGGACGGCCCGCGTCATGCTTGCAGTGCTCCGGCGGCAGTGCATCCTGGACGAACTCCAGCGCAATGGCTCCGCACTCATCTCGGGACTGGCCGAGCAGCTGTCTGTCTCGGAGATGACGATCCGCCGCGACCTGGCCGGCCTCGAGAGCGAAGGGCTGCTGGAGCGGGTGCACGGCGGAGCGGTGCTGGCCCAGCGCGGCGTCGAGGAACCGGGCTTCGACAAGAAGGTGCTCTGCCAGCAGCCGGAGAAGGCGGCGATCGCGGCCCTGGCGGCGACGATGGTCAAGCCCGGATCGGCCATCGGCCTGTCGGCGGGCACTACGACGTGGATCCTGGCCCGGCAGCTCGCCCAGGTCCGGGGCGTCACGGTGCTGACCAACTCGATGAAGGTGTGGAACGAGCTGCAGCGTGGCGAGGACGGCCGGTCGCACGTGATCCTGACCGGCGGCGACCTCCGGACGCCCTCGGACGCGCTGGTCGGCCCGACGGCGGACGCCACGATCCGCTCCATGTACGTCGATGTGCTGTTCCTCGGGGTGCACGGCATGGACCCGGTGGCAGGCCTCACGACCCCGAACATCTCCGAGGCGGAGACGAACCGGACCTTCATCGGCCACGCCCGCCGGCTCGTCGTGCTCGCCGACCACACGAAATGGCGGACGGTCGGCCTGCACATCCTCGGCCCGCTCTCGGCCGCCGACACGATCATCACCGACGAGGGCATCGCCGGGGAGGGCCGCGAGCTGCTGTCGGGCCAGGTCGACGACCTGCGCGTGGCGAACGTCGAGCCCCCGGCCTCATAGCGCCCCCGCGGGCTGGCGTTACACCAGGGCGGACACGTCGCTGTCGGACAGGGCCCGGCTCCAGACCCGGACCTGGTCGATGCTGCCGGCGAACCAGTCGGTCGGCCCGTTGAACAAGCCGCGGCCGACCGCGAACGCGCCCGTGGCGTTCCAGGCCGAGCTGAACGACGCCGTGCCCGCGCGCCGGCCGTCCACGTAGAGGCGCAGCGCACCCGCGCCGCTGTCATGGACGCCGACCAGGTGCTGCCAGTACCCGGCGCGCGGGGGCAGCGGCGCCAGCGCCCGGGTCGTGGCCGCCGACGTCGCGTCCGACGACAGCATGGAGAAGGCCCAGGCGTCGTCGGCGGCGGAATACTGCAGGAAGAAGCCGCTGACCGCCGTCCCGTCCTGGCTGACGGCGGTGTGCCAGCCGACGATATCGCCGAGCAGCACCCAGGCCGACACCGAGAAACTCGCGCTGGTGGTGAGGACCGCGGCGGCGGTGGCAGCGGCCGACGATCCGTTGCAGGTGAGGGCCGACCCGCTGAGGCCACCGCCCCACCCGGCGTTACTCAGCGTCAGCGTATGACCGCCCACCTGGTCGGCGGCGGTCGCGCCGCTGCCCTCGTCGAGGCCGTAGCTGGCCAGCAGGCCGCCGGGCAGGCCGGCGGCCGAGGCGATCTCCGCCGCGCTGAGCACGCGGCTGAAGGTGCGGACCTCGTCGATGGCGCCGGGGAAGTAGTCGGCCGGCCCGCCCCACTGGCCGCGGCCGACCTGCAGGCCGCCGTTGGCGCTCCAGCCTGCGGAGTAGCTGGCCGTGGCGTTCAGCGTGCCGTTGACGTAGAGCAGGAGCTGCCCGGCCGGGGCGTTGTACACGCCCGCCAGGTGGACCCAGCTGCGGAGGGCCGGGGCGGCGGCGGACAGGGCCCGGGCGGTCACGCTGCTGGTCGAGTCGGCGCTGGTCATCGAGAACGCCCACCGGCCGTCGGCGGCCGAGTACTGCAGGAAGAACCCCGACACGTTGCTGCCGTCCTGGCTCACCGCGGTGTGGAAGCCGGCGGCGCTGGTCAGGTTCACCCACGCCGTCACCGTGAAGCTGCTGTCGGTCCGCACGACCGGCCGGGCGGAGGACGCGCAGGCGCCGGACCCGCTGACCGACAGGGCTCCGCCCTGCCGCCCGGCGGCGTAGCCGGCCCCGCCGCTCAGCGTCAGGTCATTGAAGTTGCCCGACGAATCGAGTCCGTTACTACCGTCGAAGGGCCAGTATCCCGTCATGCCGCCCGGTGTGTAACGCAGCGTGTCCAGCGCGAACATGCCGCCCACGACGGGCCGGCCGGCGAAGCCGTTCTGGGTGTCGGCGGCCGTGTCGTACCAGTCGGTGAACGGAACCCGGCTGGGGCTGGTGTTCAGGAAGTCGAACAGGTCGGTGACCAGCAGGTTCCGGGCGCTGGGCTGGGCGTAGAGGAACGCCGCGGTCAGCATTTCCCAGTCACCCTTGGTGTAGGTGTGACGTGAGTCCAGGGGCACGCCGTACTGGCCGGCCTGCGACACGTACCAGGCCGCCTCGCTGGCCTGGATCGCCGGCGTGACCAGGTTGGTGTTCAGCAGCCGGTCGGGGAAGGCGTTGTACTTCAGGCTGTAGGTCCCGGTGTCGCCGTAGGCCAGGTCGAGGTGCGCCGCCGACGAGTCCTTCCCGAGGCTGGCCCACTGGCCGATGCAGCTGCGCGCGGCGGAGGCAAAGGATGCCTGGTCGGCCGAGTTTCCCGCGTAGCCGGCGAACTGGCTGAACACCGCGAGGCCGACGATGCCCTTGAGGTTGAGGTTGACCGAGGCGGCGATCACGCCGGTGAAGTCGTCGGTCTGGTTCTGCGTGCCCGGGTAGCTGGGCTCCTGGGACAGCAGGTAGGAGGCCCACTGGTGCGCGATCGTATAGTGCGCCTGGGCGTAGGATGCCGCGTCGGCCGGCGCCAGCCGGGAGGCGACCGCGCAGGCCATCATGAGGATGTTGCCCGACTCCTCGATCGGCATGTCCTCTTCCCCGGTCCCGTTCAGGTGCCCGGCGGCGTTCGGATAGCTGGAGCCCAGGTCATGGGGCGCCCACTGCTTGGGGTAGCTGTGGTTCTCGACATAGTCGAAGATCGGCGCGAGCAGCAGCTCGAGATAGCGCGGCGATAGCTGGAGGTAGGCCGCGAACGCCGGGAACAGCACGTCGAGGGTGGAGACGTTGCCGTCGGAGGAGATCTCCTTGAGGAACGCCCACGGCGTGTTGCCCGGACCGACCACCAGCTCGGTGCCGCCGAAGGCCTGCCGCAGCGCCAGCGACGTGATGGCGGCGTACTGCTGCGCCACCGCGGAGCCGATGCCGAGCTGCTCCCCGGCCCACTGGCTGACCGCCGCGTCGGTGACCGAGCACACCCCCAGCGCCGCCGGCAGGTCGCCGCGGAACCAGGTGAGCATGTTCTGCCAGGAGCTCCAGTAGGTGCTCCAGTACGGGTTCAGGTTCGCGCCGAGATAGGAGACGGCCGGCTCGCGCACGTGCCCGATGCAGAGCACCATCTCGGCGCTCGGGGTGGCGGTGACGGTGCCGAGGTTGCGCAGGAAGCCGAACACCGGCCAGTCGTTGTTGATGGCCCGCGGCTGGCTGGCGTCGTTGGTATCAGGCAGGGCGCCGGCCGCGGCGTTGGCCCGCACCACGACGTCCTGGCCGGTCTGCCAGGTCAGCCCGGTCACGTTGTCCGTCGCCCAGACCACCGTGCCCCAGGACGCCTGGTCGCCGTACTCCGCCAGGACGGACGGGTTCGAGGGAGTAACGGTGAGCACGCTGAGGCTGCCCACGGCCTGCTGGCCCCAGCTCACGGTCTGCGTGTCGTCGCCGTGCGCCCACTCGGCCGAGATGTCCAGGTAGACGCTGACGGCGTGGCTGCCGCCGTCATTGGCCGCGGCGGTCACCGTGATGTAGCTCATCGGCACCGACTGGCGCTGCAGGCTGGCCGGGTCGACGGGCGAGAAGAAGTTGACCGTCAGGGTGACCGGCCCCGCCGTCAGCGTGTACGTCGACTGGGTGGCGGTCACCACCAGCGCGGTCTGGGTGGCCAGCGTGAAGTTCTCCGAGGGGGCGCCGCACCAGGTGTAGGTCGTGCCGTCCACCCGGACGAGGCCGGTGATGGCCGTGGTGCGGCCGTTCCAGAAGGTCGGCCAGGTGCCGGGCAGGCTGCTGCCCGGCAGCCAGGTCGACAGGTACATGGACCGCACGGCCAGCGGCGTGGCGGGCGGCCGGACGGGGCTGAACGCGCTGGCCTGCGCCGCCGCCCGGGACACCGCCGTTTGTGACTGCGCGGTCTGGGACGCCGCGGCCTGAGCGGCGGCTCCGCGGGACATCGGGATCGTGGCGGCGGCCGCGCCCAGCGTCCCCGTCAGGCCGGCCAGCCGGATGAAGTTCCGCCGGTCGATCGGTGTCGCCGTGGCTGGTAACGACGGGCGATCAGGCTGCATTCGGTGAACCCTCCGGTCGCGAGAAGAGCCGAGGGGCCGGGCTGGGCCACTCGTCAACGAGGAGCCGGCAAGCTCAGAATTCTGCCGATGTTTGGCTTTGTCAATATCTGATGGCTATATGCGCTTAAGCGAGCAAATGCCCCCATGAGCGGTCAGGGTGGATCGGCTCGCCCCGCCCGTCGACCGGTAGGGCTAGCTGACGAGCGGTCCCGCTAGCTGACGAGCCGGCCCGGGTGCCGGCCCGGCTGCGGCTGGCCGTCGCGGAAGACGATGACCCCGTTCACGATCACCAGGTCCGCTCCGGTCGCCTGAGCCCGCGGCGCGTCGTACGTCGCGCGGTCGGTCAGGCCGCCGGGCCCGATGACGCAGATATCGGCGGCCAGCCCGGCCGCGAGCCGGCCGCGGTCGTGCAGGCCGAAGGCGTCGGCGGCATTCGCCGACAGATGGCGCGCCACCTGCTGATAACCGGTGTCGGGGCCGTCCGACAGATACTCCCCGGCGAGCCGGGCGAACGCGCCGTAGCCGCGAGGATGGGGATGCTGGCCCTGGTAGATGCCGTCCGAGCCGGCGCACTGGCGGGGATCGGCCGCCAGCCAGGCCAGGTCATCGTCGCTGAGCCCGCGCCGCTCCAGGTGCGCGCCGACGTTCAGTTCCGCCCGCGCGAGCAGGTCCAGGACCCATTCGCCGGCGGCGCGTGAGCTGCCCGCGGCGGCGGCGGGGGCGGCAGCCGCGGCCGCGGCGGCGGCGGCGGCGACCGACTGTCCGGCGTGCTGGGCGTCGCCGGCGGGCAGGCGGCCGAGGTAGACGCCCTGCAGGAACTCGTCGGAGAACTTCTCGCCGGCCACCAGCGCCGCTCGCTGCCGGGGATCCGCCAGGGCGGCGAGCGTCTGGGCGGGACCCGCGGCCTGCAGATCCGGCGGCAGCAGGAGCATCGCCAGGATCGTGCTGGACCTGCGGTAGGGATACATGTCATAGCTGAGGCCGACGCCCGCGGCGTCGGCCGACTGGAACGCCGCCCGGATGTCCGGCGGCGCGCCCCACAGATGACTGGCGTGGACCCGGACGCCGGCCCCGCGCCCCACGGCCACCAGCTCGGCCAGGCCGGCCCCGACGTCGCGGCCGTAAGCG
>Ga0208219_1000327_pt1 | contig 17370 bp, 19 predicted proteins | sample NGESurshal072012_7_FD_184469 | JGI IMG/M metagenome (GOLD analysis project Ga0208219, IMG submission 184469) | Arctic peat soil microbial communities from Barrow, Alaska - NGEE Surface sample 53-2 shallow-072012 (SPAdes) | ecosystem: Environmental > Terrestrial > Soil > Wetlands > Peat ... | reverse complement strand
CCTGCACACCTTCCTGACCCTCGACGGCGTGATGCAGGCGCCCGGTGGCCCGGACGAGGACCCCGACGGCCGGTTCGAGCACGGCGGCTGGTCGTTCCCTTACGGCGACGAGGACTTCGGCGTGGCCGTGAGCGGCTGGTTCGACCAGGCCGACGCGTTCCTGCTGGGCCGCAAGACCTACCAGATCTTCGCGGGCTACTGGCCGCAGGTCACCGACCCCGCGGATCCCGTCGCCACCAAGCTCAACACGCTGCCGAAGTACGTGGCCTCGACGACCCTCGACGCTGCGGACTGGCGCAACTCGTCACTCCTCGGCGGGGACGTCGCCGCTGAGGTGGCCAAGCTCAAGGAACGGCCGGGCCGCGAACTCCAGGTGCACGGCAGTGGGCAGCTGGCCCAGACGCTCATCGAGCACGACCTCGTGGACGAGTACCGCCTGCTGTACTTCCCCGTCCACCTCGGCTCAGGGAAGAAGCTGTTCCGCGACGGCGCCCCGGCGGCGGCCCTGCGCCTCCTCAGCACCACGACGACCGGGACCGGCGTGATCATCGCCACCTACGAGCCCGCCGGGCCGCCGCAGTACGGTTCCTACGCCCTCGATCAGGACTGACCGCTCACGTCGCGGCCGCCGGCTTACTCGCGGGGCCCGGCCAGACGGTAGAACCCGGCCAGCACCTGACGGGCTGGCTCGTCGTCGGCGACCGTGACGTCCCAGCAGACCTCCTGGCCGTCGGCCGTCACGGTGAAGTCGAAGAAAGCGCAGCAGGCCTTCTCCCGCCGGGCCAGGTCGCGGACCCAGTCCTCGACGCCGGGGCCGGCCCGGAACCGGAAGCTGATCGCGGTGGCGGTCCGGCTGCGCGCGGCCAGGTGCTCGCCGAACAGGCGCCGGTACTCGGCCATCCGCTCCGCGAATGCGCCCGGGGTGCCGTCCAGCGCGCACGCCACGGGCGGTGGCTGGGAACGATCGGTCAGGTCCATCGGCTGGCTCCCCGGAGGCCGGACGCCGCGCTCGCCGCGGCGTGCTGCCGCCAACGTAGAGTCTGGACTCAGGTCCAGAGTCAAGGGAGCAGCCGTGAAGATCGGGCAGGTCGCCTCAGCGGCGGGCGTCAGCATCGACACCGTCCGCTTCTACGAGCGCCGCGGCGTGCTCCCGCCCGCCCCGCGCACCGCAGCCGGGTACCGCATCTTCACCGAGGCCACCGTGACCAGGATCAGGCTCGCCCGCAGGCTGCAGGGCCTGGGCCTGACCCTGGACGAGATCACCGGCGCGCTGCACGCCCAGCACGAGGGCCAGGCCACCTGCGAATCCGAGCGCTGGCGGCTGCACGCGGCGCTGGACCGGATCGAGTCCAGGATCGCGGACCTCACCCGGCTGCGGGGCCAGGTCCGCGACACGCTCGCCGACTGCGAGGCCGGGTCCTGTGGCGTGCTCGCTGGCTAGGCTGAGGCTGTGAAGCCGGGGACAGCCCGGACGCTGGCCGTGTCGGCTGCGTCTGGCGCAGTGGCGTTACTGGTCTCGTGCGCCCCGGCGCCTGCCCCCGCTAAGCCGCCCAGTCCGCCCCCGCCCCCGGTGCCGTCCGCTGCCGCGTCACCCTTTCCCCCCACCGTCCCGGCCAGATCGCTGAAGGTGCCCGGGTGCAGTGTCGCCGTGGCCCCGGCCCGCACGCTCACCGGGGTCCGGCCGGTGATGACGCCCGTCCCGTCGGCACCGTTCGGGGTGATCACCTCGCCGGACGGGCGGTGGGTCTTCGTCAGCGACAGCAACGGGGTCACCGTGCTTCGGGCGGGCGCGGCCTCGCCGGCGGTGGTGGAATCCGTATCACTGCCCGGCGGCCAGCAGGGGCTGGGTGAGGCGCTGACCCCCGACGGGCGCTACCTGCTGGTGGCGGCAACGAGTGAAACCGCGGTGCTCAGCGTGGCCCGCCTCGAGTCCGGCTCCGCCCAGGCGGCCGTGGGGAGCCTGCCGGCACCCGGCGGAGCGATCGAGGTGGCCACTTCATCCGACGGGCGTTACGTGTTCACCTCACTGGAAGATACCGGCGCCGTTCAGGTCTCGGACCTGGCCCGGGCCCTGTCGGCGGGTTTCCGGGCCCGGGGAGTCACCATCGGCCGGGTGCCGGCCGCATTCGCGCCGGTGGGTGAGGTGGTCTCGCCGGACGGCCGATGGCTGTACGTGACGAGCGAGGTCCGGCGCGCGCCCCGTGGTCCCGTGAGCAATCAGCGCTGTCCCGGCGACCCCGACTCCCTGCCCGGGGTGGTGCGGGCCATCGGCATCCCCGCGGCCGAGCGCGTTCCGGCCACCGCCGTCCGGGCCACGGCCGGCGCGGGCGCCAGCCCGGTCCGGGTGGTGCTCTCGCCAGGCGGGAGAGTGGCCTGGGTCACCGCCCGCGGCAGCGACGCGCTGCTCGGCTTCGCCGCCTCCCGGCTGGTGTCGGCGCGGCCAGCGCTGGTGGCCGACGTCCGGGTGGGCTCGGCGCCGGTCGGTGTGGTCCTGGTCGACGGTGGCCGGCTCGCGGTGGTGGCCGACTCCAACCGGTTTACCGGCAGCGGGGCCCAGTGGCTGAGCGTCGTCAGCGTCCGGGACGCGCTGCTCGGACGGGCCGCCCTGGTGGGGCAGGTCCGCGCCGGGAGCTTCCCCCGGCAGTTCGCGACATCCCCGGACGGCCAGACGCTCTACGTCACGAACTTCGACAGCAGCCAGCTGGAGACCATCCCGGTGGCCAGCCTGGTCAACGCGGCAAACCCCTAGGAGGCCCGCCCGGGCCTGATCGCGGCCCGCTCTTCCACTCCGGCGCGAAACTGCATACAGTTTGGGGGATGGGTTGGCGCACCGAGAGGACACACGGGCCGTGAATCAGCAGGAGCACGAGGAGATCGCCGAGCTGCTGCTGGAGGTCTACTCCAGCCGCGAGCCGGTCGAGCCGCTGACCGCGAAGTTCGCCGGGCTCACCGTGGATGACGCCTACGAGATCCAGTTGATCCAGGTCCGCCGCTGGCTGGCCGGGGGAGCGCGGATCAAAGGGCACAAGGTCGGCCTCACCTCGGCGGCGATGCAGCGCCAGCTGGGAGTGGACCAGCCCGACTACGGCCATCTGCTGGACCGCATGTTCTGGCTGGAGTACGAGCCCATCCCCATCGACCGCTTCCTGCAGCCCCGGGTCGAACCCGAGATGGCCTTCGTCCTGGCCCGCCCGCTGCAGGGGCCGGGGGTGACGGTGGCCGAGGCGATCGCCGCGGTGGACTTCGTGCTGCCCGCGCTGGAGCTGATCGACTCGCGGATCCGGGACTGGAAGATCGGGCTGGCCGACACCATCGCGGACAATGCGTCGTCCGGCGGTGTGGTGCTGGGCTCCAGCCCGGTCCCGCTGGGCGCCACCGACCTGCGGCTGGCCGGCTGCACCCTGCACAAGAACGGTGAGCTGGCCGGGACCGGCGCGGGCGGTGCGGTGCTCGGCTCGCCGCTCACCTCGCTGGTCTGGCTGGCCAACACGGTCGGGGCCCGGGGTGTGGCCCTGGAGGCCGGGCATGTGATCCTGCCCGGCTCGGTGACCGCCGCGATCCCGGTCGGCGCGGGTGACACGGTGACCGCGACGTTCGCGGGCCTGGGCAGTGTGACCGCCCGGTTCTCGCCGGGTGAGGGGACGGCGGACGAATGAGCGGAGCTGGGATGGGCAAGGTGACGGCAGCCATCGTGGGACCGGGCAACATCGGCACGGACCTGCTGGCCAAGCTGCTGCGCAGTGAGCACGTTGAAGTCCTCTACATGGTCGGTGTGGACCCTGGGTCTGAGGGCCTGGAGCGGGCCCGCCGACTGGGAATTTCCGCAACGGCTGGCGGCGTCGACTGGCTCCTGGACCGGCCTGAGCTGCCGGACCTGGTGTTCGAGGCGACTTCCGCGCGGGCCCACCTGGCTAACGCGCCGAGATACGCCGAGGCGGGCATCCAGGCGGTCGACCTGACCCCCGCCGCGGTCGGCCCGATGGTCTGCCCGCCGGTCAACCTGCGCGAGCACCTGAACGCGCCGAACGTCAACATGATCACGTGCGGCGGGCAGGCCACCATCCCGGTGGTCCGTGCGGTCTCGGCGGTCACGCCGGTGCCGTACGCGGAGATCGTGGCCTCGATCGCGTCGCGCTCCGCCGGCCCGGGAACCCGGGCCAACATCGACGAGTTCACGGTCACCACGGCGCGGGCCATCGAGTCGATCGGCGGCGCGGAGCGCGGCAAGGCGGTCATCGTCCTGAATCCGGTCGACCCGCCGATGATCATGCGGGACACCGTGTTCTGCGCGATCAGCCCGGACGCCGATACCGGCGCCATCACGGAGTCGGTGCTGGCCATGGTGGCTGAGGTGGCCCGGTACGTGCCGGGCTACACGCTGCGCGCCGAGCCGCAGTTCGACCCGCCCGCCGCGGACTGGGGTGGCTGGGCCCGGGTCGCGGTGTTCCTGGAAGTCCGCGGGAACGGCGACTACCTGCCCGCGTGGGCCGGCAACCTGGACATCATGACCGCCGCCGCCGCGCGCGTGGGTGAAGTCTTGGCGGTCGCGGCCCGGACGGGGGTGACCGCATGACCCGCGACCTGCGCATCACCGACTCCACCCTGCGGGACGGCTCACACGCCATGGCGCACCGGTTCACCGAGGCCCAGGTCCGCCAGGTGGTTGCGGCCCTGGACGCGGCCGGGGTGGAGGTCATCGAGGTCTCCCACGGCGACGGGCTGGGCGGCTCCTCGTTCAACTACGGCTTCTCCGCGGTCGACGACATTGCCCTGGTCCGGGCGGCCGCCGCCGAGGCGGTCGCGGCGAAGATCGCGGTGCTGCTGCTGCCCGGCGTGGGCACGGTCGAGGATCTCCGGCAGGCCCGCGAGGCGGGCGCGTCGGTGGCCCGGATCGCGACGCACTGCACCGAGGCCGACGTGTCCGCCCAGCACTTCGCGGCCGCGCGGGACCTCGGCATGGAAACCGTCGGCTTCCTCATGCTCTCCCACCGGCTCGACCCGGCGGCGCTGGCCGCGCAGGCGCGGATCATGGTCGACGCGGGCGCGGAATGCGTCTACGTGGTCGATTCCGCCGGGGCGCTGGTCCTGGCCGACGCACAGGAGCGGGTCCGTGCCCTGATCGGGGAGATCGGCGGCGAGGCGCAGGTGGGCTTCCACGGTCACCAGAACCTGTCCCTCGGCGTGGCCAACTCCGTGCTGGCCTACCAGGAAGGCGCGACCCAGATCGACGGGGCGCTGTGCGCCCTCGGCGCCGGGGCCGGCAACGCGCCGACCGAGGTGCTGGCGGCGACGTTCGACCGGCTGGGCATCCGGACCGGGGTGGACGTCCCCGGCGTGCTGGCCGCCGCGGAGGAGGTGGTCCGGCCGTTCATCCCGCGGCTGCCGTGGATGGACCGTGCCTCGGTCGTGCAGGGCTACGCCGGGGTGTACTCGTCGTTCCTGCTGCACGCCCAGCGGGCGGCCGAGCGGTACGGCGTGCCCGCCCACGTGCTCCTGCAGCGGGCTGGCGAGGCCGGCTACGTCGGCGGCCAGGAAGACATGATCATCGACATCGCGCTGCAGGTGCAGCGGGAGCGCGAGACGGCAGGAGCGGCAGGATGACGAACTGGACGGTGGACGCGGCGGCCACGGCGCTGCTGGAGGCCGAGGGCGCCCAGGCCGGCCGGGAACCGCTCACCGACGGCTGGCCGGGCCTAGACCTGGCCACCGGGTACGCGGTGCAGGACGAGACGCTGCGCCGCCGGATCGCCCGCGGCGAGCGGCTGGCGGGCCTGAAGCTGGGCCTGACCAGCGTGGCCAAGCAGCAGCGGATGGGCATCAGCACCCCGCTGACCGCGTGGCTGACCGACGCCATGGTGCTGCCCGCCGGGGCGGCCGTGCCCCGGGGCCGGCTGATCCACCCCCGGGCCGAGCCCGAGATCGTGTTCGTGATGCGGGACCGGCTGGCCGGCCCCGGCGTCACCGCGGCCACGGCCCTGGCCGCCGTCGGGTCGGTGCACGGCGGGGTGGAGATCATCGACAGCCGCTACCTGGACTTCCGGTTCACCCTGCCCGACGTGGTGGCCGACAACGCCTCGGCCGGCTGCTTCGTGACCGGCCCGGTCGGGGTGCCGCCCGCGGGCCTGGACCTCGCCCTGGAGGCGTGCCTGCTGGAAGTGAACGGCCAGGTGGTCGATTCGGCGGCGGGCGCGGCCGTGCAGGGCCATCCCGCCGAGGCGCTGGCCCTGGCCGCCAACGACCTGGGCCGCCGCGGGCTGGCTATCGAGCCCGGCTGGATCGTGCTCACCGGCGGCATGACCGACGCCGTCCCGGTGCCGGCCGGCACCTCGGTCGCCGTCCACTTCACCCACCTGGGCTCGGTCTACCTCCCCGCCTAACCCCACTCACCCGCCCAGCCCCACCAGCCCCCCGGGTGCGGCGGTCCTCTGCGTGATCAACCGATTGGTGCTGCTGGGGCAGCACCAATCGGTTGATCACGATCGGCCCGAGATACTCAAGGGGCGGATGAGGCCAGAGTGGCGCCTGGGAGTGGGGTCCGCGGCGTCATGGGGGATAGGGCCGGGGCCCCGGCGTGATCATGGGATCGCTGTTGCCCTGGCCACAGCGATCCCATGATCACGAACCGGGCCAGCCCGGTCAGGGGGCTGAGGGGGCTGGAGTGACCCCTGGGACGGCTGCGGGCACGATGTTGGCGTTGACGCTGAACAGGTTCCCCGGGTCGTACTGGGCCTTGATCCGGCCCAGCCGGGCGTACTTCTCCGGGCCGCCCATGGCCTCGACGACCCGGTCCATCTCATCGAAGTTGAGCATGTTGACGTAGACGCCCTGGCCGGTCCATGGCTTGAGGCCGGTGACCGCGTCCCGGGTCATCTGGATGTACTCGCCGTCGAGGGCCGGGTCGTCCCAGCGCATGGCGAAGTTCAGCCACAGCAGGTAGCCGCGGTTCGAGAACGCCGTGGCGTCCTCGGGGACGTCACCGATCGCGCCGCCCAGGCCGATGATCTCGACCTCGCCCTCCATCGGCATGTCCTTCCAGAAGTCCACCAGCCGGTCGATCGCCTCGTCGGCCAGCTCGGCGACGTGCGCCTCCTTGGTGTAGTAGCGGTGCCCGTCCTCGAACTCCACGTCGATCAGGTGCTGCACGGCCCCCGCGAACGGCATCACGGTCGAGGCCTTGACCAGGGACTCGCCCACGTCGCACAGGCGGTCGATGATCTCCTCGCCAGCCGGGTCCGCGGCGTCGTCCAGCCACATCGAGAACAGCATCACCACCCGCCGGCCGACCAGTTCCGGCGGCACGAAGGGCAGCGCGGGCATGTCGTGCTTGAGCGCCGCGTGCCAGCCGACGTGACGCGGCAGGGTCGGCACCAGCGCCGCGTACTCACGCAGCGCCGCGGCCGCGTGCTCCTCGTCGTACAGGGACACCCCGATCCGCATCATCGGCCCGAAGTCGTGCGCGGCGAACGTGAAGCGGGTGACGATGCCGAAGTTGCCGCCGCCGCCCCGCAGCGCCCAGAACAGCTCCGGGTGGGAGTCCGCGGAGACCTCGATCACCTCGCCGCTGGCCAGCACGAGCTCCAGGGACACGAACTGGTCGCAGGTCAGGCCGTGCTTACGGGAGAACCAGCCGATGCCGCCGCCGAGGGCCAGGCCTGCCACGCCGGTCTCGGACATGATGCCGGCCGGGACGACCAGCGCGTGCGGCGCGGTGGCCGCGTCCACGGTGCCGAGCAGGCAGCCGCCGCCGGCGTGGACCAGCTGGCGCCCGGGGTCCACCGTGACCTCGCGCAGCCCGCTCAGGTCGATGGTCAGGCCACCCTCGGACATGCCCTTGCCCGCCACGTTGTGGCCGCCGCAGCGGACCGAGGGCGGCAGGCCGTGCTCGCGGGCCACGTTCACCGCGGCCACCACGTCGGCGGTGCTGGTGCAGCGCAGGATCAGCCCGGGCTGCCGGTCGATCATGGCGTTCCAGACCTGGCGGGCCTCCTGGTACTCGGCGTGGTCCGGGCCGATGATGTCGCCCTTGAACTGGCCGGCCAGGCCGTCCGCGATCTGCCTGCGGAGGGTGTCATCAATGATGGGCGTGCTCATGCCTTCACCGCCCCCGTGTTTGCCGAAGAAGCAGCCTCGGCCAGCCGCCGCATCGCGTTCAGGGTGGCGGCGACGGCCTTGAGGTAGTCGCCCGTCATCGAGTCGGCGTACGCCTGCTCGGCGTCCGAGCCGCCCTCTACCCCGGCCACGACCAGCGCGAAGCTGAACCGGAGCTGCAGGCCCTGCTCAGAGTCCTCGATCTCGTTGGCGATGGTGCCCAGCACCGGGCCCGCGATCCGGGTGAACACCACCCGGTGCGGCTCCTCCAGCGTGATCCGCTCGGTGAAGCGGTCGCCGCGGAAGTCGATGTCGCGGTCGAACACGGTGTCGCCATAGCGCTCCGTGACCTCGCAGAAGGTCATGCTGGGCACGAACGGCAGGGCGTTGTTGGCCTTGAGCACGAGCCCGTCCCAGACCGCGGCGCGGTCCAGGTGGGGTTCGCCCGGCACGTTGACCGGCAGCTGGTGGGTTACGAAGATCACGATGTTCCTCCCGCGGGATCGATCACGGTGTTTTCCAGGCTTCCGAGGCCGTCGATGGTGACCCGGACGACGTCGCCGTCCTTGAGGTACAGTCCGCGGCCCGCGCCGACCCCGGACGGGGTGCCGGTCGCGATGACGTCGCCCGGCTCGAGCGTGACCACCTCGCTGGCCGCCGAGACCAGCTCGGCCACCGGGCAGACCATGTCCGAGGTGGACTCGTCCTGCTGCAGCTCGCCGTTCACCCACAGCCGCAGCCGCAGATCCTGCGGATCGGGCACCTGGAACGCGGGCGTGATGCCCGGCCCCATCGGCAGCGAGCTGTCCATGGACTTGGCCGCGAACCAGTCGTAGATGAACGCGTCGGCGGGCACGGCCTGCCGGCGGTGCCGCCCGCGGGCGGTCACGTCGTTGGCCACGCAGTAGCCGGCCACGTGGGCCAGCGCGTCGGCCGCCGGGATGTCCCGGCCGCCGATGCCGATGACCGCGGCCAGTTCCGCCTCCCAGTCGTAGCGGGCCTCGTCGGGCGAGCGGACCACGATCGGGTCGTGCGGGCCGACGATGGAGGTCGTGGGGGCCTTGAGGAAGAAGAACGGCCGCCATCCCTCGGCGGGGATCTCGCCGCCCATCTCCTTCATGTGCCGCCGGTAGTTCACGCCCGCGCAGACCACCTTGCGCGGCCAGCGCAGCGGCGGCAGCAGCGCGTCGTACTCGACCGCCGGGGCGCTGGCGGTGTCCATGCCGCGCAGCACCTCCGCGGCCTGGGCCCAGTCCTCGACCAGCTCCAGCAGCGTGGTCCAGCGCTTGAGGTCGGGAGGCGCCGCGAGGGTCCCGTCGTCGCGGAGGATGGCCACGCCAGCGGTTCCGTTGCGGAGGTAGGTAACCAGGGACCAGGTCATGAAGGCTCTTCCTGACTCAGGGCGGATGCGCCGGAAATCTGATCATGGACACACGCGATGTCGAGGTCGCCCCAGCCGTCGGCGAGCGCCTTGTCGAAGACTTCCTTGGCCGCGCTGAACACCGGCGCGTCCAGCCCGGCCGCCGCGGCGCTGGCCTCGATCTGCTCGAGGATGGGATGCAGCGTGGCGACCGGGCCGGGCGCGGGCGTCCAGGCGCGGTCACGCATCAGCGGGCCGCGCTGCTTCCAGATGGCCGACTCGGCGATCGAGCCGTCCAGGGTGGCCTGCACCAACTCGAGGTCCAGGCCGCTGCGCCGGGCCAGCGCGATCGCCTCGGCGGCGGCGACGGTGTGCACCGCGAGGAGCAGGTTGGCGATGTACTTCATCCGCGCGCCGGTGCCGAACTCGCCGGTATAGACCCAGGGCCCGGACACCGCGTCCAGCACCGGGGCGACCCGGTCCACGCTGGCCCGGTCCCCGGACGCGAACGTGGTCGCGCGGCGCGGCGCCACCATCCCGGGGCTGCCGCTGATGGGGCAGTCGAGCAGGTCGCCGCCGCGGGCCCGGACCGCGTCCCGCAGCCGGGTCTTGTGCCCGATGTCGATCGTGCTCATCTCGATGTGCACGGTGCCGGGCCGCAGCGCGGTGAGCGTGCCGGCTGGCCCGGCGATGACCTCCTCGACCGCGGCGGCGTCGGGGACGATGGAGAGCAGGACGTCAGCGGCGGCGGCCACCTCGGCGGCCGACCCGGCCACGGTGCCGCCCGCGGCGGTCAGTTCGGGGGAGCCGCTCCGCCGGTACCCGGTGACCTCGAACCCGCGTTCCATGAGGTTGCGGGCGATCGGGAGCCCCATCTTGCCCAGGCCGATCAGTCCGACTCGGTGCATCGCCGCCTCCTCGCGGTCAGCCGCCCGGTTATTGCCAGTTGTAGGTCGCGGCGCCCAGCGAGAGCCGGACCCCGATGCTGCCCTCGTTGAGCCGCCAGCGGTGCACGGCGAAGGTCCGGAGACCTGCGAGAACAAACGGATCTTTCGCGGCGATCGCTCCGGCCTGGCCGGCGTCCGCGGCGCGCAGCACGGTCACCCCGGATCCGGGCCCGGTGCCGGGACCGGACAGCAGTGGCCCGGACAGGAACAGGACGCCGTCCCGCTCCAGGCCCAGCAGCCAGCTGATGTGGTCCCCGGCGCAGGCGTCGATGTCCGCCTGGCTGGTGCCAGCCACCGGGGTGGACAGGACCAGCCAGTAGTCCCGGCCGAGCAGCTGGGGCGGTCCGGGCGGCCCGGCCGGCGGCGTCCTGTCCTCACTGCTCATGCCTGAAACTGTATGCAGTTTCCGGCAAGCATTCAAGACCTGAGCTAGAAACTGTATGCACTTTAAGCTGGAGGGTGTCTCAGGCCGGGCGCGGCGGTTGGCACTCACCGGGAGGACGCGGAGGGCTGGGACCCAAACTGTATGCAGGTTCCGGCGGATCAGGGAGAATAGGTGCCATGCCCAGTGCCGCTCTGGTCCCCGACATCCGCAAGGTCGACCTCCCGGAAGCCCGGCAGGCCATCCCGTACGTGCACACCTACCTGCGCGAGTGCATCCTGGACGGCACCCTGACGCCCGGCACGAAGCTGTCCCAGGTGAGCCTGGCCAGGCAGCTCGGCATCAGCCGCACCCCGCTCCGCGAGGTGCTCCGGATGCTGCAGGAGGAGGGCCTGGTCGAGATCGAGCCGAACCAGCGGACCCGGGTCGCGGGCCTGGACCCGCAGGAACTCGACGACGTCTACGCGAGCCGGATCCTGCTCGAGACGCTGGCCCTGTCCATGACCATCGGCCACTTCGGTGCGGCGTCCCGCAAAGAGGCCAAGCGGCTGCTGACCGCGATGCGCCGGGCGGCCAGGTCGGGGGACTTCGGCGCCTGGTTCGCCGCGCACGCTGACTACCATCGGCTGGTCACCGCGGGGGCCGGGGAGGCGCTGCAACGCCAGCTGCGGGCCTTCGCCGACCGGACCACCCGGTACATCCGCATCTACCAGCTGTCCGATCCGGGCAGCTGGCAGGCGGCGGGCGACGTGGAGCACGCCCAGATCCTGGAGTCCCTGATCGCCGGGGACGAGCGTGGCGCGCTCACCGGGATGGCCCATCACCTGGAGCGCACCGCGCTGCGGGTGCTGACCGACTGCGCGCCGGAGTTCGTGCCGGTCGCGGTGCCGCACGCGGTGGCATTGATCGACCCCGAGCAGCCGGCCGCCCGGGCGGCCTCCTAAGCGCCCAGGAACGGCTCGACGACGGCCAGGAAATCGGCCGTCTTCTCGATCATGGTCCAGTGCCCGCACCCCGACAGGACGTGCAGCCGGGAGTCGGGCAGCAGGTCGACCAGCTGGGCCGAGGAGACCCGCCACGGGACGACGCGGTCGTCGCGGCCGTGTACCAGCAGCACCGGCGCGGTGATGGCCGCGAGCTCGGCCCCGGACAGGGACAGGTCATCCACCCAGCGCTGGCGCGGCTCGGGGAACATGGCCGCCCACGAGTCACGCACCGCGGGGCTGAGGCTGGCCTGGTAACGCAGCTCGATCAGCTCGTCGGTGATCAGCTCGCGGTCGTGCGCGAACAGGCCGATCACCTCGCGCATCTGGGCCACCCCCGGGGTATAGCCCCACACCGTGTTCAGGCCGGCCGGCAGCGCCATGGCCACGCCCATCGAGCCCATCAGCACGATGCGCCGCACCGCGGCCGGGCGCGCGGCGGCCAGGGACAGGGCGATGGCGCCCCCCATCGAGTTGCCGATGATGTCCACCGGGCCGGTGCCCAGCGTGTCCAGCAGGGCCAGGGCATGGCCGGTCCACGCCGCCCGGCCGTAGGTGCGCTGCTCGCCGGTGGCGGTGCCGCCGAAGCCGAGCTGGTCAGGGGCGATCACCCGGCGCTCCCGGCTCAGCGCCGGGATCACCGGGCGCCAGTTCGCGGTGGCCGTCACGCCCGGCCCCGATCCGTGCAGCAGCAGCACGGGCGGCGCCTGCTGGCCGGCCGGGACCCCGTCCGGGTTGCCGGTGTCGATGAGCGCGGTGGGCACGCCCGCCACGTCGATCTGGCCGGTAGGCAGCGTGGTGGTGGTCATGCGGTCCTTCCGGTGGTGACGGATTCCGTGCTGGCTGGTTCCAGCCGGGCCGGCCCGGTGCTGGCCGGCCCGGTGCTGGCCGGTTGAGAGGTGGCTGGTTCGGGGCTGGCCGGTTCGGGGCTGGCCAGCTGGAGCTGGGAGGAAACACGGCGCACGGGTCCGAGCCACATGTCTATGGAGCCGGGCTCGTCCGGGTCGAAGGTCCGCGGCTGCCAGGCCGCGTCGTCCTCGATCCGGCGCACGCCGAAGGAGTACTCGTAGGTGAATCCCTCGGGGCCGAGGAAGTACAGGAAGATCGCGGTGGACTGGGGATGGCGCCCCGGGCCCATCTCGATCTCGACCCCGTGCTCGACCAGGAAGTGCCAGTTCCTGAACACGTCGTCGATGGTGGCGACCTGGAAGTTCATGTGGCACAACCCGGGCCGCTCGCCGCGGAACACGGCCAGCTTGTGGTGCACGGGGTCGATCCGGATCAGGCAGGCAGCGTCGCCGAGCCAGTCTGAGACCCGCGCGTTGAACCGGGTGCTCCAGAACCGGTAGGCCTCGTGCACGTCCGGCGCGTCCAGGCACAGGTGGCCGAACTCGGTGATCCCGGCCGGCCGGGTGAATGCGACTGGCCGGCTGATCGTCTCCTGCTGGCTCACGAGCTCCAGCCGGTTCCCGAACGGGTCGTCGAACGCGATGAACTCCCGGACCCGCCGGGACCGGGCCTCGGCCGGGTCGCCCCGGCGTACCCGGAACCCGGTGCGCTCCAGTTCGGTCTCGGCCGCCGCGAGCTCGTCCGGGCCGGCCACGGCGAAGCCGGAGGAGATGACACCGGAGGGCCCCTGGACCAGCGCGAGGCAGTGGTGCCGGTGGTCGGCGCGCAGGTGCGCCACCCCGGCCTCGGAGGGGGTGGCCAGTTCCAGGCCGACGATGTCGGTCGCGAACCGGACGGCCGTCTCGATGTCGGCGACGCCGGACCGGACGTAGGCGATGTCGGTGAGGGTGATCATGGGCAGCTCAGGCGTAGACCGGGGTCACGTCGATGTAGATCTGCCAGTCGCTGACCAGGTCGCCGTCGAAGACCAGGACGTCCGCGTTGGGCACGGTGACGCTCTTGCCGTCCTTGCGCCGGTACTCCACGTCGATCTGCGCGACCACCGTGTCGCCGACCTCGTACACCTTCCTGATGTGGTGGGTCAGGCCGTCGATGGTGGAGAAGAACCCGGCCACCGCCTCCTTGACCGCGGCCCGGCCGGTGACCGGGTCGGCGTTCGCGAAGCGGAATTTCGCGTCGGGCGTGAGGTGGGCGACGAACTTGTCGGGGTCGAACGCGTCGATGTCCGCGAATACCTGGGCTACGTCCCGGCTCATGGTGCTCTCCCTCGTTGGAGGCCGGCGGGCGGGAACCAGGGTGGCCTCGGGGGAAGCCAGCGGAACCAGGCCCGGCCGAAAGTGTATGCAGTTGAAAGTGTATGCAGTTCGTCCGGGAAAAGGCAATGGCCGGCCGTGTCCGCGAAGGCGCCGACACCGGTCAGGTGTCAAGGTCTCAGCCATCGGGTCAGCCTTCGGACCTCAGCCGTGGAGCTTCAGCCGTGGGGCCTCAGCCGTCGGGCGTCAGCTCTCGGGTTCGGCGTTGGCCAGGAAGGCGGCCGGGGGCGGTGCCCCCCACAGGTGCGGCGGGACTTCCCAGTCGCCGGCCACCCAGCAGTCGTCGATCTGGTCGATATCGGAGAACCACTCGATCCAGGAGCCCCAGGGATCCGGGTTGTAGTGGAAGAAGTTCGAGCCGATGGTGTGGCGGCCCAGGCCCCAGCCGGGCTCCCGGCCCTTGCCGCGCATCCGGTCGGCGCCGATCGCGATCGCGTCGATGGACGGCACCTCGAAGCTGGCGTGGTGGAACCCGCGGTGGGTGCTGGCGATGAACCCGAAGATGTGGTGGTCGCCCGGCCCGGCGTTGAGGAACGTGACCAGGCCCGTGATCCGGTCGCTGACCCGCAGGCCCAGCACCTGGGTATAGAACTCGGTCATCTGCTGGGGCTGCGCGGTGAACAGCAGGGTGTGCCCGAGCCTGCGGGGCAGCACGTCCTCGGTGGCCCGGGTCCACTGGGCCACGCCGATCCGCTGCCGGCTGCCGCCCACGTTGAACAGCACCTCGTCGGCGGGCCGGGCGGGGGCCGGGGCCTCGTCGAGCAGTTGCACCGGCGTGCCGTCCGGATCCCGGATCCAGAGCCCATCCTCGGTCGCGCCGGGCGGGGGCTCGATCACCGGCGTGCCTGCCCGGTCCAGGGCCTCGCGGACCGAGTCGAGCGTGCCCGGGCTCAGCGTGAACGACACGTGGTGCAGCCGCTTGGCGGGCGCCTGGACCAGGCGGACCTGCTCCTGGTTGCGCCCGGGGCACTGAGCGACCAGCGAGCCGTCCTTCTCCCCGGTCTCCAGGCCGAAGTCCTGCAGGAAGCCCTCGGCCACCTCGAGATCCGGCACTTCCAGCGCGTAGTGATGCAGCCCTGAAATCACGGCGCTTCCCCTTCCTCGATAAACTGCATACAGTTTTGCAGAGATGTGGGCCCCTGTGAAGGGCAGCCACAGTGACGGCCGGCACGGTGACGGCCAGCCCAGTGACGGCTAGCACGGTGAGGCCAGCACGGCGAGGCCAGCACGGCGAGGACCAGCGGGTGAAGGCCAGCACGGTAGAGGCCGGCACGGCAGAGGCCGTCGGCGCGGCGGATGGAGGTGGGTTGCGGTGACTTCAGGGCCGGAAGACCTGCGGCGCGAAGTAGCCCGGGCCGCGCGCGTGCTGTCCGCACTCGGGCTCGTGACCGCGTACGGGCATGTCTCCGCCCGCGCCGGGTCGGCCATGCTGATCACGCCGGCCGCAGACCTGGCCACCGTGGACGGGGCCGCGGTGATCGAGGTGCCGCTCACCGCGGCGGCGCTGCCACCCCGCGTTCCGGCCGAGGCCTGGGCCCATCTGGCGCTCTACCGGGCCCGCGGCGACGCGGGCGCGGTCGCCCGGGCCCAGCCGCCCGGGGCCTTTGCCGCGGCGGCCGTCACCACGGCGGTGCCCGCGCTGCACGGCCAGGCAGCCTGGCTCGGCGCGTCCGTTCCGGTGCACGACAGCGCCCTCCTGCTGCGCTCGGCTGACCTGGCTGACCGGGCCGCCAGCAGCCTGCGCGAAGGTGAGGCACTGCTGCTGCGCGGGAACGGCGCGCTCACCCTGGGCGCCACACCCGGGATTGCGGTGGCCCGCATGTGGCTGCTGTCCGCCGCCTGCGACGTCTTCCTGGCCGGCCGCCCGGCCGGGCCCGTGCAGCCGCTGTCCGCCGCGGAGATCACATCGTGGCGGGCGGTCCAGGACGAGCTGCTGCCCCGGCTGTGGCAGCACCTGAGCCGCCGCGCCGGGGAGGAGACATAAGTTCAGGCGCGGGTGGCCGGTACGTCCTGATGGCCCCCAGGTCCTGATGGCCCCAGGTCCTGATGGCCCCAGGTCCTGATGGCCCCAGGTCCAGATGGCCCCAGGTCCAGATGGCGCTAGGCCCAGATGGCCCTAGGTCCAGATAGCCCTAGGTCCAGATAGCACTGGGCAGGCCGTCACTGAACGTCTCGGGCGGGTCGGGCAGGCAGCGCGCGGTGCCCCGGCTGACCCGGCGGGCGGTCCAGGCCGCGGCGGCCGCGTCGAGCACGTCGTCCACGTCGGCCTGCTCCCCGGCCAGCCCGAGGTCCGCGGCCAGGATGATGCCGGCCTGGGCGAGCAGCTCCCGGCGCCGTTCCGCGCCGGCCCAGGTGGACTTGCGTGCCGCCAGGGGGGCACCAGCCAGGTCAGCGAAGCTCAGCTCGGGATGGACCTCCACCACACGCACAGCCGGCGGGGGCGCCCCCCGGAGCCAGCGGTCGACGTCCAGGATCTTGGCCCCGACCGCGAACGCCTGGCGGGAGATGCCTTCACCGGCCAGCCGTCGGCTGGCGGCCTGGGCAGCCGGGAAGTCACCGGCCTGCACCGCGTCGCGGACCGGGGTGATGAACAGCGACGGCCAGCGCCGGCCCAGCGCCGCCCGCGCGAGCTGGTCCGCGCGGCGCCGCCCGGTATCGGCCAGGCCGATGGGGATGTCGATCGCGACGACCCCGAGGGGCCCGTCCGCGGTCGCCTGCTCCGTGAGTTCCCGGATCGTCGGCGCGAGGTAGGCCCGCGGATCGCCGCCGGCGAGGGCGATCCCGACCCAGCCGGCCCGGCAGGCATCGACGCCAAGCACCCGTTCGCTGCTCATCCACCCATCGTCCCCGCTGACGCTCGCATGGGCGGCGGAACCGGCGGCGAGATCTGCCGATTCTGTCGACGGAGTGTAATCAGGGTGATACTTTCGGTTATCGAACTGCCCCGCGCCCCCACCCCCCGCTCCCCGCGATCCAGGGCTGATCCTGCCTGAGGATGTCCCGGCGTGCGGCCATGACGGGCTGAGGGCCACGCGAGCAAGGGAGGACATCGCGCATGAGCCCGCCGCCGTGGCCCGGCCCGCCTGCCCGGTCCCGTCGTCCCCGAGGCCGCGCCATCAGGACCGCCTCAGCCGCCCTCGGCACGGTCTTCGCCCTGGCAGCCGGCCTGCTCAGCCAGGCCGGGAGCGCCCAGGCGGCCTCCCCGTGGCCCGCCGGCCGCGGCGCCCAGGTGCGGGAGCAGGTCTGGCTAGCCGCGCCGCTCACCGGGACGCTGCACCCCGGGATGGCGGGAACCGCGGTCCGCACGCTGCAGCAGCGACTCGCCCAGCTGCACTACTACCCGGGCCCGGTGAACGGCCGGTTCGGGACCGACACGCTCGAGGCGGTC
>Ga0208219_1000325_pt1 | contig 17402 bp, 23 predicted proteins | sample NGESurshal072012_7_FD_184469 | JGI IMG/M metagenome (GOLD analysis project Ga0208219, IMG submission 184469) | Arctic peat soil microbial communities from Barrow, Alaska - NGEE Surface sample 53-2 shallow-072012 (SPAdes) | ecosystem: Environmental > Terrestrial > Soil > Wetlands > Peat ... | reverse complement strand
AGAAGGCGCAAACATGGCCATGCTCGCCGAGGGCATTCCCGGTGAGGTTCGGGGGGTGCCCGGCGGTCTCCATGTTCTCACCTTCACGCAGATAGCCGCGTTCTGGCCCGGCAAATCGGTTCGGCGCGGGCCCGATTCGAATGCCGCAGGTCGTTCAGGCGCAACCGCGCTCTGACGAACGCGATCCAGCCTACGCCCGCCCCATCGGCTGTCGACGGGCGGCCGTCCCTGCTAGCCGTAACGGGGTTGGCCGCTGGCGCGGCTTAGTATCCGCCTTTACGGCGTGTGGCCGAGGACCCGGCTGATGCCCCGCAACGATAGCTCTGACTTCGCCAGGAATCCGGCTACCGGGCTGTCGTCGATCATCTCTCTGTAGTCTGCTTCGGCCGCTGTTGAAATCAAGATCACTTCGCCGCCGCCACTCTGACCGTCCCCAGCCAGGAGCCGGGCCAGGGTAAAGCCGCTCTCGTCCCCGAGCCCGATGTCGACGAGGATGAGGTCCGGTCGCAGCGCGCGGGCCTGCTGAAGCGCGTCCGCGATGCTCGAGGCCATACCCACGACCGTCAAGCCCTCCCGCTCAAGGAGGAGGCTCGCCGTCTCGAGGAAGACATCGTTGTCGTCAACTAGCAGGCACCGTAGCGGCATGTGATCAGAGTGCCCCGGATATGACACCGCCGCATTGCGGCTAGCAGGAAATTCCCATGAGGACCTCGTCACCTTCCTCCTGGAGGATGCGGCGCCGGGCTGGTCAGCGTGTTCCCGCGTCATTGAAGGACACGGCCTCGGCGTGCCGACGCAGGGATCGGCGGCCGTCGCTGCTTTGACATACCGAACAGATCTGTCTACCTTCGTCTATGAGCAACACATACAGATCGGTCTGTCCAGTACGTTGACCCGCTACTCGCGGCCGGCAGCATGGCGCGGCGAGCGGGCCCTTCCTCGGCATGCGATTGAGGAGCAGCACATGAGTGAGCGCGTGGTTCTGGTCACCGGAGCCCTGGCTGGTATCGGGCGGGCCACGGCCACGGCCTTCGCCCGCCAGGGCGCGGCCGTCGTCGTCTCCGGACGGCGCGACGAAGAAGGCAAGGCGTTCGCGGCCGAGCTCCGGGAGCTGGGTGCGGACGCCGAATACATCCGGGCCGACGTCAGCATCGAGGACGACGTCCGTGCCCTGGTCGACGGCACCGTCAAAACCTTCGGCCAGCTGGACGTCGCCGTCAACAACGCCGGCTTCACCGGCAGCCGCGGCCCGCTGGTCAGCCAGACCCTCGAGGCATACAACGCGGTCTTCGACACCAACGTCCGCGGCCTGTTCTTTTCCCTCAAGCATGAGCTGCGCGTGATGACCGGCCAGGGCTTCGGCAGCATCATCAACCTCTCCTCGACCTTCGGCGAGCGGGGCGGCGCCGGAGCGGCCCTCTACAGCGCCAGCAAGCACGCGGTGAACGGCTTCACCAGGTCCGCGGCGCTCGAGGTGGCCGCCAAGGGCATCCGCGTCAACGCCGTCGCCCCCGGCCCGGTAGCCACCGGCGGCCTCGACCGCTTCACCGGCGGCGGCGAGGAGGGCGCCGCCGCCATGGCGGCGACAGTTCCAGCCGGCCGCCTCGGCCACGTCGACGACATCGCGGATGTCATCAAGTTCCTCGCCTCCGACGACGCCCGCTTCCTGACCGGCCAGATCGTCGCCGTGAACGGTGGCAAGACCGCAGCCTGACCCGTTCCGCATTCCCGCCGCCAGACCAGCGCCACCCGCCGGAAAGTTCGCCCGCGAGCAGGAAGGAAGAACAGTGACCAGGGAGATCAAGGTTCCCGACGCAAGCCACCCGATCAGCATCGACGCCGGCACCATCCGGGTCGTCGCCCGCGTCGCAGACACCGTCATAGCCGACACGAGTGCCGCGCTGACCCTGCGCGAGGCCGGGTACCCACCCGTGCACTACATCCCCCTCGATGACGTTGTCCCCGGCACGCTGCGCCCCAGCACGTCGCACAGCTACTGCCCCTACAAGGGCGACGCCAGCTATTACGACATCGTGCTGCCCGGCGGGAAGGAACTCGCAGACGCCGTCTGGACGTACCAGGCTCCCTACCCGGCGGTGGACGCCATCGCGGGATACGTAGCCTTCTACACCGACCGTGTTCAGGTTCTCCCGGCGGCAGCAGGCTAGACAGATCAACCTGACCGGAACCAGCCATGCGGAACCGGGACGTCGCCTGGCCACCCTCGCGACCGGGGTTTCCTGCGCGGCTGGGGTCAGCTGGATTGCGGACCAGGCGCCGTAAGGCGGTTGCTGTAGCGGGCGAGCATGGCGGTCTGCGACGTTTCGGGAAGCAGCCGGCCAAGCAGCGGTGGGATGCGCCAGTTGGCCGGATTGCGCCTGGCCAGCCGGGAGACAAGGGAGATGTGCGGGTAGCGGGCCTTCTCGTAGGCGCGCAGAAGGACTGCCGGATCGTCCCCGTCTTTCGCCAGCTCTCGCGCGAGCACCCACGCGTCCTCGAGGGTCTGGTTGGCGCCCTGCCCCAGGGTGGGAGGCATGGTGTGCACCTCGGGGACCGGTGCCCCCCACTGCCCGAACCGGCGCCTCAGCGGATCAGGCCGGCCTGGTAGGCGAAGACGACGAGCTGGGCCCGGTCCCTGGCGCCGAGCTTGGTCATCGCCCGGCTGGCGTGGGTTTTTACTGTCGCCGGGCTGACGTAGATCTCGCGGGAGATCTCGTCGTTGGACAGCCCGGTGGCGATGAGGGCGAGCACTTCGCGCTCCCGGGGGGTCAGCTCGTCCAGATGGGGCAGCTGGCGCGGCGACCGCGTGCGCAAAGCGAACTCGGCGATGAGGCGCCTGGTGACGGCGGGGGACAGGAGCGCCTCCCCGCTGGCTGCCACCCGCACCGCCCGGATCAGCTCGGCAGCGTGAGTGTCCTTGACCAGGAATCCGGCGGCTCCGGCCCGCAGGCCCTCGAAGACGTATTCGTCCAGGTCGAAGGTGGTCAGGATGACGACGTGGACCAGGGCGAGGTCCGGGCGTGCGGCGATACGGCGGGTCGCCTCGATGCCGTCGACCCCCGGCATGCGGATGTCCATCAGCAGCACGTCCGGTGCGCACCTGGCCGCGAGCAGCAGGGCCTGCTCCCCGTCGGCGGCTTCGCCGACCACGTCGATGTCGTCCTCGGCGTCGAGCAGCGCGGCGAACCCGGCCCGGACAAGCTCCTGATCGTCGGCCAGCGCGACGCGGATCACCGGTCGCCCCCGCCCTGCGGGAGCCCGTGCAGCGGCAGCCGCGCCCGGACCGCGAAGCCGCCGCCGGGCCGGGGGCCGGCCTGCAGCGTGCCGCCGAGCGCGGCCGCGCGCTCGGTCATGCCCGCGATGCCGCTGCCCGGGCCATGGGGCTGGCCGGGCGACCGGCCAGGCGGCCGCCAGGCGCCGTCGTCGTCGACCTCGACCACCAGGGTGTCCTCCCCGTAGACGATGCGGATGATGGCGTTCGTGCCGCCCGAGTGCCGGGCGCTGTTGGTCAGGGCCTCCTGGATGATCCGGTAGGCAGCCAGGTCGACGTCCGCGGGCAGCGGGGGCCGCCGGCCGCTTTCCTCGACCTGGACGGCCAGCCCGGCGGCGGCGGCGGTGTCGGCCAGGTCGCCCAGCCGGGCCAGGCCCGGGGCCGGTGCCCGGGGAGCCCCCTCGTCCACCGCGCGCAGCACGCCCAGTACCGAGCGCAGCTCGACCAGGGCCTGCCCGCTGACCTCGTTGATGGTGGTCAGGGCGGAGCGGGCCCGGTCAGGCTGGCGATCCATCAGGTGCAGCGCGGTGTTGGCCTGGACGTTGATGACCGAGATGTTGTGCGCCACCACGTCGTGCAGGTCCCTCGCGATCCGCATCCGTTCCTCGCCAGCTCGGCGGCGCAACTCCTCCTGACGGCTCTGCTCCACAGCAGCCGTCCGCTGGCTCCGGGCCCGGATGATCTCGGCCACAGCCAGCAGGAAAAGCAGCAATACCGCGAGCCCCACCGCGAACCCGGCGCTGGCGTGGCCGGGGCTGCCGATCAGCCAGGGCGGCCATACCGATGCGACGTAGCCGATGACCAGGGATGCGACCGCCGCCGCCCGCTGCCTGGCCTGCACCGCGGTGAAGAAGGCCACGATCAGCGCGAGCCAGATCAGGTGCGCCTGGCTGGCCATGCCCGGCCAGATCGCTACCGCGAGGGTGACGGCCAGCACGCCCACCGGGTAGCGGCGGCGGGCAATCAGCGACGCCCCCCCGGCGACGAGCAGAAGGTAGGTGCCGACCCCGGCGGTGGCCTGGCCATGGTGCCAGTGCGCGGACGCGAGGGTCCCGCCGACTTCGATCGCGATCACAGCGGCGGCGATCGCGGCGTCAGTGGCCCAGCGCCGGGCGGCTGCGCCGCGCGGGAGCAGGCCCGGCTGATGCGCCACGTCCGCGGGCAGGTCAGGTTCGGTCATCACTAGCGGTGACGTTACCCGCCGGGCCCAGCGGAAGGCATCCGCCCAGAGGCTAGATGGGACCGTGCCCGCCTGCACCGTTGGCGTATGCCGCGCGCTCCCCGCTACCACAGGAGATGACCCGGCCCGGGCCGCATGGCCGGCGACGCCGCCCCCGGGCGCCGGGCAGGCTGGAGACCGCAACGGGCCAGCCAGGCCATTCGCCAGCCAACCCGTCGCGATCATGAGGGGAGGCTTCCGCCATGCCTGAGGTGGAACTGGCCGCCGGAACACACCACTACCCAATAACGATCCGATCGGGCCAGCCCTCCGGGCAGACCGCGGCCGCTAGAGGCCAGAGGAAAGGAGGGCGGCCATGATCCCCCGTGAGCACATCATCGAGAACCCGCTCAGCCGCGAGCAGATCACCATCCGGCGGACTGCCGCGGACACCGGCGGAAGCGTCCTGGAGTGGGAGCTTCTGCTCGCGCCCGGGGGGCACGTGCCCAGCAGCCATGCCCACCCCGAGCAGGAGGAAGTCTTCACCGTCCTGGCCGGCCAGATGCGGTTCCGGGTCGGTGTCCGGCGGGTGATCGCGAACCCGGGCGACATCGTGCGGATCCCGCCGGGGACGGTGCACCATTTCGCGAACGCCGGACGCCAGCCCGCCCGGGTGGCCGTGCGGACCAGCCCGGCCCTGAGCATGCAGGAACTGCTGGAGACCGCCGCGGCGATGGCGCAAGACCAGCACGCCGCGGCCCGCCGGCTGCCCAGGCCGACCGACCTGGCCCTGTTCATGCGCGATTTCGAGCGTGAGGTGCGTGCACCGTACCTGCCGGCCCCGCTGGTCCGCGCCGTCCTTTCCCCGCTCGCCCGGCTGGCCAGGCGGCGAGGGCTCGACTCGCGCTACCGCCAGCTGCGGCGGCGATGACCGGGCCGCCGGTGGCCGCGGTCGACGTCGCTCACCTGGTCAAACGCTACCGGGGCGCCCGGCGCGATGCGGTGGACGACATCAGCTTCACCGTGCCGGAAGGGCAGCTGTTCTGCCTCCTCGGCCCCAACGGCGCCGGGAAGACGACCACCGTGTCGATCCTCACCACGACGCTGGCCCCCACCTCCGGCCGGGCCAGCCTCGCCGGCCGGGACCTGGAAAGCCAGCAGGCACAGGTCCGCCGCGTGATCGGAGTCGTCAGCCAGCAGCCCTCGCTCGACCTCAACCTGACCGCGGAGGAGAACATCAGGCTCCACGCGGTGCTCTACGGGCTGTACCCGTGGCGGCCCCGTTACCGCCTGATGCCGGCCGGCTATCGCGGCGAGGTGCAGGAGATGGCGGGGGTCCTGGGCATTTCCGGCAGCCTGGGGCGGCGTGCGCGCACCCTGTCGGGAGGTCAGCGGCGGCGGCTGGAGATCGTCCGGGCGCTCATGCACCGGCCCCGCGTGCTGTTTCTCGACGAGCCGACCGCGGGTCTTGACCCGGCGAGCAGGCGGGACCTGTGGGCCTACCTGTGCCGGGAACGGGCCAGGTCCGGCACCACCGTAATCCTGACCACGCACTACCTGGAGGAGGCGGAGGCCGCCGACTCGGTGTGCGTACTGGCCGGGGGGAAGATCATCGAACGTGGCCGTCCAGCCGAGGTGAAGGAGCGTCAGCTGAGCCCCGAGCTCGTGCTCGACGCCACCGACCGGGCAGGCCTGCGCCGGGAGCTCGAGTCCCTGGGCGTCCAGGTCAGCCCGGGCCAGGCCGATGCGAGCCAGCCGGCCGGGCCGCTGCGGGTGCCGCTGAATGGCCGCAGCGCGCAGGGCATCATCGCGTCGGTGCGCGCGGAGCTGACCCGGTTCCAGATCGCCGAGCCGACGCTGGAGGACGCCTACCTGGTGCTGCTCGAACGGGCCGGGGCACGGGAACCGGACGGATCATGAGCGTGCAGGCCCGCACCGGGCCCGGCATCCGGGCGGCCGGCCCGCCCGTGACCGGCCCGCCCGTGACTGGCCCGCCCGTGACTGGCCCGCCCGTGACTGGCCCGCGCCGCGAGCTGTCCGGGCTGCTGGCCATCGCCCAGCGCGACGTGACCAAGCTGCTCCGCGACCGTCCCCGGCTGGCCGTCAACCTGGCGTTTCCCGTCCTGCTCATCGGCGGCCTGGGCGCCCTCCTGCAGCCCACCATGGGGCGGGTCACCGGCCTGAGCGCGGTGACGCTCGCGTTCACCGGGGTGCTCGCGGCCAGCCTGTTCCAGTCCGCGGCCGCGGGCATGATCTCGATCGTGGAGGACCGGGAGAACGACTTCTCCCGCGAACTGTTCGTGACTCCCGTCTCCAGGCTGACCCTGGTCGGCGGGAAGATCGCCGGGGAGACTCTGGTCGCCCTGTGCCAGGGCGCCTGCATCGTCGTGTTCGCGGTGGCGTTCGGGGTCGCGATCTCGCCGTCCCAGCTCGCGCTGCTGCTGGGGCCGTGCCTGGCCTGCTGCCTGCTGGGCGGGGCGTTCGGCCTGGCCACGATCGCGGTGCTGCCGAACCAGCGCTCGGCGATGCAGATTTTCCAGTTCCTGATCATCCCGCAGTACGTCCTGGGCGGGGTCCTGGTGCCGCTGCGCGAAGTCCCGTCCTATCTGCGGGTGCTGGCGCACGCGATGCCGATGACCTATGTGGTCAACCTGACCCGTGCCGTGTATTACGCCGGGACGCCGGCCTACCGCCTCGTCGCTTCCGGCAGTGCGCTGGTGGACGTGGTGGTGACGGTGATCCTGTTCGTCGTCCTGCTGACCGCGGGCGCGGCGGTGTTCGGCTACCGGGAGCGAACACGCTGATCAGGACTTTTCCAGGACCCGCGCGAAGGCCCGCAGGTAACTGGGGTCACCGTCACGGTCGCGCAGCAGCCAGTACTCCGCCCCCCAGAACAGGTATCCATCCATAACGAAGTTTTTTCCCTCAGCCCAGCGCATGGCCTGGCTGTAGTTCCTGATCAGGTCCTCGGGCCGGCAGCTGTACATGGCCCGGCCGGCCGGGCTGGGCGGCGTGGTGACGGCCTCCCAGGGCTCGGCCTGTCCCTCGGCGATCATCAGCCGCCGGCCGGCCGCGGCGACGCTGTCCAGCAGCCGTTCCTGCCGGCGCTGCTGCCACGGCGTCCGGCTGCCGTCCAGGTACAGGCTCAGCGGGCCGGCGCTGGCCAGCGCGTGCCTCGGGTAAAAGTCAATGCCGACGATGTCGGCCAGGCGCCGGGCCACCGCCAGCGAGTCGCCCTGGTCCCTGGTACGCCACCACTGCTGCAGCGCGACCGGCGTCGAGGTGGCCAGGAAGCCGTTCATCATGACCGGCCGGCCGGGATCCGCCGCCCGGACCGCCTCGACCTCGCTGCGGACGAATGCCTCGGCCAGCCGCCAGGAGTGCTCCATACCCAGCGGGTCCACCGCCTCGTGCTCGACCTGCCAGGCGATGATGCAGTCCCGGTGCCGGTACCGCTCGATGACCCGGCGCGCGAACGCAATGGCGCCGTCCAGCAGGGCCCGCCGCTCTTCTGGCTGGACCAGGGAGCCTTCGCGCAGCGGCTGGCCCAGGTGATGCCCGGGCACGAAGAACTCGGGATAGCCGAAGTTCTTCACCGTGCCGAGGCCCATGATGACCTGCTTGCCCGCCCGCTGCGCCGCGTCCAGCTGGCGGTCCAGCTCACCGGGCTGGAAGCCGCCATGGTTTGGCTCCAGCCGGTTCCAGTAAGCGCCGAGCCGGATCACCTGGAACGGGTAGCCCAGCAGTGCCTGCAGCGCCGCGTCGGGGTCCAGTCCGAGCGCCGCCGCCTGCAGCGGCCGGAAGCTGATCCCCAGCTGCGCCGCGCCGCGCGGCTGCACCGGCAGGTGCTGCCACCGCCCGGTGAGCGGCTGTGCGGCCCGCCTCAGCCGCAGCTCGGTCAGGGCCGGGCGCATGAGACTGCTCGCATTGCCGTGGTGCTGGCCGGGATCAGGTCGGCGATCAGCCTCGCGGTGTGTCCCGCGGCGTCAGGCCGGCCCAGGCGCGCGGACGCGGCGCCCATCGCCTCGATGGCGTCGTGGTCCCGGCGAAGCCGGCCGATCTCGGCCATGAGCCGCCGCACGTCCGGCACCCGGAGCCCGGCACCCGCGCTGGTCACGATCTCGGAATTGCCCTTCTCCTGCCCCGGGATGTGCGCGGTCAGCAGCAAGGGCGTTCCGGAGCAGGTGGCCTCGGCGATGGTCCCCGGCCCGGCTTTGGTGACGACCAGGTCGCAGCACCTGAGCCAGTCGCTCATGTTGTCGGCGAAGCCGGTCACGGTCAGCCGGCCACCGGAGTGCCGGGCCAGCCGGTCCAGCCGGCGTTTGAGCGCAGTGTTGCGCCCGCGCACCACGACCACGTGCACGTCGGTGAACCGCCGCAGGATAGCGGCGGCCCGGCGGGCCATGCCGCCGCTGCCCTCGGCGCCCCCGGTCAGCAGGACAACGAATCTGTCCTCGGCCAGCCCCAGCGACCGCCGGAGGGCAGCATGCTGGGCGGCCGGCAGTGGGCCGCCGTCAAAATCGCGCCTGACGGGCGGCCCGGCCACGGCCCAGGCGCTCCGTGCGGAGTCCCCGGGCCGGAAGGGCCGGGTGCGACCGCCCGCCGGGCAGTGCCGGGCAGCGGCGGCCGGTGGCGCGATGATCAGGTCAGCGTCGGCGTACCGCCAGGCCACGTGCATGGCGGCCAGGTCGGTGACGACCGTCACCACGGGTGCCCGTGGCGCAGCCTGATCCCGCGCCCATACCGCCGCCATGCCGGTGAGCGGGTGGAACGACACGATCGCTGCGGGCCCGTGCGCCCGGGCCGCACCGGCTGCCGCCCGGTCGGCGGGCCGCAGCAGGGTGCGCCGCAGCAGCCACAGTGCCGGGCGCAGGTTGGTGGCGTAGTAGGCGGCGCCCCACAGCCACGGGGCCAGCCGTACCACCGGGCCGTACAGGCCGGTGACCCAGCGCAGCAGCCGGGTCGAGCCAGGGCCGCCGAGCGGGTCGCACAAGACCGGGGCGAACCGGCCGGGATACGCCAGCTCCAGGGATTCGCCGACCGCTCGTGCCGCGTTCCGGTGGCCGCCGCCGGTGTCGGCCATCAGGAAGAGCACGGGCAGCGGCGCGGGGGCCGGGCCGCCGGCCTGCTGAGTTGCGGGCATGAGCTCATCGTGCTGCCGGGCGCGCGGCCCGTCGTCAGCCATGCGGCTACCTTCGACTCAACATCTGGCCGGCACCGGTGCCCGCTGTCTACTGCGCTCGGGGCAGGCGGCCCGGGGATCCGGCGAGGTACAAGCTGACGCCGTAGCACAGCAACGCCACCCCGGTCACGACTTTCATCGTGGCCTCCGGATGTTGAGGTGTCGTCAGCCAGCAGATGATGTCCGGTCAGCCAGACGATGAGGCCGGAGGCCGGCCGACGCGCCGATCGTGGTAGCCGGGAGGCCCGGCCGGCTCGCCAGGCGTTGCGGCGAGGCGCCGGCCGGGCATCCAGAACGCCTGCCTGATGCAGGGTCTACGGCATGGCGCGGGCATGCTTCTCGATCAGGTTCTCGGGACGTCAGCCCCAGATGGACGGGCAGAGGACCGGGCGTCGCCCAGCCGCGGCTCCCGCAGGGCGGCGAGGCTTTGCAGCTTGTGCGCCCGCTCGTCATGCCCGATCTGGCGGAACAGGTCGGCGAGCGACCCGTGGTGACCGTAGCCCGCCGCGAACGATCCGTCATAGGGCTGGCCTTCCCAGTCGGGATGCTCGGTGACGAACAGCATGTACTCGTGCTCAGCGTGGTCCTCGAACGCGGCGTTGAGCCGGTAGCTCGCGGCAGGCCAGCACACATACAGGAGCCACGCCAGCTGGTAGTAGCCGACGGCCATCAGCCACGGCAGCAGCCGGAACCGCAGGACCGGCCGGGCAAGTCCCCGCCGCTGCGCCAGGTCCTCCAGGATCAGCAGGTGAAACTGCTCGTTGTCTTGCTGGGCGCGGGTCTCCACGACCCGCTCGAAGATCCGCCCGGCTAGCCTCAGCCGCGGGTGCACCCGCGTCAGCGCACCGTAGGCGGCGCGTTCCCACGCCTGGTAGGGCACCCGGGCGACGATCTCGAGCACGATGAATTTCCGCAGCGTCCGCTGGCGGCCGTAGATCACACCGACCATCCAGAACAGCAGCCGTGCCGGGATGCTGTAGCGGAACCGCGGTGCGCGCAGCGTCTCGGCCTGGGCCGGGCATCGGGGGACAGCTTGGGTGGCCCGGGCGGGTTCGCGGGCGAAGCGGGGCGGGTGGCCGGGCCGGTGAGGACAGACATTTGTGTTCCCTTCCGGGTCGATGACGGGCCCGGCCGGACGGCCCTTCCTGCTCGGCCTGGCCAGGCAGACCCAGCCTCGCCGCCCCGGCGGCTGGCGTCGTCAGGCTGCGGGACACTCCTGGCTGCGCACCCCGGCGCAGGCGGACGTGCCCCGGATACGCCCGATGCGGCAGCTCAGCCCGCCATCAGGCAGACCTCAGGACCACCATCATCTGCACGCGGAGGCCTCCCGCGGGTGGTTGCGGCGGCCCGCACAGGCATCAGAGCGCCGCGGCGTAGGCCTCCGCCAGGCGTTCCATGACGCCCGGACCATCTCGTTCCGGCCCTGGTTCGCCCAGATGGATGGCCCGCAGTTCGGTCATGAACTCAGTCCACAGCTCCGGCCCGCCCGCTGCGAGCAGTTCCGCTCGCACCCGCAGCCGCCTCGAGGTCGGGCGGTGGCGCAGACCCCAGTCGCCAACCTGCGCGAAGACGGGCACCAGCTGAATCGACGCCTCGGTCAGGCTGTAGGCAGCCCGCCGTCCCGGCCCCGCGTCCTCGCGGGTCAGCAGGCCCGCGTTCACCAGCCGCTTCAGCCGGTTGGCCAGGATGTTGGACGCGATCCCCTCTTCGGAGCCGGCGAGCAGTTCCCTGAAGTAGCGCCGATCCGCGAACATCACATCCCGCAGCACGAGCAGGCTCCAGCTGTCACCGAACGCCTCGACTGCGGCATTGATCGGGCAACCCGACCGCGCCGGCTCCCCCAACTCGCACCTCCCGCCAATCTGGTTGCAATCTACCATCAGCTGGTCTAGCGTGGCCTTACCGGTTGCAAACCGCAAGCAGATCGCAGGAGGCGACGCATGAATGACACCGAGCCGCAGACCGCGGGCGGGAAGGTGCTCTGGCACTTCACGATGTCGCTGGACGGTTTCGTGGCCGGGCCGGAACACCAGATGGACTGGATGACCGGGATCTCATTCCGCCCGGGTCTGGCCGGTGAGTACGTCACGACCACGGGCGCTGTGCTGGGGGGCCGCGACGGCTGGGACGTCGTGAATAGCAGCCGCCCGTACGGCGGTGCCTGGGACGGGCCGATCTTCGTGCTCACCCACCATCCCGAGGACGCGACGCCCGCCGACGGGGTCACGTTCCTGAACTGTGGCCCGGCCGAGGCGGTGCGGATCGGGCTGGAGGCGGCCGGCGGCAAGAACCTCGAAGTGTTCTCGCCCACCATCGGCCGTCAGCTTCTCGAACTGGGCCTGATCGACGAGATTGACCTGCACATCGCACCGGTCCTGCTCGGTGAGGGCATCAGGCTGTATGACAACCCCGGCGCCGAGCCGTTCCGCCTCCACCTGGTCGGCGAAGGCGACCCCACCTCGGCCGTGAACGTACGGTACCGGCCCATCAGCACTGCGAAGATCCCGGCCGGCAGCGCGCCGGGGTAACTGAGCGACAGCGGGTGGCACCAACGTGCCGCCCGGCGGCGGCCGAAGATTCCCCCGCGCGGTCCACTTTCGGGTGACGCCCGCCCCGTTGCGCCCTCGTAGCTTCCTTCCATGACGCCCGCCCGAAACGAGAGGAGAACACCGGTGCAATCCCCAGCCCTCCATGGCACCGCCGCCCGCCGCCTGCTGACCGTCACCGGCCTGACCGGGATCGCCTACACGCTGTCCTGGATCGCCGGGGTGTCCATCCCCGCGCCCAGCCCGCCGCTCTCCGCCTCCGGGGCGGAAATTACTGCTGCCCTGGCCGGGCACGGGACGGCGGTGGCCGCGCAATTCACTCTCACGGAGGGCCTGCCTGCCGTGGGCCTGGCCGTGGTCTCGATGGCCCTGGCCCGCGCGGCGCGCCGGTCTGGGGCGGCCGCGGCCGCCCGGGTCGTTCTCGTGGCCGGCCTGGCGGCCGCGCTCGTCTCGCTGGTCCAGTTCCTGTTCGGGATAGCGCTGGCCGGCACGTCCGCCGCCGGCACCGCGCACGCCCTCTATGGCGCGGTGAACCAGTTGGACGGGATCAAGATGTTCCTGCTGGCCATCCTGGGCCTGGCCGGGGCTGCTTCCACCGTGCTGCCCCGGTGGCTGCGCTATACCGGGATCGCCCTGGCGGTCGCCCTGGTCTGCTCCGGCATCCCCTACCTGCTGCTGTGGTCCGGCGGCGCCGCCGCGGCCTACGTGTCCGGACCGCTGCTCCTGCTGTTCATCACCGGCAGCGGCATCGCTCTCGGCCGCCCGCCTGACCATCCCGCACTGACCCAGCCGGAGGAAATCAGCGTGTAGACCCCGCCTGGAGCCGGGGCACCGGCGGCTACCGGATGATCCTGGAGTTCGCCCTGGACTCGCGCGAAGCGGTCGGAGCGGTGCGCGCGAGGATGATCTTCCACGGCCGGCCGGCGACCGCATCCGGGAGCCCGGCGAGCTGCGCAGCCGGAGGTGGCCGGGACGCCGGCTACTACCATGGGGGCTGCTGCGCAGTGACCCGGAGCATCCCTGGAGGCACTGAACATGCGGGTTCCTGATGGCTGAGCCGCCCGCGGCGGTAGCGCCTCAGGCTGCCGCGCCCGAGGGCGATGCCCTGCTGGCCACCAAGCTGTACCTGCCGGGCCCACGGCCCGGCCTGGTGCCCCGTCCCCGCCTGGCCGGACAGCTCGAAACCGGGCCGAGCTGGGCGAGGACGAGCATCTGCTGGACTACGAGGCCCACTGTGACCTGGCCGTGGCTGAATGGCTCCGCGGCCGGCTCGCCGCGGCGGAACGGGCCCTGGCGCCCAGCATCGCCGGGTGGGCCGACCGGCCCATTTTCGTGGCCTGGGGCCGTCACCTCCTCGGCCAGGTCCAGCGCGCCCGGGGGCGCCTGGACGCGGCCGCCCAGACCTACCAGCAGGCCCGGGAAGCTACCGCCGGACCCGGCCGGACGCCGCTACCCCCGCGAGCCGGGGCACCTGGTACTGGCCCGCCTCCTGCTTGCCCAGGACCAGCCCGGCCGGGCGCTCGCGCTGCTGGACCGGCTGCACACCGCGGCGGTGGGCCAGGAACGGACCGGCAGCATCATCGAGACGGGCGCCTTGCGCGCCCTGGCGCTCGCGGCCAGCGGCCGGGAGAACGAAGCGGTAACCGTCCTGGCCGGGATGCTCACCCTGGCCGGCCACCAGGGACGCCTGCCCCGTCCCGGGCACCCGGCCTGCCCGGGCGGGGGCGCCGGGCCTGATCGAGCCGCTGACCGGCCGCGAGCTGGAAGTGCTGCGGCTGCTGGCCGCGGGCCGGTCCAACCAGGACATCGCACGGGAACTCGTGGTCACTCTCGACACGGTCAAGAAGCACGTCAGTCATATCCTGGGCAAACTCGGCGGCTCCAACCGCACCGAGGCCGTCACCCGGGCCCGGCAGCTGGACCTGATCTCCTGAGCTCCCCAGGTGTGATCCGGGCACCGGTACCGCAAGGGATCGAGCGCCGGAACTACAACGTGGCGCGCATTTTTGACACGAGCCTTTCGAACATCGGGTAGGCGGCGCTGCCGCCGATCGCATCGATCGACGGCTGCCACATCTCCCACCGGTCGATCAGCCGACGGCCGAGCAGGGCTCTGATGAGCTCGAAATCAAAGCCGCCGTGCCTCTCGAGGGCACCGAGTTGCTCGAAGTAGTCGAGCTCCCGGTACAGGATGTACGCCTCAGCTGAATTCTCGGCAACGAACACCGTTAGCGCATCCCGCAATGCCTCTGGTGTTTCGAACTGGGCGACCAGGCGACGCGTTTCCATCATCGGGCCTTCGCTCCAGCGTCTGAAGAATTCGACTGCCATCTCAGCCTGACGACCAATTCGGGCTTCACGGGCCTGCTGGCCCGCGAAGATCACCGCACCGATCGCGCTGAGCAGTCCGATGGCGCTTACCGCGGTCGCGATCGCCGTGACCTGCTCGGCCCAGTTCGGCATGGGGCAGCCCTCCTATCGATGGTTGAGCTTCCCATGGTGGTGATGAGCGCCGGGAGACCCGTACGTCCGGGCGGGTGACGTCGTCTCCAGTCACCGGCGCTGATCTGGGTGTGCGTCCGAAGCCGTGCCCCGCAGGTCTGAGCCCGGAGGCGGGACAGATGGACCTCGTCGGATGACGAGGCCGGGCCGGGACCGGGCTACTCGGCTTGGACGGCGGCGGCGAACGCGGCCATTGAGGGGAATTCCGCATCGGGGATGACGTCGGCCGGAGGTGCTGGCGTCGCGCCCCAGCCGGGGCGGTCGTGCCGGCGGTTGATCCACACGGTTGGAAGACCGGCCTGTTTTGCGGGGACGTGATCATGGAACAGGCTCTGCGCGACATGCAGGAGTTTGCCGTCGCCAATGCCGAGCCGCCGGACCTCTTGGATCAGCGCGGTGAAGTTACGCGGTGACGGCTTGTAGGAGCCGATGTCCTCGGCGGTGAGGATGCTGGTGAATTCCACGCCGAGCCTGGCCTTGGAGGCGGCGAAGGAGGCCCGGTCGACGTTGGACACAATGATGAGCTTGAAGTGCTGGCCGAGTGCTTCAAGCGCGTCGTGGGAGTCCGCGAATACGGGCCAGTCCGGCACCGACGTCGCCAGAGCGGCGGCATCCTGGTCGGTGACCGCGGCGTCGAGCTCGTTACCGAGGGCCCGGAAGCTGCGCGCGAGGATGCCGGGGTAGGGGTCGGTGGGGTGCTCGGCCTCGGCTGTTGCCTCGTGGGTGGAGTATGCGGTCAGCAACTGCTCCTCGTTCAGGGTGAGTCCGCGGCTTTTCGCCCAGGGGCTGAGCACGGCGGCGATGCCAGCCTCCCAGTTGATGAGGGTGCCGTAGCAGTCGAAGCTCAGCACTTGGTAGTCGGTAAATCTCACTGGCCACGCTCCTTCATGAGTCGACAATGAATCGTTCACCGTCGCGACGCGACCCGCTGCTGGCCGATTTCACCGTCCGCTGACCCGGAGACTGGATACCGCAGGCCCTGGTTATGGCACGCTGATGGCCAGCTTCCCGCGGGTGCCCGCCTCAAAATCGGCGAGGGCTCGCCAGACGTCGGCCAGCGCGTAGGTCCGTTGTACCGGGACGGTGAGCTGGCCGTCCACCACATCGGCGGCCAGCCGTCCGAGGATCTGGGTGCTGGGCAGCGCCATGACCGGCGTGGCCTGGACGGCCCGCCCGAGATGGTCACCCGGTCGGCGGAGCAGAGCGAAGCCGTCGGCGCCACCACCATCATGGCTCGGGTCGCTCAGCCTGACGAGATCGCCAGCGTGATCGTCTTCCTCGCCTCACCCAAGGCCAGCTACATAACCGGCGCGGCGATCGCCGCGGACGGCGGCCGCACCGCCATCTGACCCGCGGATGCGATCTGCGGCGCGCAGGTTTCCCCGCCCGGCCGATTTGGAGGAGATCATCGTGCGCGCGCTCGCCGGTCTCGGATCCCAGAGAAGGGCAGTGCGGGTAAACCTCCCGTCCGGGCTGCCCGCCGTGATGGCCGACCCGCCGCTCATGGAACGGGTCATCGCGAACCTGATCGGTAACGCGCTGCGGTACTCGCCGGACGGAGCGCCGCCGCTGCTGACCGCCCGGGCGCGCGGCGGACGGGTCGAGCTGCGGGTGGCCGACCGCGGGCCGGGCGTGCCCCCGCCGATCGGGACAGGATGTTCGCGCCATTCCAGCGGCTCGGCGATACCGAGCCGGCCAGCGGCATCGGACTCGGACTCGCGGTGTCGCGCGGCCTGACCGAGGCGATGCGCGGCACGCTGGAACCGGACGAAACTCCCGGCGGTGGCCTGACCATGGTCATGTCCGTGCCCGCCGCACCCAGCCCGGCTGCGGCTGCCGGCCCAGCGTGGTTGCCAGCCTCGCCTAGCCCGGATCGGAGGGAACGTCCCGATGACAACGACCGCAGGGATGCGAGCTGACGTTGAGCTCTGGGGGCCACCGGGCGGCCGGTCGCTGTGGGCCGAGGTGATCACCAACGCGCGGTGCGCCGGGAGCGTCCTTGATCCCGATGACTGGTTCCCGGTCAGTCCTAAGCCGGAGATCGCCCGCCGCGAGGCGGACGCCGCGATCGCCATCTGCATGGCCTGTCCGGTACGCCCCCAGTGCCTGGAACTGTCGCTGCGGCATTGGGATATTGGCCAACATGGCGTTTGGGGTGGCCTTGTGCCAGCCGAACGCAGGAGATTGCGCCGCCGCTGGCCCGCCCGCGAGGGGACGAGTTAAGTGGCGACCTCCTGAGGTGAGGGTTGCCGCGCCGGTCCTCGCTGGGGATCCCTGGAAATTCTCCTCGCTGGCTGACGAGCGCCCAGTGCTTCCAGGTGAGTTGCGGAGCACGGGAGTGGACACCTGGATCAATACCTATTAATTTGACCAGTAAGACAGGATAGCCGCATGGCCTGATTGCCCCGGCGCCCGTCCCCGACCAGCCGGCGGGCTGCTGAGCCCCGCCCGAGGGCGCGCCGGCTGCCGAAGATACGTCAAGGAGTCCCGATGACCCTGGCCGACCAGCAGGTTGCCGCCGTCGCCTGGAATGAGCCCGACGGCCTGAGACAATGATGAACCGGCGCGGGGGGCGCCCGTCGACCCGGTTGCGCGGGACGGAATCTGTGCGAGGTGTACTCCATACCTGGTCGTGCAGCCTCGCGCAAGCAGGATCGTTGGCAGTTACAGATACCAGAGAACTGAACTCGAAGGAGAAACATGAGTCTTGCGCTTGGGGACATCGCCCCGGACTTCACTGCC
>Ga0208219_1000324_pt1 | contig 17465 bp, 11 predicted proteins | sample NGESurshal072012_7_FD_184469 | JGI IMG/M metagenome (GOLD analysis project Ga0208219, IMG submission 184469) | Arctic peat soil microbial communities from Barrow, Alaska - NGEE Surface sample 53-2 shallow-072012 (SPAdes) | ecosystem: Environmental > Terrestrial > Soil > Wetlands > Peat ... | reverse complement strand
GCGGTGATGACGAGACGGGCACGGGACATCCCCGAGCCTCACCACGGGCTATGCCTATCTCCCGAGACATCCCATTCCTATGTCTTGAGATAGAACACCATCGTCTCCACCCCCATCGTCTCCACACCTCCGAGCGCGCCAAAGTGAATGCTGGGATTTCCGCTCCACGCGTCCCTCACGAAGTTGGTGATGCAGAACGTCCTCTTACGCACTCGGTGGGCGCCGTGAAATTTCTCGCCTGCTGGAGAAACACTGCAGGTGTGACCAGAATGCGAAGGAGCCACATGCTCAAGCCACGAATGCCCCGTTCGGTCGTCGCGCTCTCGCTCTTGCTGGCAGGTGCCACCAGTGCGCTGGCCATCGCGACGCCGGCGTTGGCTGCGACCAGATGCAAGCACTTCTATCCAGGCGCGAATCTGACGGGCTGCAACTTCGCTCATGCCAATCTCACGGGCGTCGATCTGTCAAAGGCCAATCTTGGCGGGGACAACCTGTCCTACGCGAACCTCACGCGGGCGAACCTCGGATCGGCGGAGCTTGCGAAGACGAATCTGACGGGTGCCAACCTTCATGACACGGATCTCTACTTCGCCGACGTCCATGGAGCGCGGATCACGCGGGCGATCTTCAGGGGGACGACGCTTGGGAGAGTGTCCTCGGGAGACCTCATCGGGGCACCGTTGGTGCTGCCAAATCGCTGGGAGCTAGAGGTTGGCTACCTCATCGGGCCAGCCGCCGATCTCCATGGCGTCGACTTCTCGGGCATCAGCCTCGTAGGAGCGGATCTCGCAGGCGACTACCTCTTCGGCTCGAACTTGTCGCACACCAATCTTACTGGAGCGAATCTGAACGGATCCGTGGCCGATGGTGCAAATCTGACGGCCGCGAACCTGACCAGCGCGAGCCTGGAACACTCGAAACTCTCCAATGCGATCTTCACGAGGGCAACGATTGTCCACGCGCAGCTCGCGCACACGCATCTCGATGGCATCACTTCGGGAGGTCTCCACGGCACGCCGCTCTCGATAAACAGCGGCTGGGAGCTCGTCCACGGGTACCTCGTCGGTCCGACGGCCGTGCTCATCCGCGCCACATTCGGTGGCGCGAACCTGAGCGGCGACAATCTTGCGGGCACGATCCTCACCGGCGCCGACATCCAGGACGCACGGCTGGCCGGCGCCAACCTCAACGGTGTCACGTCAGGGCGAGTCCTTGGCGTGCCCAAGTCGCTCCCCACATTCTGGCGAGCGATCGGGGGCTACTTGGTGGGGCCGGGAGCGAATCTCTATCAAGCTGAGTTCTCTTTCGAGTCGCTCACGAATGCAGACCTCACGGGAGCGAACCTGCTCGACGCGCACCTGGACGGGGTGACGCTCGCCGGCGCGGCGCTCACGGGCGTCTCTTCTGGAGGCATCTCGGGCATTCCTGCGTCCCTGCCCACCGGCTGGTACCTGATATTCGGCTATCTCGTGGGGCCCGGCGCCAATCTCACCAACGCGAACTTCACCCGCGCGAACCTCGACGGCATCGTTCTTACGGGTGCCGTCCTGACGGGCGTCACCTGGAACGACACGATCTGTCCAGACGGCACCAACAGCGACAACGACGGGGGCACCTGCGTCAACCATCTGCTTTGAGCTGATCCGATTTGGGATGCCCCATCCGCCGGGACTGTGGCGACTCAATCCCGAACCTGAATGAGGGCATCCACTTCATCCCCCTTTCTGAGTTCAGGGGACAGGGGTGCTACCCGGCGTGCTTGCAACGAGGATACGAATCGCCCAGGAGCGCGAGGCGACGTTGGTCATGACAAAGGGTCGGACTTCGACCTCGGCTCCGATCCTCGTCGGCGCTGGTTTCACCGTGCACGACGAGGAGCGCTGCTACCGAACTTGCGTCAACTGACCGAAGGTTGAACTACAACCGCCCCTTTCTCACGTTCCGCTCTAGTGCCGCGGACCCCGGGATGGGGCGCTCATCACTCGATCATGGCTTCTGGCCCATCTCACCAGAGTGACCTTGTGCGATGGAGGCCACTCGCGCGTGCCAGATCGCGAGTGCGGGCATGCCTATCAGCTCAAGTGCTATTGCGGCGATGAAGATCCCGTGGGGCCGACCTTCTCGGCGCCACGAGATCAATCGCACGAGTCCACCAAGGAATGCAGTGCCTAAGACGATCCGGATGATCTGCGACTTCTTCTCCAACTGCGGGAGCGCCATCCAGAGAAGTGGTGCCGAAACAAACCAGAATGCGTTAACGAATCGATATTCGCCGTCGAGAGTCGCGGTCACTTTGCTGGATGCTCCGGGAAGCGTTGCAGGACCAGTGAGCATGCCAGCAAGGCCGGACGCAAAGGGAATCGCAGCCAGGATTCCGATTGTGGCTTGAAGCGATCGTCTGCCGCCCGTGCGCTCTCTTGGCTCCACTCGGACATCTTTTCATGTCTCGAACTCTTGCCGGATCGCACCGAGCGGAGAGTGCTCGTTGCTGGGCGTAGTGCCTGAGAGTCACGTGCCGTGCTCCGAACGACTCTCTAAGTCACCACGCCTTGCGCGTTTACCGACGCGTTTACCACCCCAAGCCGCGCAGTTGCACAAGTGATGCTCGCCATGCCGGCAGATGCTCGGGTCGGACGAATAGGAGTCATACGCTTGAACTCTGATTCGTGCGCGTACTTCACAATCACGAGCTCGAGTCTCAGACCCCTACTCCTGGCAAGTCGCGCGGCTACGAGTGCATCGACCCGCATGGCGTGGTTGGCGTCGAACTGTTCAGCACACACCCCGGTTCACAGTTCGTCGGACCCTTCTGGACTCCCGACGACGTTCACACCGCATTTGTCGATCCATCACCGCTCGTCGGCGGAATCCAATGCTGATCGAGTAGAACATCCCACACCTCACCCCACCTGTTTGCCGAGCGGTGAAGGATGGCACGAGCAAGGAGATGAGTTGAGAAGGACATTGCCAGCAGCGCTGGCGCTCGTATTACTCGTCCTAGTACTCCTGCTCGGGTTCGGCCGGACGCTTTATCCCCATGGTGGCAGTTCACATGTAGACCCGTTGACTGCGTTTGGGTCCGGCTCAGCGATCACCGCGAGATTCGCTAACAGCTTCGCCCAAGAGGAGTACATCGGCTTCAATACAAAAGGGTCTGGCCCAATCACCGTCGACGCCGCTCGCTTTGTGCTGCATGGGCCGCTAAAGGTCGTTGTCGGCTTCGTTGCTCCCTCGAAGTTCAACGGATGGACTGGGTACAGCTGCTGCGGAGCTCCTCCTGGGACACCTGGCTGGGGGCCCATGATCCCCGTTCCTGGCGCCGTCCTGCGACCGCACAGTAGTTACGGGTTCTTGATCCGGCTCTGGCTTCCGAGCAGGGTCGGTAACGCGGTCAAGGCGTACCTCGCCTCGGTGACGATCACGTACCGGCAGGGTGGGAGCCAATTCGACTTCACCGAGCAAACTCCCACCGAGGTCTGTACTGGCACTCCACTGATGCAGTGCAAATACGGTCAACAGCTCAACTAGTCGCTTGGGACCCTTCCAGGCGAGACCTTCCTAACAACGCCGCACGGCCCGCTTACCGCAGCTGAGACTGTCGGACTCTCAGGCTCCGGCTACTTCATGGCTGCGAAACCAATCAAGATCTGTCCAACAGGACGACTTCCTGTTCATCACCTGCGCCATGCCGAACTTCAAGTCCTCCCTTTGGCCGCACGCCAGCGTCTCCGGACCCGGGGACCTGACTCGTTTGGTGCGTGACAACCGCCGCAGCTTCGGTAGCGGGATGTCACCGTCTGATAAACGTCGCTGAGCCGAGGATGCGGCATCGTCTGGACGCCGCTCCGGACAACTCGAGACGATGGACCATTCATGTACCACCCGCAGCCGTCCGCCACCGTTCGTGACCGTTCGGATGTGGAGTGCGACCAGTCGCAACCGTCCGTCAGCGTTCGCCACCGTCCGGCTCGGGCGTATTTGCAAGCAGGGGGTCGTGGGTTCGAGTCCCATCGTCTCCACTCAAAAAAGTGCCGTTGATTAGGCGTGATATTGATCGACAAAACAAAGCGATCGAGCTTCGCGAGTGGTCCGTACACCATTTGTGCACCACGCACCCTCGCTGGGTTGAGTTAGCCAGCCGCCACAACTGCATCCGATCAGGTGAAACATCAGCGCAGAGATGGGCGGGTACTCCCCGACAACTGCAAAGGCAGGGGGTCGCTGCGGGCGGAAACCCAGCACCACAGAAGAGGCGTGCTGGTGCCATGACCTCACGATCCGCATCCGAGCTGGAGTCGACGCTTCTCGAACATAGGATTCCGAAAAGACGGGGCTTGGGGGATGAATCGTGTTGGACGTCCGCTTCCTGGGCGATCGACGTGTCATCGACGAGCGTGACGAGCGCTCGCCTTCCTTGTCGTCTCGCTCTTTGGAGTTGCTTGCGTTTCTTGTGGTGCATGCTGGAGTTCCGCAGCACCGCAGCCACCTTGCCGAGCTCTTCTGGCCGGAGTCGACGGAGGCGCAGGCGCGAACGAATCTGCGTCGTGAACTGCACAACCTGCGGGTTTCGCTCGCCGGTGATCCATCACTTGACATCCAGCCCGCCACCCTCACCTGGCGGGATGCGCCGTCGTGTCGTGTCGACGTTCGGACATTCGAGAGAGAGCGCCTCGCAGCCGAGCGTGCAAAGGCATCTGGCGAGCCAGAAGAGTGGCTGCTCCACGCGGAGGCCGCGATCAGCGAGTACCGGGGCGAGTTCATGCCGGGCCTCATGGATCAGTGGGCGCTCGAGTCGGCAGCGGACTTCCTTCAAAGGTGCATTGACCTCTACGACGCGGTCGTGCGAGCACTTCGGGACCTCGGCGAGCTCGGGAGGGCTTGCTACGCTGCGCGTCGGCGAATCCAGCTGATGCCATTTGAAGAGGTCGGCTATCGGTCGCTCATGGAGCTAGAGATCGAGCTCGGAGATCGAGCCGCGGCAGTGAGCACGTACCACCGGTGCTTCACGCTCTTGGAGCGTGAGCTCGGTGTGAGTCCCGATCCTGCCACGACGGCGATCGTCGAGACGCTTCTCAAGCAGTCCAAGCAGTCTTCGGGACAAGCGATGCTCAATGGCACGGTTCATGTCCCATTGAGACGAGCCCAAGCGGCGTTTGTCGGTCGAGATCGCGAACTCGAAGCCCTTATCAGTCGCTGGCGGGTTGCCGACGCAGGGGAGAGTCATCTTGCCCTGGTCACGGGAGACCCTGGGGTTGGCAAGACACGATTGGTGGCTGAACTCGCCGCCTTTGTCGCCGCTGAGGGTGCCGTCGTGGCGTCGGCGCGGTGCTTTGGCCAACCGGGCGGTGTCGCATTCGCACCGATTGCGGAGTGGCTACGTTGTCCCGAGATCCGGTCGACGACCGCCTCGCTGGAACCTGAATGGCGAATTGAAGTGGCTCGCCTCGTTGAACGCGAGTCGGGATCTCCCTTGGGGAGTCGAGCCACGTCAAATCTCACGCTGCAGCCGGAGGGCAACTCGTGGGCTCGGATCCAGTTCTTCGAGGGCTTGGCTCGTGCGACGCTGTCAACTGGGCGGCCAACGCTCCTTGTGCTCGACGACCTGCAGTGGTGCGACCAGGAGACGGTCACATGGCTCGTCTACTTGCTCCGATTCGGCACCGACTCCCGCCTGCTGGTCGCAGCCACGGCGCGGTCCGACACACTCAGCAACAACCGAGAAGTCGCTGCCACTGTCCGAGCGCTCACGTCAGGAGGATCGGCCTTCCGGCTGGAACTAGCGCCCCTTGAGGCAGCTGACACCGCCGCACTCGCCTCACAGTTGATGGGTCGCGCCCTGATGGAGCCGGACAAAGAGCTGCTTCACGCCGCGACCGGAGGCTTTCCCCTTTTCGTCGTTGAGGCGGCGCAAAGCCAGCGCCTAAGCGGGCGGTCCGATCCGATCGCAGTCGCCGACATGGGAGGCGTCTTGCACAGACGGCTAGAAGAGACGTCGCCCAATGCACAGGAGGTCGCCCACCTGGCGGCCGCGATCGGGAGGAACTTTACCCTTGACCTCCTGCTCGAGGCGTGTGACCTGGATTCGGACTCGCTGGTCGCCGCAGTTGACGAACTTTGGCACCAGAGGATCTTCATGGAGCGGAACGCCGAGTATGACTTCTCGCACGACCTCCTTCGGGACGCCGCATATTCCTCAGTCAGTTCAGCTCGGCAGTGGCTCTTGCACCGGAGAGTCGCGCAGGGACTCGAACTCCTCCATGGCGGGCACATCGACGTCGTTGCATCGGAGCTGGCGGAGCAATACAACCGTGCCGGAAGGCCCGACCGGGCGCTCCCGTACTTTCTGCGGGCAGCAGAGCGTGCGTACGGGCTCTTCGCCTTTGGGGAAGCCCTACGACAGTACCGAACGTGTCTCGGACTCATTGAGACGCTGCCCGAGAGCAGGGACCGAGATGCGCAAGAGCTCGACGTGCTCCAGTCGATGTGCGCCCCACTCAACGCGTTGCGGGGCTACGCGTCGCCAGAGCTGCAGTCGACGCTCGATCGGTCGGTGACACTGGCTGACCGCCTGAGTCGGCACGACGTGCTCGTGCTTAACCTCGTCGGGCTGTTCGCCGTCCGATTTGTCCAGGGCGGTACCGCCCAATCCCACGAGCTGGCATGTCGAGCGCTGGCACTCGCAGGTGACGACTCGGATCTGGCTGGTCAGGCCCACTTCGCGTTCGCAGGCTCCGCGACGAGCCTTGGTAAGTTCGAAGTCGCCATCGAGCACTTCGACATCGCGTCGACATTGTCGACCGGCGCGCCTGCCCTCGTCCTGGGCACGCGGCCCGAGGTCCATGCCCAGGCGTGGTCGGCCCATCCGACGTGGCTGCTCGGCATGGAGGACGAGGCCTTGGCCCGATCGGTGGGTGCCGTGCAGCGTGCGAGGCGGGTGGATCAGCCGTACAGCCTTGTGGTTTCGCTTGCGTACGCGGCGATCACCGACCAGCTCCGAGGTGACGTCGACGCCCTCCAACAGACCGTCGCGGAGCTCCGTGCGCTGTGCCGCCGCCATGAGTTCGCCTACTACGGAGAGTGGGGTCTGATCCTCGACGGATGGGGGACCGGGGGAGCGAGAGGCGTGTCACAGATCCGTCTCGGAATCAGCTCGCTCCGAGCACAGGGCGCATACGCGCGGATGCCCTACTGGCTCTCGCTGCTGGGGGAGACCCTCATCGGATGCGGCGACCGCGAGGAGGCCCGCGCCGTGCTCGATGCCGCGCAGGTCGCGGCCGAGCAACACGACGACGTGTGGTGGTTGCCCGAGATCCTCCGCCGACGGGCCTCCCTGGAGCAGGGGTCCCGGGCCCAAGCGCTGCTCAACGATGGACTCGCTCTCGCCAATTCGCAGGCTGCGGCGGCGTTGGCGGCAAGGTGCAAGGCAGACCTTGCGACGCTCGGCGTTCGCGGGGCGCCGGCCTGACGCGAACGTCTGGCGAACGCTGTATTCGTAGGGTGGCTTCTGACCGAACACGCTCGAAGGCGAGGGTGCCGAACCGGGGGGAATACACATGACAAGTCGACAGACCACTGGGCCGGGAGTGGAGAAGTTGAACGAGTTACTCCACGGCAACGTCGTCGTCCCCGGCGACGCCGACTATGACGAGGCCAGAGCGGTCTACAACGGCATGATCGATCGCCGCCCGGCTGCGGTGGCACGGTGCTCGTCGGAGGACGACGTGGTCGCCTGCGTCCGATTCGCCGGCGAGGTGGGCCTTGAGGTGGCCGTGCGGGGTGGTGGGCACAATGCCGGCGGCCTCGGCGTGTGGGATGACGCGTTGGTCATCGATCTGTCGCAGATTCGCAACGTGGTCGTGGATCCAGAGGGGCACTCGGTCCAGGTGGGCGGGGGATGTACCTGGGCCGACGTGGACGGGGCGACCGGCGAGCACGGGATGGCCACGCCGTCTGGCTTCCTGTCATCAACCGGCGTCGGAGGCCTGACGCTAGGAGGCGGAATCGGGTACCTGACGCGGCGGTTCGGACTCACGGTCGACAATCTGCTCTCCGCACAGGTGGTGCTGGCCGACGGCTCGTTCGTCACCACGAGCAGTCAGGACGAGCCAGACCTCTTCTGGGCGCTGCGCGGCGGCGGTGGGAACTTTGGCGTCGTCACGTCCTTCCGCTTTGCGTGTCATGAGATCGGCGAGCACGGCACGATAATCGGCGGCCCCGTGCTGTACGACATCGCGGACACCGCAGAGGTGATGCGGTGGTACCGAGAGCTGCTGCCCGCGCTCCCCGAGGAGCTGAGCGGCTGGATCGGGCTCATCACCATCCCACCTGCGCCGCCGTTCCCAGAGGAGCTCTGGGGGCGCAAGTCGTGCGTGATCGTCTGGTGCTACACCGGAGCGCACGCGAGGGCTGACGCGATCCTCGCCCCGATTCGAGAGTTCGGTAGCCCACTCATGGTGGGACTCGGCGCGATGCCGTTCTCGGTGCTCCAGAGCGCCTTCGACGCGCTCTACCCCGCCGGCCTTCAGTGGTACTGGCGAGCCGACTTCTTCAAGGAGATCTCGGATCGTGCGATCGACGTGCACGTCAAGTACGGCACCGAGCTGCCGACCGGCCACTCAGCGATGCACCTGTACCCGATCGACGGGGCCGCAGCCCGGGTTCCCGACGATGCGACGGCGTTCGCATACCGTGACGGGGGCTGGGCCGGCGTGATCGTCGGCGTCGACCCGGACCCATCCAGCGCGAAGCTCATCACCGACTGGACCAAGCGGTACTGGGCAGATCTTCATCCGACCTCGGCCGGTGGTGCCTACATCAACTTCATGATGGACGAGGGAGGCGATCGCGTCCGTGCGTCATACCTGGGGAACTACGACCGTCTGTCCCAGGTAAAGGCTCGGTTCGACCCGGCTAACTTCTTCCACGTCAACCAGAACATCGAGCCTGCCACGCGCTAGACGTCTCCTCTGTGCCCATCTACCTCGACCGACACGACGTCCAGGGCGTCTCGGCGCAGGACGTGGCTGATGCCCACAGCCAAGATGTCCAGATCCAAGAGAGGCACGGTGTCCGGTATCACACCTATTGGTTTGATCCCGCCCACCAGACGGTGTACTGCATCCGCGGACGCGGCATCGCCGAACTTGGCGATATCCAGACAGCCCGCACAGCGCTGATCAGGCACTACGTACCTCGCGATCTCAAATCCGCTCCAACCGACTGCCGGGAAAGTTGGGGGTCGCGAATCCCCCGCAGGCCTCACGGTGCTACAACTGCGGACTCGCGGAGAACGGAGTGGCGCACATGGCCGAGGCCGAAAACATTGAGCTCTATCGACGGTTGATCGAAGAGGGTGTGGGCATTGGGAACCTTCAGGTGCTTGACGAGATTCTGTCGCCAGAAATCGAGCTGCCCACCGTCGCGCCAATGGCCGAGCCCACGGTCGATGGGCTCAAGCAACTGAATGAGGGTCTCCGCGCGGGAATCCCCGACGCTAAGGCCGAGATCGTGGAGATCGTCGCGAGTGGCGACTGGATCGCGGCACGCCTGCGATGGACCGGTACTCACACCGGAGAGTTCCTCGGACTGCCACCGACGGGGAAGACATTCTCGATCACAGAAATCGAGATCGTGCGGTGCGTCAACGGTCAGATAGTCGACCTTCGCAACGTGCTCGACATCGCAAGTCTCATGGCCCAGCTCTCAGGCTGAAGCTCGCGGTCGTCATCTCAGGAACCCTTACGGAGGCTGGTACCTTCAAAGTGATCGTTTCACGGCCTTGCGGGGCTGGTCAGTGGCTCCAGATCTCGGTCACCGAGGCGCCGTCGGGGTTCGTCACCCACAGATGGGTGCCGTCGAAGGCGATGCCGTCGGGGCCGTTGAGCCCACTGGAGCCGCCCGAGAGGGTCCGCACCCAGCTGCCGTCAGAGGCGTTGAGCTCGGTCACCGAGTTGCCGCCGAAGTTCGTCACCCACAGGTGGGTGCCGTCGACGGCGACGCCGCGGGGACTGCTGAAGCCGTAGGAGCCGCCCGAGAGGGTCCGCACCCAGCTGCCGTTCGAGGCGTTGAGCTCGGTCACCGATTTGCCGAAGGCGTTCGTCACCCACACGTGGGTGCCGTCGAAGGCGACGCCGTAGGGGAAGTCGAAGCCGTAGGAGCCGCCCGAGAGGGTCCGCACCCAGCTGCCGTTCGAGGCGTTGAGCTCGGTCACTGAGTTGCCGGTTTGATTCGTCACCCACAGGCGGGTGCCGTCGAAGGCGACGCCGTAGGGGTCGTTGAACCCGTAGGAGCCGCCCGAGAGGGTCCGCACCCAACTGCCGTCCGAAGCGTTGAGCTCGGTCACCGAGTCGCCGTTTTGGTTCGCCACCCACACGTGGGTGCCGTCGAAGGCGACCCCGAAGGGGGCGTTGAACCCGTAGGAGCCGCCCGAGAGGGTCCGCACCCAGCTGCCGTTAGACGCGTTGAGCTCCGTCACCGATTTGCCGATTTCGTTCGTCACCCACAAGTGAGTGCCGTCGAAGGCGATGCCGTAGGGGAAGTTGAACCCCCCGGACAAGGCGCCCGAGAGGGTCCGCACCAAGCTGCCGTCCGAGGCGTTGAGCTCGGTCACCGAGTTGCCTTCGTTGTTCGCGACCCACAGGTGGGTGCCGTCGAAGGCGATGCCGTAGGGGACGTTGAACCCGTAGGAGCCGCCCGAAAAGTTGGTGCTCCACGCGCACAGCGTCACGAGGATGCAGGCGACCGGAGAACCGTCTCTGCCGTTCGTGCCTTTGGTGCCCTTGGGGCCCTGGATCCCCCGTGGTCCGGTCGCGTTCCAACTGACGGCCTTGTAGTCCGTCGAGCAGGTGTGCGCACTTGTCGAGACCTTCGACAGAGCCCCATTGTGAAGGCAGGCGTAGAACGTCGTCGTGGGCGTGCCGGACGCCGCGGCCGAGACCGCGAGACCTGCACCGAAGGCTGAGATGGATAGCAAGACGGCGACCGTCCAGCGTGGAAGTTTGCGAATCAACATGAGGAGTACCCCAAACCGGCCATACGACTTCCCAAGGAAGCTCCCGGGGAATGATGGGAGTCTGTCAGCCAGCCTTCACTCGTGCCGACCCTGGCGGCTGGGATCAGGGTGGAGCTCAAATTCACCAGGCATGTGTCAGGTCCCGCCGCGAGGCGTCGAGCACGGCCTTGGTCGTCAGCGCATGCAGACCCCGCTCTAATCCGAAGTGCCAGTTAAGAGGGGCAGTGCCCTCACCGACCCACGTCTTTCACCGGGCACAGTTCGGGCGGACGAACTGGATTTGGCACGAAATTCGAGAATGGGAACATTTTGGGAACATCCGCTGACGTCCGCCCGAGTTCAGGCTGCACCAGGAGCGCCACCGATGAGGCCATTCGCGCCATGTCGTTCGCCCTCGTACGTCGGGATCAAATTTGCAAGCAGGGGGTCGTGGGTTCGAGTCCCATCGTCTCCACCCATCGTCTCCACCCATCGTCTCCACTTCTGATCAGGCAAAATGTCCGTGGTCGACGAGTCGGGCCATCGCGATCGAACTTCTGTCGAACATTCGGATGCAGAGCGGGTCCCCAAGGGTTGTCATTTCCAAGAGCCACGTTCTGGATCAGAGCCTTGTTTTCTTTCTCATTGCTTGGCCAGCACAGTGAGCGAATTTCTTGTGCCCACGCCGGTGATGAGAAGCATTTGGGGTTGAATGAGCGTAGCTAGATGCTTACCTGCAACTTTGTGGTGGGAGGCGAAATTGCCGATAGTTCGAGCGAGATGGGACATCCTCAATGAAGATGGCCTCGCGCCGGCGAGGCCCTGCCGTAGAGTTCCTTCATGAGCGCTCCCTACGATTCCAATTCGGTCGCCCTTCCAGTGCGGAAATACAACCAGCGCATGGCTCGGCGAATGGTCAAGCGCGCACACCTCAACGAGCAGGGTGAGGCGGTGTGTTTCGCTTTCAACAACCTGCTGACTACCGTGCTGATCGGCACGGTAGAAGACGCTGTCCGGTACGTGCCGACGGTGGGTGATCTGATCGAGTTGGCGATCAGCATCCTGACGTTCTACTTTCATCGCATCGTGCTGGTCACTGATCAGAACGTATACGTGTATCGGGATTGGCCCCTCCACTTTCCTGGCAAGCAGTTGGCCGCTTACCCGCGTCACGCGGGCCTAGTGAAACTCGGGAGCCCGAACCCGGGAGGTTTCTCCAGGATCATTCGTCGCGGGCAGCTGACCTTCGAAGACGGTCATGTCGTCTATCACAGCATTCTGTGGATTCGCCGCGCCAAGTACATTGTCCAGGAAGGGAACATCGCTGCCGCGAGTTAATCGCGCTTGGACTGCGTCGTCGACGATCTGCCGCGTAGCCACGAGCTCAGACCGCATCTCGGGATGTCGAAGACGTTGGCGGAATGGGACGCGTGGATATCAGAGCGACCGGCGCTCCTTGCAGGGATATCAGGGGTCGGTTCCTTCAAGTGTCCAAACTCAAATCGTGCGTCGTTGCAGCGGAAGGCATCTGTCGAACACTCGGGACAGCAGCACGGCTGTTGTGAAAGTCCGTCGTGCAAAGTGGGTGCCGAGGCTTGACAGCTTCACATCGGCGTGCGAAGTGCAGTATCGCAGGCCACTCGAGCTGCCGAACCGATGCGGCGCTCAAATCGATGTCGAGGTGCCTCGGACCCGCGGCCTCTCCGAATCGAAGTCATGTCAAAGTGACAAGCAGCACCGTCGTTCGGTAGCGCAGATCGACGGCGTCGGCGATCACTTCAACGGGTGCGATGGTACTTACAGGTCGTTCGGCGTGGTGCTCGATTCCTTCACCACGCAAGATGCACGGACTCCGGGCGAGGACCTCGTCGTCTACGCCAGTTGGAAAGGATTGAACGAAGTAGCGGCAGCGGTCGATGCGCTTACACACTGCTCTGTGGCGAGCTGCGCGTGGCAAGCACGGATGTTGATAGACGTGAGCTTGTCCAGGGCGACATTCCCGAGCTCAGGCAGGGTGCAGTCGGAGCAGGTACGGCTCATTCGCTCAGCAGAGGAGCATTTGGCTTAGCGTGACCGAGTCCTCCAGCGGGGGGGACTGCACACATTGGAGGATAAAATCGATGAGACGACTCGCCACACATTTTGCTGCCGTGCTTGCCGCATTGCTTCTCTCAGCCGGCGTCATGTCTGTTGTGAGCGCCTCGGCATCGGCTCCGTCGCCCACGTACTACGCCTGCCTGAAGGCCGGGACGCTCACGAAGGTCGGCACCACAGCGCCAACCTGCGAGGCACCTGCGAAGCGGATTTCGTGGGCCTCAGAGAGCCAGCTCGCTCACCAGACATCTGGTCTTGCCACTGAGACCGGCCAGAAACGCATTCAAACCGTCGTTAGCACGCTCCTCAGGCGGACAGCTCGCCTTGCCACTGCCTCCAGTCTGGCGAGTCTTCAATCCGGCGTTAGCACGCTCCCTAGCCAGCTACAGGGTGCTAACTCTTCTGTCACTCTGACAAGTCTTTCTAACCTGATAAATGCTCTTGCCGCTGGTGACAATCTTTCAGCTCTTCAATCCGCGCTCACTACCGCGATAAGCAGCAGTGCCGCTCCCCTTGCCACTGCTTCCAATCTGGCAACTCTTCAAACCAGTGTCAACACGCTCCCTAACCAGTTGCAGGGTTCTAACTCTTCTGTCACCCTGACAACTCTTTCAAACCTGATAAATGCTCTTGCCGCGGGTAACAACCTGGCAGCTCTCCAATCCGCGCTCTCTACCGCGATAACTAGTAGCACCGCTCCTCTTGCCACTGCTTCCGGTGTGGCAAGTCTTCAAACCAGCCTGGCAACTCTTCAATCCAGCGTTAACACGCTCAACAGCAAGCTTGACACCCTCTGCTCTGCGCAGGGAGCTGCTTGTTAATGAGCGACCGCACCGAGCAGCTGTGGAGGGCCGACGAGAGAGGCTCGCTTCTCCGCTGTGAGGTCCGTCTCGGGTGCGGTCGCCCCGATTTCCGCCCGGTGTGCGACGTCATGGGGTTGGGCGCACCGTTGATCGAGCCGCGGTTTCGTTGGGCTAGAGCCTCGGGCTCAGTTCCGGAGGAAGCCGCGTGTCAGAGGTAGTCGAACGCCGCGGTCACGCCCTGCGATCCCGCGAGCGTCGAGACCGTGACGGTGACATACCCGCTTGCGTGTGCCGGCGTCTTCACCGTCATCTTCGTGTGGCTGGCATTGATCGACACGACCGTGGCCTTTGCCGTGCCGAAGGTGACCGAGAGCACGTCCTGGAAGTTCGACCCCACGAGCGTGGCCAACGTGCGTCCCGTCGTCGGTCCCGACCCCGGCGTGAGGCTCGTCATCGTTGGGGGAGCCAGGTACGTGAACCTGTCCGCCGCGAACCGCCCACTCGTCCCTGACGGCTCCTTGACGAGGACGTCCACGGTGCCGATGCCAACGAAGGATTGAGGGGGTGACTTGACGGTCAGCTCCGTCGGCGACACGACCGTGAGCTTCCTGCCGGCAACGGACCCGAACAGCACCGTGGTCGCACTCGAGAGGTCGACACCCCTGATCGTGACGAGCGAGCCGCCGGCGATCACTCCGAGGGCGGGGGAGACCTTGGTCACCACTGGCCCGGCGTAGGTGATGGTCACGATCCCGTTGCCCGACTGCATACCGGTCTTCAGGCTCGAAGTGATCGCCGAGGATGCCACGTAGCCAGATCCCCCGCCGCCGCCCGTGTATCCGGCACCTCCTGCGCCGCCGTACCAGCCGCCACCACCTCCGCCGCCGCCGACGGTCACGCTCCCGGACGCGTTCCCGCCGTTGCCGCCGTGGCCCGAGCTGCCGCTCGTCGCGCCGCCGGTCCCGGTGCCGCCCGCGGTCTGGGTGCCCGGCGCGCTCGCCAGCCCGGTCGAACAGTTGTTGCCCTCGGCGCCCGACAGTCCGCCGCCGCCGCCGCCGAAGGCGTAGCCAGCAGGGCCGCCGCAGCCACCTTCACCACCACCGCCGCCCGCCACGACCAGCGGCGTGGTGCCGTCGTACACCCAGGATCCGCCCCCGCCCCCCCCGCCGGAGCACGGGGTGCCGCTGCCACCGGTGCCCCCGCCGCCGAATCCTCCGTTTAGAGGGGTCCCGCAGGGATCGGAACCCCCGGCCGTCCCGCCCACGACGACCGTGTAGGTCCTGCCCGGCGTCACGCTGAAGAGGCCCGTCGACGTACCGCCGAGGCCACCCGATATGAGTTGGAAGCTGCCACCTTGGGCCCCGCTCACCGCGAAGGTCGCCCGGGTCACGGTCGGGGGCACCGTCCACGACTGGTCTGCGCCCGAGTAGTTGCAGGTCACGATCTGGCCGCTGCCCGAAGCCACCGCCGCGCCACAGGGCGGATTGCCAGTCGCTCCGGCAGGAGACAGCGCGCTCAGCACCACCACTGGGGAGACGAGTCCCCCCAGCAACGCGAACGACGCGGCCAGCCGCCTGGTGCGTCGGCTCGTCCGAGCCGAGCTCGACGAGCGCGCGGTGCGGGTCAGGGTCTGTGAGGAGCGAATCAGCTGCACGAGGAAGTCCCTTCGGCCTGGCGCTTCGAGAGCGCAGTCTTGCGCGCACACTACAGATGCATGGCGACGAGGTCCCGTCGAGAACGCGGATCAATGGACCGGCGAGCAGGGACCGCTGGTCACGCCAGAGCCATGAGGCTGTCGGGGAGTGGATGCCGCTGGTCGCGCCAGGATCCTGCACGCGCGTCGGCGTGCCCTCGCGCCGCGGTCATCGGACCGAGACGCACTCGCCTTGGCGGTAACAAAACGGAAACGTCCACAGCCGTTCGCAGTGCATCGCGAGCGTTCAGTTGTGGGTCGTGACCAGCCACAACCGTTCGCCACTGTTCGCCACCATCCAGCTGGGGTGTATTTGCAAGCGGGGGGTCGTGGGTTCGAGTCCCATTGTCAGACCATTGTCAGACCATTGTCTCCACACCATCGTCTCCACGCCGAAAACACCTGTGATCAGGTGTGATAGTGACCGATCTAGCGTGCCGATTGAGCTCCACGAGGGGCCTATGCACCATTCATATACCACGCGCTCGCGTCGGACTGGGTCCGAGAGTCGCCACAGCCGTGTCCGATCAGGCGAAATGAGCATCCAGAGATGGGCGCGCATCTCGTGACTGCCGTGCCAGCAGGGGGTCCCAGCGGCCAGATCAGCATTGAGCCGCCCCCGGATGCGATCACGGCGCCACGCTCGGCCAGGTCCAGCGCCACAATGAAGGTATGCGTGTCCACCTGGTCGACGGGACTTATGAGCTGTTTCGCCACCACTTCGGCTTGCCCGCGGAGATTAGGGCCAGTCGCGATGCAGCGGTTCGGTCGGTAGTCGAAGGGACGGTGTCGCTGCTCGAGGGTGGAGTAACTCATATCGGAGTAGCCACCGATCATGTCGTCGAGAGCTTCCGCAACGAACTGTGGCCGGACTACAAGAGCAGTGCAGGGATGGACCCGGCCATACTCGAGCAGTTCGGCCCTTTGGAGGAAGCGCTCGGCGAGCTCGGGGTCACCGTCTGGGCGATGACCGATCTCGAGGCGGACGATGCCCTGGCGAGCGCCTCCACGGTGGCTGCCGAGGACGACGAGGTGGAACAGGTCTGCATCCTCACCGCTGACAAGGACCTGGCGCAGATGGTTCGCGGAACGCGCGTCGTCCAAGTGGATCTCCGGCGGCAGCGGGTCATCGACCACGACGGCGTGGTCGAGAAGTTCGGGGTCGAGCCTGAGTCGATCCCAGACCTCCTCGCGCTCGTCGGCGACCAGGCTGACGGATTCCCTGGCCTACCCGGCTGGGGGATGAAGTCGACGGCCACTGTATTGGCGCGCTATCGCCACATCGCCGACATCCCGGACGACGCGAGGGACTGGGACGTGGGAGTTCGGGGCGCACCGCGCCTCGCAGGGAACTTGAGGCAAGGCCGTGCGCTCGCTGCGCTCTTCCTCGAGCTCGCCACTCTTCGCATCCGGCCCTCACTGGTGCCAACGGTCGAAGGCCTCCGATGGCGCGGTCCCGGGCTCGGTCTGGCGCACCTGTCCGAGCGCTGGGGTGCCCCGGAGCTGACGGCAAGGGTCGAGGCTCTCGCCTCGTCGCGATGACGGCGTCCGGCGTGGGCACCTGCAAGTTGGGCCCGGCAGCGCTCGGCTCTCCCCACTCGAGACCGACTCCGACGTTTTCTAGCGCCCTATGTCCCGAACGGCTCCCCTTCGGGAGAAGGAGCCACCGATCCATCCACCAACTGGTCTCATGCAAAAGCGAAGGCAAAGGTCAAAGGTGCTTGTCGTGGACCGGCGTTGGACTGCCCCCACCGGGTAGACGTCTGATAGATGACACGACCTTAGACTTAGAGCTCGCGCCACTAGGCGGCGGCCAACGACCCCCATCGCTTGGACCACTTCAGGAGCTTGACCGTGATGATCAGGGCGACGGCCAGCGCGAACT
>Ga0208219_1000322_pt1 | contig 17497 bp, 19 predicted proteins | sample NGESurshal072012_7_FD_184469 | JGI IMG/M metagenome (GOLD analysis project Ga0208219, IMG submission 184469) | Arctic peat soil microbial communities from Barrow, Alaska - NGEE Surface sample 53-2 shallow-072012 (SPAdes) | ecosystem: Environmental > Terrestrial > Soil > Wetlands > Peat ... | reverse complement strand
CCCGGATCTGCAGACGGCCACGGTCGCCGCGGTCCTGCTCGAGCGGGCGTGCGCGCAGCAGATGCTCACCCACGCGTTCGGCGGGTGGCCCACCTGGTCGGGGCCCGGGGAGTCACGGTCCAAGCGGCGCAACATCTACGCCGATGGCCCGGTCCGGGCGGTCTGGGACTACCTGGAGCGGTCCCTCGGTCCCGCCTGAGGCAGGCGGCGGGTCCGCCACCGCCCAGCCAGAGGGCATGGCGGGTTCTCCTTGTGCTCGGACCGGTGGGAAACGGAACGAGCACAAGGAGGACCACGGGCGAGATGACGGAGACAGCCGCCGCGCACGCGCACGCCACAAAGGCCGCAGCCGGGGGCTGCGGCCGGACTGTACGCGGAGTCCTAGCGCTAACGGAATCGCATGATCGTCATGCTACCGGCGCCATATACGCGGCATCCGCCGCGCACGTGAGCATCAGCAGCCTGCCCTCGCGCTCTAATGCGTAGCAGCTGCGCTGGCGGGTCTGCGCAGGCACGGCAATCCGGCCGTGCGGTGGTGGACGGGGCCCGGCCAGTTGTTGCGCGGCCGGGCCCTTGCGTCGGCGTGGCGTGTCAGCGGTGCGCGAACCGGCCGGACCGGCCGCTGCTCCTGGTGAGCAGGTGGAAGACGAGCAGCAGGACGGCTGACCCGGCGATGGCGGTGAGCCAGGTGGACAGGTTGAAGAATCCGTGCAGCGTGTGGACGTGGAACAATCTGGTGGCCACCCAGCCACCGCCGAGCGCCCCGGCGATGCCGATCAGGCAGGCTCCCGGCGGCTATTTCCCGGTGTCCGCTCTCACCCTTCATCGGAAAAATAAAACTAGCAATAATTTTCTTGAGTTCCGATGCTAGATTATCAGGGTGGAGAGCTGGAGTTTCCTGACTAACCACGCCCGGGTGCTGCTGTGTATCGCCGGCGACCCGGGCGTCCGGCTGCGCGACATCGCGGCCAGCCTGGGCATTACCGAGCGCAGCGCGTACGGCATTGTTACCGACCTGACCGCAGCCGGTTACGTCGTCAAGCAGAAAGACGGCCGCCGTAACCGGTACCAGATCCAGGCGCACCTCCCGCTGCCCGAACCCGCCAGCCAGAAGCCCGCCATTGGTGAGGTCCTGGACGTCCTGGTGGGTGACGGCGTCAGGCAGCAGCTCACCGCCAAAGCAGCGTCCCCTCCACCGGCAACCGTTCCGGACACCCCGCTCGCCGCTCCTCGACTGGAACGCCGTGAAAAGGGCGAACATTAGCTGGCGCGGCACTACCCTTCAGCGCAAGCCATAGGTGGATAGAGTGCACGGATGGCCAAGGTCCATCCCGGGGCGACCCTGACCCCTCACTTCCGTGACTTCCTACCGCCGTGGGTGGCGCGCCAGCCGTGGTATCGCGGAAACGGCAGCCCTTCCTTAAGGCCGGTTGGTTACTTCCGGTTCGAGGACCCTGCCGGTGACGCGGGTATCGAGACGCATCTGATCGCCGACGGCCCGGTGCTGTACCAACTGCCGATGACCTACCGCGGAACCCCTGCCCCGGAAGGTGGGCCCATGGCCCCGCCGGTGCTGATTACCACCGCCGAGCACAGCGTGCTCGGGACCCGCTGGATCTACGACGGGGAGGCAGACCCGGTGTGGCGCAGTGAGTTGCTGCGCCTGGTACGGAGCAACGGGATCTCCGATCCGAGCAGCAAACGCGGCGTAGGGCCCGCAGAGGCCCGTGGCCACCTGCTGATAGCCGGAGACTTGGCCGCTGGCCCGGTGGCCATCGAGCTGAGTCGTGTAGTAACGCCCGGGCGCCCGGCAGAGCAGCCCGGCATCACCGGGCTGATGATGGGTACCTGGCATCCGGATGGGCCCGGCGCAGCGGCCGCCACTGGCTGTCTTGCGGTGGTCCGCACAATGACGTAAGCACCCGGTGCCGGGCTCATAACGGGGGCCAACCTGATGTCAGCCGCAGCGCGTACTCCGAGGTAAGCGGTCAGGGGGTGCCGGGGGCATGGGCCCATTCGTCGAGTCCCAGCAGGCGCTGGCCCAACGGGGCAAGCGACGCCGGCTCACACCGCTGCTCCTCGATGCGGCGCGGGTCACCGGGGAAGGCCTTGGCGTCCGGCGGCGCGCAGGTGGACCACGAGATGATGCGTTGTTGCCTCAACGTCTCGCGCTGCGCTCCGGCCGGGGGCAGCGGGTTCATGGCGAGGTATTGGGCCAGGCGGGGGCGCTGCGCGGAGTTTCTGCCGTTTCCGTGCAGAAGCGTCGTCTTCCAGATAACCAGGTCGCCGGCAGCCAGGGGGACCCTGACGATCGGGTGGTCGCCGATGTCGGGGGCACGGGGGACCGGACCAGCCTTGGACCGTTCGTCGAGGAAGCGCTGCTGGTCCCGGTAGATGGAGGGGACGCACTGGAAGCCGCCCATGTCGGCAGTCGTATCCTCAAGCGCCAGGACCCCTTGCAGCTGGAACGGGATGTCCGGGTACTTGCTGATGTCGGTGTCCCAGTGGATGAAGCCAGGCTGGTCGTAGTCGGGCTGGTCGGGCCGGACCGGCGGCTTGAGCGCGACCCGGTCGATGGAGACCCAGAGTTCTTCCGTGTGGTGCAGGTCGCGGAAGATTTCGTAGACCGCCGGGTGCTGCCGGATGTCCCACATCGACTGGTAGTGGTACATCTCGACCATTCCCGGCCGCGGTCGGATGGTGGCCGGCTGGTACCAGGTGGCCGGGTCGTTAGGTGTGGCACCGGCATGGCGCCAGATGTCGCCCACGACGGCTTCGAGGATCGAGGCCGGCAGGCCGGTCGGCAGCACGACGTACCCGTCGGCATCCAGGGCGCTCCGCGCGGCTGCGCTCTCTTCCAATCACGTTCTCCGTCCTGTGCCGGGTGCCTCACTGTCCAAGATCTTTAATACACCTCAGATCCCGATACCGGGAGCGGCTCCTACAGGTAAGGAGCCGCGGCGGCCGTCCGGGGAGCATGCCTGAGGAATGCCTTGCACCGCAGCGCTCGCGCCTCTTTTGAGCCACACCACGGCGAGGTCCCGGCAGGTCGACACGTCGTTCGAAAGCCAGGCCCAGCAGGGCCGGCAGGCGGTTAGAGAGCCAGCCCACCGGGACCTCTCAACGCTACGGCCTGACTCCACTGCCATCCCGGCCAGGACCGCACCGCCTGCCTCTAGCTTCAATTAGGCGGTTACTCACGGGGCGCCACGCGACGCCACCACGCACCGTAATAGGAATTGAATCCAGGCCTGATTCGCAGACGCCGCGAGCGTCGCAGTCCCCTGAGGTGCCGGGGGCCGTCGTTCGCCGTCGGAGCCCAGCTTCGGAAGATGACCTACTAGCATCGCTGGGTGGCTAACTTCGGCGACCTGCAGAATGAGATCTACCTTGCGGGGCTCTCCGGCGTGGTGCCCTCGCTCCCGATGTCGTTCGCGGAACTGGAGCGGCGGGCGGAGCTGGCGCTGCCGCCCGGCACGTGGTCGTACGTCGCAGGGGGAGCCGGTGACGAGCACACCCAGCGCAGCAACCGGACGGCTTTCGACCACTGGGGTGTCGTACCGCGGATGCTGCGGGCGAACACCGATCGGGACCTGTCGGTTGAGCTGTTCGGCACCACCTTCCGGACACCGATTTTCCTGGCCCCGATCGGGGTGATCGGGATCTGCACCCAGGACGGCCACGGCGACCTGGCCGCGGCCCGCGCGGCCGCCGCTACCGGCGTGCCCATGGTGGCCTCGACGCTGAGCGAGGACCCGCTGGAGGATGTGGCCGCGGAGTTCGGCGAGACCCCCGGGGTCTTCCAGCTGTACTGCCCGACCGATCCCGAGGTGGCAGCCAGCCTCGTTCAGCGGGCGGAGGCGGCCGGCTACCGCGCGATCGTGATCACCCTCGACACCTGGGTCACCGGCTGGCGGCCGCGTGACTTGTCTACCTCCAACTTTCCGCAGCTGCGGGGCCGCTGCCTGAAGACATACTTCTCCGACCCGGTCTTCCGGAGCCGGCTGCAGAAGTCGCCTGAGGAGGACCCGGGCACCGCGATCCTGACCTGGGCGCTGATGTTCGGGCGACCGCTGACCTGGGACGACCTGGCCTGGCTGCGCTCGCTGACCACGCTGCCCATCGTGCTCAAGGGCGTTTGCCACCCCGACGACGCCCGCCGGGCCGTCGATGAGGGCATCGACGGCATCTACGTCTCCACCCACGGCGGCCGGCAGGCCAACGGCGGCCTCGCCGCAATCGACTGCCTCGCTGACGTGGCCCAGGCGGTGCCGGACGTGCCAGTCCTTTTCGACTCCGGCGTGCGCTCCGGCTCCGACGTGGTGAAGGCGCTCGCACTCGGCGCCACCGCAGTCGGGATCGGCCGCCCCTACGCCTATGGCGCCGCACTGGGTGGCACCGACGGCATCGTCCACGTGCTCAGGACGATCCTGGCCGAGGCCGACCTGCTGATGGCGGTCGACGGCTACCCGACCCTCGCCGACCTCGGCCGGGACGCCATCCGGCGTACCTGAGCACTGCCGGCAGCATCAGGCGCATCCGCCACAGCCTGTGGACTCCGAACTAACGTCTATCCCCCAGCAGACGAGGGCAGCTAGGCAGCAGACCAGCGCACTCCAGTACGCACACGCAGCCGACGCAACACGACAGAACGTTCGTTCTCGCGCGCCTTAGATGACCCTCCGAGGCGGTCGCCAGGACGCGCCGAACGGCGGCTAGTTGCGCGCGACTGCTGTTCCAGCTTGATCCGTCACGCCTGCAGACCGAGCCGGGGTTTGCATGCTCATTCATGATCGCGCGGCCATGGGCATGCGCGCTCGTGCCGCGATCGGGTCAGCGCTCCCGCGGAACCGTAAGCGCGAGGAACAGTGCACCTGAGTGGCCTTGCCGGAGGTGCCTGCTGGCTAGATTGGGGTCAGCCCGAGAGGAGTGCCCGTGCTGGCGTCCAGTTACATCTCACCCAAGGCGGTCAAGGGTCAGCCCAGCACGATCCAGGGGCGTGGACTGGTCGCGGTAGCGCCGATCGGCAAGGACGAGATCGTTGCAATCAAGGGCGGCCATGTCGTGGACACGGCCACCCTGCGCTCCCTGCCGGAGCGGCTGCGGAACTCCGACATACCGATTGCGGAAGGCTTTCACCTGGTGGCCCTGGAGGACGCCGAGTACGAACCGGTGATGCTCTTCCTCAATCACTCATGCGAGCCCAACGTAGGCTTCGCCGGGAACGTCGTCCTCGTGGCCATGCGTGACGTTAGCCCTGGCGAGGAACTGGCCACCGACTACGCGCTGTTCGATGACGACGAGGGCGAGATGCCCTGCCAGTGCGCGACCGCGTCCTGCCGGGGAACAATCGGCGGTCAAGACTGGCAGCGACCGCAACTGCAGCACAAGTACGGCAACTACTTCTCCACCTATCTTCTGCGCCGGATCGCCAGCCAGTTCGGGTAACGCGCTGGAACCGATGCCTCACAGGCTTTCACTCTTCTGCCGCTGTCGGTCCGCTTTCAATGGCGGTCCACCCGGCCCGGCGCCCCGTCAGTCTGGCCAGTCCAGCTGGTGTTCCGGGACGCCCATCGCCCAGCCATAGTCCATGGTTCCAGCCCGGCCATCCTGGTCGCCGCGCTGATAGCGGAAGACCTTTCCAGCGAACCAACCACATGGTCATCGCCGCCCGGAAATCCGCATACCAGCCGCCCTCGGCCAGCAGCGACCGGGCGAGAGACTCAGCCAGCGGGCCGGCTACCGCATCGTCTGCCTCGAATTCCAGGAAGGTCCAGACAGGCGGCTGGACAGCAGACACCGACGCCGGCACGTCCCACCGGCTCACCCGCGTCAGCCTCAGGACTCAGCACCGCCCTCTGCCGCCCCATGCTGCACTGCCGCCGGGCCTACGCGGATTACCGCGCTGCTCGCCGTGCCGCGCATGGGACTCCTCCTCGGCCGCAGCGCGCAGGAGACGAGGACGAGCACATCGGGCGCAACTGGTTCCGGCGCATGGTCTGGCGCCCGGCGTGCGAAGCCGCTGGCTTGGTCGATACCCCGCGTTTTCATGATCTCCGGCATTCACATGCGTCGTGGCTGCTCGCCGGCGGAGCCGACTTGCAGGTCGTGAAGGAGCGCCTCGGCCACGCGTCGATCATGACGACTCAGCAGTACCTGCACACACTCCCGGACGCTGACGAGACCGCGGTCGAGGCATTCAGCCGGATCCGAGACCGCGGCGCCAGAGCCAGCAAGCGCACTCCGAGGAAGTCAGCGTGAATCCCCGCACGCGGAAGGCGGCCGTGTACACGATCGGCGCCATCGCCATCCTCGTCATCGCCAATGCGCTGCTGTCCGGCCACTCGACTCAGATGGCCAGGCCGCCCAGCGCGTCTCGGACCCGACGGAGGAGAATTAGGTCGTTTGGGAATTCGCCTCGAGGTGTCTGTTCGGAAGGCGCACGCTTCGGCAAAGGCTGTTCTGTGGTGGGGGGCGGCATGGCTGAGACTAGAGCAGACGGAATGGTTACTGCGGCCCAAATGACCTTGCCGCGCCACGGGGAGTAACAGGGATACCAGTCCCAAGCTTTCGCCATTGCGGCAACCAGCGCTAATCCCCGGCCGCTCTCGTCGAGATCGCTGGGGTTCCCAAGCGTCGGCGGAGCGAGGGCGCTGTCCCAGACGTCGATGAACAGACTGTCGTGAGCTGTCCGCAGGCGCAGGACGACAGCGGCCAAGCTGAGTTGGTGGAGAGCCGCGGCGTCGGGCATCTCGGCGAAGCCGGTGGCCTTGACCGCGTTAGTGACCAGTTCGCTGGTGATGAGCTCGGCGGTGGCAGGCAGGTCACCGGCACTTGGCGCGGCCAGCTGCCAGCTGCGTAGCTGGCCGCGTGCGAAGCGGCGTGCTTGCCCGGCCGCGGTGGGCACGGCGGTCAGGTAGAGATCTCTGGAGACGCGCTCGCATCGGGGACGAAACGGAGAGTGCATGACAGGTTCCTCGGCCAGGCCGATGTCACGATCACAACCCTCGGCGAAGGCGGGATAGGAGTTGGCTGCAATCGAAGCCTCGCAGTCCCGTTACCAAAGTGTCACTCCCCGTGCGGGGAGGATCTGATTCCCCCAACCTGGCGCACTCTGACCTGCCGAAATCGTGGCGCCGGGGGCCAGGTGTTCCCTCTGCCTTGGCTCCCCCGCAGCTGGGAGCACGCCAGGCGGTTACCGTGAATGTGACTGACCGCCGGCCGAGTGTGCTGACGGTCTGGCTTCTGGACGGGAGGCGGCATCAATGCCGAGGCACAGGGCCAGCCTCAAGGCCGAGCAAGATGAGTTGCGCGAGCGGATGCGCACTCTGGGGCTGGGGTATTGCGAGATCGCCGGGGAGTTCGCCCGCCGATACCGGCTGCGGCCGCGCGCGGCCTGGCGGGTCGCCTACGGCTGGACGCTGAAACAGGCCGCTGACCATATCAACGCTCATGCCGCCGATGCCGGGCTGGACTCGGGTGGCACTGCATCGATGACCGGACCCCACCTGTGCGAATACGAGCAGTGGCCCGGATTGGGCACCGTGCCAACGGGCCGCAAGCCCACGCCGTACATCCTCGCCTTGCTGGCCGTCGTTTATGGCGCGGACAGCTACCAGCTACTCGATCTTGACGACTATGCGCATCTGCCTGCCGCCGACCGACTGGTCCTCGACAAGCACACCCGCACCCCCGCCCAGCAACATGCCCTGCCCGTTGGGAACCCCAGCGGCGGAGTAGCCCGCATTGGTGGCTCCGCGGCGGCGTTCAGGACTTCCCAAGGCGCGACCGCGCCTCCGCGAGCTAGCCGCAGGCCTGAACCACCTGCCACCTCCGAGGCGATTACCTATGGCGATCTGCCGGGTCTCCGCCCGTTGGGCCCCGACGTGACTCCCGCCTATGGAGACGGGAAGACGTGGACTGGCCTTCCTGGACGCTCAGATCCGGTCGGCGGATCAGCTCATGGTGCGCTGACGGTCACCATGGATGACATCGGGGTCATCCGCAACATGCTCGCGGCGCTCACCACGTCTGACCGACAGTTTGGTGGCGGGCATGCGCGCGCTTACGCCGCGGACTACCTGCATGCTGTGGTGTGGCCCCGACTGCACGCGCCGTGCGATGACTCTGTCCGCCATGACCTGATAGTTGTGGCCACCGAGTTCATGCTGCGGGTCGCATCGCTGGACTTGGACGGCGGGCATGCGCAGGCGTCGCGCACGCTGCTCGGGATCGCGTCCGGCCTGGCACACGAGAGCAGCGACCTAGCGCTGAACGCCTGGGTGCTCGCCCGCTGGGGCGAACAGAAGATCCACGAGAAGGACCTGGGTCAGGCACTGGCCTACACGCGTGCCGCGGCCGAGCTGGCGCGCCAGGCCCCGCCAGCGGCCCGGGCGTTCATCCTCACGAAATACGCCCTGGCCTTGTCCATGACCGGCGAACGCACCGCGACGCTGCGTTCCCTGGATGAGGCCCGTAACGCGTATGGCAAATCCGGAGACGGCAGCGAGCCCGATTGGATGGGTAACTACGGCTGGGGACATGTACGGCACGAAGAAGGCCGCTGTTACTGCAACCTCGGGATGGGCAGTGAGGCTGTCCAAGCTGAGGAAGAGTCGATGCAGGTCCGCAGTCGCGAGCAGTTCGCGCGTCCCCGCGCCTTCTCGCTGGGCATCTTGGCCATGGGCCATGCCCAGGCCGGGCAGATCGAGCAAGCCTGCGTCATCAGCCACGATCTGGTCACGCTGACGATGCAGCTCACGTCCAGTCGGGTCCAGATCCGGTTGTCCGAGGTCCTCGAGGCGCTCGATGACCACAAAAGCCTCCCCGCCGTCCGAGGTGTTCACGAGGCTGCCCAGCCGGCCCTCGCCCGCTCGCCGCGCTGAGCACATGCCTCGCGACGATCTGTACGAGGAATACTGGGCATTGCTGGTGGCTGCCGCTGAGCGCATCGGCATCCCTCTCCCAGACGCCCACCTCCTGCGGCTGCACAGCAACGCGTTGTTCGCCCTGCCGTCGGCAGGGCTGGTCATCCGGATCGCCACTAACCCTGCCGCAGTGCCCCGCGTGACCGCCGCCGTGGGCATCACCCGATGGCTCGCCGCGCAAGGCTTCCCCTGCGTGATCCCAGCCGATATCGGCGAGCAGCCACTGACGGTGGACGGGCGGGCCGTGTCGGTCTGGAGATATATCCCACCCAGTGCCGGGTTGCCGCCGTCGGCTGCCGATCTGGGGCGCCTGCTGCACAGGCTGCATGATCAGCCTGCCCCGCCGCAGCCGCCCCCCGCTCTCAGCGACCCGTTCGACAGCGTCGCGGCCGCCATCGATCAAGCGCCTGAGGCGCTGTCCCGCCAGGACCACGAATGGCTGACCGAGCGGATCGGGCACCTCGGCGAGCTATGGCAGAACATGGACTTCCCGCACCTGCCGGGGCTCATCCACGGTGACGCCCACCCCGGCAACCTCCTGCGCACGCCCGCCGGCGAGGTCCTTCTCTGCGACTGGGACCACGTCGCCATCGGGCCCCGCGAATGGGACCTCGCGCAGATCTACTACACCCAGCGGCGATTCGGCCACCCGCCCGAGCCTGACATCGAGAGCTTCATAGAGGCGTACGGGTGGGACCCACGCCGATGGCCGGGGCTCGCCTCGATGATCGCGATACGTGAGATCACCGGCCTCAGCCCATACTTTCGCACCGCTGCTGCCAAGCCTTTCTCCGGCCGCGAACTCGCGAGCCGCCTGAACTCGCTCCGGCGGGGCGACATAACCGCACGCTGGAATACGCCACCGAGCGAATAGAGCCTACCCGAACACCTGGGCGATACCTGTCGTCCATCAGCCGCTGCGGACGCGTAGTTTGTGGAACGGGTTGAGTGCCGTCTGCCTCATGGCCAACGAGCTCCCCCAGACGGGAACGCTTCTCCCCAACATGAAGACTCCTCGCAGGTAGCGGTAATGCCGGAACGGGAATGACATTATTCCCAGTCCGGGGAGTGACTCTTGGTTACGTAGCGGCCACGCTGGGAGCGATCCATTCGGTCACGCTACGCCTGCCGAGAGGTGATCCCATGACCGCTTCATCATCCGAGGCTCACGCCCTGCCCCTGCTACCCGTGCCTGATATACCCAGCACCCCGCGTCCTCCCGCAGGCAGCGTGGCCTTCACGTCCGGACATCACTTCGCCCTGTGATCGTCGCCGCCAACGCGCCGGGGCCAGGGGCCGTGCCTGCGCGGCCGCCTGGGTCGTTGCTGGTCGCGGCCATCGACGTGGAGTGGTCCAAGAACTACCGGATTCGCGGCGGCAATGTCCCGTTCTGCTATTCAGTGCTCTGGCTTGCCATTCGCCGGGGCGGCGGCAGCATCACCGCGGACTCGGCACGATTCTGGTACACCTCGGCCTACGTTGCAGACGCATCCGAGACGCCAGACCTCGTCGTGCACGCTGACGCCGCGCTCGCGGAAGTGGGCGCTTATGCGGACCTGATCGCAGGGCACCAGCTGAGCAGTGACCTGGCTGTCCTGGCCGCTTCGGCTCGCGGGTCAACGCCCGGGGTAGCCGGGATGCGGGCGGCGTGGCATCAGCGCCGACACGCTGTTGCGGGTCGGCCCCGCATCCTGGACACGCGCTACGACGCTAGCCACCTGCTGGCCGGGGCGTCGCGGCGGCTGGTCGATGTCTGCGCGGAACTACATCTGGATGTCACCCAGCCAGAGCTGCGCGGCGTCTCGATGACAGCCTTGCACCGGCGGTGGCTGGAGGACCGCATGGTCAGTGCGCGGGAGAAGATCACCGTGCTCAACCTGCGGCATGCTCTGTCTACGGCCCTAGTCGCCATCCGCGCCGCGGAGTTCGGCTGCTGGGATCCGGGGCTAAACGTCAACCAGATGCTCGCGGATGGCCTGGAGGGCAGGTTCGGCTGGCTGGACGGTCCTGTGTTCGCCGCGCTGCTGGCTGGCTCCGATGGTGCGTGACTGCGTAGTGCTCGCGATCGAGGGCACGCACGCCTCCGGGAAGACGACCGTGACCCATGCGCTGGCCGCGCACTTCCGGGAGCAGGGCGTGCACGTCACCACCGTGGAGGAGCCCGCACGCGGCAGCCCGTTCATCGAGGACGTGGTGGTCCACGGCAAGGGCCAGTTCGACCTGGTTACGGAGGTGGACCTGTTCGCGGCCCAGCTGTCCGCTCAGCTTCGCGCCGCCCGCCAGCACACGATGATCATCTGCGACAAGACCATCGCGAACGTGCTCGCCTATGCCCGGCTGGTGCTGCCGGCCCCGCCAGGCAGCCGTGAAGCGGCGTGCCTGGGGGCGATGGAGGCGTTCTGCCGGGCGTGGGCGGGGGTGTACGACGGCGTTTTCTACTGCTGCGACCAGTTCGCCCAAGAGCAGACCGGGGACCCGTACCGGTCCAAGGTCCTGGACCTGCAGCCCGCGGCGGACCGGGTGGTCCGGCAGATTTGCGCCACAGTCGGCCAGCGCGTCATCGACATCCCGCCGAACATGACAACCGCTGGCCGTGTCCGATGGATCGCCGACCAGGTGACCAACCTGAACCTCGATACTGGGGTCTGAGACGCGGGAGCTCTCAATGGGCTGACGCTTCCTGGCGGAGATGCAGGACGGGAGGACCCGCCGGGAGCAACGTCAACTCGTGCTCATAGCCAGGGTCGTAGTGGACGGGACTACCGGGCTCCTGCCAGTGGACGGCGAACTGCGCGCCTGACCGCCATGCGGTCAATCCCGCCCACGTGTAAGCCACCATGTCCCGGGGCGGCGCACCCGGGTCGATCCATGCCAGCTCGGCGTGCTTAGACGGCTCGCGGTTGACCGGGTCACCGGCCCATCCATGTTCCGCGGTGAAGAACCAGCCCAGCCGGGCCTGGCCGGATGGGCTGCGATGATGGATCACCACGGCGCACCGTAGCTGGCCTGGCTCCAGGTGGATGCCGGTCTCCTCCGCCGTTTCCCGCACAGCCGCAGCAGCCACGTCTTCGCCTGGCTCGACGTGCCCCGAGGGCGGGCACAGCAACGACGCCGCATAAGCGGCATTCGGCGCACGCCTGAGCATCAGCAGCCTGCCGCCACGCTCAAGGAGCATGTACGCATCCACCGGACAGCACAGGCGCTCAGGCACCCGCCCACCCTTCCACAACCCTGGAGCCGAGAACCGGGATTTGACCGTGAGGGACTCGCGTGAGCTACTCCAGGCACTCGGGCCACCTCGGGACAATTCGATCCATGCTCGCGCAATGACGCACACAGATGGCCCCATCAGCCACGCGAACCCAACCAGCGGGGCAGTCTTTGTAGTCGCTGAAAAACAGCCAGCAATTCCCGCCACTGGGTCTCCATGTCATATGTGTTAGAAAGCTAGGCCGGTCCGAGCCATCGAAGGCCGCCAATAAAAGCATGGAACGTGTCGAATCGATCATGGCGCGCACAAGTTCCGCCTGATTGAAATTCGTACCAATCCAGCGGCATCAACGCGACCGTCCGCCCAGCGCCTCCCGCAACGGCGATGCTGCCCGCGCATGCACCCGCGCGCCGCCGCCAGGGTGACCTGTGCGGCATTCCCCGGCTGCTGCTGGTCTGGCTACAGGGGTTCCGGCGCTCGGGAGGTCAGCGCTGGCCGCTGAGAGCGCCGCCTATGGCGGCTAGGCGCGAGCGGGCTGCCTGGCCGAACCCGGCCGCCTGCGACATGGTCGCAAACAACCTGAGGTAGGTGGCGATGTCGTGGGGGTCAGTCACCGTGACCACGGCGTGTTCCAGTTCGATGCTGGCCAGCCGGTCATCGAAGATCTGGTATCCGTGCAGCGGGATGTGTGCCGCGGCGGATCCTTGGAAGATCACGCCAATCTCGACGTTGGCCAGCGTGGCGAGTGAGGCGATGTGGCTGGCCTGGGCGGCCATGACGTCAGGGGGACAGAACCCCCAGCGCAACGCGGTCTCGGTGATGACGAAGGTGAATGTCTTGGCGGCGTCGTAGAGGATCTGCTGGCGTGCCTGCCGTGCCGCGACCGTCCGGGTGAGCTCGGCGCCCGACAGGTCGAGGGAGAAGACGCGGCGCATGTACTCCGCTGTCTGCAGCAGGCCGGGGATCACGATCGGGGAGAAATACCGCAGCGTCGTGGCCTCGTGTTCAAGTTCGCCGAGCCGGGCCTGCCTGCGGGCCGCACCCCGGCGCAGGATCGTCCGGTTGCTCTTAATCGCGCGGAATGCAGCCGCCCCGCCACTTCCAGCAGGGCATCCCGTTCAGCCGCTCCTGCCTGGTAAAGGCCGAGCAGCGTCTGCACGTCCTCTACCGAGGGGAGCAGGCGGCCGTTTTCAAGCTTGGCGAGAGTTCGGCTGGGTGGTGCCGTGGCTACCGCCTCGTGAGCGATCGCGTAATGGCCGTGCCGATAGTGATGGCTACCAGCCAGCCGAGCAGGCGCAGGACGACTGTGAGGGGACTGCCCCCAGCTCGGTTGACTCCTTGCCTGTGAGGATTTGTTTCTCGCTGGAAGGATGTTGTTATGCCGAAGGCGTTTCCCTTGGAGTTCCGGCGGGATGTGGTCGCGGTCGCCCGCAAGGGCGAGGCCCCGCTATCGCAGATCGCCAAGGACTTCGGGATCTCTGAGTCATGCCTGCACCGCTGGCTCAAGCTCGCCGACTCGAGGACGGCGTCCGGCCGGGCGTCACCAGCAGCGAGTCCGCGGAGCTGCGGGAGCTGAAGAAGCGGAACCGGACCCTGGAGCAGGAGAACGAGATCCTGCGCCAGGCGGCCGCGTACTTCGCCCGGGAGATCTCCCCCAAAGTGACGTATCCGCTGGTCCTTGACCTTGCCGCCGACGGTGTTCCCGTCGCGGTGACCTGCCGGGTGCTCGGCTTCTCCAAGCAGGCCTTCTATGCCTGGAAGCGCAACCCGGTGTCCTGGCGGGACTGGGACGACGCGCACCTGATCAACGCCGCGGGCTCACGGGCTTTCGGAGGGGCGCAATACGGTACGGCTTAGATGCCCAAGCCGTACCAGAACGCTGCGGCTGCCGCCGGCGGCCCGGCCCCGCACCGGGAGCCGCCCTGCATCAGCAGCCGATGCTCTTCCAGTCCCACGGGGCGGCCGGGCTGACATCGGGCTCGCAGCCGAAGCGGAAGCCCGGCCCGGCGTTCTCCCGGAAAAGGCGGAACATTCCGGCAGAAGGCAGCCGGCAGGCCAGCGCGGCCACCTGGTCGGCCAGGCCCGCCTCCCGCAGGCGGCCCATCAGCACGCCCACGTCGGCCGGGTCGTCGAGGGCGACGGTAGCCGCGGCGCGGGTGGCCAGCGCGGCTGCCTGGACGGCCAGGCCCGCCTCCCGCAGGCTGTCCAGCAGCACGCCCACGTCGGCCGGGTCGTCGAGGGAAGCCGCAGCGGCGAGCTGGGGCGCGTGGTCGTCGGCCGGGTGTACCTCGTGCAGCAGGTTGACGAGGCGGGCGACGGTGCGGGGGTCACCGCGTTCAGCGGCGTTTTTCCAGAGCTGCGCGGCGTGCCGGTACTGGCCCCGGTCGCGGGCGGCGTCGCCGAGCGCGGCCTGGTCGGCCGGGGCGCAGTTCCTGGCGGCGGCCCAGAACCCGGCGGGGGGAAACGTCTCGGCGCGGTGGCGGCGGCCGTGCTGGTCGAGGTAGTCCGCGAGCCGGTACGCCGGTCTCCCGGCCGCTCCCGCCGGCCCGGCATCTGGCCCGGGGCGGGGGTGCAGGAGGGTGACCGGTCCGGCGAGGCCCTTGCGGGGCGCGGCGGTGTAGGCCAGCGCCTGTTCCAGCCAGTCCTCGTCGGCTTGCTGCCACTGGGTGTCGGTGAGGTAGGCCGGCGCGGCGGCCTCGAGCAAGGCGCGTGGCAGGGCCAGGCCGTGGCCGAGGCGGCGGGCGTCCATCGCTGCCTCGATCACCGCCCGCGCCGCTGGCGGGGCATTGAGGTAGCGGGCCAGCTGCTCCGGTGCGCCGGCCAGGAACTGGGCGGCCTCCCCGTCGGCCGCGCCTGCGGCCTCGGCCAGCCGCGGATCTGTGCTAGCGGTCCGGCGCAGGTCAGCCAGCGCCGGGCCGGTGAACGCGGGCGGCACCCGGATAGTGGTGCCGTCCAGGACAGCGCGGGCTTGCCGGTGGGCGTCCCCTGACCGGGTCAGGGCGTCCCAGTGCTCAGGCCACAGGGTGCCAAGCACGAGCACAGGTGCCCGGGCGGGTGCGGTGAGCAGGGTGGTCAGCGCGGCCGCGACACGTTCCCCGGTGTCGCCGGGAGTGTTCAGGTACAGCTGGGTCTCGTTCAGCCATACCACCGTCCGCGGGCCGACCCGGGCCAGGTCGGCCAGCGCGGCCTCGGGCCGGGTCGGGTCGAACGGATGCCACAGCCGCCACGCCGCCGGCAGCTGGCGAACTGCTTCCCAGCACGCCCGGGTCTTCCCCGTCGACGACTCGCCTACCAGCACCGCCATCATGCTCTGGCCAGCTACCGCCCGTGCCATCACCTGGGCCAGGTTCTCGTCGTGGGTCCGGCGGACATACGGCGGCAGTAACGGCAGTTCCCGGACCGTCGCCTTGGCGGTGACCGGCCGGTGCACTTCCAGCGCAAATGGATCCAGCGAGCCGATCGGCCAGCCCGGGCCTGGCTCTCCGTGCCTGCGGGCGGCCTGGTCGGCCTCCAGCAGTCGCTCCCAATCCGCCAGGGGCAGCGGCGCCTGAGCCGCCCACCTAGCCAGGACCGTCCCGACCTGTTCCACCTGTGCGGCGTCCCGCGGCAGCGCCTTGCCAGTCGCCCAGTCATTCACCGTGGCACCGGGCACCCCGGACTCGGCGGCCAGCCGGGCCTGCGACCTCTGGCCGCCCTGAGCCTTGCCCTGATCCCATAGCTGCGCGAGCCCGGCCAGCAACGCCGACGCGGTGTGCGGCCCGGTTTCCGGCCGGAACGGTCTCACCACCACCCGCCCCTCCCATAGCTCCCCGGTCCGGGTCCCTTCCGGATGGCCCGGATGGACCCTTCCTGACCAGGAGCGTAATACCGCCGCCATAACCGGATCCGGCCCGGTCCTATCCGCCCGCCCGCAGCGCTGCACTAGGCCGGAGGCCCGCACCCGAGCGGGCCGCGGCCCACACGAAAGGCCGCCCGGTGACCAGCACCCGCAACACCCGCCGCCTCCGCACAGCCATCATCTTCGCCGCCGCCCGCGGCGCCGCCACCGCCGCCGGATCCTTCCCCATCGCCCTGACCCTGTGGTGGCTCACCCATCACGACGCCCACCTGCTCACCTGCCTCCAAGCCGCCGCTGTCGCACAGCTGCCCTAAGGTACGGCTTGTGATCCAAAGCCGTACTGAGGTGCTCTGGCGGGCGGCGGGCGGCGGTTCGGCCAGGAGCTCGGCCAGCCCGCCCCGAACGCCGGCAGGCGGTACCCGGCCGAGGTGCTGACCCCGGCCGAGGTGACCGCACTGATCGGCGGGTGCTCGCACCGGTCGCCGACCGGGATCCGGAACCGGGCCCTGCTGCTGACCCGGATCACCGACCTACTCGGCGTCAGCCCCACGGCCATAAGGATCATCCCGGCACTGGCCGGCGGCGGCTAGCTCGCCGGTCGGCCGCGGCCCGTCCCAGGTTGCTCAAGCCGTAATTTCCCAGCCATTTTCGGGCACGGTTAGGTGGCGGAGGGAAGCGTGCGCAGTTCCGCCTCAACCTCGCTTCTGGCCTGCACCGCGCAGGAAACCGCCTCGCTCGCCTGCCCAGCACCGGCTAGCATCCGGCACCACTGCAGGTCAACACCGATGTCTATCAGGTGAGAATGCAGGTCCAGCTGCTCCTTGCACCGCCACCGGCCGGGATCGTCGAGCTGGTAGGCCTTGAAGAAGATCGCGTTTACCAGGCTCAGAATGTCCAGCAGCGCGCGCCTGCGCCGGTCGCGCTCTTCAGCCGCCTGCCGGGACCTAGCGATCTCAACGCTCTCCCGTGCCAGCGCGTCAGCCTCCCGGAACGGCGCCACGTGGCGCTCCAGCAAAGCGCGGATATCTTCGGGCCTGGCCATTTCAGTCCGGCCCGGGTAGCGGACGAAGACCGTTCCCCGCGGGTACTCCTTCTGCTTGCCGCCCGGTGATATCACCTGCAGTTGCTTGTGAAGAGAGCCGCCACGGTCTGGAACAGGATGACCATGTCGCCAGCATGCCAGGCTCCCCCGACAGTCCGCCTTCGCATATCCGATAGGGGGTGTGCGGCAGATTTGCGCAACCGGGCCACATCTGTCACGGGCGCCCCGGGCGGGCGGCCTCGCGGATGTTCACGCCGCCCCCGCACTCGCCTCCGCCGGGGTGCCGATGGCCCTCATCGCGAGCCACCGACTGCCGCCCGGTGACGGCAGAACCCGATGACAAACCAGTGACAAACGATCAAGGCCCGGCTCCCCCTGAGCGGGAACCGGGCCTGTGACCTGCTACTCCATGAGTAGCCCCGAGCGGATTCGAACCGCCGCTACCGCCTTGAGAGGGCGGCGTCCTGGGCCACTAGACG
>Ga0208219_1000320_pt1 | contig 17554 bp, 17 predicted proteins | sample NGESurshal072012_7_FD_184469 | JGI IMG/M metagenome (GOLD analysis project Ga0208219, IMG submission 184469) | Arctic peat soil microbial communities from Barrow, Alaska - NGEE Surface sample 53-2 shallow-072012 (SPAdes) | ecosystem: Environmental > Terrestrial > Soil > Wetlands > Peat ... | reverse complement strand
AGCTGGATGGCCAGGGCCGGCACGTTCGCCCCGGTGGCCGGCCCGAAACACCCGTAACAGCCCCGGGACTGGGCGGGGCAGAGCGCGCCGCATCCGGCGTGCGTGACCGGCCCGAGGCACGGCGTCCCGTCCGCGACCATGACGCAGGTGAGGCCCCGGCGCTTGCACTCGGCGCACACGGTGGTATCGGGGATGGCGGGTTTGCGTCCGGCCAGGAACGCGGTCAGCACCTCGAGGAGCTGGCGGCGGTCGATCGGGCAGCCGCGCAGCTCGAAGTCGACCGGTACATGCGCCGCGACCGGGGTGGAGGTGGCCAGCGTGTCGATGTATTCCGGGCTGGCGTAGACCGCGGCGGTGAACTCCGCGACATCGCCGAAGTTCCGCAGCGCCTGGATTCCCCCGGCCGTGGCGCAGGCCCCGATCGTGACCAGGATCCGGGACTGCTCCCGGATCTCGCGGATCCGCTGCGCGTCGCGCGCCGTGGTGATCGAGCCCTCGACCAGGGAGATGTCGTAGGGTCCGGGCTGGACCGCTGACGACGCCTCGAGGAAGTGGGCGATCGACACCACGCCGGGCAGCGTGAGCAGTTCGTCTTCGCAGTCCAGCAGGGTCAGCTGGCAGCCGTCGCACGACGCGAGCTTCCACACCGCCAGTGAGGGCTTGGCCATCACAACTCCCCGATGCTGAGCAGCGGGCCGGCCAGGGCGTAACCGACGACCGGGCCGTCCCGGCAGACCAGGATCGGCCCGAGCTGGCAGTGCCCGCACAGCCCGATGCCGCATTGCATGTTCCGTTCCAGCGACAGCCGGATGTCCCCGGCCGCGATGCCCTTGCGGAGCAGCCCCTGGGCGCAGAACCGCATCATCGGCTCGGGGCCGCACAGGAACGCGGTGGTGCGGCGCGGGTCCAGCCGGAGCCGCGCCAGTGGCTCGGTGACGAACCCGACCTGTCCGTTCCAGCCTGCCGAAGGCTGGTCGATCGTCAGGTCCACCTCGAGGTCCGGGTGGCAGGCCCAGGCGTCCAGTTCCCGGCGGAACAGGAATTCGGCTGGTGTCCGGGCGCCCGCGACCAGGCAGACCCGCCGGTAGGTGTCCCGCTCGGCCAGCGCGCCGAGGATCACCGGCCTGAGTGGGGCCAGCCCGACTCCGCCCGCCACGATCACCAGGTCGCGCCCGGCGGCCGACGGAAGGTCCCAGGTCGTGCCGAACGGCCCGCGGACACCGAGGACGGTTCCCGGCCGCGCGTCGTGCAGGGCCCGGCTGACCGCCCCGACTGCCCGGATCGTGTGTTCCAGGCTGGCCTCACCGGGCTGTGGCACGCCGCTGGCCGAGATGGCCACCTCCCCGATCCGCGGGACGGCCAGCATGGAGAACTGGCCGGGCTGCGCCATTGGCAGCCGCTCGCCGAGCGGATCGAGCCGGAGGGTGACCGAGTCGTGCGTCTCCGCCTGACGGCTGGTGACCTGGTAGGGCACCGGGAGCATCGGCTCGCGGGCGCCGGTCCTGTCAGGGCTGGCCATCAGGAACCCGGTACAGGTCGAGCAGCCGGGCCCGGGTGGCCTGCAGGCGGAGGGCGAGCGCTCCGAACAGCGCGAGCGTCAGGGTGTAGCCGAAGCGGGGGTCCTGCTCGGCGACGGCCTGCAACTGCGCCGTGTCCAGTTCGGTCATGGTCGTCGGCTGCACCGTCACCGCCCCGAACTGCCAGCGGTACGGAGGCACGAGCCAGGACCAGCCCAGCACATCGCCACGGCCGAGGGTCTGCACGACGACCTGGCCACGTCCGGGGACGGCCAGATCCAGGGCGACGCAGCCGCTGTGGATCAGCCAGCAGCCCCGGGCCGGGTCCCCTTCGCGGAGCAGCCGCTCGCGTGCTCCCAGCCGCACCGGCCGTGCCGCCGCGGCGATCAGCCCGAGTTCCGTCCCGGAAAGCCCGGCGAACAGGGGGTCACCCGCCAAGGCCTCGTGAACGCCGTTCATGCGCGGTCCTGATCTGGGCCGGGGTCCAGCCCGGCGAGCCGGGCAGCTTCCTCGGTGATGTCGATGCCGACCGGGCACCAGGCGATGCACCGGCCGCAGCCGACGCAGCCCGAGCTCCCGAACTGCTCGTGCCAGGTGCCGAGCTTGTGGCTGAACCACTGCCGGTACCGGCTGGCTCCCGACTGCCGCACGCTTCCGCCGTGCATGAAGGAGAAGTCCAGCTCGAAGCACGACGCCCAGCGCTGCCAGCGTTCCGCGTGGTCGCCGGTCAGGTCGGAGACCTCCTCGGTCGAGGTGCAGAAGCACGTCGGGCACACCATGGTGCAGTTGGCGCAGGTCAGGCACCTGCTGGCCACGTCTTCCCAGTGCGGTGACGCCACGGACTCCCGGATCAGTGCGGGCAGGTCGACCGAGGGCATGGCCCGCCCCATCCGCTGCGCCGCCCCGCTGACGTCTGCCTTCGCCCCTTCTTTTTCCGCAACGGAAGCGCTGCGCTGCGGGACCTTCGCGAGGATGCGCTCACCCTCAGCGGTACCGGCCTCGGCCACGAACCAGTGGCCGGATTCGTCGATCTGCTCGGTGAGGGCGAGGTCGTAGCCGGGCCCGGCGGCGGGCCCGGTCCCCATCGACGCGCAGAAGCACACCCCGCCCGGCTCGGTGCAGTTCACCGCGACCACGAACAGGGCCTGGCGGGTCCGCGCGAACGCGCCATCGGGGTGAGCGCCCTCCCCGAGCACCCGGCCGAGGATTCTGATCGCCGCCAGGTCGCAGCCACGGACACCGAGGAACGCGTAGCGCGGCGCGGGAGTCTGGGCGGGCTGGTAGCCGCCGTCGGCGTCAGTGGACCACAGCTGCCGCCGCGGCGGGTGCAGGAACTGCTTCCACGATCCCGGGCCCGCCGAATGCGCGAACACCGCGGCGTCGTCGCGGCGGTGCAGCCGGTAGAGGCCGGGGCCGGTTTCCACCCCCCAGCCGGCGGGCAGCGCCCGGGCGGAGTCCAGTTCGCTCAGCACGATGGCGCTGTCCCGCACGGTCGGGCCGATAACCTGGTAACCGTCGGTGATCAGGGCCTCGACGAGGCGGTCCAGGCCATCCCGGGTGATGACCACCGGCCCGGCCGGATGGGGCGCTGTCATGACATGTTCCTCGCCATCGCTGGCCCCGGTCAGCCCGAGGGGTACTTGGCCAGGATGTCTTTGAGCTGCGCGACGAATCGCAGCGACTCGGTGTGCTCGCGCTGCCAGACGTTGCGGCCGAAGATCAGCCCGGTCGCGCCCGCTTCCATCGACTGCCGCGCCTTGTCCAGCATGGCCCCGTCCCCGGCGCGCTCCCCGCCGGACACCAGGAGCAGGGTCCGGTTCGCCGACTTGACCACGGCGTCGATGGCCCGCTGGGTTGAGAACTCGGCATGGTAGTGCTCGGGTGTGCCGTAGTGCTTCTGTGGGTGTGGGAAGTTCACCTTGACGACGTCGGCGCCCAGTTCGCTGGCGGTTCGGGCCGCGTAATCAACGGCGTAGAACGAATCCTTGCCGCCCTTGGCGTCGATCGCCTCGCCGCGGGGGTAGGACCACACGATCAGCGGCATCCCGAGCCGCTGCGCATCCTCGCGGACCCGGCAGTACTGCTGGAAGTCACGTTCCTGCGCGTCGCTACCCACGTACAGCGTGTAGCCGACGGCGTCGGCGCCCAGTCGGACCGCGTCGGCGACGGTGGCGTTGACCGGGGACAGCGGGCGGTCGGCCGACGGGATGTCCGTCTTGCCGTTGAGCTTGAGGATAAGGGGGATCTCCCCGGCGTAGTCCCAGTAGAACTTCTCCGCCAGGCCGATCTGGATGGCGATGCCGTTGAAGCCGCCTTCCAGGGCCAGCTTCAGGATGTACTTGGGGTCCCCGGCGGCCGGATTGGCGAAAAAGTCCCGGGGTCCGTGCTCCAGGCCCTGATCGTAGGGGAGGAAGACAGCGGTCCCGTTGCCCAGCCCGTACTGATAGAGAATCCGGTGCAGTCTGGCTTTCTTGCCCGTGCTGAGGCCTGCTTGGTCAAGACTTGGCCGATGATTCATCGATTCCTCCGGCTGACTGCGTCGGTGCACGTCTAGGGCAGCGCTTGCTCTTAGCAAATCAATGCTCCGATCCCCGCAGTAGGGACTCAGGTGCCGCTGAGGAAGGACCTTTGGCCTCGGTGCGGCGATGAACTGCCGGCCAGCGGAGCGCAAGGCTGCGCAGGAGGTGAGGCCGGGGAGCCGAAAGTCCCGTACGGCCAGGAATTGCGACTCTCGTCCGCCATCGCCGGGCCCCTGATCCTGGTCACGAGGAGGACCGTCATGAGAGAACGACGAGTAGGACGCACGGGTCGCGCGGCGAGAGCCGTGCGTGGGCTCTGGCCAGATCACAATCCGCTCAGGCGGTCCTCGGACCGCGCAGAAGCTGTGATCGTGGCCTTGCTGGTAGCGGCGTTCCTGATCGGTACTCCGCTCATCGCGCTCACCACCTGGCGATTGACCTTCAACAGCACGTTCAGCACCACTGAGGCTGCTGCGGCCGGCTGGCGGCAGACCTCCGCGGTGTTGCTGGCCGACGAGCCTGACTGGACTGGCGGTTATGGTTCGCTCGTTCCCGTCAGCTGGGCTGCGCCCGACGGCGTGCGGCACACGGGGCAGTTCCTGGCCGCGCCTGGTGCGCGGGCGGGCACCAGGGTGGCTGTCTGGACCGACGCTTCGGGGCGTCTCACCGCGACCCCGATGTCGCCGCGCCAGGCCGTGACCCAGGCCGCCCTTGCTGCCGCGATCGCGGTCCCTGTCTGGGCCCTGACCCTGCTGTGCGCCGGGATGGCCTGTCGCCATGTGCTGGACCGCCGCCGGCTAGCCGCCTGGGAGGCGGACTGGCGCACGCTGAACTTCAGCGGCCCGGCTGGAGCCAGCCCAGACCGGTAGGTTTCCTCACTGGCGGCAGCCACGTAGTGACCAGACCGGACAAGGCCGGAGGCCGGGCTGCTGGCATCGCAGCTACCGTTCGAGCCACAGAGCGAGCTTGGGACAGAGCCGGACGGCCTCGCGGGCCTCCGGATAGAGGCCGTCGGGCACGTCACCGTCGCGGACGACCGGAAACCCCCAGTCATCGAGGGTGATCAGCTCGGGAAGGATCTCGGCGCACAGCCCCCGGCCGTCGCAGGCAATGGGATTGACCCGCAGCCTGGCGGCGGCGCCGGTCATCGGTGCCTCCGCACCGGGACAGGCAGCACGCTGGCCGTCCCGGTGGCGCAGCACCAGCCCTGGCTGTGCCGCTCCAATTCGTCCCCGAAAACGCTCAGGGCGCTGCGGACCAGCCGCACCACGCCGTCGGGATGATGGCACGCGCCCCGGCCATCGACCTGGCCGAGCCAGCGCCGGACAGTGCTGAGATCGGATAGGCGCCCGTCCGCGAGCCGCTGAATCTCACCGGCGACTGCGCTCAGGCCGAACAGGCAGGGGCCGCACTGGCCTGCCGACTCGTCCGCGAGATAGCGCACCACCCTGGCTGTCTCAGCGAGGCCGCACGCATCCCCGGGGAGCGCCGCGATCAGGCCGGCTCCGACGCTCGCGCCGAGGGTCGCCAGGCTAGCCGATGAGTACGGCAGGGCGGCTGCGGCCGCGCTGACCCAGGTGCCGGAGTAGCCGCCCAGTAGCAGCGCCTGCAAGGGCGCCGCTGGGCCGCCGGCCCGGCCAAGCACCTCGTCGATGGGGGTGCCGATCGCTACTTCGTGCACCCCGGGGTCGGGCACGGCGCCCAGGATGGTGACGAGCATCGACCCTGGCTCCTCCGGTGTCCCGGCCTTGCGAAACCACGCCGCGCCGAAACGGGCTACGAGGGCGAGGTGTGCCAGGGTCTCGACGTTCTGCACGAGCGTCGGCCTGCCCCGGAGTCCTCGTTCGGAGAGCCGCGGCGGCGTGAGCGTGGGAGCAGCCACGCCACGCTCGATCCAGTGCACGACAGCGCTGGCTTCGCCGGCGACGAAACCTCCGGCTCCGGTCGCGACCTGGATCCGGACCCGGTCGAATGCGGCGCGCCTGCGCTCGTCGGCCGCGGCGTCTACGATCTCCCGCACCGCGTGATGCACGACCACCGTCACCTCGTCCGCGCCGACAATCTCGGCCGCGAGAACCGCGCCATCGACGACGAGATGCGGCGACACGGCCAGCAGGACCTTGTCCTTCGCGCTGGCCGGCTCGCCTTCCGTGCCGTTCGCCACCACCAGGGCCCGGCGCCGTGCCGCGACCGCGGCCAGCTTCCTGGCCGCGGGAAACCCCGCCCCGCCGCGTCCAGCGAGCCCGGACTGTGCGACCTCGTCGATCAGCGCCCTTCGGCGCGGCTGGTCCAGGCCCGGCGACGGCGGAAGGCCGTACCTGCCGATGTGCTCGGCCAGGCTGGCCGGGCCCGCCCAAGGATCTGCCGCCAGCAGGCGTGGCAGCTGGCTCAGCCGCGGCCCCGGGCTGTCGGCCAGTTGATGATGGCTGCTAGCTGCGCGCATGACCGGGGGTCGCCTCCCGCATGACCTGCCCGGAGGTAGCCGCGGGCCCTTCGGTCGGCCTGCCACTCCGGGTCCCTGGCCTGATCGCCTCCAGCAGGCGGGCCACCGCGGCGGTCGCCACCGCCACCGCCGATCCCCACACGGCCAGCGCCACCCACCAGATCCGCAGATCGTTTCCTGCCGTGAGGGCATGGACGAACGCCACTGGCCACGCCACGTACGCCAGCCAGTGGACCGCCCGCCACGCCCGCCAGCCGAGCCGCACCCGGGCCAGGCTGGTCAGGAGCACCGCGCCCCCGAAGTCCACAGCGAGGGTGCCCAGCCCAACCGCCAGCGTCCGGTAGCCAGAGGCGAAGGGCAGCACGGTGGCGGCCCAGCCGATGCTGACGTACGGATCAAGGATCGCGGTCACGACGTGCAGGGCCAGGAATGCGACCGAGAACAACGCGAGCGTCCGGTGCAGCTCCGCGACCGCGAAGCGGGGCCAGCGCCGGGGTGCTGAGCCCAGGCGCTGCGCCACACCCAGCACCATCACCGCGCTGAAGGAAGCCAGCACCGCCAGCCCGCTGGCCCGCGAGACGAACCAGAGTCCCTGCGACCCTGCGCCGATCGCACTCATCGGGCGTGCCCCCGCATTCCGGCCGAGCCCGGCCAGTCACCGGCGTGCGGCTGACCCCCATAGACGGGACTGCCCGGCGGGATAGGCACCCGGCCGCCGTCAGCAGCGGGCCAGCCACCGACCATGTGCACGTCACCACCCCGGCTGACGAGGCGGGCCGGCAGGCCAGCCTCGGCCAGCCAGTCCAGGGCCCCCTGGCCGGCGACGATCGCTGCGGTGGCTGCGGCGTTGGCGTCAGCACAGGTAGTCATGGCCACGCTCACCGTTTGCCATGGCCCGCCCGCCGGGTGCCCTGTCCGCGGATCCACGATGTGATGCAGCTCCTGACCCTCCCGCCGCCACGTGCGGCAGGTGGTCGATGAGGTCGCCACGGCGCCGTAGGGCAGCCGGATGAGCTGAGCTGGCGAGGAGGGTCTCGGGTCTGGCCTATCGGCCACGACGATCGGCCAGCCGTCGCACGGCCCTGAGCCCGACGTGGCTATGTCGCCGCCGAGACTGACCAGCACTCCGCCGCGCCACCCGCAGGCTGCTATGGCGGCCCGGGCCGCCCGGTCGGACCCCAGGCCTTTAGCCGTCGCACCCAGATCGAGCCGGACACCGGCCGGGAGCCGGAGGATAGGCCCGTCGAGCCGCACCGTCTGCCATCCCGGTACCGGGGTTGGTGGCTCAAGCGGCCCGAGAAGGCCCGGATTAATCTCGGCGAAGTCACGGTCGTAGCCCAGTGAGATGACGGCGTCGCCAACGGTTGGATCCGCCAGCCCCCCGGTCCACTCGGCCGCGGCCAGGGCGACGCTCACGGCCTCGGCGAGCCCGTCGCTGAGCATGAAGGTGCCGCCACCGGCGCGGTGCAGCCAGGAGATCTCCGAATCCTGCCGGAATCGGCTCGCCTGGAGATCCAGCGCGCTCAGCGCATCATCCACGGCCGCCTCCGCGGTACCGAGATTTCCCGGCGGCCACACGGCGAGTCGGGCGCTGGTGCCGATTGCTTCGCGTTCAGCGACAGCGATGCTGCTGTCGCCAGTGCTGATCCGGCGCCAGGAAGAAGTTGTGGTCACGTCGGATGCTGACGTCGTCATGGTCATCAGTTGTCGGAATGAGGGGCGGCATGGCGGGTGCGCGAGATCACGGTCTTGCCATTCGCCGTATGGGTGGTGGTTGTCATGGTGACGCCCGACCCGCTGGTCGTGGCCACCGAATGCGTCACTTGCGGTCCGCCCGAGCCGTGAGCAGGCGCGGCGGCTCCGGTCCCGGTGGTCGCCGACGTAGTGCCTGCCTGAGGGACGGCGGACGGGACGGCGTTGTGGGCCAGCGCGATGGTGGCTGCTCCGGTTCCGGCGATCAGCGCTGCGGCCGTCCAGTTGGACATTCTCCGGACACGGCGGATGCCGTGGCCACGAGTCGGCGCAGTCTGGTCAGGATCCGGGCTGCCGAATCCCGGCAGCGGCACCTGCCCCTTGCGATCCCAGATTCCATGAGCGCTTTCCTTCCGTCCGGCCGCGGCGGGTTCTGCCCGGCTACTCGACCGTGCCTGCGCGACGATGTAGCAACGGTGAAAGAACCGTGTAAGCCTTCACATCTGGGTGGGGGCCTGACTCTCATCGTCTTTACATCTGACTCTGCGTAGTGTCGCGGGTATGCGGGTGCTGGTGATCGAGGATGAGGTAGGAATGGCGCGGCTCCTCAAACGCGCGCTTGAGGAGGAGGGCCACGCCGTCGATATCGCCCGCGATGGACCTGACGGCCTCTGGATGGCCACGGAGAACTCGTATGCCGCGATCGTCCTGGATGTGATGCTCCCGGGCCTTGATGGTTTCGAGCTGTGCCGCCGGCTGCGGGCCGGCAGTATCTGGGTGCCGGTGCTGATGCTCACCGTCCGTGACGAGATTGGTGACCGGGTCCGCGGCCTGGATGCTGGTGCGGACGACTACCTGGTCAAGCCGTTTAGCTTGCTGGAGCTTGCGGCGAGGTTGCGGGCCCTCACCCGGCGGGACAGCCGCCGCCGCCCGGTCGTGCTGACCGAAGGCGACCTCAAACTGGACCCGGCCACCAAACGGGCCTGGCGCGCTGGCGCCGAACTCAGCCTGTCCCCTAAGGAGTTCTCCCTGCTCGAGTTCTTCCTCCGGCACCCGGGCACGGTGCTCAGCAGGTCTCAGATCATCGACGCGGTGTGGGACTTCGCCTACGACGGCACGTCCAACGTGGTCGACCAGTACGTCAAGTACCTGCGCCGCAAGGTGGACATCCCGTTCGGGCGTGACGACATCCAGACGGTCCGGGGGATGGGCTACCGCCTCCGCCATGAGGAGCCGGGATAAGAATGTCGATCCGCCTGCGGCTCGCCCTCGTGTTCGCGGTTGCGTCCGCGGTTGTATTTGCCGCGGGAAGCTGGCTCTTCGTGGCGGCGCTGTCGTCCTCCCTTCTAGGGTCCATCGACTCGCAGCTCGCCGTGCAACTCGATTCGGCCGGCCGCTACCTCCCGCCGACCGGCATGGGGAGGGCAGCGCCGGGCACTTCTACGCCGCGTACTCCGGCGCCGGGCGAGTACGTCATTCAGGTGGTGGACCCCTCAGGCCGGGTCCGGGGCGCCAGCGCTGAAGCCGGGCGCACTCCGATGCTGCGCGCTGCGGATCTGGCGAAGGCGCGGCACGGCCGGCTCCTGGTGAGCCGCTCTGACGAGGGGGAGAGCGAGCGCCTGCTGGCCGGGCCGCTGGAACACCACCCAGGCTGGGTGGCTGTCGCGGGAGTCTCCCTCGACGTTCGTAACGGCACCCTGAGCGATGTCATCAGGGAACTGCTCATCGCGGGGGCCATCTTCGTCGGCGTGGCTGCTATCAGTGCGTACGGGCTCGCCCGCGCCGCCCTGTCCCCGGTCGAGCGGCTCCGGCAGCAGGTTGCCGCGGTGTCCGACCGTGACGATGCGCCCGGTGTGCAGGTCCCCCGGACCCGGGACGAAATCGCATCGCTCGCGGTCACGATGAACCAGTTGCTGGCCAGGCTGCGGCGAGCCCTGGCGCGGCAGCGCGCGCTGGTCGCCGACGCCAGCCACGAACTGCGTACGCCCTTCGCCGTACTGACCGGTGAGCTTGAGCTGGCCGGGCGGCCAGGGCGTAGCCGGGAGGAACTCGTGGCCGCGGTCGACCGGGCGAGTAAGGAATCTGCCCGGCTGGCGCGCATCACCGAGCAGTTGCTGTTCCTGGCCCGGAGCGATGAGGACCGGATACCCCCGCGCACGGAACGGGTCAACATACGGTCGCTGCTGGACAGCAGCGCGGAGCATGCCGCTGGCCGCGCCACTGCGTCCGGCGTCAGGTGCCAGGTGAACGCACCCGCTGAGCTGGTCGCGGAGGTGAACCCCGACCGGGTACGCGAAGCCCTCGATAACGCCGTGGACAATGCCCTCCGGTTCGCCCCGCCAGGAACCGCAATCGTGCTCTCGGCGCGGGCCGCTGACGAGACTCTGACTCTTGAGGTCAGCGACGCGGGTCCAGGATTCCCGGCACAATTCCTTCCGCACGCCTTCGAGCGCTTTGCCCGACCCGACTCCCCGCGGGCCCGCAGCGACGGCGGCGCTGGCCTGGGCCTCGCGATCGTCAGTGCCGTCGCCCAGGCTCACGGTGGCCACGCCGCAGCTCGCAACCGGCCCGAAGGCGGGGCGACAGTCACCCTCGAGCTCCCTCGAGCCCATCCCAGTCTGGATGTCCCAGGGCCGACGCCGAGCTGAGATCGGCCGGACCTTGATCCGTAGGTCCCGCTGCCAGACATGCTCCGGGCGCCGCGTCGCCCTCACCAGGGCCGAACGCCACTGCGGCAGCGGACCTCGGTCTCTGCACCACGGCCGCGAGTTGCTGGATGATCAACCCATGGCAGCAGTACCACGTCGCGCTGAGCAGCCGTGGCTAGCCAGGCACACTGCGTTCCTGCTGCTGGCCGTCACCGTATCGGGCCTGGTCGCAGGCGGGGTGCTGTACCTGGCCAGCGCCAGGGGTGCCGCAAATGAGGCCTGGATAGCCGCCGGTGTGTGCGGGGCGGCCTATGCCCTGTGGGCGATGGCCGACAGTCTGCACCGGGGACGACTTGGCGTGGACGTGATCGCGCTGCTGGCTCTCGCTGGCGCGCTTGCCGTCGGCGAGTACCTGGCGGCGGCCGTGATCAGCGTCATGCTAGCCAGCGGGCGGGCGCTTGAGGCCTGGGCTGGCAGGCGGGCCCGCCGTGACCTGCACGCTCTGTTGGACCGGGCGCCCAGGACTGCCCGCCGTTACACCAGAGGGACTCTTGAGACGCTGCCCCTGGAGGCGATCGATCCCGGTGACCGGTTGCTGGTTGCGCCCGGTGAAGTGGTCCCGGTCGACGGCACAGTAACCCGGGCCCCGGCCGTATTGGACGAGTCAGCGCTGACCGGCGAGCCACTGCCCGTCGAGCGGTCCCAGGGACAGCCGGTCAGCAGCGGCGCGGTCAACGCCGGAGGGCCCTTCGACCTGGTGGCGACGGCCAAGGCGGCTGACAGTACCTACGCCGGGATCGTCCGGATGGTGTCGGAAGCGGAAGAGTCGCAGGCACCATTCGTCCGGCTGGCTGACCGTTACGCACTGTGGTTCCTGCTTGTGACTGTGGCCGCTGCTGCCGCGGCCTGGGCCCTGGCCGGGCCCTCCCGAGCGGTGGCGGTCCTGGTGGTAGCCACGCCGTGCCCGCTCATCCTCGCTGCGCCGGTCGCCCTGGTGTCCGGGCTGTCCGTCGCCGCCCGGCGTGGTGTGCTGGTCAAAGGCGGGGCCGTGCTTGAGCGGCTCGCCCAGTGCAGCACGCTACTGCTGGACAAGACCGGGACGCTGACCATGGGCCACCCTGAGCTGGCCGCCATCCTCCCGGCGGCGGGGCTGCCCGCCGCCGAGGTTCTCCGGTTGGCCGCTTCCCTGGATCAGGTATCCGAGCATGTGCTGGCCAGCGCCATTGTCAGTGCCGCTGCCGAGCGAAGGTACGAGCTCACGCTGCCGGAGCGGGTCGAGGAGGTACCCGGACAGGGGATCCGGGGCACGGTTGCCGGTCACCAGGTGGCCGTGGGCAAGGCAGGCTGGGCCGGGGTGGCGGGAGCGCCGCTCTGGGCCAAGACCGCCCGCCGCCAGAGCCGCCTCGATGGTGCGCTGACGGTCTTTGTTGCCGTCGATGGCAAGCCGGCTGGGGTTCTGCTGCTGGACGACCCGGTCCGGCCCGATGCGGGGAGAACGGTCCGCTCCCTGCGCCGGGGCGGCATGACGCGCATTGTCATGGTGACCGGGGACCGCGCGGATGTGGCCGCAGCCGTCGGCGCAGTTATCGGCGTGGATGAGGTGCTCGCCGAGCGGACTCCCGCTGACAAGCTCGACGCCGTCCGCATGGAGCGCCATCGGGCGCCCACCATCATGGTGGGGGATGGGATCAACGACGCCCCTGCTCTGGCCCTGGCCGATGTGGGGGTCGCGATGGGCGCGCGGGGCGCGACAGCATCATCACAGGCCGCCGACGCCGTCCTTACCGTCGATCGCCTTGGCCGGCTGGGGGAGGTGGCGGCACTGGCGCGCCGCACCCGGCGGATTGCCCGGCAAAGCGCCCTCGCCGGGATGGCCATGTCACTGGCTGCGATGGGGCTGGCCGCGGCTGGCTTCCTCCCAGCGGTGTGGGGGGCGCTCCTGCAGGAGGGAATCGACGTTGTGGTGATCCTCAATGCTCTGCGCGCGCTGAGGCCCGGTTCGTCCAGCATGCGCCTGACTGCTGCGGATGCGGCGCTAACCACGCGGTTCCGCGGCGAGCACGAGGCGATCCGGGCCGGCATAGACCAGCTCCGCGAGGCTGCGGACTCGCTCGGAACCGTACCGCCCGGCGAGGCGATGACCCGGGTCGCGCGCGTGCACCGGCTGCTGGTGGAGGAGATCGAGCCGCATGAGCAGGCTGAGGAGAGGGAGCTCTACCCGGCGCTGGATCGCGTCCTGGGCGGGAACGAGCCCACGGCGACCATGAGCAGGGAGCACGCTGAGATCTGCCATCAGATCAGGCGTCTGGGCCAGCTCCTGGAAGACATCGGTGGTGAGGACCCTGACGATGCCGACCTGGCTGATCTCCGCGGCCTTCTCTACGGACTGCATGCGATTCTCCGGCTGCACACCTCCCAGGAGGACGAAAGCTACCTTTCCCTGGACGACGACAAGGCTGTCGGTGGCGCAGGCAAGCATCATGTGCTGGCCGGCGGCCAGGCGTGAAGGCCATGATGCCGCTGCCGTCGGCCACAGCCGAGCCGGTCACACGGACCCCACCAGGTGGCCTGAGCAGCGCGCAGGTTGCCGAGCGGCGCTCGCAAGGGCTGGTGAACGGGACGGGGGAGCGCGCCAGCCGCTCGGTGGCCGAGATCCTCCGCGCGAACATCCTGACGCGTTTCAATTTTGTCCTGGGTGTCTTGCTGGCCGTGATCCTGATCGTCGGCCAGCCGCAGGATGGCTTGTTCGGCATTGTGCTGGTGACCAATGCCCTGATCGGAATCGCCCAGGAATTGCGGGCCAAGTTCACTCTGGACCGGCTCGCCGTGCTCAGCGCTCCGCGTGCCCGCGTTATCCGTGACGGCACACAGCTTGAGATAGGGGTCGCGGACCTCGTCGCCGACGACCTTGTCGACCTGCGCGCCGGGGATCAGCTGGTCGCGGACGGGGCGGTTCGGGCCAGTGCTGGACTGCAGGCAGATGAGTCATTGCTGACCGGTGAATCCGAGCCCGTGGGCAAGCGCGCGGGGGATCAGCTCTTGTCGGGCAGCTTCGTGGTGGCCGGGTCCGGTAGTTATCAGGCCACGGGGGTGGGTGACGCCGCGTATGCGCGCCAGCTGGCCGCGCAGGCGCGCCGCTTCACCTTGGTGCGCTCGGAACTGGTGGAGGGCATCAACCGGATCTTGCGGTACGTCACCTGGGCGATCGTGCCGGTCGCCGCGCTCATGCTCATCAGCCAGCTGCACGTGCACGACAGCGTACGTGAGGCGCTCACCTCAACCGTCGCCGCGCTGGTCGGGATGGTCCCCCAGGGGCTGGTGCTGCTGACCAGCGTCGCTTTCGGTGTGGCCGCGGTGACACTGGCCCGCCGCCGCGTGCTGGTACAGCAGCTCCCCGCGGTCGAAGGACTGGCCCGGGTGGATGTTGTGTGCTTCGACAAGACCGGCACCTTGACGGACGGGACCATCGCGCTCGACACCCTTATCCGGCTGGACGACCAGGCTCCCGTTGAGGCGGCGCTTGGTGCGCTCGCCGACGACGTGAACCAGAACGCGACACTGGCTGCCATTGGGCAGGCCTTCCCGCCGCCGCCCGGATGGGCACGTCAGTCAGCGGTGCCGTTCTCCTCAGCCCGCAAATGGAGCGCGGCCAGCTTCGCCGGGCCCGGTACCTGGGTGCTGGGAGCGCCGGAGCTGGTGCTGCCCAGCGGAGACGAGGGGCATCTGGCGCGGGCCGCAGAGCTCGCCGCCAGCGGGCGGCGGGTCGTGGTGCTGGCTCGGGCGGCGGGGCCCCTGGAAGACCAGTCCCTTCCGGCAGGTCTGGAGCCCGCCGCGTTCATCGTGTTCGCGGAACGGCTCAGATCCGACACCGCCGGCGCGATCGGGTATTTCGCGGCGCAGGGAGTCGCCCTCAAGGTGATCTCCGGGGACAGCCCGCTAACGGTCGGCGCTGTTGCCAAGCGGGCGGGCTTGCCCGATACCGGGGAGCCCGTCGATGCGCGGAACCTTCCAGAGGATCTGGGTGCGCTCGGTGCCCTGCTGGAGGAGCGCTCGGTGTTCGGCCGGGTGACACCACATCAGAAACAGGCCATGGTCAAGGCCCTGCAGGCGCGCGGGCACACGGTGGCGATGACCGGTGACGGCGTCAACGACGTGCTGGCCCTCAAGCTCGCCGACCTCGGCATCGCCATGGGCTCAGGCGCGCCGGCCACCAAAGCCGTGGCCGAGCTGGTGCTGCTCGATGGCAGGTTCGCCGCCTTGCCCGGCGTGGTCGCCGAGGGCAGGCGGGTGACGGCCAACATCGAGCGCGTCGCCAACCTCTTCATCACCAAAACGGTATGGGCGGCGCTGCTGGCTGTCGCAGTCGGAGCGGCCCTCTTGCCGTACCCGTTCCTGCCCCGGCACCTGACAATCATTGACACCCTGGCCATCGGCATCCCGTCCTTCTTCCTGGCTCTCGCGCCGAACGCACGGCGCTATCTGCCCGGGTTCACCGGCCGGGTGCTCCGCTTCGCCGGTCCGGCCGGCGGCATCGTGGCTGCGGCGACTTTCACGGCGTACATCCTGGCCCGCGCGCACGGCCTTCCGCTGGTGCAGCAGCGCACCTCCGCCACCCTGGTGACCCTCACCGTCAGTTTGTGCGTGCTGGTCCTGCTGGCATTGCCGCTCACCTGGCGCCGCCTTCTGTTGGTTGGCTCGGTTATAGGTGGCTTCGCGCTGCTATTCCGCGTACCTGGCCTGCGCAGGTTCTACGCACTGGAAGTGCCTGCGAGCGGACTGTGGATAACGATGCTGATAGCAGCGCTGGGCGTCGCAGCGCTAGCTGGTTTCTGGGTGCTTAGCCGACGGCGGGCCAGTGTCGCCCGGGAATAGTGGTCGCCCCTGACGGTCGCCTGCAAATCTTAACTGGCGGGCGGCATTATGACGAGTGGGCACCGCGCGTAATGAGCGATTTTGATGGACGTTGCGCCCAGACGCAGGGCCGGGAAGCCGAGTTGGCCGCGCGACCCGACGACAAGCAGGTCCGCGTCCTGAGAGGCGTTGATGAGTTCCTGGGCCGCAAAACCATTCATGGCGGTCACTGTCACTACGGGCCGCTCAGTCTCGCCAAGCCCACTGGCCGCCTTGCTCACGGCGTCCTCGGCTGCCTGGCGAGCTTGCTGCAGCATGACCGTGTCCTGAGACATGACAGCGGGATTGCCTGTCCACGGACTGGCGGCTACCTCATTGACCGCAAGCACCGTGAGTGTGCCGTGCTGAAGCGCGGCCTGCCGCATCGCCCATCCGAGTGCGTACGCGGAATTGGCCGATCCGTCATATCCCACGACAATTGAGGGCATTTCTCCTCCTAAAAGATCCGGGTGACTGTGCGGCCTTTCTTGGTGTGGGTGCCGTCCGGCCTGCGCCGAGCTGGCCTCCGCTCCCGGCCGAGGGCGACGCCGGGTGCACGGTGTTACTCCTGCACCATCAGGTTCCCGCGCCGCCCACCGTCTACGTCATGGCTGGATGTCCTGGCTTCAAGGGACTTCCGTCACCTTGGTCCGTGCGTGCTGCCAGGCCCCTGGCGAGCAGTGGCCCGGGAGGACTGGCTCCCAGCCAGGGCACCGAGCCGGCTGAGCGTGTCGGCGACTCCGTCGGTGAAGATCGTGAGGTCCGGCAGGGCGTCGGGGTCGCCCACGACATCCAAGTTCAGCTGGCCGGTGTAGGAGAACGCACCGACGCTGATCGTGACGTTTCCCTGCACGGTACCGATCTGGAAGATTTCCGTGATCCTGACCCCCGCGACGTACAGCGGGTCGCGTGGGCCGGGCACGTTGCTGACAAGAAGGCTGACCAGGTGCTGTCGCTTCATCATGCGGATCATCCATGACTGCAGGACCCGGGTATTCGGCTGGTGGAGAGGCTGGCGTTTACGTGTGGCGGTGGTGGCGGCGATGCTCGCCAGGAGGCGCGCCGGATCAGCTTCCCCGAGCGGTAGCGGGACAATCATGACTCCGACCTGGTTACCCGCTGCCCGGTCGTCCGATGGTCCCCGCAGTGACGCCGGGACGGACGCCTGGAGAAGCAGCCCCGGCGTCAGCTCGCCGCGGGCGTCCAGCAGGCTCCGCGCTCCACCGGCTACTGCGGTCAGCACGACGTCGTTCACCGTCCCGCCGTGGGCGTGTGCCACGTTACTGATGCGCGTTGCACCGGCCTGGCGTATTACCGGGGAACCGGGGTGAGTTCTTGCGCGATGCCGCGGGCCCACTCTCTGATAGCGGACCAATCGCGGAAATCGCCATTCAGGCTGCGGAATATCAGGAGCGCTGCGTGCTGAGGACGGCTCAGCATTTTCGGGTCTAGCTTTCCAGCAAACATGATATGGCCTCGCGCGTGCGTGGCCGCGCTCAATCCGGCCACGTCCACGGGGTCTTTCCGCATCGCCTTGGAAAGCTTGCCGGAAGGATCGCCAACCGGGCCGCTGGAAAACAGCCACACGGGGCGCGACGCGAGGGTGTCGAGGTATCGGTAGACGAGGTCCTTAGCTGGAGCCAGCCAGTGGCCTGTGTAAACCGCGCTCCCAATGATGACCGCGTCGTAACTTTCAATGTCATTCACCGCCTCGGGCGGGGTCACTGTCGCGGCCAGGCCTTGCCCGGGCCTTGCCCCGACAGCTCCTCCCCGAGCACCGTGGCAATTTCGCTAGTTGCTCCATGCATCGAGGCGGCCGTGATCAGCACCTTCACCTCGCGAGCT
>Ga0208219_1000319_pt1 | contig 17560 bp, 13 predicted proteins | sample NGESurshal072012_7_FD_184469 | JGI IMG/M metagenome (GOLD analysis project Ga0208219, IMG submission 184469) | Arctic peat soil microbial communities from Barrow, Alaska - NGEE Surface sample 53-2 shallow-072012 (SPAdes) | ecosystem: Environmental > Terrestrial > Soil > Wetlands > Peat ... | reverse complement strand
CATCCCGAACATGTGCGGAGTCGTCGTGGTCAGCTCCGGGATCGCCCGCCCGGCATAATCCCCATCCACCAGCACCTTCCCCAGATTCGCCGCCGCATCGACGATCGCCCCGCCGTTGATGCCACCGACCTCGATGGAGACGATTCCGGTGAGTTCCTCGCCGAGATAGCGCTCCAGCTCGACGATGGCCTCCTGGAGCGGACGAGCCATCCGCCCGCCTGGAGCGAGCAGGTCGGCCTCCGGGTGTGCTTCGAACGACTCGGGGGCGATGGAGCCGGAAAAACAGGCCGTGCAGAACAGCCCGGGTGCTGACAGATCCAACGGCGACCAGCCCACCTTCAGGCCGCGATCCAGATCGTCATAGAGAAGGGATCGCTGCACCACGGGATCACCTCCGCCACAGGCGGACAGGAAGTCCACGCCCCGCAGGTAGTCGTCCACATCCGCACGGGTTGTCAGGTCACTCATGCTAGGAACCTCCTTGGGCCGGGGTTGAGCGCACCTCGTCGGGCTCTTTGAACCACGTGACCCGATCACCGACACGCGCGCGCAGCTTGTGCCGGCTGGTCTTCGGGACACGTCGAAGGTGATCGTCGATGGCGTCGAGCTTCTCGGTCACGGACCGTTCGTATTTCTCTTCCCGCAGTCGGGCCATGGTGCCGGTCAAGGTGCGCCACAGCCCCCAGTCGTCGGATACAAGCCCGCCAAGGTAGGACAAGTCGATCGAGTCGGTGGCGGGGGGCTCAGCCATGACCTCGTGTTCGCTGAGCAGGGCAGCCAGGTCCCAGGCATCCTTCGAATTGAGCTCGACTATCTGCAGCTTTGTTAGGAGCAGATCGGTCACCGTAAGAGTGGGATCGTCCAGTCCGAGCCGTTTGCCGAGCTTGATCATGTGGCACATGGAGAAGTTGCCCACCAGGATGTCGAGTTGGCTCAGCGGGCCGTAGAACAGCATGCGGGAATGCCCGTGCAGTGCGTTGAACCTCGGCTCTGGCTCATACCCTTCGGCGACGAGCAAGTCGGCGAGGCGCCGCTGCGAACCCGCCGCGACGACGAGATCGAGGTCGGCGATCTCGCGATATCCGCCCGCCGCCAGCGCCTGAGGGCAATGAATCAGGATGGCCGCGCCACCGAGCAGCCGGGCGACGACGCCCTGCCTCTCGGCAAGCGCGACCAAGCGGCGCCCCTCCTCGACCAGCCCAAGATTTCGCGTGCAGGCGGCTGCGTCGAGTGGAGGCATCATTTGAGTCAGCGCTCCAGGCGTAGCCAGCATGACCGCCAGGCCGACGAGATCGTCTCGGATGTGCACATGTGGGGCACGGTAGATGCAAACCGCTTTGCGGTCAAGGTACCTGCGCTTTCTCCGATGGCAGTCGGCCGGGCGCGGCCGACAGTCATGACGGCGCTCGGGATCCGGCCGCGGGCTTGGCGCTGCCCGCGTAGTCATCCGGTCTGACCTGCAGCTGAAATGCGGGAATGGTCAGGCGGCGTTGCGCTGCGCTGGGCCGGGGCGTACCAGGGCGACGCTCAACCTCGGCTCTCGCCCGTCCGCTCGCCCCACTTCAGGCAGAAGAGGCGGCTGATGTGAACGTTTCGCAGGTCAGCGAGGCGAAGTGGACGAGTGACGACCTGGCGGATAGGCGCCGACGGTGCCGCTGGCGGCGCCCCCGGATGGCCGCGAGGTGAGCGCGGCCGCGAGAGCCTCATTCGGCGCTGTCGCGATGGTATTGCCTGATGATCCGGTGACCCTGGCCCGGCTACTGGTTCATGAATTCCAGCACGTCAAGCTGGGCGCGATCCTTGATCTTTACGACCTGCACGTTCCGGACGGTGACCGCCTCTTTCCCGCCCCGTGGGGAGAAGGCAAACTCCACTTCGAAGGGCTCTTGCGGGGCGCGTATGCCCAGCTCGCGGTGGCCGAATTCTGGCGGGCGAGGCAGGCCGTCCGCGCCGCGTTGCTCGCCCAGCCCTGCACGGCACGGCGTGCCGACCGTAAACGGTTTGCGGACGTAAGCCGCGGACTGAGACCGTGAACGCATACCGCCCCGGTCATCAAACTAAATATCGATGACCTTATATGATGGTTCATCTGCAAGATCAAAGTGAGTGGCAGATTGAGTGGCAAATGGCGCTCGCGTGGGCTCATCCGGCGCTTGTGAGTGCCAGCGTGTGCTCGTGTTCGCGCAGGTCAGGCGATCTACCTGGGGCTGCAGAACTGCACAGCGATCCATGGTAAGGAGAAGGTCTACGGTTCGATTCCGTAAGGGGGCTCCAGCTCGGACGGTTTTTTCATATATGTGTCCGGTAAATGTGGAGCCAGAAACTGCCCCCTGGGGGGGGCAGTTTCTGATACACGCGAGGACTAGATCGTGGCTATGACCTGCACTGCGGGTCTAACGGGCGACTCGGGAGCGGTTCCGGATTCGGGAAGCGCTCTGACTGGGTGATCGAAGAGCCGGAATATAGCAAGTGAGGGCGGCTGTGTCTGGGGTCGGCTGACGGGCCGTGCTGGGGCCGTGTGAGTGCCATGAACTGGGTCAGGTAATCGCCAGGCGCCCGAGTGGGTGCCCGCGCGTTGGGCGAACTCGGCAGCGACGGACTTGCCATCGAGACCAGCGCCCGCCGGCAGATACTTCGGCCATCCGCGGCACGATCGTTGTGGGCTGAGCTCAGCCCCTGCAACGCGGTATTCTCCCTCTACCCCACCTCTCCGCCCTGCTTCGAGGCGGCCGTACGCCGACGGGCAGACCGCGCCGTGCTGGGTGGAGGACTCAGCCATGACGGCAGGTACGTGTTCACGGTCAACACCGGTCAGGCAACATCATTAGCGACGCCATCAACACCGGCGGCTCACTGTCCCTGATCGGCAGCACACCCATCCGCGGCGGCAGGGCCGACACGGACGCCCGGCTGTCCGCGGACAGCAAGACCCCGTCGGTGGGACGATAGCGGCAACCACATCCTGTCGGTCTTCGCCGTGCACGGCGGCACGCTCACCGACCTGCCCAGCTCACCCACACCGAAAGCCGAGTGGGCGACCTGGCCCATGCCAGCAGGCCAAGATCACAACGCGTCGCCGCTGGTGCTTGATCCCTATATTAACCGTTGGTATTGTCCAGAATGTGCTGCAGCAGCCTGTGCTCATGATGTGTATCGAGGTAGACCTGATGCGGGTGGTCGCTGGCTCTTGCTCTCACCACTTAAGCGTTCTCCGCTGTATCGGCCTTCTCTGTATCTGAGGTACGCCGACTCGCCGAGGCCCTGTATTCGCGCCGACGTGGCCATCGCCACGATTTCTGCGTGGGCCTCCGCCGGTCGCCACGGCCCGTGAGGAGCCCTCGCGAGCGCCCCGGGGAGCCTGGCTCCACTGTTACATGCGTCACATTACGGGGGCGTTGACCCAGCCGCACCACACGGTTTATTTTATTCCCACTATATAAGCAGACGTTCACATAGTGACACAAGGATGCGCTTCATGGGAATTCTGGACGGCAGGGTGATCCTGATCACCGGGGCCGGGCGCGGCCAGGGCCGAAGTCACGCCCTACGGGTGGCAGAGGAGGGCGGCCAGCCGGTTCTCGTCGATCTCGGGACCGGCCAGGTTCGTAATCCCGACTACCCCACGGCCACCCCGCAAGACCTGGACGAGACTGCCGCCCTGCTTGATAAGCAGGGCACGGACACGATGGCTTTTGAGGCTGACGTCCGCGACTTGACGAGGATGGAGGAAGTCTGCGCGCAGACCGTGGAGCGTTACGGCCATCTCGACGGGGTGGTGGCCAACGCGGGGATCGGCGATGCCTTCTGCCCGGCCTGGGATATCGAGCTGACGCACTGGCAGACGATGCTCGACGTGAACCTCACCGGCGTGTTCATCACCTGCAAGGCCGCAATCCCGTACCTCCTGCGCTCACCCGGGAGCTCGCTGGTCCTGGTCAGCTCAGTGGCGGGCATCAAGCCGATCCCGTATTTCGCGCACTACACGGTGGCAAAAGCCGGGGTGAGGTCACTGGCCCTCACTCTCGCTGTCGAACTGGGGCCTCTTGGCGTCCGCTGCAACAGCCTGCACCCGGGAGCGATCGATTCGCCGATGACCGATGCCATTTCTGGGATGACGCACATCAAACGAGACGATTTCCTCGACCAGTTCCGCTCGAACCAGGCAATACCGGAGGTCATGACCCCCCGGGACACCAGCGCCGCAGTGGTCTGGCTCCTCTCGGATCAAGCCGCCCACGTGACAGGTCTCGAGATGACTGTCGATGCGGGTGAGACCAAGAAATGACCACTCAGCGGCCGAGTACTAGCCAGCCGCCTGCTAATCACGGCGATTCCGTCCCGGTGGCACCGCTTAAAGGCCTGCGGGTGGTCGAGATCGGCCAGGTCCTAGCTGCTCCGTTGGCGGGGATGATCCTCGGCGATCTCGGCGCGACAGTCATCAAGGTAGAGCGGCCTGGCTCTGGTGATCCATCCCGGTCATTCGGGCCGCCGTTCATCGAGGGTTCCGCCTACTACTTTCACAGCCTGAACCGGAACAAGAAGAGCGTCGTCCTTGACCTGTCCCAGGAATCTGGACGTGCCGTCCTCTATTCACTTCTCAGTGCTGCGGACATCCTGATCCACAATCATGTCCAGCCGGTCGCGGAGAGTCTCGGTATAGACGAGCCGACCGTGCGTCTTCATGCTCCCGATATCTCCTATGTGCAGATCGGTGCGCGTGAGGACGGCACAACCCGGTCCCTGGACATGCTCGCCCAGGCCGAGGCCGGTGCAATGGCGATAACTGGCTGGGAAGGCCAGCCGCCGGTGAAGTCACAGGTGCCCATCGCTGATATCACGACGGGACTCTATGCGGCCGTCGGGGCACTCGCCGCGCTGCGGCACAAATACGTCACTGGCGACGCCGGCTACCTCGCCGCATCGCTGTTTGGCAGCACCGTGGCCAGCCTCCCATTCCACTGGGGTTCGCTCATAGATGGAGGGGGCGCACACCGTTTCGGGAACGGCCATCCCACTATAGTCCCGTACAACACTTATGAATCAGCAGACGCGCGACACGTGGCAATGGCCGTCGTGACTGAGCGCCAGTGGGACGCTTGCTGCACAGCGCTGGAACTGGACAGCGCCTGCCAGGCGCCCCACCTGTCCACGAACAGAGGCCGCGTGGCTGCTCGTGCCGTCATCGACAAGAGCATTGCCGCCGCAATCCGGCGGATGCCTGCCAGGGAGGCAACTGAAAGGCTGACGGCGGCCGGAGTTCCGGTCACGCTGGTGCAGACCCTGGGAGAGGTGTTCGATGCGGGCGCCAGCGCGTTCAGAACCCTCGACACCCCCGGTGGCGCCGCCGTACGCGTCCCCGGATCCCCGATCGTCAGCATTCCACCGTGGCCACGCCACGACGCTGCGGCCCCACGCCTCGGCGCGGACAGCCGCGCTGTCCTCGCCGAGCTTGGATACCCGGGTGACGAGATCGACAGCCTGGTGAGGGCGGGCGCCGTTGGTGCCTCTGATGCGCGACCGCTAGAAACAGACGCCATAAAGGAAGAAAGTGGTGCCGGGCATGAGTGAGCCGCGTTCAGCAAGAGGAATGACCGTAGCCGAGGCAATCACGGCTACGCTCAGCCAGACCGGGGTCAGATACGTCTTCGGCATGAGCGGTCATGCGAACCTCGCGCTCCTCGATGCGCTAGCCGGATCTGATATCCAGTTCGTCTCGGTACCTCACGAGCAGCTCGCGGTACATGCCGCGGATTGCTATTACCGGGCTACTGGAACTCTCGGCGTCGTACTTACCACGCTGGGCCCCGGTATCGCGAACACCGCGTGTGCGCTGACAGACGCCGTGCAAGACGGCTCGGCGTTGCTGGTACTGGCCGGGAACGTCCCGCAAGGGACGGCCGGCCGCGAGGCGTACCAGGAACTGGCCACCCATAGCGACGCAGCCCAGATCGAGGTGCTCCGGCCGCTCATCAAACGGGGATGGCGGGTGACCGACCCTGAGCAAGTGACGCCTTATCTCGTGCGCGCGTACGCGACCGCGATGACGCCACCACGTGGCCCCGTCATGATCGACCTGCCGATGGACGTCCTTAGCATGACCGGCCACTTCGAGGTACTCGACCTAGCGTCACGCACGAAGTACCGGCCACCCGCAGCGGCCCAGTCCGGCGTCGAGGAAGCGGCGGAACTGCTCAGTTCCGCGCGCCGGCCGCTGATCTACTGCGGCGGGGGCGCGGTGCAATCGCAAGCCGCTAGCCTGATCAGGGAACTCGCGCATGTGATTGAAGCCCCTGTCGTCACGTCGCTGAGCGGCCAGGCTGTCATGGCGACCACCGACTCCCTGTTCGGGGGAGTGACCGGGGCGGTGGGAACGCGGACCGGCAACGCACTGGCCGCCAATGCCGACGTCGTCCTGTCATTCGGATCCCGGTTCTCCGACATGGACGCCAACAGCCGCAACCCCGACTACTTCTTCACCGATGACTCCGTCCGGGTGATCCAGGTCGATATTGACGGGACGCAGATCGGCCGCCAGTTCCCGGTCACCCTCGGCATCGTCGCCGACGCCCACACCTTCGCGCGGCAACTGCTGGCACATCTGCGTGATGACCCAAGTGGGGCGGCTGCCGCCGGTCCGCCCGCGCCCCGGAGCCAGCCAGAGCGCAGTACATGGCACGGATATCTGGCGGCCCAGAGGCAGCATTGGCGAGACGCCGTGGGGGATGCCCCGACGTCAGATGAGTCACCGCTATCTGTCGAGCGCGTCCTGGCAGATATCGCGACCGCGGTAGGCGATCTTCCCGTCAACTACATTTCCGGCATCGGGCCCCGCTACCTGATCGCCCAGCATCTCGAACGACGGCGGGCCGACGCTCACTTCGCGGCCAGCGGCTCAGGAACAATGGGATTTGGGGTCCCGGGCGCGCTAGGCATCAGCCTGGGCCGGCCAGGCGAACGGGTCATCGCGATCATCGGAGACGGCGAGTTCAAGTCAACATCTCCCGCACTGGCCGTCGCGGCGGAGTACGGCATACCCGCCATTTGGGTGGTGCTCAACAACCTCTCCTACAACGTAATCGAGCTTTACCAGTCGAAATACTTCGGTCGGTACTGCGGCAGCACCTTCCAGCGACCGGACTCCAGCCCGTACTCACCCGACTACGCAGCACTCGCGGCGGCCTACGAGGTATACGGCGAGCGTGTCACTGAGCCGAGCGAGCTGATCCCAGCACTCAGAAAGGCGCTCGCGCAACCGGGCGCGGCCGTGCTGGACGTGATGGTTTCGCGGCGGCCCCGCCTGCGGGCCACGGGGTACTGGGAAGCCAACAAGTACCTCAACCTCGGATGGAACGACGAGGCGCGGGACGCCGTCATCGGCGGCTTCGGCGACCAGGAGGCGTCCAGCTCGTGGCGCCAGTCGTGGACACCAGCCGGGGAGACGAGATGATGGCGCCCAGCACGGCCATGGGCACCGTCGACGCTCTGACCGCCGACGAGCTGGCGCGCCTGTCCCTGCTCGCAGACACGCTCTTCCCTGAGCTGGGCGGCGATGGCCTGTCCGCGACAATGGCTGGCGCCGTCGACTACATCACGTCGCTGCTGGCGGATGACCCCACCATGACGCTGCTCTACCGGCGCGGTCTGGCCGCCGCTTGGCACGGACTGCCGGCCTGGCCGGCCGCCGTAGGCGCCGCGGCCGCCGCGGCCCGCCTTTCCGAGCTATTCGAGGAGGCACGGGCGGCCGACCTCCCACTTGGGCTGAGTGGCTCACCGACGGCTTCCGCACTGTCGGAGGCCGGGGACCTGGCATTTGTCCTGGTCCTCTGGCAGCACGTCCGGGAGGGCTTGTACAGCGACCCGCGTCACGGCGGGAACCGTGACGCGAGTGTCTGGCAGTGGCTTGGCTACAGCGGGCCGCAGATGCGCGGTTACACAGACAGCGAGGTACTTGAGAACCGGCTCATCAGCAGGCCGTTGAAGACTGCCAACGACTGGCATAGCGATGCTGCACGACAATAGAGACTGCGATGTTTGCGTCATAGGCTGCGGAGGCACGGGTTCCGTGGCCGCTTCGGTCCTGGCGAATGCGGGCGCGAAAGTCGTCGCCCTTGAAGCCGGGCCGGTTTGGGACCCTACCAGCCTGCTGCCTGACGAGCTGGAGGGATACGCCTTCGGCAATGTCCTCGGCCCCAAATGGAACAGAGACCAAGTCCGGTGGCTGGACCCAGCCACCGGACGACTGGGCGCAGGCCTCGGCCTGAACATGATGAACGGCGTGGGCGGCAGCACGCTGCATTACGCTGCGCATGCCTGGAGATTTCACGAAGACGACTTCCGCGCACGCTCCAACACGGAGACCAGGTATGGCCGGGGGAAGATACCCCCAGGGAGCACAATCGCAGACTGGCCGATAGCTTATTCCGACCTTGAGCCTTATTACAGCAAGGTCGAGAACGCGATCGGGGTTGCGGGTGCCGCCGGGGTCATCGCAACAGAGCCGCGTGAGCGGGCGGGCGCCGGCCCAGGCAACCCGTTCGAGGCACCCCGCTCGGATAACTACCCGATGCCCGCGCTTCGGCCGCATCGCTTCGGCCTGCTCATGGCCGAAGCCGCCCGCACGCTTGGCTATCATCCGTTCGTCGGCCCTACCGCCATCAATTCCGTGCCCTACAACGGGAGGCCGCCCACCAATTACTGCGGGTTCTGCCTTGGGCACGCCTGCCGCATCGACGCCAAGGGCAGCCCACTGGTGACCATGCTGCCGCCTGCCATCTGGTCGGGAAATCTCGAGATAGTCAGCGATGCGGAAGTCCTGAATCTCCAGCTCGACGCTTCAGAGCGCAGGGTATCCAAGGCCACCTATTATCATGAGGGCGAGCTGAAGACGTGCCGGGCAAAGTTCTTTGTGCTTGCAGCTTACGTTTTCGAGACAGTCCGTCTCCTGCTGCTCTCGGCGAGTGCGACCTTCCCGCGCGGCCTGCTCAACCGGTCGGGTCAGGTAGGACGCCATTTCATGGCCCACAGGTTTGACGGGCTCGGGTGCGTCTTCGAGGAGCATCTCAATCGTTTCGCCGGGCCCCAGGGGCAGCGCATGGTCATCGACGACCTCAACGGCGACAACTTCGATCACTCCGGGCTGAAATTCATCAGAGGCGGCCAGGTCTTCGCGCCCAACGAATTCCATCCGATACAGGACCTGTCGCTCATTCCGCCCGGGATCCCTCAGTGGGGGCCCGGGTACAAGCAGCACATCAAACGGTACTGGGACAAGACGGCGATCCTGCTCACCAACGTGGAGACGCTTCCCTACCACGCTAATTACCTGGAGCTCGACCTGTCCCAACGCGATGGGTGGCAGCGTCCGTTGTTGCGGGCCCGAGCCGGCAGCTTCGCCAATGAACGTCGGCTGGTGAGTTTCCTGCTGGAGAAGATGCAGGAACTCGCGCTAGAAGCGGGCGCCCGGCACGCGTGGCCGCTGCGCACCATGGTGATACCGAGTCAGCATGACGCCGGCGGCACCCGCATGGGACACGACCGCTCCACCTCAGTGGTGGACGGCGAAGGGAAAGGCCACGATCTCGACAACCTCTATATCGCCGGCCCCTCGGTATTCCCTACGTCGAGCGGGTTGAATCCGTCACTCACCGCGCAGGCTCTCGCCTGGCGGACGGCAGACACGATGCTTGCGCGGCTATGAGGTCCGATGAACAACAACCAGAACGTGCCCCAGTCCGACGAGCAGGCCCCGTGGTTCATGGCCACCCTCGCGAACGGCCTGAAAATCCTCGACGCACTGGCTGATGGCCCATTGACGATAAGCGAGATCAGGGAGCGCACCGGACTGCAGCGCTCCGCGCTCTACCGGCTGGTGCGAACTCTGGAAGTCTGCGGCTACCTGCGGCGCCGCAGCTTCGATGGACGCCTCCAGGTTGGATACAAGGTGTGGGAGGTCGGGGCCTCTGTGCAGCGCAGCGTAGAGGTCAGTGAGGTGGCTGGCCAGGTAGTCCGGCGCCTGGCTACCGAGCTGGGGGAATCGGTCCACCTCGCGGTGTACAACAGCGGCGACGTCATCTATATCGACAAGGCTGACGGCTCGAATCCCGTCCGCAGCTACACCCGCCTCGGAGGGCGGGCGCCAAGTTACTGCGTTGCGACGGGCAAGGTTATGTTGGCCCACCAGGATCGGGAGGAGATCGACCGGGTCATTGTGGCGGGCCTGAATCCGTATACCCAGGAGACCATTACTGACCGGGACCTGCTGCTGCATGAACTACAACAAGTCCGCGACCGCAACATAGCCGTGAACCGAGGCGAATGGCGCGAGGGGGTTTCAGGCCTCGCCGTTCCAGTTCGTGAGCTTGGCGGAACCGTCGTGGCCGCGCTGGGATTCTCCGGCCCAACGGCGCGGATCCTGCCTTCCATCGCGATTCTGGAAGTGGCCCTCCGTAGCGGAGCGGCTGAGGTATCCGGCGAGCTCGGATACGCGACTCCTCATCAGATCACGAGTTAACCACTGGATCAGGGAGGGAAGTGGCAGCGATGCACTGTGCGATGATCCGCACTTTTGGTGCTCCGGCCGAAGCAGCGGAAGTAGAGAATCCCGAACCCGGGCCAGACGAGGTCGAAGTAATCGTCAAGGCCGCTGGGCTTTGCGGGACGGATCTTAAGATAAAGTCGGGCGCCTTTGACTTGCCGTTGCCGCTGATTCCTGGGCATGAGATAGCCGGCGAAATAGTTGCGGTCGGCCCGGGGGTTCCCAGCGGGCGCATCGGCGAGCGGGTTGCCTGCTATTACTACAGCACCTGCGAGAAGTGCGAGCGTTGCCTCACAGGTCAAGAGAACCTTTGCGCGAGCGTGCGCAGGCTTGGCTTCGAACGTCCGGGCGGAATGGCAGAGAGGGTGGTTTGCCCCGCCGCGATGGCGCTGCCTATAGCGGATGAGGTTAGCTACCCCGCCGCAGCGGCCGCGATGGATGCGCTCACGACGCCACTGCGCGCGCTGCAGCAGAAGCTGCGCGTCGAACCGGGTGAGTCCGTTCTCATTGTCGGGTCCGGAGGACTGGGCCTGAACGCCGTGCAGGTCGCCACAGCGCTCGGGGCGCACGTAGCCGTGGCCGAGCCGGTGGCGGAGCGGCGGGCCAGGGCGGTGGAGCGTGGCGCAGAGTATGCATGCGCCCCGGACGACGCCGATCTCCGGGCCTGGGGCCGCTTCCCACCCGACGTGGTGCTCGAGGTCTCGGGAACAGCCGCGGGGCTGGCCCTGGCCGCCGGGACCGTGCGGCCGGGGGGGCGGGTCGGCGTGCTGGGTTATCAGCCGACCACTCAGCTCAGCATCGGCAGTCAGCGCTTGGTCCTGGACGAAGTGAACATCCAGGGAATCCGCGGCGGAAGCCTGGCCACAGCTGCTGAGGCTTTGCGGCGTCTCGCCCTGGGGGAGCTGACCATCGACATCGGCCCGATCCTGGGCCTGTCCGACGTCAATCGGGCGTACGAGATGCTCCAGGGCGGCAAACAGACGGGCCGGATCGTCGTAGCCCCAAACTGACCAATCTTTTCAACGACACAGCTTGGTGATGAGTAATCCCCGTTACATGGAAAACACGCATTGAGCAACCAGGAGTACAAATGGACGCCAAGAAGACAGAAGCGAAGACATCGACCAGCATGACTGCGTCCGCCGGACCGGTGGCCGCCGTCCGTGAGGAGCCATCCCGGCGACGCTTCCTGCAGCTGGGTGGGGGTGTCGTCGGCCTTGGAGCACTGTCGGGTCTCGCGACAGGGTGCTTCTCCGGCGGCACGTCGTCGAGTCAGGGATCTTCGGGGAAGTCGGCTAACGCCGCCAGTTACGGCCGTGACGCGCAGTTGATCGTGCACACACCGGACAACCTCTACTTCCAGCAGTGGATCCTGGGCTTCAAAATGGCGTGTAGCGCGCTTGGTCTCGCGCCCCACGTCGGCTATAGCAACGATGACAATGGGACGGAGATATCAGTCCTGCAGACCGCGCTGGCGCGAGGCGCGAGGTACATCAACACGGTTGGGCCAAGCGATACAGTCATCGCTCAGGTGGCGCGCGCCTGCAATCAGCAGAAAGCGTGGCTCTCCACTGCCTTCGCCAGCCCGCCCTGGACCATGATCGAGACCTACGGCCCGTACTACCGCACTTATAACCAGTCGCCCGACTATCTCCTCTGCTACGAGATGGGCAAGCGGGTGTTCAACGCGGTCGGCGGGAAGGGCAAGGTGGTGCATATCCTGGGGATCCCGGGTCAGGGAATCAGCTACCTACGCGCCGCCGGATATCGGCAGGCCGCGAAGGAATTCCCGGGGATAGAGATCGTCGCCCAGAACTACGGCTACTTCGACCGCGTGCATACTCAGCCCATATTCGCGGCCATGCTGGAGGCGCATCCGGATATCAAAGCGGTAGTCAATGCCTCCGATGACAGTAATATCGGATGCATCGCAGTGCTCCAGTCGCGGGGAATCAAAGATGTACTCATGACGAGCATCGACGCGATCCCGGAATACCTGAACTGGATGAAGAAGGGCCAGTATGCGTACGCGAGCGGTTCCATCCTGGGTACCTGGATGGGGGCCTGGCTGGTGGTGCAGAACTATGATGCGGCCCACGGCGTGGTGCTCAACCCACTCGAAAGGCAGATAACCTTCGGATCGATCATCCTCCAGGGGAAGCAGGCGGCCACCGCGTACGAGAATCTCGTGCTGGACCCGGCCTCCGCCCGCCGCATCTATGATCCGAAGCTGATGTCCCGGCACCTGCACCCCACCGACTGGGAGCCGCAGAATAGCCTCCAGGTCATGGATCCCTCCGATAAGACCGGCGCGTGGATCCCCGAGGCGCTCGCCGGTTATGGGCAGAAGCCGGCCAACTGGAAGCAGCCCGCTGACTGGGCCAAGGCGGCGGCCGGCGGCGGGATGGACCAGGTGAACAAGCAGCTTGCGCAGGCCGCTGCGCGCAAGGACCCACTGGAACCGATCAGGAGCCTTATCGGGCCGACGATCATCTAAGGGGTGGCAGGAGTCATGGAACCTCCTTTCCTCGCTTGCGAGGGACTAAGGAAGAGTTTTGGGCCTACCGTCGCTTTGGACGATGTAAGCATCTCGGTGGAAGGTGGCAGCTGGATTGGCCTGGTGGGTGAGAATGGAGCGGGCAAGAGTACCCTGCTGAAGACTCTGTCAGGACTGGTGCGGCCGGACGATGGCCACATACGGATTGCCGGAGCCTCCCGCCAATTCACGTCTATCCGTGATGCCAATTCAGCCGGACTCTTCCTCTGGTCACAATCCAGTGAGCATGTCCCAGCGATGACACTCTACGAAAACGCCTTTCTTGGCTTCCACGCGAAGTTCGCCCATGGTGGCCGGCTCGACCACAAAGCCATGCGGAAGAGTGCGGCGCCGCACATAGACCGGGTACTCGGCAGCGGGATATCCGAGAAAGCTAAAATGTCCGACATAGATTACGGCCAGCAACAACTGTTCCAGCTTGCCCGGATTCTCGCGTGTATCAACCTACTGAACGTGAAGCAACCCATCCTGCTCATCGACGAGGCCACGGCTGCGCTGGACGAACGGCAGAGCAGTCGTCTGTTCAGCGTGCTGGCGGAGGTCCATGCGGCCGGCGCAACGATCGTTTACGTGTCGCACCGTCTGCGTGAAATCATCGGCACCGCCGAGCATGTGGTCGTCATGCGTGACGCGCGGGTCGTAGGCACGGTGACCGGTGCGGAGGCCACAGAATCCCTCCTGCACAGCATGATGGTCGGACGGGAAAGGCTTAGCAACTACTATCTCGACTCAGACCGACTGGCGCGCTCCGACCTGGGAGATGCGGTCCTGGAGGCAACTGGAATCAGTGGCGGACCGCAGGCGAGCAGTGTGTCCGATGTCCAGTTGACCGTCCACGCCGGGGAGATCGTGGGCGTCGCGGGCGTCGAAGGCTCGGGTAAGGAAAGCCTCGCCCGCCTGCTGAGTGGCGCCGACCGGGTGACCCAGGGCGAAATAAGGATACCGAAGTCTGCTGCCCTGGGAAGGCGGGCGAGCCCGCGATCCGCGCTGCGGATGGGCATTGGACGGCTCCCTGTGGACCGCCTCGGGGAATCCCTCATTAGCACCCAGACTACTGAATTCAACATAACCCTGGTGCCCCGCCGCCAGGTGGCCAAGCGACTGCGAAACCGAGGCTGGCTCCAGCTTCGCCGAACGGAGCAGCGGCGCATAGTGGCTACGCTGATCGAGCAGATGAGCGTGGTGCCCCCGGACCCCGCACGTCCAGTCGAATCCCTAAGTGGCGGAAACCAGCAAAAAGTGGCCCTGGCTAAATGGGCGCTGGCTGATCCCGATGTCCTCGTCGCCGTGGACCCAACGCAGGGCATCGATGTCGGCGCCCGGCAGCAGTGCTATCGCTTCTTCAGGGACCTCTGCCAACGCGGGAAGGGGCTGATTCTGGTTAGCAATGACTTGCCAGAACTGATTGGCCTAGCAAATAGGGTCATCGTCATGCGCGATGGCCGGGTTGTGGGCGAAGTATCGTGTGACAGCCCGACGGGGGCCAGTGAGGAAGCCCTAGTAAGGATGATGGTTGCATGAGTTCCCCTGTAACGAAATCCGACGGCATGGTGGCCGCCGGGACAGTAACTGGACCGCAGCACGTCAGCCGGGTGAGGCAATGGTGGGAGCGTCTCGGCCCGTTCGTCGTGCTGATAGCGCTTTTTATCTTCTTCTCAGTGCAAAGTCCCTCCTTCCTTACCGTCTCCAATCTGCAGGAAATAGCCCGGGAAGCGGCGGAACTCCTCCTAGTGGCACTGGCTGCCACGCTGCCTATACTTCTGGGCTCAATTGACTTGTCTGTCGGCTCGATGGTGACTCTAGTCGGCATGGCTGTCGCTTACTACAGCCTAGGTAGCCCGTGGTGGGTCCTCGTCTTGATATGCTTGGGCCTTGGGCTGGCGGCCGGAATGCTGAACGGGCTGATCTATGTTTATGGGCGGGTCCCGTCGTTCCTCGTCACCCTCGGCACGCTGTTCCTGTTTCCAGGAATAGCACAGCAGGTTTTTGGTGCAGTGCCCATAACACTGAGTTCACCGCAGCTTATCAATATCGTGGAAGGTAATGTAGCCGGTATACCCATCGAGTTCCTCATAGCTCTCTTCGGGCTTGTAGTGGTAGCGCTCGCCACTCGCTATACCGTATTCGGCCGGAATGTCTACGCCGTGGGCGGCAATGAGCGCGTGGCGCGCCAGAGCGGCATCAGAGTGGACGCGACCAAGGTGGCCGGCTTCGCCATCGGAGGAGTCCTGTGCGGTGTCGCCGCCCTGCTGCTGTGCGTGCGCATCGGCTCGGGCACCGGCGACATGGGCGCAGACCTGCTGTTGCCGTCGATCGCGGCAGTCGTTATCGGGGGAACCCCGCTGACCGGAGGTGTCGGCGGTCCAGTCCGCACCGTCCTCGGCGTCGCGTTGCTTGAGGTGCTAATCGACGGAATGAACATCATGAGCGTGAGCCCATTCGTTGAGCAGATAGTAGAGGGGCTAGTGGTGATCATCGCCGTCGTGGCAGCCGTGCGCCGCGGACCTGGCAGCCGCGATGCGATAGTGAAATAGGATCCCATCGTCGCCGAGTAGTACCTCAGTCGGGGAGCGCTTATGGATTCGGAAAGCGAACCTGCACACGAGAAGGTTACCGGAGAGTATCAGGAGATCGAATATAGTGTTGCTAATAATATAGCCGAGATTAAGCTCAATGCCCCGGAGAAGCGTAACCGCCTGAGCATGGTTATGCGACGGGAAATGGTGGCCGCATTGCGGCATGCGGGCGATGACGACAGCGTGCGTGTGATCCTGATCGCAGGGGCCGGGCCGTCTTTCTGTTCAGGCTACGACCTGGCGCCATCCGGCAACAACGCTGCGAAAGATGCGGAGGACGAGGGCACTACCCGGGACGCCGGACAGTTTTCGCGAGGCTGCCTGCGTGACTGGCTGACCATCTGGGATCTGCCCAAGCCAGTGACGGCCATGGTTCACGGCCAATGCCTGGCCGGTGGAACCGAGCTCATGTCTATGTGTGACATCGTTTTCGCGGCCGACAACGCACGAATTGGTTACCCGGCACTTCGCACCCTGCCAGCACCGCACGTTCCCTACCTGCCATGGAAGCTCACCATGGCTCAGGCCAAGTACCTTCAGCTGACCGGAGCCTCGGTGACTGGGGCGGAGGCGGCGGCCATGGGCTGGGTGGCGAAGAGCTTTCCCCCCGAGACGCTGCGCCAGGAGACGTTCCGTCATCTGAGGCCGCTGTCGCAAATCCCAGCGCAGGTCCTGGCCTCGAACAAACAGAACATCAATGAGGCGTACGAGTTCATGGGAATGCGCACCTACCTGCGCGGAGCCTGGCAGTGGCACGCACTGAGTGAAGACATGCGGCCGGGAGAGGACGAGTTCAATCACCTACTCAGGACCCGCGGTGTCAGAGCTGCCGTCGAGTGGCGTGACAGCGCATTCCAGGCCGAAGGGTTGGAGTAACGGACTTGCTTCGCTGTGTAGCTCCGCCGTCGGAGGCGAGTCGGCTACGTCTGCCCGCTCAACGGCTAGGCGCGGCTAGGCGATGGTGCCTGGTAGACGAAGTTCCGTAAGGTGCCAGGCGCGGCGCACCCGGTCGGATGCGAGTGCGCAAGCAGAGGAGGAGAGAGGGTCGAACGTGTGCTCGGGCGCCTGAAGCCTGCCGAGCTGGAGTCAAGCGCGGATCAGTAAGGGGGCATTTTGGGGGGCAAAACACAGCTGGTGGGGGCTGATCTGGGCCCGTCTCCGCTAGCGTGAGCTAGCGTCCTGCCTGTTCAGAGCCTCTGCGGCGCTTTCAGGGCCGTCTGTTGGTCCATGGTAAGGAGAAGGTCTACGGTTCGATTCCGTAAGGGGGCTCCGCAAAATCCCAGGTCAGGCCGATATTGTGATCTTGCCAGAGTGGCCCTCAAGATCATATGACCGTCAGTTGACCGTCGCTCTGGACGTTGAGAGCTGGCACTCAGCCCCACGGACTGACCCTCTATGGCAGGTCGGTCGGCGTGGCGGCCGTATCGGTTGAACAGGCGGGGGAGCGCACCTGCGGTCGAGGCCGATCCCAAGTCCGGTGTATGAGCAAGACCGTCTGGCGAGTGGCTGAGGTTGCGGTCAGTCGCGGATGGCGGCATCACCGGGCGGATCAGCCTACAAGGAGAGATCACCGCCGCTGCCGCCGGGACTCCAGCTCGCGCACCGCAAGTCAGCCTCGGCGGTCAGCGGCATCCGTGCACGTTCAGCTGCGGACTGTGAATGCGGCCGCACCTGTCAACGTGGTGCCGTTCGGTTCGGTACAGATCGATTACGCGCACGCTGTGGAGGCGAGTTCGTTATCTGGTTCCGCGGCCCGGGTCCGGGCCGATCCGGCCACGTGGTCACGGCGTTGCGTCCTGTTCGGGGCGGACGGCCAGGACGTAGCGCAGCAGGGGCAGCCCGGCGGATGATGACCCGACCCGGTACCCGGCCGCCGCGGCCAGGTCCTCCAGC